>Ga0315298_1007550_pt1 | contig 14255 bp, 10 predicted proteins | sample WHS_1_MG_FD_203077 | JGI IMG/M metagenome (GOLD analysis project Ga0315298, IMG submission 203077) | Extremophilic microbial mat communities from Washburn Hot Springs, YNP, Wyoming, USA - WHS_1_MG | ecosystem: Environmental > Aquatic > Thermal springs > Hot (42-90C) | place: USA: Wyoming... | reverse complement strand
AAAATTTATCGCCTGTACGGATGTGAAGAAAAATGTGAACTTTTTGAATATCCAGGTCCACATGCATATTCTGATGCATCAGTGAAAAAGATAAATGACTGGTTTGACAGATATGTTGCAGGACAAAAGCATCCTGACATTGGTCTTGGTAATGAAACAATCAGTGAACAAGAAATGTCTGTCTTTAACGGGAAATCTCCTGAACCCAATCGATTAAACCTGCTTCCAGAATTTTTAACAGTTCAAAAAACAAGGCAGTTGCCGAAGAATAAAGATGAATGGGAATCAATCAGAATTGAAACAATAAATCAACTGAAAAAAAATGTTTTTCACTGGCTTGAGAAAAATAATGAAGTCATGGAAATACGGAAAACAGGAACATGGGAATGGGAATCAAGAAATTTCCACAGGTATCAGGGAAAGGTTTCTGGTATGGAATGTTATATTGAGGAGAATGTTTCAAAAACACCGGTGAAAAATACTTTTTTCTGCATTGGTAGTTTCAATGATGATACATATTCATTATTGAAGGAAATAGCAGATTATACAGAAAACTGCAATATTATACTTGTTGAACCAAGGGCATGTGGAAGAAATGCTGCTGATATGAATCAGGGCAATCACTGTCTTTACAGGGCAGGTGCAATGACAGGAATTACACCTGTATTGATGTGGATGAATGACCTGAAACATATTATTCAATTTTTCAGAAATATGGCAGGATATAGGAATACAAATTTTATTCTTTACGGAAAAAATGAATCAGCAGGAGCATGTCTTTATTATTCAATTTTTGATGAAAAAATCTCTGCTGTAATACTGGATGATGTTGTTGATACCCATGAAAATGGATGTTTCATTTTAGGAATTTTGAAGGAAATTGATATTACGGAAGCCTCAGGATTAATGGCTCCAAGAATTTTTTCTGTCGTGCTTGATGGATGGTCACGCTGGGAACTTGCAATGCACTGGGGTATCAGGGTCTATGATAGATTGGGAATCAGAGAAAGGTATATTATGACCAATAGCACTTCCAGCGCAATACAGAAAACTCTATCTGCGATTGAGAAGTTATAATGAAAATTTTATTTTGACCTTATTTTCGCCGTGCGGAATAAAGAGAAAAAGGAATTTTTTTGAATGAAGTTTTTTCATTTTGAAAGGGAAGTTTGCATCAATAATTTTTCTATTCCCTGTGTAGATTCTAACAGCGATACCCTGTTTTGCTGTGCAAAAAACATTGAATGTCATCGTGTGATTTTTTAATTCAATATCTGAAATTTTGCTTTTGCTTCTTTCAATCCACCACTGTGTAACTCTGTCAGGAGTTGAATGTAAAATTTTCAAATTTTTCCTGTCAGCAATTTCAACGATTTTTCTTATCGCTTTTCTGCATGAATCAAATCTTGCAATATAAACAGGATGATAAAAAAAGTTTGAAATTGTATGATAGTTTGCAGCCAGATCTACAGCCCTTTCAATTTTTCCAGAATCCAGTTTTTCGCCGCTGTATCCACATTCATAAAATGTAATCGGCAAATCAACAAACTCAATTTTTTTGTTTTCATATGTATAATCGGTCCAGTAAAAAAACGGAAAGGATGTTCCAAAAGCAAAACCAATTCTGTTTACAGGGTTTACTGGAGGAAACCTGAAATGAATTTTCCCGTTATATCCCCTGATATTATATTTCTCCATCCATAATGCAGGCTCATACCATCCTGTCCATCTTAAATAATGAGAATTCACACATACAGGGATTTTCTTGAATTTTTCAATAAAAATTTTTGTCTGCTTTCCCACATCATCTTCAGTAAAACCTGCTGGATGAGTAAAATGGTCCATAAAATTGTAATGGAGGGAAATTTCGGTATTGTTTTCCTCAAGTTTTCTGAATTCTTCACCATCTATTGCAAATTCAAAATTTTTATCAGGCATAATATTGATGTGGTACGGAAGAGATAGCCCCTTCATAAATTCACATGCAGAAAAATGAATTCCTCTGGTTGATTCGTCATCCCCACCATAAAAAAACACAGCATCAGGAACAACATCTTTATCGTTTAAGGGTGGAAGATGATAAATTAAGGGAATCATCAGGCAGGAACAAAGGATGTTTTGAAGAAAAAACAAAAATTCATCAGTAACTGGTAATCTAATTGATTTCAGTATAATTCCATCTCCATTTCGTAAATATCCGTCTCCGTCATAATCCATATCAACTGGACGTCCCTGATTGATAACCCAGAATGTTTTTGCAATATCAAAACCAAAATAAAAGGCATAACCATTGTGAAACCTTCTTGAAGTAATGACAGGAAAATTTCTAAAGCAGGCAAGAACTTTTGAATTTATTGAAGTGACAAGATTTACATCTGAAGCAACAGGAAATTTTCCTTTAATGCTTGATAAAAAACTGTTTCCAGTGAAATTCAGGTATCCATTGATTGAAAAAGGATTCTGTAAAAATATTTTCTTTTCAAATTTATTCCCGAAAATTTCATCTATACTGGAACTATTGAAACCAAAAAGAATTCCGCCATTTTTCACCCAGTTCTTTAATGCATGGTGATATTTACCATAATCATCAGGACCAAGAAATAAAATCCTTAAGGAATCAAGATGATTATCAAGATTTTCAATATCAATCGATTTACACGACATTCCCAATCTACCAAGTATTTCTTCTATATAAATCCACCAGTAATTTCTTTTCCTGGTATTTTCCTGTTCCCAGAGTTTTTTATTGATGACGTAGCCCGAATCAAAAATCATTTTTCAAGTTTTTTTATCAGATTAAACAATTTTTCTGAATCATATTTTGCCTGTTCTTCGGTTTTCACTGTGTAAGCAAGTAAAATAGACGGAATTACCTTTTCTGCCACCGGACATAAACCATCAGGATATTCAACTTTGAATGGATAATTTTTGCAATGAAATGCATGTGCAAGTTTATCCCTGATGACAGGGTGTTTATATGATGGCATATTTGTGTAGCCCACACTGATACCAATTTTTTCTTTTTTCAGTTCTTCTTTGAATTCTTCAAGTGATAAACCATATTTTTCACCATCAAATGTGGCTGCCCAGTAATGGTAGGTGTGAATCCGATCAGGCGCTTTCTGTGGTATAATCCACTTACAATTTTCAATTGCCATGTCATAATATGAAGCAATTTTTTGTAAGCCACCAACAAAATCAGCAATTTTCTCAAGCTGGGCAATGCCCACAGCTGCTGTTAATTCATTCATCCTGTAATTATAATGAAGTCCATGAGCAATAGAAAAAAATGTTGGTGCTCCTGCATGAAGGTCGAGATTTTTTGAAATTTCTTCATTATTTGTTGTTGCCATCCCACCATCTCCAAGGGAAAGTTGTTTACTTGCCTGAAAACTAAAACAACCTATATCTCCAAGGTTTCCTGTGTATTTATCCCTGTATTTTGCAAGTATCGCATGTGCACAGTCTTCAATGACAACAATATTATATTTTTTTGCAATCTTATTGATTCTGTCCATATCAGCAGGCAATCCCCATGCATGCGTTACAATAATTGCTTTTGTTCTTTCATTAATCGCACCTTCAATTTTTTCAGGGTCCATCGTATGGGTAACAGGGTCTATATCAACAAATTTTGGAATAGCATTGTTGTACAGGGCAGCCAGTGCACCGAAAATAAATAAAGAATCGCATATCACTTCACTACCAGCACCACCTGCACACATCACCGCTGCGTGCAGTGCACTCATCCCTGAATTCATGGCAATGGCGTACTTTACTCCAATTTTTTCAGCAAACAATCTTTCAAATTCAGGTGTAAATTTTCCATTCAGTGAACCAAGATTCTTTGAAGCAAGAACCTGTTTCAATAATTCAATTTCCCTTTCATTATAGATTCTTTCTGGCATTTTCCCTCCTTTTAATCAAATTGAGGAATTTCAATCACTCCACCATTTTTCATTGCAGATAAATGTGCACATATACCTGGCAAACCAAATTCAAGGGCTTTCTTAACATTTATTGGTGGTTCTGTATCATTAACAATACAATCAATAAATTCTCTCACAAGAAAATATTCTGTTCCACCATGTGTTCCAGAAACTTCTATTCCAGTATAACCGGATTTCAGGGGAATTGTTATCATTTCTTTCAAATTCGGAATATTTCCAAAATAAGCAAATGTCTTTTCTTCTCCAATCCTGTTTGTTTCAAGACACCCATTTGTCCCGTATATTGAATAATAATGAAAACCTGGTTCCCTGATAGCACCAAACCCACAGAGAATTTTAATCACTGCTCCCTTTTCTGTTTTGAAAATTCCAATTTCCATTCTTGATGCAGGATTTTTTACTCCTGAAACATCATATTTTTCTTCTGTTTGAAAACCCTGAGCAAGAATACATCGATCGTCCATCATCATTAAAAGAGGACCCAAACTATGGGTACAATAATGAATGGGAGGCATCACAGTTCTCCATATGTTTTTTGTCTTCATTTCTTCATCAAGCAAACTTTTTATGTTATGAATATATTCAGCTTCAGCATAAAAAATCTTTCCAATTTTCCCCTGCTTTATAATTTTCTCCCACGCCTTTATATGAGCCCACCAGCATGTATTCTGTGCAAGCATATATTTTTTCTTTGTTTTTTTCACTGTGGCATAAAGTTTTCTTCCTTCATCAATTGAATTCACAGGAGGAACCTCGCAAAGCACATGCTTTCCTTTTTCAAGTGCACGAATTGAAAATTCCGCATGAAGTGGTAATGGAACAGCAACAACAACAATATCAATATCTGATTTCAAAAATTCTTCATAATCAGTAAAAAACTTTTTTCCTTTTGTTTTTTTTGCGATTTCCTTTAATTTTTCCTCATTTTTGCTGCAGATTGAAGTAACACGAACATTTTTTATTGCATCAAAACATCCGATATAAACCAGTCCCCGCCTTGTCCCTGCTATTCCAACCTTCAATGCCATTTTTCTCCCCTTCAGTATCATCTGAAGATTCAAATTTTCTCAATAATTTTATCATAGTATCTGTGTTAAAATAAAATACTATCTGCTTTGATATTCTACATTATTTTACTTCACCATCCATATGTTTTCTACTTTATACGTTTCAATATCAAATCTTTATTCAGTAGTTTGAGTTCACTCTTATCTTCACAAATGCTTCAACATCTCTTTTGACCTTCGCAAAATCAACTCGGGCTAACTTTTCTTTTATGAAATCATTAAAATTATCAGCATTTAAATTTATTTTTTCGTGCTCTGTTTGTTCTATAGCATTATTAAGAAGTTCAAAATTGGGAAGTATTCTTTTACCAAAATACCAGATAAGGTCATAAAAATCCCTGCCTTTAGTATATTTTCTAAAAAAACAGGTATGCAGTTTTGTGGCATAAAGAGAGGCAAGGTCAAAATGTAAAACAATAAAAACAAAATATCTATTTACTAAAGAAAGCTCTGTGTTCCATCCTCTACTTTTTCCGGAATTAAATCGTAGTACCCAAGGGCATATGCAGTACTTACATAAGAAGGCGAATACAGGGAATTGGCAAGAAAAATTCTTGATGGCTCAATTTTTCTATCATTCTCATTTAAAACATAAAGTCCCCGTTTTAACCTGATAATCAATCCTTTTTTCTCCCAGTTACTCAGCTGCACCCGAAGAATTCCCATATGAGAAATATGGGTTTAAAAAAACCAAAAACCTGGAAATCGCATTTTTAAACTCTAAGTATTTCATTTCCGCAAGTTATAAAAATTTATTACTTACAGAAATAATATAGTAAACCTGTATCCCTGTCAGGTTCCCGAATCGTAGCATCAAGAATTTAATTGAAATGGTTTTCGCCCTCTAAAAACAGTGTTGTCAAAAAAAGGATTTGGTGAATGGGTTCAGAAGTATAAAGCAAGGAAGTAGATACTTCCTTCAGACGGAAAAAGTGAGATTGAAAAAGAAGAAGACATAACAAAGATTATTTTCCGGTACGAAATGTAGCATAAAAACAAAAAACAAGTAATAGAGTGATTGCAGTCCAGGTGAATATCATTAATACCCAGCCCGAAATTGTCATACTATCTCCTTCTTTTTCCATGCGATATGAACCATCCACGCAATGACAGAAAGCAATAAAAACAGGATAAATCTGCAGAACACAATATAGGGAAAAATCTCTGAAGGAACATTCTTCATTAAAATAACATCCTTTGCTTCCTGAATAAACCAGAAAATTAAAATCAGAATCAAAAAACACGGCGTGATATATTTAATGACAAACCTGTAAAAAACTGGAAGTTTTATATCTGAGCCCGCATGCATTTCATCCCATGCCTTATCAATACCAAAAACCCATGAAAAAAGTATTGCTTCAATTGTTCCAAAGAGAACAAGGGCAAATGTTCCACCCCAGAAATCCATTTCATCAACAAATCCCTTGCCAAGAAGAAAAATAGAAAGGTTGCATAGAACAAATGTCAATATTGTAAATACACCAACTGCCTTTTTTCTGTCAAAATCAAACTCGTCTTCAAGAAATGCAATTGCTGGTTGAGCAAGAGAGATTGATGAAGTAACGCCTGCAATAAAAAGAAGCATAAACCAGAAAAATCCAAACAAAAAACCGTATGAAATGTGGTTCAATGTCAATGGTATTGCGACAAAACCAAGATTGAATGCTCCACCTGATGCAACATCTTTTATTCCCTGTGGTCCAAAAAATAAAAATGCACTTGTTATTGCAATACTTCCTCCTAAAACAACCTCTGCCCATTCATTTGTTGCTGCTGCTGTAAGACCAGAAAGTATGACATCGTCAGTTTTCTTCAAATAACTGGCATATGTAAGAATTACTCCAATTCCAACACTCAAAGTAAAAAATATCTGACCTGCTGCTGCAAGCCAGACCTTTGCACTTAGCAGCGCAGAAAAATCAGGATTCCATAAAAAACCAAGTCCATTGACTGGAGTCCAGTCAGGATGCTGGGGATAAATTGGTGAAAGCGTTAATACACGAATCATCAATATTATTCCAAGAATAAAAAGAACAGGCAACCCGTATTTACATACCCTTTCAATACCCTTCTGAATTCCCCCAGAAATAGTTATGATATTGATGAAAAATGTAATGATGAAAAATATGTATGCAGGAATTATGGAAGAGAAAAACTGATTTTTTTCAAGTCCCTGATAACCCTTGAGGAACGAAACCATTGATACCTGATCCTGACACAAACCAAGTTTACCTGTCAAAGAATAAAAACTATAGCCGAGAAGCCATGATTCAATATATGTGTAATAGGTGAAAATGACGATGGGACCAAAAATCCCAATAATACCAAAATATTTTATGAACCTGTTTTTGTTTGCAATATTATGAAACATACCAGGCGCAGTACCATGACCAAAACCACCACCGAATCTTCCAAGTGTCCATTCAATCCACATCAATGGAATACCAAGAAGAACAAGTGATATTAGGTACGGGATGATAAACGCACCACCACCATTTTTTGCTGCCTGCACTGGAAAACGTAAAAAATTACCAAGCCCAATGGCACTTCCTGCAACAGCAAGAATTACCCCAAATTTCGAACCCCATGTTTCCCGTATTTTGTTCATGGCAAAATGATCCTTGCTAAAAAACTCTTCCTTACATTTATTGCCCTGTTCGGACACACCTCAAAGCAACATAAACAATTTATACACTTTTTTCTATCAATTTTCAAGTCATTTGAAATTGCCCTTGCAGGACAAACCTTTACACATTCCATACATTTCACACAAATATTGTGGTTGATTACTGGTATAATATTCAACTGGTTTGCCATCGTCCTGATGATTCCTGACATAAATCGGTTTTCCTGCATTTTAAAGATTGCAGATGATGAAGGAACCTGAAAACCAGGGATGTTTTCTGGCTGGTCACCAATAATTTTCACTTTTGGGATTCCATAAATATTTTCATAAATTCTTAAAAATGGAACCTCATGAATTTTTAAGCCCGCAAGTGTTGCACAAACAAAATCAACACAAACTCCATTTTTACCAGCAATAAGATAACCATAATATTTTTTTCTTCCAGAAGAAGGACCATTTTTATCCATAACTTCAACAGCATCAACAATATTAAACACCACGGTCTCTTTCAGCAGTTGATAAAATTCAACAATGAAATGATTAAAATATTCAGGTTCAGGAAATTCTGTATGTAGAAGCCCCTTTGGATAACCAGGGATTAATCCATAAAGATTTTTCATGCAGCAGGTCAATATTGTGATATTATGTGTTTTGAATTTTGGAAGATTAAATACTGGGTGCTGGAAAGCAAAAGATGAAACAGGAAAATTCACTTTTCTTCCTTTTACATTTAGGGTAAAAATACTGCTTTTACCTTCAAGTTTAACAAGTTTTGCTTTTGTTTTTTTGCTAACATCTTCATACTGACATTGATTCCAGTAATATTCAATGGTTTTTGATGTGTTTGGGGGACTATCACCAATGAAGACAGGATGTGGAAGTAATTCTGAAAGAACCTCAAGAATCACAGAATGAGTGGTGACTGCCTCATCAGGATTTCTTGCTGAAAGCATATTTGGTTTCAGTAAAACTCCTGATGGAAAATCAAAACCAATCAAATCAAAAATCCTTGATATCGCATCTTTAACAGTCGTCTTTTTATAATCAGGGCATTTCACGATTGCAACAGTTTCCATTATTGTCCCCACGTGATACTATATTTTACCACTGTTTGGTTTTAAACTATTTTTTAAACGGTATCGTCTAAATTCTGAAATGAAGAAAATGATATTTTGTGTTATACTCAAAAGGGATAAAAATGTCCTGGGAAAAAAGTAATTTTTTAAAATTTCTCAAAGAAACGATGTTTCTTGCAATGATTTTGCTACCTGTTTACGTTTTCCCCCAAACAGGACAGACGATTATCAAACCATATGAAGATGATAAATGGCCCACTCCTGAAAATATTATTGATACACAGATTGTTAAATTTCTTTCCAATTACGGTCAGAAATTAAGAAATCCCTGTTCTGATTATGTTTTTATCAGACGCGTCTATCTTGATGTCACTGGTACTTTACCAAAACCAGAAGAAATAGATGCATTTATCAATGATAAAAGACCTGATAAAAGAAGGATATTGATTGATGAATTGCTTGATAGAGATGAATATGCAATGTACTGGACAATGAAATGGTGCGACCTGTTGAGAGTAAAATCAGAATATCCTATTAACCTCTGGCCCAATGCTGTCCAGGCATATCATCAGTGGATCTATCAAAAAATAAGGGAAAATCAGCCATACGATAAATTCGTAAGGGAATTACTCACTTCCAGTGGAAGTAATTTTCGTGTGCCTGCAGTAAATTTTTATCGTGCTACAGGAGGAAGAGACCCATCGTCAATTGCAAAGGCAGTTGCCCTCACCTTTATGGGGATTAGATTTGAAAAATTACCTGAACAACAACAAAAAAACATGAGTGCCTTTTTCTCCCGTGTCTCTTATAAAAAGACATCAGAATGGAAGGAAGAAATTGTTTATCTGAATCCAGAAACTTCAGAGAAAAGCATTAAACTGGTTTTTCCTGATGGGAAAACAGTAGAAATTTCTCCACAGGAGGATGAACGAAAGATATTTGCAGATTGGCTGATTTCTCCCAACAATCCTTATTTCAACAAAAACATTGTCAATCGGATATGGGCTTATCTGATGGGTCAGGGAGTTATCTCTCCTGTGGATGACATTTTTCAAAAAAACCCACCAGGCACTGAAATACTTGAGTTTCTTTCAAAAGAACTGACAAAATCAAATTATGACTTAAAACATGTCTATCGATTAATTCTCAATTCAAGAACTTATCAACAATCTTCAATACCTGCTGGTAAACAACATCCAGACACAAATTTTGCTTACTAAAAAGTCCGTCAGATGGAAGCAGAGGTCTTGCTTGATGCATTATGCTGGCTCAGTGGTGAAGGAGAAGGTTATGTCAGCCAGATTCCAGAACCATTTACATATATTCCGAAAGAAAATAGAACAATTGCCCTTGCTGATGGAAGCATTACAAGTTCCTTTCTGATGACCTTTGGCAGGCCATCACGTGATACTGGACTTGATTCAGAACGTAATAACAAACCAACCGATAAACAAAGATTATACATGCTGAATTCAACTGATATTCAAAAAAAAATTAGATCAAGCCCGATTTTGAGAAAGGCATTTTCTCAGGTATGGAAAAATAGAACAGAAGCCATCAACACAATTTACAAAGTTATATTATCCCGGCTCCCAACACAGGAAGAAATATCAATAATTGAGGAATATTTTAATAATTCAGGACTGCGGACAGACCAGGTTGTTGGAGATATAGCATGGGCTTTATTAAACAGTAAGGAATTTATTTTTAAACATTGAAAACAGAGGAAAACATGAAACGGATTTTTCTTTTGAACATAATGCTACTGTTTGTCATTTGTGTTTCTTATGCACATTCAGAACAAAACAAATCACAGGCAAAGTCAGTTATTCAAATATGGATGTGGGGAGGTTCTTCTCAAAATGATACATTTGACCCAAAGCCATCTGCTGGATATGATTACTGTGGTCCGCTTGATAAAACAATTCTCACCAATGTGCCAGGCATTGAAATCAATGCTTCTTTACCCATGCTTGCGAAAATAGCAGACAAATACTCAATCATCAGAAGTATGACTCACGGAATAAATGCCCATGAATCAGCTGCCTATTATATGCAAACAGGACACAAACCAGGTACAGGACTTGTTTATCCTTCACTTGGTGCAATTATATCTCTGTTCAAGGGCTATGGAAAGGGATATAATGGAAAAATTCCGCCATACATAGTTCTTACTCAATCCCAGGGACGCTTTTCAGAAGAGGGCTTTCTTGGTCCTGCATATAAAGCATTTGCGACAGGAGGAGATCCGAGTCAGAAGCAATTTGCTGTTGAAGGTATTGTTGCTCCTGGTATTTCTGATCAGCAACAGATAAAACGAAGAGAACTGCTACAAAAATTAGATTTACTGGGAAAATCCATTCCTGATGACCCTGACTTCCTTCTTTTCAACAAAGCAGAAGAAGAAGCATATGAAATGATTCTGGGAGAAACAAGAAAGGTTTTTGACCTTTCTGAAGAACCTGATGAAGTCAGGGATAGATATGGTAGGAACTGGTTTGGTCAGTGCTGTCTTGTTGCTAGACGTCTTGTGGAAGCAGGAGTACCATATATTACAATCAATTATCCTGGCTGGGATACTCACAAACAGCATTTTCAAACAATGCAAAGAAAACTTGCTGAATTTGACCAGGGGCTTTCTGCTCTTATAGAGGATTTGTCAAAACGTGGGTTACTTGATACAACCATTGTCTGGTGCTGTGGAGAATTTGGTAGAACACCAAAGGTTGATTGGTCTCCACCATGGAATGGAGGAAGAGGTCACTGGGGATACTGTTTTTCTGCCATCGTTGCAGGAGGTGGATTTAAGGGTGGTTGTGTTGTTGGTGAGTCCGATGCAAAAGGAGAATATGTTGCAAAAAGGCCTGTGTATCCAGAGGACCTTCTCAGAAGTATTTTAAGATTATGCGGTATTGACCCTGATGAACCTTTACCAAATGACAAAGGTCTTGATATTAAGGTCATGCCATATCCTGAAAATTATTCAGGAGAAGGAGAACTAAAGGAAATTATGAAAAAATGAAAAATTTTATAAAAATTTTTATTTTGCTGATTTTTACAGTAGCATCCAGTATTTTTTCACAGGAAAGAAACCCATACATTGCCTACATCTATCCTGCTGGAGGTCAAATTGGAACAAGTTTCAAAGTTATTGTTGGTGGTCAAAATCTAAGGGGTGCAAATGATGTATATTTTTCAAAAGAAGGATTAAAAGCCACTGTGATCAATTACCAGGGTCCATCAGGCATATTAACCCCATTACAGCAGGAAGAACTCAGAAGAAGAATACAGGAAATCAGAGATAAAAGAGCAGGTAAAAAAATTGAAGAAATTACAAGAACAGAAACAGAAAAAAAGTCACACTCCCTGATATTCCTGAGCTTCAGAACCTTGAAAATAAAACGCCCAGACAACTCCAGCAAATTTTTGAAAAATATCTGAATCAGCAAAATAGACCAAAGCCACCAATGGCTGAAGAGGTAACATTGCAGATTGAGATTTCATCTGATGCAAAACCAGGAGATTGTGAAATTCGACTGAAGACACCAAATGGATTAACAAATCCTGCTGTTTTTCAAATTGGGGAATATCAGGAAACCTGCTGCAAAAATTATCAGTACAGGTATGAAAGTGAAATCGAACAGGATACAGAGGTCTTTCAGGTGCCAGTGGTATTGAATGGAAGAATAATGCCTGGTAAGGTCAATAGATTTCTACTTCAATTACAGAAAGGACAGAACCTTCTAATTTTTACGCAGGCAAGAAAATTGATACCATTTATCGCTGATGCTGTACCTGGATGGTTTCAGCCTGTGATTGCAATATATGACAAAAATGGGAAACAAATTCTTTTTGTTGATGATTGCGGTTTTGAACCTGACCCTGCAACAAAATTCAATGTACCTGAAGATGGTAAATACACTCTTGAAATCAGGGACTCAATTTATCGTGGAAGAGAGGACTTTGTTTATCGTATTTATGTTATTGACCAATCACAGGCACAGTTTTTTTTCCCGAATGGTTTATTTGGAGGTGTTTGTCTAACCAATGAAAAAGTTGACCTGATGTGTCCTGCAGAATACAGTAATCTCCCAAAATACTTTGAAATTGAAAATAAAGGACAGATTCCTGCATCTATTTCAATCCCTGTGTTAATCAAAGGATGTATCAATTATCCTGGTGACATTGACCGGTACAGGTTTTATGGAAAACAGGGAGAAACAGTGGTTGTTGAAGTTATTGGTAGAAGAATTGGATCTCCTGTTGATTCTTTTGTGAAGTTAATAGGACCATCAGGTAAAATCTTGCAGTTCAATGATGATATGAAACAAAACATCCTTTATGGTCTTTTAACCCACAATGCTGATTCGTATTTAATGGCGAAACTACCAGAAACAGGTTCATATACTGTTGTTATCACTGATGTCGAAGGACATGGTGGAAACGAATACCAGTATTTTATGAGAATTACGCAACCCAAATTTGATTTTTCTCTTTTTGTCAGTCCTTCACAAATCAATATACCTGCAGGCGGTTTAGCCGTAGCCACTGTTTATGCAATAAAAAATGATGGTTGGGACCAGGATATTGAACTACAATTAAAAAATGCTCCTTCGGGTTTTATTCTCAATGGAGGAAAAATTCCAAAAGGAAAGGATAAAGTTTTTATTACCATTAAGGCACCTGGTGGATTTTCAAAAGAGGTTTTTCCTGTTGAAATAGAAGGAGTTGCAATGATTGATGGAAACCAGGTCAGGCACACTGCAATACCATGTGAAACAAAAATGCAGGCATTTGCATATTACCATCTTGTACCATCAGAAAAACTTCTTATTTCTACTACAAACGAAAGATTCAGGTCATTGAAACTATCTGCGGAACAGAATTATATTAAAATTCCTGCAGGTGGTTCAACAGCAATTACCTGTGAAGTTGAAACATTGTTCAGACCAATGGCAGGTTCATTAAGTTTTGGATTGAAAGAGCCACCTGAAGGCATAAGAATCAAAAATGTTTCTTTTGATTCAAAACAATACACTTTAACAATTGAAGCAGATAAAAAACTACAAGGTTACAGGGATAACTTAATCATTGAAGTTTTTGATGAAATCACCCAGCCCGGTGGTATGAAAAGGAAAATATTATCAGGTTTTCTTCCTGCAATACAATACGAGGTGACAAAAAATGAATAATATAATCAATAGGGGTGATGCAACTGGAAAATACTGGTTTTTTAAAGGAAAAAACAATGTCGACGAATACCATATAACAATTATACCTGTAAACTATGCAGGTATTTATGAACAACTTAAAACAATAGATCAAGCACACAGGTATTTGCTCAAATTATTGAATTTAAATCCTGATACCATTATTTTCAAAAGATTTTTTTGTAGTGACATTCACAATCAGTATGGTGAAATAAAAAAATTTATTGATGAAAACAAAGAAAATTGTGCAATATCCATTGTTTCTCAACCACCATATCCAGCGGCAAAAATTGCAATGTGGGCATATCATATTTCTGATAGAAACC
>Ga0315298_1007549_pt1 | contig 14258 bp, 16 predicted proteins | sample WHS_1_MG_FD_203077 | JGI IMG/M metagenome (GOLD analysis project Ga0315298, IMG submission 203077) | Extremophilic microbial mat communities from Washburn Hot Springs, YNP, Wyoming, USA - WHS_1_MG | ecosystem: Environmental > Aquatic > Thermal springs > Hot (42-90C) | place: USA: Wyoming... | reverse complement strand
CGGGCCGTACCAGATCCTGGTCATTCCGCTGCTGGTCGAGAAGGGACTCGCGGGGCGCGTGGACCGCGTACTCGTGGTCGATTGTCCGGAAGAACTGCAGCTGCAGCGCCTCCAGGCCCGTGATGGCTCGACACCCGAGCAGGCCCGCGCCATGCTCAATGCACAAACCTCGCGTGCGGCGCGGCTGAAGGTCGCTCACGACGTCATTCACAACGAGTCGGATCTGACCGCGCTGCGCGAACAGGTCGCGGCGCTTCACCAGCGCTACCTGGAGCTCGCTGAAAAATCCTGACGGGACGGGCTACGTCGCGCCTTGCGGACATTTACGCAACACACGCTCGTCACGCACAATAGCTGCCATGACCACTGAGACCGCTGACGTCGCAGCCCCAGCACCCGCTGCGTCCCCCGCCCCGAGCAGCCCCCGGCCCTCGCCCGCCCACAGCGGCCGGGTGCTGGTGTTCGAGCAGCCCCTGAACGAGCGGATGCGCACCTTCCTGCGCCTGGACTTCCTCTACAATCAGGCGCTCTACCACAACGAGACCGGCAGCCAGTGGGGCAGCCGCGCGGCGATGACGAGCCTGATCGACATCCTGGCGGTGATCTCGCGCAGCGATCTGCGCTCGGATGCGCTGAAGGAGATCGAACGCCAGCTGCAGCTGCTCGGGGAGTATCAGGCCCGGGCCGGGGTCGACACGCAGCGGCTGACGACGTTCATCGCCAATCTCGGCCGGCTGCGCGCCGATCTGATGAGCGCCGGCGTCGCCTGCCAGCAGCCGCTGCGCGACTCGGAGTTCCTGAACGCGATCAAGCATCGCAGCAGCATTCCGGGCGGGACGTGCGAGTTCGACCTGCCGGATTACCTGTACTGGCTGAACGAGCCGGACGAGCTGCGCATGCAGGCCTTCAACCAGTGGCTCGCCCTGCTGCGCCCGCTGTGCGATGCGGTGGCGGAGCTGCTGTGGCTGACGCGCCAGTTCGGGCGCACCCGCCAGGAGTGCGCGCGCGGCGGCACGTTCACCATCACCTTCGATCGGGACAATCCGCTGCAGCTGCTGCGCATCATGCTGCCGGCCTCGAGTGGCCTGTATCCGGAAGTCAGCGGCAGCCACCACCGCTGCAGTCTGCGGTTTCTCAGCTGGAACGGGCTGTCGCAGCGCGCCACGCAGAGCACCGAGGACGTGACGTTCCAGCTGGCCACCTGCGCGTAAGCGTCGCTATGCAGATCTCGTGTCCCACCTGTGGCCGCACCCTGGAGTGGAGCGAGGCGCCACTGCGCCCCTTCTGCAGTGAGCGTTGCCGGCTGATTGATCTGGGCGGGTGGCTCAGCGAGCGCAACGTCATCCCGGGCGAGGCGCTCGAGCCGGGCCCGGACGGTGTGCCCGAGCCCGGGGACGACGCCTGATCAGCGCAGTTTGATCTTGCCGCCGCCGGGGAGAGCGCCGGGTCCGGCACCGACGTCCGGCACGACGATGCGCGAGGCGGACTCGCGGCGCATTTCGCGGGCCTCGTCGATGGCCTGCTCGATCGCCGCGCGCACCCCGTCGGAGAAGTTCGCGAGCGCCTCCGGGAGCGTCGCGCCCGGCAGCTCGAAGGACAGGGGCAGTACACCCGCCGGCGTCAGCAGCTGGGTCTGGCCGGAGAACTGCACGGGGCGGGACGGATCCGGGGCCCCATCGACCGTCACCGGCGTCAGCCGCCGCAGGGTGCCGGCGCGCCGATCGGTGAAGATCTCCTCGCGGTAGAGGTTATTGGCGTCCAGCTCGATTTCAGGGATGTCGTTCGTGTCGGCCATCGAGGCCCTCGCAGGCGGTGGGTGAACCCAGCCATTCTACCAGCGCTTGGACGAAAGGACGGTCCGCCTCGAGCAGATCCGCCGCCGCGAGCGCCTCGGCGTCCACCCAGCGCAGCGCCTGCCCTTCGAGTCCGCGCGGCTCCCCGCCGTACTGCTCGACGAGCCACAGCGACAGATCCACCACACGGTCCTCGTACTCGTGCGTCAGTCGCCGCCACGGTGAGCCGCCGCGCATCTGGATGCCGAGCTCCTCGGTGAGCTCGCGCGCGAGCGCGGCCGCTTCGCTCTCCCCGGGGGCGAGTTTGCCGCCGGGAAACTCCCAGCGCCCCGCCATGGGCTTGCCGGCGGGCCGCTCGGCGATCAGCACCCGACGGTCCGGGCCGATCAGTGCCGCCGCGACCACGCGGATCACGCGCATGCGCGCCTCAGCCGACGTTCGAGAGCGTTCCGTGGCAGTGCTTGTACTTCTTGCCCGAGCCGCACGGGCACGGCTCGTTGCGCCCGACCTTGCGCTCACCGCGCACGAACGGGCTGTGCGAGCCGTCCGGGTCGATCAGCGCCCCGGGGGGCAGCGCTCCCGGCACCCCGTCGAACAGCGCATCGGCCGGCTCGGCGCCGCCGAACACGTCGGCCTCGGCATGCTGGGCCTGCAGGGCACGCATCAGGCGGTTGCGCCGCTCCTCTTCCTCGCGATCGACCTCCTCCTGCGTGCGCACCTCGATCTGCATCAGCGTCGAGACGGTCTCGAACTTCACCTGATCGAGCATGGCGCTGAACATCTCGAACGCTTCGCGCTTGTACTCCGTGCGGTAGTCCTGCTGCGCGTAGCCGCGCAGATGGATGCCCTGGCGCAGATAATCCATCGCGCCCAGGTGATCGCGCCAATGCATGTCGAGCGTGCGCAGCATCACGTCCTTCTCGATATGGCGCATCAGCGAGGCCTCGAGCCGCGTGGACTTCGCGTTGTAGGCGTCGTCGACGGCGCGCACCATCCGCTCGCGCAGCGCCGGCTCCTCCAGCTCCGGCTCGGCCTCGAGCCAGCCCTTCGGGTCGACCGCGACGTTGAAATCGCGCCGGACGGCCTCGGTGAGCCCGTCGAGATCCCAATCGGCCGCGACCGCGTGCTTGGGCAGGAACTGATCGATCAGCGTGCCGACGGCCTCGGCGAGAATGCCGTGAATCGCCGCCGAGACGTCCTCGGTGGCCATGATCTCGGTGCGCTGCTGGTAGACCACCTTGCGCTGGTCGTTGGCGACGTCATCGAACAGCAGCAGCTGCTTGCGGATGTCGAAGTTGTGCGCCTCGACCTTACGCTGAGCTTTCTCGATCTGCTTGCTCAGCATCCCGCTCTCGATGACCTCGCCTTCCTTCATGCCGGCCATCTTCAGGAGCCGCTGCGTGCGCGTCGGGTCCCCGAAGATGCGCATCAGGTTGTCTTCCATCGACAGATAGAAGCGGCTCGAACCGGGGTCGCCCTGGCGGCCGGAGCGGCCGCGCAGCTGGTTGTCGATGCGGCGGGACTCGTGCCGCTCGGTGCCGATGATGTGCAGACCGCCGGCGGCGAGCGCCGCTTCATGGCGCACCTGCCACTCGGCGCGCACACGCTCGCGGCCGGCCTCATCGGCCGCATCGAGCCCCGAGAGCTCCGACTCGAGGCTGCCGCCGAGCACGATGTCGGTGCCGCGGCCGGCCATGTTGGTCGCGATGGTCACCGCGCCGGGACGGCCGGCCTGGGCCACCACGCTCGCCTCGCGCTCGTGCTGCTTGGCGTTGAGCACCTGGTGGGCGATGTTCTGCTTCTCGAGCAGCTCGGCGAGGAATTCCGAGGTCTCGATCGAGGTCGTGCCGACCAGCACCGGCTGCTTGCGCTCGACGCAGTCGCGGATGTCCTCGATGATGGCCTTGAACTTGTCGCTCTGCGTCAGGTAGACGAAATCGGCGTGATCCTTGCGGACCATGGCCTTATGGGTCGGGATGACCACGACCTCGAGCCCGTAGATCTGCAGGAACTCCGGCGCCTCGGTATCGGCCGTGCCGGTCATGCCGGAGAGCTTCTTGTACAGGCGGAAATAGTTCTGGAAGGTGATCGAGGCGACCGTCTGGTTCTCCTCGCGCACCTGCACGCCTTCCTTCGCCTCGACCGCCTGGTGCAGGCCGTCGGACCAGCGCCGTCCCGGCATGGTGCGGCCGGTGAACTCATCGACGATGATGACCTCGCCGCCGCGCACGATGTATTCCACGTCGCGCTTGTAGAGCGCGTGGGCGCGCAGCGCGGCGTTCAGGTGGTGCATCAGGCGGATATTGGTCGCGTCGTAGAGGCTCTCGCCTTCCTTCAAAAGCCCGCTCTCGAGCATCAGCTGCTCGACGTGCTCGTGCCCTTCCTCGGTGAGGTGCACCTGCTTGTTTTTCTCCTCGACGGAGAAATCGCCCGGGCCGTCCTCGACCTCCTGGCGGGTCAGGCGCGGCACCAGCTTGTTGATGCGCAGGTACAGCTCGGTGCTCTCTTCGGCGGGGCCTGAGATGATGAGCGGCGTGCGCGCCTCGTCGATCAGGATCGAGTCGACCTCATCGACGATCGCGTAGGCGAGGTTGCGCTGCACGCGCTCCTCGAGGCTGAAGGCGAGGTTGTCGCGCAGGTAATCGAAGCCGAACTCGTTGTTCGTGCCGTAGGTGATGTCGCACGCATACGCGGCGCGCTTCTCCTCCGGGCTCTGGGAGTTCTTGATCACCCCGACGGTGAGCCCGAGGAAGCGGTACACCGGAGCCATCCAGTCCGCGTCGCGCTGGGCGAGGTACTCGTTGACCGTCACCACGTGCACGCCCTCGCCCGGCAGGGCGTTCAAGTACGCCGGCAGCGTCGCGACCAGCGTCTTGCCCTCGCCGGTGCGCATCTCGGCGATCCGCCCCTGGTGCAGCGCAATGCCGCCGATCAGCTGCACGTCGAAGTGGCGCATCTTGAGCGTGCGCGAGGCGGCCTCGCGCACGACCGCGAAGGCCTCCGGCAGCAGATCGTCGAGCGTGGCGCCCTCGCGCAGGCGGGCGCGGAATTCCTCGGTCTTGGCCCGCAGCTGTTCGTCGTCGAGGGCCTTCAGGGACGCCTCGAAGCCCTTGGCGGCCCGGACGTAGCGGGCATGGCCGCGCAGGAGCCGGTCGTTGCGGCTGCCGAAGATGCGTTTGAGGGTATTGAGCAACTTAACGATCCTGATTCGCTATCGGTGGGCGGCCGCCGCCTCTCAAGCAGGCGCCGCCGCGGAACCGGTTATTGTACGCAATCGGGCCTTTGGCTCCTAATGGGTGGCCCGCGCCGCAAATCAAGGGCGGCGGGGCTCCGCAGGAGCCGCGGCAGGGGGATCGGCGCAGGGCCGCTCAGCGGCCCTTGATCACCTGGGCGAGCGTCATGGTGGGCTGGCCGATGAAGCCGGCCGGATTGATCGGTTGCCCTTCGCGCATGACCTGGAAGTGCACGTGCGGGCCGGTGGACCAGCCCGTATCCCCGACGAGCGCGATCACCGCGCCGCGCTTGACGGTCTCGCCCACGTGCACGAGCAGTTTCTCGGCGTGTGCGTACAGCGTCGAGTAGCCCTCGCCGTCATTGATCTTCACCATGTTGCCGAACCCGTCCATGGGGCCTGCCCAGGTGACCACACCCGCCGCGACCGCATGGATCGGTGTGCCGAGGGGGGCGGCAAAGTCCATGCCCTCATGGAAGCCGGGCTTGCCGGTGAACGGATCGATGCGCGGCCCGAACGGCGAGGACACCCAGCCGACCTGCACCGGGCGGCCCTCGGGGCGGATCTCCTGATGCAGCTTGCGCGAGAGGATCAGGTTCTCCAGCGCCCCGAGCTGCGAGGCGCGCAGCGTGACCTCGCCCTGCAGGTGGCCGATCATCGAGGCCAGGCCGGGCATGGCCGCGCCGCCGCCCGGCATGGGCGCCTCGGGCCCGCCGATCGGCGGCTGGTGACGGAAATCGAACGCATCGCCGGTGAGGCCCGCCATCTTGGTCAGCCGCTCGCCGAGCGCATCGAGGCGGATCATGTGCGCCTGCAGGTCCCCGACCTGGATCGCGAGCGCCCGGGCCCGGGCGTTCATCTGCACGCGCAGATCGGCGAGCTGCTCGCGCTGCGCGGAGAGGACATCCATCCAGTGCGAGGCCTGCTCGAGTGCCAGATCGTGGCTGCTGCCGCGGCCGAGGGCGAGACCGAAGGAGAATGCGCCGCCGAGCACCGCCAGCATCACCGCGCCGGCGACGGCGAGCATCAGCGGGTGGCGCAGATTCAGGTTCAGCAAGCGCGAGCGGCCGTCGGGGGCGAAGACCACCACGCTCACTCCGGGCCGGCCGGTGCGCAGCGACAGCGCGCGCAGCGGGTTGAAGCGGCCGAGGGTGTGCAGCACGCGCCAGAGCGTCGAGCGCGTCGGACGCGCCTGATCAGCCGTATCACTCATTGGCCGGGACCCCCCGCAATCATGCCGTACTTGTACAATTCACCCATCAACCGGGCGTCGTCTGTGACCCGGCGCGGGCGACTATGCCGAAATTCCCCCCCCTGCACAAGCGAGCCGGTTCGAACCGCCTCACAAAATCGAGCACGCCGCGCGCCCTCGGCGATCTGCTCGCGCGCGTCACGCCCGTGTTGTCGCAAATCCGCGACCAGAAGACGCGTCAGAACTACTGGCAGAGTTGGTTGGCTCAGCAACTGCCGAGCGAGTTGAGTGCACACCTGACCGGCGCGGTCGAGCGCGACGGGGCGCTCACGGTGTTTGCCGATTCAGCCGCCTGGGCCGCGCGTCTGCGCTACGCGCTCACCGAGTTGAAAGCAGACATCGATCGATCCGAGCGTCCGGTCGGCACCGTGGTGGTGCGCGTGCTGCCGCGGCGCTGAGCAGCCGTCAGCCGCCGAGTGCGGCGGCTTCGAGGTAGGAAATCGGCGCGTCGGCATAGGACTCGAACGCGACTTCTTCCCACGCCGTACGGTCCGCGAGCAGCGTGCGCAGCAGTTTATTGTTCAGTCCGTGGCCGGACTTGTAGCCGCTGAATTCCCCGATCAATCCGTGTCCGAGCAGGTACAGATCGCCGATTGCATCGAGGATCTTGTGCTTGACGAACTCGTCCTCGTAGCGCAGTCCGTCCTCGTTCAACACGCGAAAGTCATCGAGCACGATCGCGTTGTCGAGATTGCCGCCGAGCGCGAGGTTGTGTTGGCGCAGCGTCTCGAGGTCGCGCAGGAAGCCGAAGGTGCGTGCCCGGCTCACTTCCTTCAGGAACGAAGTGGTCGAGAAGTCCATCGAGGCGCGCTGCGCGCGCCGCTTGAACAGCGGGTGGTTGAATTCGATTTCGAAGTTGACCTTGAACCCGTCGAACGGGGTGAACTCCGCCCACTTGTCCCCGTCCTCGACGCGCAGCCGCTTGGTGATGCGGATGAAGCGCTTCGGCTCACTCAACTCCTCGATGCCGGCCGACTGCAGCAGGAACACGAAGGGACCGGCGCTGCCGTCCATGATCGGCACTTCGGGCGCCGAGAGCTCCACCACCGCGTTGTCGATGCCGAGACCGGCAAAGGCCGACAGCAGATGCTCGACCGTCGAGACGCGCGCCGCACCCTTGCACAGTGTCGTGCCGAGCATGGTGTCCCCGACGTTCTCGGCGTGAGCACGCACGTCGGCGGGAACCGGCAGATCGGTGCGGCGGAAGACGATCCCGGAGTCCGCCGGCCCGGGCCGCAAGGTCATCAGCACCTTCTTCCCGGTGTGCAGACCCACGCCCGTCGCGCGGATCGAGTTCTTCAGGGTCCGTTGTCCAACCATGAGTGATTTTTCTGTGCTGTGGGGGACCCGGTGCACCCCGAAAACGGGCCGACTCCCCGGGTGGGTCGTGGTCGGCTACGCTACCATAACCGCTCCATTTACTCCACGACGAGTCTTCATCCCGTGAGCCGCGAGCCTGGAGCGGCCGAGGACACTGACTCGCCCTGGGGTGGGTGGGGCGGAGTGGATCGATCCTCCTGAGACAGGGCGCTCGACAGGAGCGCAGCGCCGGTGCGCACGCTCATGCAGATGCGCGCGGTCCTCGGCGGCACGCAGGCCCTGGAGTGCACCCCTTCGGCACACGATGAGCAGCGCCACAGGTGGCTCGAGGACGTAGTGCGGCGCATTCGATGCCGCAGCGGACTGCGCCGCGTCGTGTCGTCGTCCCGTCAGCACGTCAGCCGTCGCCCGCGCACTCACCTGTCCCGGCGGTGATGACCCGTGCTGCGACACCGGCGGCCTCCGCCTGCGCGATCAGCTCGCCGTTCTTGCGCACCGACCCGTCCAGCTCGAACGCCGTGCGGACTGAGTGTGCGGGGAGTTGCTTGCGAAGGCGTAGCGGCGTCCCCCGGTCAAACAGCACGCGCACTCACGCGGCGCCCAGGGGATGGGTGGTCTGCTCGAGCACGAGCCGGGCCTGCTCGCGCGTCACCCCGGGAAGTCACTCGAGAAAGTCGGACAGCTGCGCCCCGTCTTGCAGAATCTGGAAGAGCGCGGCCACCGGCACGCGCGTGCCGCGAAACACCCGGGCGCCACTGACGCGCTGCGGGCCTCCGTCCACGGCGGGCCATGAAGACCCGTCGATCATTCTCGGATCATGCGTCGCGAACGCATGGGCTTCAATGACATAGGGCCGACCCACTCTCGACCGGCCAGCCGGCCCTCGACGGAAATGTCCTCGCCAGTGGAATGCCAATCGTGCACCCACCCGTAGGGTCGACCCACATCGTGGGGTGGTCGAAGCGCAGTGCGTTGGCCGAAGTGTTTACGCCACAGCTTTCAGCACGAAATCGACGTGGATCGCATCGTAGGGAAAAACCATTCGCCCCTCGGGCGTCTTGCTGATGACGCCGGCGTTCAGCAACGCATGCACATCGGCATGCACGGCTTTCACGTCGCGCGCGACCCGGCGGGCGATCTCGCGAATGCTGAGCGCGCCGACGCCCGTCATCGCCTTCAGGATCTCCCATCGCTTCGCGGTCAGCACCTGCCACAGGAGCTCGGCCGAGGCGAAACTGACCCGGGCTGTGCTCATGGCCCTGCGGCTCCCTACCGCGCTCGCCACTTCGTTCAACGCGCCCTTCAGGGAGCGCACCTCAAGAGTCATGGTCTTCATTGCGCCACCTCGCGATATCTCGCTCAAAATCCGCCAGGAGCTTATCGATGCCCTCGAACCGGTACGCCCGCTCCCGGCCGGCGGCGTGCCGGTGATCGCCCTTGCCCGCCTCGTTGTCGTAACGCAGGACGCACTCGCCGTTCACGACGAAGGCCAGGCGATACTTCAGATCGTGCGCGCTGCTACGCAGCGGCGCGGCCAGTTCCCAGACGACGATCTCCGCGAACTCATGGTCGGAGAGGATGATCCGCTGATCGACCAGCAGTCGCGCCCGCATGTTGGAGATAATACCAACATATCATGGCGTTGTCAATAGCTCCAACACTTTGCTCCAACACTTTGTGAGCTGCGGCCACGACGCCCCTCCCGCTCGGCTCAGCGCTCGAGCCCGCCGAGATGGCCGGATTCAGGCCGCCGCTTCGGTCTCGTAGGTCCCCGTTGTCAGATCGACTCTTACGGCCTTGGCCATCGGCTCGGCTCGTACCTCGCGCCCTTCCCGCGAAAGCTGGATCAGGCGGTATCTGGCAAGGAGTTGCAGGGAGCGGGAGATATTCGGCTGCGCCCGGCCGGTCAGCTCCACCAGCTCGCTCACGCTCGCCGGGTGCTTGCGCAGCAGAACGGCCAGAAGCTCGAGAGCCTCGCGCGACAGGGCGGCAAGCAGGGGGGCTGCGGGAAGGGGCGAAGCCTTCCGTTCGCCACGCGCCACCGCGCGCATCTCTTCGCGCAGCTCACTCAGTGACTTGCGTGCCATCGTCGTCCTCCTCTTCTGCCTCTCATTCGACCTCATCGGCCTCGAACTCAAACGGAACGTCTACTTGCTCGCAGGCCTGCTCAACCGCGGCAAAAAAGTCGCAGATCAATTCATCGGCGCCCCGGAACTCGTACGCGACGAGCTGCTTGGTGCGCCGGAAGCGGTGCCGGTGATCGTAGGTCTCCATGCGCGGCAGACCGTGTGCGTTGTCAAAGCCCAACAGCCGGCTCCCGTCGTGATCATGCAGCGTGAAGGCATACTTGATTCCGTGGGGCCGCGGCGTGCCGGCCTCGATCTCGGCGACGCGACGCGAAATCGGATGCTCCAGGCATTCACCAGTCAGTATCGCCGGCGATCGAAGTCGAGCAGACGGCGCAGCGCTTCAACGAGCGCGGCCACATATATCACCTAACGATATGTATGAAAAGTCGCGACTCAGCGCTCGAGGCGCGGATCGCGGTCCTTTCCATGCTCCCGCTTACGCTCGCGCTCACGTTTACGCCCTGCCTCGTTCGGATGCTGCTTCCCGGTCTGGCGATCCTGCTCGAGCTGACGGCGACACCGCTTGTGCCGCTCAGCGGCCCGCCCGCCGCCTCGGGTTTCCTGCGTCCGGGACATCCCGAGCGAAATTCCGTCCCCCTACCCTGGCCGGCCCGAAGATCCGCAGGCCGCCGAACCCTACTGCAGAGTTCGATCCGCCCTGTTCAAACCGAACTCCAGGTGCTCGGCCTGAATCCTTCCACCCGATCCGGCCCTTCATCTTTGCGCTGCGCCCAGGCAGATCGCGCTGCGGTGCACGATGGTCACCCGGCGAAAGCCTTCGATCGATCCGTCCAATCCGCGCGCTGAGGCGCCCCCAGTCGCGCGCTCCAGACCCACGCCCTGGAGGGATAAGGATTCCACGCCGCGTGCATCGCGCGACACGGCGCCACGGCTCCATCCCCCAGCGGCCATCAGCACCGGGGGATGGAGCAGCACCGGCTCAGTCGGCCTGCCGGCGCAGGAACGCCGGGATGTCGAGCAGGTCATCCGAGGGAATGTCCTGGCGCAGTCCGTCACCCACGGCGCGCTGACGCTGCACGGTCGGCCGATCGAGCTTGGCGTAGTCGCTGCTCGAGGGCGCACCGCGGCGCACCACGCGCATCGGCGGCTCGGCCCGCGTCTCGCGCGGGGCGGCCGCTTCGCGCACCGCGCCGATCACCGGCCGGGCTCCGGCCGCGGCCGCCGGGCGCCCGAGCCCGGTCGCCACGACGGTGACGCGCACCAGGTTCGAGAGCTCCGGATCGATCACGGTACCGACCACCACAGTCGCATCCTCGGAGGCGAACTCCTTGACGATCTGACCGACCTCCTGGAATTCCCCGATGGACAGATCCATACCCGCGGTGACGTTGACGAGGATGCCGTGCGCACCGGCGAGGTTGATGTCCTCGAGCAGAGGCGAGGACACGGCCGCCTCGGCCGCCGAACGCGCGCGACCCTCGCCGCTCGCCGTGCCGGTGCCCATCATGGCCATGCCGGTCTCGGACATCACCGTACGCACGTCGGCGAAGTCGACGTTGATCAGACCCGGACGGGTGATCAGTTCGGCAATGCCCTGCACCGCGCCCTGCAGCACCTGGTTGGCCGCCTTGAACGCATCGAGGAGCGTGGTCTGCGAGCCGAGCACGGTGAGCAGCTTCTGGTTCGGAATGGTGATCAGCGAGTCGCAGTACTTGCCGAGCTCGGCGATGCCGTGATCGGCGACGTGGGAGCGCTTGCCGCCTTCCATCTCGAACGGCCGGGTGACGACCGCGACGGTGAGGATGCCGAGCTCCTTGGCGACCTGGGCCACCACCGGCGCCCCGCCCGTCCCGGTGCCCCCGCCCATGCCGGCGGTGATGAACAGCATGTCGCAGCCCTTGATGAGCTCGATGATGCGGTCACGATCCTCCATGGCGGCCTGCCGGCCGACCTCCGGGTCGGCGCCGGCGCCGAGTCCCTTGGTGATGTTGCTGCCGATCTGCAGCGCCGTCTTCACCTTGGCATGCTTCAACGCCTGCGAGTCGGTGTTGACGCACATGAACTCCACGCCTTCGATTCCGCTGTTGATCATGTGGGCGACGGCGTTGCCGCCCCCACCGCCGACGCCGATGACCTTGATCACGGCGCTTTGGGTGTAGGCATCCATTATTTCAAACATTGGGCGTTCCTCGATGATGGCTGAGTGAATTGAAATCCGTCATGGTCAGAAATTTCCCTGGAACCACGCTCGCATGCGATCGATCGTGGTCTTGGCGTTGCTGCCGATGGAACGGCCGCGTCGCACGGGCAAAATGTTGTCGCGGGCATAGAGCAACAGGCCGACGCCGGTGGCGAACACCGGATTGCGCACCACGTCGGTGAGCCCCTGCACCTGCTGCGGCAGACCGAGGCGCACCGGCACGTGGAACACTTCCTCGGCCAGCTCGATCGCCCCTTCCATGCGGGCGCTGCCGCCGGTGAGCACCACGCCCGCGACGATGATTTCCTCGAAACCGCTCCTGCGCAGCTCATCGCGCACCAGGCCGAACAACTCCTCGTAGCGCGGCTCGACGATCTCCGCGAGCGTCTGGCGGGCGAGGCGGCGCGCCGGGCGGTCCCCGACGCTCGGCACCTCGATGCTCTCATCGGGATTGGCCAGCTGCGAGAGCGCACAGGCGTAGCGGATCTTGATGTCCTCGGCGTGCTGCGTCGGGGTCCGCATCGACACGGCGATGTCGTTGGTGACCTGATCGCCGGCGATCGGGATCACGGCGGTATGCCGGATCGCGCCCTGGGCGAACACCGCGAGGTCGGTGGTGCCGCCGCCGATGTCGACCATGCACACGCCGAGCTCCTTCTCATCGTCGGTGAGCACCGCGAAGCTCGAGGCGAGCTGCTCGAGCACCACGTCTTCGACCTCGAGGCCGCAGCGTTTGATGCACTTCTCGATGTTCTGCGCGGCGCTGTCGGCGCCGGTGACGATGTGGACCTTGGCCTCCAGGCGCACGCCCGACATGCCGATCGGGTCGCGGATGCCCTCCTGGCCGTCGACCACGAACTCCTGCGGCAGCACGTGCAGGATCTTCTGGTCGGCGGGGATGGCGAGCGCCCGCGCCGCGTCGATCACGTGCTCGACGTCGCCCGGGGTCACCTCGCGGTCGCGGATCGCGACCACGCCGTGCGAGTTCAGACTGCGCACGTGGCTGCCGGCGATGCCGGCGAACACCGAGTGGATCTCGCAGCCGGCCATGAGCTCGGCCTCCTCGACCGCGCGCTGGATCGACTGCACGGTCGACTCGATGTTGACCACCACACCCTTCTTCAGGCCGCGCGATGGCTGGGTGCCGATCCCGAGCACCTCGATGGCGCCGTCGGCCCCCACTTCCCCGACGAGGGCGAGCACCTTGGAGGTGCCGATATCGAGACCGACAATGAGGTCCCGGTCGGATCGCTTACGCATCGCGGCCTCCTCCGGCGCGCGGCGCCGAAGTGTTGTCCTGCGGCGCATTCGCGCGCCAACCAATTGCAAAACCGTTCATGTAACGCATATCGATGTATGAGATGTCCCCGGCGCGCCGTTTGACGATCGCGAGTGCCACATTGACGAATTTTTCAAACCGCGCCTCGAACTGCGAGCGGCCGAGCCGCACGGCGATGCCGTTGGCGAGCGTGAACGCCCAGGTGCCGCGCGCGCTCAGGCCGAGCGAGGCAATCGCGAAGCCCTCCGGGGCGAGCTCCCCGCTCATGCGCAGGTAGCGGCGCGTGACCTCGGCTTGCGTTCCGTCCGGACCGGAGAGGCTCGGCAGTCCGGCCGGCACGGTGGCGGCATGCGCGAGGAACAGCTCGCCGGCCCGATTCACCAGTCCGTCCCCGTCCCAGCGCGCAAACGCCCGCTGTTCGTGCACCCGCACCGCGAGCGTGTGCGGCCAGAGGCGGCGCACGCTCGCGTGCGCCACCCAGGGCAGCGCATCGACCGAGGCGCGCACCGCGGCGAGATTCACGGTGAGGATGCCGGAGCCGCCGGCGGCGGCGGCCACGGCCTGCTCGACCGCGAGCGGTGCGACGTGATGAAACTCGCCGCTCACGGTCACCGCGCGGATCGGACGGTTCAGCCCCCAGAGCGCGATCAAGAGCAGCGCGCACACCGCGGCGATGCCGAGCGCACGGCGGATCATCCGCCGCGGGGGCGCGCCCTTCTCGCTCGTGCGGCGTGAGTCGCGGCGTTTGCGCTTGAACATGCTCAGCCCGCCCCGCCGCGCGGCCGGCGCACGAAGCTCGTCTCGAGCACCCGCCAGACGAGCTCATCGAAATCGATGCCGGCGGCCCTGGCCGCCATCGGCACCAGCGAGTGTCCGGTCATGCCGGGCACGGTGTTGATCTCGAGCAGCTGTGCGCGGCCGGCGGCATCCATCATGAAGTCGGCACGCCCCCAGCCTTCGCCGCCGACGGCCGCGAACGCCGCGAGCGCCAGGCTCGCCAGATGCCGCTCGGCCGGCTCGGAGAGTCCCGACGGACAGAGGTAGCGCGTGTCGTCGCGCTCATATTTGGCCTCGTAGTCGTAGAAGGCGCGC
>Ga0315298_1007548_pt1 | contig 14259 bp, 9 predicted proteins | sample WHS_1_MG_FD_203077 | JGI IMG/M metagenome (GOLD analysis project Ga0315298, IMG submission 203077) | Extremophilic microbial mat communities from Washburn Hot Springs, YNP, Wyoming, USA - WHS_1_MG | ecosystem: Environmental > Aquatic > Thermal springs > Hot (42-90C) | place: USA: Wyoming... | reverse complement strand
GCGCCTTGCCGCTCAGGCCGGTGGCCAGCACCGTCACGCGCAGCGAGTCGCCCATGCTCGGGTCGTTGACCGTGCCGAAGATGATGTTGGCGTCCGGCGAGGCATAGGCGCGGATGGCGTTCATCGCTTCACGGGTTTCGCCCAGGCGCAGCGAATCGTCGGCGGTGATGTTCACCAGCACGCCCTTGGCGCCCGACAGATCGACGCCGTCGAGCAGCGGGCAGACCACCGCCTGCTCGGCCGCCAGCCGCGCGCGGTCGGGGCCGCTGGCCACCGCGGTGCCCATCATCGCCTTGCCCGGCTCGCCCATGACGCTCTTGACGTCCTCGAAGTCGGCGTTGATCAGGCCCGGCACATTGATGATTTCGGCAATGCCGCCGGTGGCGTTTTTCAGCACGTCGTTGGCCTTGGCAAACGCCTCTTTCTGCGAAATGTCGTCACCGTACACTTCGAGCAGTTTTTCGTTGAGCACGACGATGAGCGAATCGACGTTGGCTTCCAGCTCGGCCAGCCCCTGCTCGGCGTTGGCCATGCGCTTGGCGCCTTCGAACTCGAACGGCCGCGTGACCACGGCGACGGTGAGAATGCCCATTTCGCGGGCGATCTTGGCGATCACCGGCGCCGCGCCGGTGCCGGTGCCGCCGCCCATGCCGGCGGTGATGAACAGCATGTGCGCGCCTTCGAGCACGTCGCGGATCTGTGACCGGGCCTGATCGGCGGCTTCGCGCCCGACCTGCGGCTTGCCGCCCGCGCCCAGCCCGGTCTTGCCCAGCTGCAGAAAGTGGTGCGCGCTCGACGATTTGAGCGCCTGCGCATCGGTATTGGCGCAGATGAATTCCACGCCTTTGACCCCCGAAGCGATCATGTGCTCGACGGCGTTGCCGCCGCCGCCGCCCACGCCGATCACCTTGATGTTGGTCCCCTGGTTGAACGCGCTGTGCGCGTCGCTCTCGATCATTTCAAAACGCATGTCACACCTCCGTTGAAAAACCGGCTGGCGCACCCGACGCCTGCCGGACACTGCCTGTGCCGCGCCTGCCGGACCACCCGGCGGCTGCGGCGCAGAACCTCAAAAATTCCCTGCGAACCACTCTTTCAGCCGGCTGAAAGAGCCTTTGACCGTGCTGCTTTTTTGCGCCAGCCGCGCCCCGCGCTGCCGCTGGTGCAGCGCCTCGGTGAGCAGGCCCATGACCGTGGCCATGCGCGGGTTGCGCACCATGTCGGCCAGCGGCCCGCTGTAACCCGGCACGCCCACGCGCACCGGCTTGAGAAAAATGTCCTCGGCCAGCTCGACCATGCCCGGCATTTGCGCCGAGCCGCCGCACAACACCACGCCGGAGGACAGCACGTCCTCGTAACGCGAGTCGCGGATGACCTGCTGCGCCAGAGCGAAAATTTCCTCGGCGCGCGGCTCGATGACGCTGGCGAGCACCTGGCGCGACAGCATGCGCGGCCCGCGGTCGCCCAGCCCCGGGACTTCCAGCGTGTCCTCCGGGTTGGCCAGCACCTGCTTGGCGATGCCGTGCTCGATCTTGATGTCCTCGGCGTCGCGCGTGGGGGTGCGCAGCGCCATGGCGATGTCGCTGGTGATGAGTTCGCCCGCCACCGGAATGATGGCGGTGTGGCGGATGGCGCCGCCGGTGTAGATGGCGATGTCGGTGACGCCGGCGCCGACGTCGACCACGGCCACGCCGAGTTCCTTTTCGTCGTCGGTGAGCACGGCGTGGCTGGAGGCCAGCGGGTGCAGCACCAGCTGCTCCACCTCCAGCCCACAGCGGCGCACGCATTTGATGACGTTCTCCGCCGCGGTCTGCGCCCCGGTGACGATGTGCACGTTCACTTCCAGCCGCACCCCGCTCATGCCCACCGGCTCTTTGACCTCCTGGCCGTCGATGATGAATTCCTGCGGCTCGACCAGCAGCAGCCGCTGGTCGGCGGGGATGTTCACCGCCTTGGCGGTTTCGATCACGCGGTTGACGTCGGCCTGCGTGACCTCGCGGTCCTTGATCGCCACCATGCCGTGCGAGTTCTGCCCGCGGATGTGGCTGCCGGTGATGCCGGTGACCACATGGGTGATCTTGCAGTCGGCCATCAGCTCGGCCTCTTTGAGCGCCGCCTGGATCGACTGCACCGTGGCCTCGATGTCGACGACCACGCCGCGGCGCATGCCCGCCGTGGTCGCCTGCCCCATGCCGACGATCTTGAAGCCGGCTGCGGGGTTGTCGCGGTCGGCGAGCATTTCCGCCACCACCACCAGCACCTTGGACGTGCCGATGTCCAGCGCCACCACCAGATCCTTGTAGTCCTTGGCCATGTCAACCATCCTTCCCTGCGACTTGCTGCGGTTTCGCGGTCTTGTTCATTCCGGGCAGATCCACGCCCTGCAGATGCACGGCAAAGCCGTTGGGGTAGCGCAGATCGGCGCTGTCGATCGTGCGGCCGTAACGCGCTTGCAGCTGCGGCATGAGGTCGAAAAACTGCTTGAGCCGCTGCCGCGTCGCCGGGCTTGCCGGCGCGCTGCCCAGATCGACGCGCAGCCCGGTCTGCGTCTGCAACGTCCAGTTGCCGCCGCTGCCCAGCGTCAGCGCGGCCAGACTCTGGCCGAAGCCGTGCAGCACCGGCTGCAGGCTCTGGTACATCTGCAATACCTGCGCGCCGCTGCCGGCCGGGCCGCTGAGCTGCGGCAGTCCCAACCCCTGGACTTCGCCCAGATTGGCGGTGAACGCCTGTCCCTGCGGGTTGAGCAGTTGCGTGGCGCTGCCCGGCTCGTGCCACACCGCCACCGGCTGCTGCACCTGCAGCGTCACCGCCAGCTGCATCGGCCACAGCCGCTGCACCACGGCGCTGCGCACCCACGGCAGCTGCTCGAATACCCGCTGCGCCTGCGCCAGGTTGATGGTGAGGAAGTTGCCCTTGAGCTGCGGCAGCGCTTCGGCGCGCACCGTCACCGGGCTGATGCGCTGCAGATCGCCCTGCAGGCGCACGGCGCGGATGTCCCACCAGCTGCGCTGCATCAGCCAGTGCCCGGCGGCCACCACCGCGCCGGCGGCCACCAGCCACAGCAGCGCCCGCGACGTGGCCTGCATCAGCCGGATGTCCAGCGGCAAGGCGCCGTTCATGGCTGCTGCTCCTTGCCGTCGGGCGCCGGCACAGACGGCGGCACGGGGTTGCGGTGCGGCTGGTCGAGCGCGGCCTGGCTGAGGATGAGCAGGCACAGGTCGGCGTACTCCAGCCCGGCGGCACGCGCGGCCATCGGCACCAGCGAGTGTCCGGTCATGCCCGGTGAGGTGTTGATTTCCAGCAGCATCGGCTGGCGGTCGCTGGCGCGGATCATGACGTCGGCGCGCGCCCAGCCGCGGCAGCCCAGCGCGCGATAGCTGCGCAACACCAGCTGCTGGATCTGCGCCTCCTCCTGCGCCGGCAGCCCGCTGGGGCAGAGGTAGCGGGTGTCGTCGCTGAAGTATTTGTGCTCGTAGTCGTAATTGCCGCCCGGAGCGACGATGCGGATGAGCGGCAGCGCGCGCGCCGCGTCGCCGGCGCCGATCACCGCGCAGGTGACTTCATCGCCGGCGATGAATTGCTCGACCAGCACCTGGCTGTCGAAGCGCGCGGCTTCGCCGTATGCCGCGGCCACCTCGCCGGCGGAGTCGGCGCGCTTGAGCCCCAGGGTGGAGCCTTCGTGCGTGGCCTTGAAAATCAGCGGAAAACCCAGCTCCTGCGCCGCGGCATGGGCCTCGGCGAGCGAAGCGGCTTGCCGCCACTGCGGCGTGGGCAGCCCGGCGCAGTGCCACAGCCGTTTGGTCATGGCTTTGTCGATCGCCAGCGCCGAGGCCAGCACGCCCGGGCCGGTGTACGGGATGCCGAGCAATTCCAGCGCGCCCTGCACCGTGCCGTCTTCGCCCCAGCGGCCGTGCAGCGCGATGAACGCACGCTGCGCGCCCGACGCACGCAACGCCGCCAGATCGTCCACCGCCGGGTCGAAGGCAAACGCATCGACGCCGCGCGACTGCAGCGCAGCGAGCACGCCCCGGCCCGACATCAGCGACACCTCGCGCTCGGCGGAGGCGCCGCCCATGAGCACGGCCACGCGGCCCAGGCCGCGCGCGTCGATCGCCGGCCAGACGCTCATGGCGCGGCCTCCACCGTCGTGGCCTGCGCCAGCACCTGCGCGGCAACCCCGCCGATCGACCCCGCGCCCATGGTGATGACCACGTCACCATCGCGCGCCAGTTCCACGATGGTGCGCGGCAGATCGGCCACCGCCTCGACGAACACCGGCTCGACCTTGCCGGCCACGCGCAGCGCGCGCGCCAGGCTGCGGCCGTCGGCAGCCACCAGCGGCGGCTCGCCTGCGGCGTACACCTCGGTGAGCAGGACCACGTCGGCCTCGCCGAGCACTTTGACGAAGTCCTCGAACAGGTCGCGGGTGCGGGTGTAGCGGTGCGGCTGGAACGCCAGCACCAGGCGGCGGCCGGGGAAGGCGCCGCGGGCGGCAGCCAGCGTTGCCGCCATTTCCGCCGGATGGTGGCCGTAATCGTCGATCAGGGTGAAACGGCCACCGCCTTGCGCCGCGACCTCGCCATAGCGCTGGAACCGCCGGCCGACGCCGCGGAACGCCGCCAGCGCGCGCTGGATCGCGGCGTCATCGACGTTGAGCTCGGTGGCCACGGCAATCGCCGCCAGCGCGTTCTGCACATTGTGGCGGCCCGGCAGGTTCAGCGTCACCGGCAGCGGCGGCAGGTGCACGCCGTTGCGCCGCAGCGCGGTAAAGCGCATTTGCGCGCCATCGACCTGCACATCGACGGCGCGCACCTGCGCGTCTTCGGCAAAACCGTAGCTGGTCACCGGCTTGGAAATCAGCGGCAGCAGACCGCGCACCGCCGGGTCGTCGATGCACAGCACGGCGGTGCCGTAAAACGGCAGGCGGGCGAGAAAATCGACGAAGGCGTGACGCAGCCGCGCCGGATCGTGGCCGTAGGTGTCCATGTGGTCGGCGTCGATGTTCGTCACCACGGCCATCACCGGCAGCAGGTTGAGGAACGAGGCGTCGGACTCGTCGGCCTCGACGACGATGTATTCCCCCTGCCCCAGCTTGGCACCGGCGCCGGCGCTGTTGAGCCGCCCGCCAATGACGAACGTCGGGTCCAGCCCGCCCTCGGCGAGAACGCTGGCCACCAGGCTGGTGGTCGTGGTTTTGCCGTGCGTGCCGGCGATGGCGATGCCGCGTTTGAGGCGCATCAGCTCGGCGAGCATCACCGCCCGCGGCACCACCGGGATGTGGCGGGCGCGTGCGGCCAGCACCTCCGGGTTGTCGCCGCGCACCGCGGTGGAAATGACCACGGCGTCGGCGTCCTGCACATGCGCGGCGTCGTGGCCGATGGCCACGCGCAGCCCCAGGCTGCGCAGCCGCTGCACCGTGGCGCTGTCGCTCAGATCCGAGCCGCTGATGCCATAGCCCAGGTTGTGCAGCACCTCGGCGATGCCGCTCATGCCGGCACCGCCGATGCCGACGAAATGAATGTTGCGAATGGCGTGTTTCATCGCCCCTGTCCTTGCCATGTGGCGCCGCCCGGCAGCAGCGCGGTGCAGCCATCGACCACCTGCTGCACCGCGTCGGGCCGGGCCAGCGCGCGGGCGGCCTGCGCCAGCGCCAGCAGGCGCTGGCGGTCCAGGCCGCGCAGCAGCCCGGCCAGCGCGGCGGCGTCGATGTCGCGTTGTTGAACGAGTAGCGCGGCGCCGCGATCGGCGAGAAACCGCGCGTTGGCCGTCTGGTGATCGTCGACGGCGTAGGGAAACGGCACGAACACCGCGGCCACCCCGGCGCAGGCCACTTCGGTGACGGTCGAGGCCCCGGCGCGGCAGATGAGCAGGTCGGCCTGCGCGTAGGCGGCGGCCATGTCGTCGATGAACGCGACGCACTCGGCCTGCACCCCGGCGCTGGCATACGCCTGCTGCAGCGCGGCCAGATGCCTGCTGCCGCTTTGATGCCGCACCAGCGGTCGCTGCTCCACGGGCAGCAGCGCCAGCGCCTGCGGCACCAGGGTGTTGAGCGCGGCCGCGCCCAGGCTGCCGCCGATGACCAGCAGGCGCAGCGGCCCGCTGCGCCCGGCGTAGCGCAGCTCGGGCGCAGGCAGGGCGCAGATGGGCGCGCGCACCGGGTTGCCCACCCATTGCCCGCCGGGCAGCGCACCGGGAAACGCGGTGTACACCCGGTCGGCCAGGCGGGCGAGCACTTTGTTGGCCAGCCCGGCGACGGCGTTCTGCTCGTGCACCACCAGCCTGGCGCCGGCCCACACGCTCATCAGCCCGCCGGGGAAAGCGATGTAACCGCCCATGCTGACGACCACGTCGGCCTGCACCCGGCGCAACGCGCGCAGCGCCTGCCAGAACGCGCGCAGCAGATTCAGCGGCAGCAACAGCTTGGCCGCCAGCCCCTTGCCGCGCAGCCCGCCAAAGCGCACCCAGAGCATGGCAAACCCGTGTTGGGGCACGAGCTCGGCTTCCATGCTGCCGGGCGCGCCCATCCAGAACACACTCCAGCCGGCGGCGCGCAACGCCTGCGCCACCGCCAGCCCGGGGAAAATATGCCCGCCCGTGCCCCCGGCCATGACCACCGCCACCGGCGCCGCTGGCTGCGGCGCCGGTGGCGCGGCGCGATGATCTGCAGGGGCGTTCATACATGCCCTCCGCGCATGAGCACACGGTTTTCGAAATCCACGCGCAGCAGCACGGCGATGGCCATGCAGTTGAGCAGCAGCGCCGAGCCGCCGTAGCTCATCAGCGGCAGCGTCAGCCCCTTGGTCGGCAGCAGCCCGAGGTTGACGCCGATGTTGATGAACGCCTGCCCGCCGATCCACACCCCCACACCCTGCGCCACCAGCGCGCTGTACATGCGGTCGAGCACCAGCGCCTGCCGGCCGATGCTGAAGGCGCGGTGGACGATCCAGAAAAACGCCAGGATCACCGCGCCGACGCCGACCAGGCCGAGCTCTTCGCCGATGATGGCGAGAAGGAAGTCGGTGTGCGCCTCGGGCAGGTAGTGCAGCTTTTCGATACTGCCGCCCAGCCCGACGCCGAACCACTCGCCGCGCCCCATGGCGATCAGCGCGTGCGACAGCTGGTACGCGCTGCCCAGCGCGTTGGCCTCGTTCCACGGGTTGAGATAGGCAAAAATGCGATCGCGCCGCCACGGCGACAGCACGATCATCAACACGAACGCGCCGATCACCGCCACGCTGAACCCGGCGAACAGTTTGCCGTTGGCACCGCCGAGAAACAGAATCGCCAGGGTGATCGAGGCAATGACCAGAAACGCTCCCATGTCGGGCTCGGCCAGCAGCAGCACGCCCACGAGCATCATCACCACCATCATCGGCAGGAAGGTCTTGAGGAAACTCTGCTTGACCTCCTGCTTGCGCACCATGAAGTCCGCGGCGTACAGCAGGGCGGTGAGCTTGACCAGCTCGGACGGCTGGAAGTTCAGCCCGCCCGGGAACATGACCCAGCGCTTGGAGCCGTTGACGTCTTTGCCGATGTGCGGCAGCAACACCACCACCAGGCCGAGCAGCGAAAAAAAGAACAGCCGCATCGACCATTTCTGCAGCTCGCTCATCGGGATCTGCACCACGATCCAGCTCGCCAGCAGCGCCGCGGCGATGGAAAACACATCGCGCACGAAATAGTGGTACGGCGACCACTGCGCATAGCGCGGCGAGTCGTGGAACGAAATCGTCGCCGAGTACACCATGACCAGGCCATACGCCAGCAGCAGCAGCGTCACCCAGACCAGGTTCTGGTCGTACTCCAGCATGCGCGACTGCCGCGGGCCGAGATGGCCCACGCGCACCGGCAGCTCATCGGGTTTGCCGCGCTTGCGACCGCGCAGGGGCAGCACACGCTCAAGCATCGCCGCCTCCTTCGCTCCACACCTGGCCACGGCTGAGCGCCAGCTCGCGTACCGCCTGCACGAACACCTCGGCGCGGTGGGCGTAGTTGCGGAACATGTCCAGGCTGGCGCACGCCGGCGACAGCAGCGCGGCGTCGCCGGGCTGCGCCAGCGCGGCAGCGCGCTGCACCGCCTGCTCCAGCGTCGGTGCGAATTCGACCGCCACCGTGCCATGCAACGCCGCGGCAATGGCCTGCGCGTCGCGGCCGATGAGCACCGCGGCGCGCAGCCGCGCGGCGTGCGCCCGCAGCGGCGAAAAGTCCTGCCCCTTGCCCTCGCCGCCGGCGATCCACACCACCGGGCGGTCCATGCCGGCCAGCGCCGCGGCGGTGGCCCCCACATTGGTGCCTTTGCTGTCGTCGATCCAGTGCACGTCGTCGATCACGGCCACGGTCTGCATGCGGTGCGGCTCGCCGCGATAGTCGCGCAGCGCGTGCAGCATCGGCGCCAGCGGCGCGCCCACGGCATCGCCCAGCGCCAGCGCCGCCAGGGCGTTGGCCACGTTGTGCGCGCCCTGGATGCGCAAAGCGTCTGCGGGCATCAGCCGTTGCACGCTGAATTCGACCGGCGCCGCGACGGCAGCCGCCTTGCCACGCCGACGTGGTGCCTGCGCGCCCGGCTGCGGCGCGTCGGCTGCGGCGTCGGCCACGGCGCGCGCCAGCCAGTCGATGCCGCCTTCGCGCACCACGCCCCAGTCGCCCGGCTGCTGCGGCGCATGCAGGCTGAAGCGCCGCAGCGACCTGCCTGGACGCTGCAGGGCGAGCACCGCCGGGTCGTCGCGGTTGAGCACCATGACGCCGTCGGCCCCGGCGTCGCCGAAAATGTTTGCCTTGTCCGCGGTGTACGCCGCCATGTCGCCGTGCCAGTCGAGATGGTCCTGGGTGATGTTGAGCACGGTGGCCGCGTCGGCGCGCAGGTCGGTCATGCCGTGGAGCTGGAAACTGGAGAGTTCGAGCACCCAGGCCTGCGGCAAATCGTCCTGCGCCAGCCGGGCCTGCAACACGTCGAGCATCGCCGGCGAGATATTGCCCGCCACCGCCACGCTCCAGCCGGCGCGTTGCAGCATCGCCCCGGTGAGTCGGGTGACGGTGGTCTTGCCGTTGGTGCCGGTGATGGCCAGCACTTTCGGCGCGTAGCCGCGCTGTGCGCGCAGGTCGTCCAGCGCCCACTGGAACACGTGCAGCTCGCCGGCCAGCGGCACGCCGCGCGCCTGCGCCGCCTGCACGATGGCGGCGAATTCGGCCGCATGCGGCGCCAGCCCCGGGCTGCGCAGCACGAGTTGCGCGTCGCCGAGCAGACCGGCGTCGAGCACGCCGCAGTGCACCTGCGCCTGCGGCACGTCACGCTGCAGCGCGGCCAGCCCCGGCGGCTGCGCGCGGCTGTCGGCCACGCGCACGCGCGCGCCCTGCGCCGCACACCAGCGCGCCATCGCCAGCCCGGATTCGCCCAGACCGAGCACCAGGACGGAGGTCGCGGCCAGTTTCATCGCAGTTTCAGACTCGCCAGACCCGCCAGACACAGCATCATGGTGACGATCCAGAAGCGCACCACGACCTGCGACTCTTTCACCCCGAGCTGTTCGAAGTGATGGTGCAGCGGCGCCATTTTGAAAATGCGCCGCCCCACGCCGTATTTTTTCTTGGTGTATTTGAAGTAACTCACTTGGATCATCACCGACACGGTTTCGGCGACGAACACACCGCCCATGATCGCCAGCACGATTTCCTGTCGCACGATCACCGCGATCGTTCCCAGCGCGCCGCCCAGCGCCAGCGCACCGACGTCGCCCATGAATACCTGCGCCGGGTAGGCGTTGAACCACAGAAACGCCAGCCCGGCGCCGACCATGGCGCCGACGAAAATCAGCAGCTCGCCGGTTCCCGGGATGAAGGGAAACAGCAGGTACTTGGAATACACGGCGTTGCCGGTGACGTAGGCGAACACCCCGAGCGAGCTGCCGACCATGACCACCGGCATGATGGCCAGGCCGTCGGCGCCATCGGTGAGGTTGACCGCGTTGCTGCTGCCGACGATGACCAGATAGCTCAGCACGATGAACCCGGTCACCCCCAGCGGGTAGCTCACCGACTTGAAAAACGGCACGATGAGGTCCGACGCCGGCGGCAGCGGCATGGTCAGTCCGCTGCGCAGCCACTGCACGAACAGATGCCACACCTCCAGGTTGCTCTTGCCGGACACGGCAAACGCCAGGTAGAAAGCGGCGGCCACGCCGATGAGCGTCTGCCAGAAATATTTTTCCCGCGAACGCATGCCGTTGGGGTCGCGGTAGACCACCTTGCGGTAGTCGTCGGCCCAGCCGATAGCGCCAAAACCCAGCGTGACCAGCAGTACCAGCCAGACGAAGCGGTTGCTCAGGTCCATCCACAACAGGGTCGAGATGGTGATGGCGAGCAAAATGAGCACGCCGCCCATGGTCGGTGTGCCGGTCTTGATCAGGTGGGTCTGCGGCCCGTCCTGCCGCACCGCCTGACCGACCTTCATCGCCGTGAGCTTGCGGATCACCCCCGGGCCGGCAAGCAGGCCGATGAACAGGGCCGTGAGCGTGCTCATCACCGCGCGGAAAGTGATGTAGTTGAACACGCGGAAAAACCGCAAATCGGGCGACTGTTCCATCAGCCACAACGCCAGGCTATGCAGCATGCTGCCCTCCATCGACGGCCAGCGCGGCAATCGCCTGCACCGCACGCTCCATGCGCATGAAACGCGACCCCTTGACCAGCACGGTGTCGAAGCCACGCAGCGCCTGCGGCTGCAGCGGCAACCCGCAGAGATCGGCGGCGTGCAGCGCCGCGCCCAGGCCCGCGACGCGTGCGGCGGTCACCGCGTGCGCGCCGAGTTCGCCCACGGCCCACAGCGCCGCCAGCGCCCGCTGCGCCGCATAGGCGCCGACTTCGGCGTGAAACCCCGGCCCCTGGTCGCCGACTTCGCCCATGTCGCCCAGCAGTAGCAGGCCGCGCCCGGGCAGCTCGGCGAGCACGTCGATCGCCGCGCGCACCGAATCGGGGTTGGCGTTGTAACTGTCGTCGATCAGCAGCAGCGCCTGCCGGCCGGGCAGGATCAGCCGCTGCGGCACCAGCCGCCCGGCCACCGGGGCGAACGCCTGCAGGCCGTCGCAAATCGCCGCCAGCGGCACACCCGCGGCCAGCGCCGCGGCGGTGGCGGCCAGCGCGTTGCGCGCGTTGTGCCGGCCCAGCAGCTGCAGTCCGACTTCGGCGTGCCCGGCCGGGGTGTGCAACTGCACGCGCAACTGGCCCTGGCGGTAAAACGCCACCCCGCTGACTTCGGCGGCGACGGCAGCCTGCTCCGGCTCGCGCAGGGCAAACCGCAGGCAGCGGCGCGTCGCCGCCATGCCCGCCCACAGCGCGGCATGGTCGGCGTCGGCAGGAAACACGGCCACGCCGCCGGCGGGCAGCGCGGCGATCACCGCGCCGTTTTCGCGCGCCACGGCGTCGACGCCGTGGAGAAATTCCTGGTGCTCGCGCTGCGCGTTGTTGACCACGGCCACCGTCGGCTCGGCCACGCTGGCCAGCCAGGCGATTTCTCCGGGGTGGTTCATGCCGAGCTCGACCACGGCGGCCTGGTGCTGCGGCCGCAGCCGCAGCAGCGTCAGCGGCAGGCCGACGTCGTTGTTGAAATTGCCCTGCGTCGCCAGCCGCGCGTCGCTGCCGACCCAGGCCGCGAGGATGGCAGCGAGCATTTGCGTCACCGTGGTCTTGCCGTTGCTGCCGGTGACGGCGATCAGCGGCAGGCTTTGCTGCCGCCGCCAGCCGCGCGCCAGCAACCCCAGCGCCTTGCGGCTGTCGGCTACTTCGATGCCCGGCAGCCCTGCGGTGGCGATGCCGCGTTCGGCCAGCGCGGCCACCGCACCCTGCTGCCGCGCCTGCGGCAGAAAGTCGTGCGCGTCGAAGCGTTCGCCGCGCAGCGCGACGAACAGCGCACCCGGCGTGAGCTGACGGCTGTCGGTCTGCACCGCAAGCACCGCGGTATCGGGGTCGCCAGCCAGCCGCGCGCCGGGGCCGATCCACTCGCGCGCATCGGCCAGGGTGAACAGCCCGGCGCCGCGCGCGGCCAGCGCCATGCGGGCGTGGAACGCATCGCTGAAGGCAAACCTGCGCCCGGCGACTTCCTGCGTGGTTTCGTGCCCCTTGCCGGCGAGCAGCACGACGTCGGCAGCGGCGGCGTGTGCCACGGTGTGGGCGATGGCCTGTGCCCGGTCTTCGATCAGCAGGGCCTGCGCCGGCTGCTCAAGCCCGGCGAGCAGGTCTTGCAAAATCGCCCCCGGTGCTTCGCTGCGCGGGTTGTCGCTGGTGAGCACGACCCGGTCGGCATGGCGTTCGGCGGCCTGCGCCATCAGCGGGCGCTTGCCGCGGTCGCGGTCGCCGCCGGCGCCGAACAGGCACCACAGCCGGCCGCCGCGCGCCTGCGTCACCGGGCGCAGCGCACGCAGCGCCTTGTCCAGCGCATCGGGGGTATGGGCATAGTCGATCACCGCCAGCGGGGCGCCGTGGCCGCCGAGCAATTGCATCCGCCCCGGCACTGGCCGCAGGCTACGCAACGCGCTGACGATGGCCGCGTCGTCCAGCCCGGTGGTGCGCAGCAGCGCGGCGACGACCAGCAGATTGCTCAGATTGAACGCGCCGAGCACCGGCAGTTCCAGCGGGTAGGCAGCGCCGTGGTGGACGAGAACGAAGCGCTGCCCGCCGGTCGTCACGGCGGCGTCGCGCGCCTGCCAGTCGGCCGCGCCGCGCAGCGAAGTGGTCTGCACCGCCAGCCCGCCTGCCTGGCACGTGGGCAGCAGCGTCTGCGCGGCGTAGGCGTCGTCGATGTCGAGCACGGCGTGGCACAGCCCGGGCCAGAGGAAGAGCTGGCGCTTGGCCTGCGCGTAGGCGGCCATGTCGCCGTGGAAATCCAGATGGTCTTGTGTCAGGTTGGTGAACGCTGCGGCGTGGATGGCGCAACCGTCCAGCCGGTGTTCGACCAGGCCGATGCTCGACGCCTCGATCGCGCACCAGCGCGCGCCCTGCGCGCGCAGCGCGGCGAGCACGGTGTGCAGCCGCACGGGGTCGGGGGTGGTGAAGCCGGTGGGCTGCAGCGCGTCGGGCCAGCCGGCGCCGAGCGTGCCGATGACGCCGCAGGGCTGGCCGGCCGCCTGCAGCGCCTGCGCCGTCCACAGCGCACACGAGGTCTTGCCGTTGGTGCCGGTGACGGCCAGCAACCGCACGCTGTGCGACGGGTGGTCGTACCACTGCGCCGCCAGCGGGCCGGCCAGCGCCTTGAGGCCGTGCACGCACACGACGCGGGCATCGGTGAAGCCGAAATGCTGTGCGCCGGCGGCCTCGATCAGCACGGCGCCCGCCCCCGCGGCCAGCGCCTGCGGCACGAACTGCCGCGGATCGCGCGCCGCCCCCGGCCAGGCGACGAACACGCTGCCGGGCTGCACCTCGCGGCTGTCGCTGCTCCACGGCGCCTGCGCGGCCACGCCGAGCTGGCGCAGCGCGTGCAACACGGCGGGGACGGTATGGTGCGCCGCGCTCATGCGCCCCCCCTGGCGCGCCGGCCTGCGGGCAACTGCAGCGCCTGCGCCGTCTGCGTCGGCACCAGATCGGGTTTGACCGGCAGATCGGGCCGCACGCCGAGGATGCGCAGCGCCTGCGGCACCACGGCGCCGAACACCGGCGCGGCGACCTGCCCGCCGAAATGTTTGCCCGCGCTGGGCTGGTCGATCGACACCGCCATCACCAGCACGGGATGGTCGATCGGCGCCAGGCCGACGAACTGCGCGCGGAACAGTCTTTTGTCATAGCGGCCGTCTTTGGCGATCCACGCCGTGCCGGTCTTGCCGCCGGTGGAATAACCGGGTACCGCCGCAGCCGGCGCCGTGCCGCCGGGCTGTGTGACCAGCGCCAGCATGCCGCGCATTTCCCGCGCCACGGTGGGCGAAATCACCTGCACGCCTTCGGCAGCCTGGTCGTGGCGGAACAGCGTCAGCGGCAGGATGCGACCGCGGTCGGCAAAAATCAGGTAGGCATGCGCCAGTTGCAGGGTGGAAATCCCCAGACCGTAGCCGAAGCCCATGGTGATGCGGTCGATCGGCCGCCAGCGCTTCATCGGACGCATCAGCCCGCTGGTGGCGCCGGGGAACTCGATTTGCGGCTTCTGCCCGAAGCCCACCGCGGTGTACATGTCCCACTGCACCTGCGCCGGCATTTTGCTCACCACCTGCGAGGTGGCGACGTTGCTCGAATACTGGATGACCTGCGGCAGCTCGATGTCGCCGTTGTTGCTGTCGTCGC
>Ga0315298_1007543_pt1 | contig 14267 bp, 12 predicted proteins | sample WHS_1_MG_FD_203077 | JGI IMG/M metagenome (GOLD analysis project Ga0315298, IMG submission 203077) | Extremophilic microbial mat communities from Washburn Hot Springs, YNP, Wyoming, USA - WHS_1_MG | ecosystem: Environmental > Aquatic > Thermal springs > Hot (42-90C) | place: USA: Wyoming... | reverse complement strand
GCCAACCGATCTCCGCCAAGTACCCCCACATAGTGGGGGGGAATTGTCGTTGCTGGGCGGGCAAGCAACTCTTTCCCACCTTCACAGCTAACAGCATAGGCACCCGACTCGTCTTGGTCAATAGGTTTTTAGTACCAATTGTTGGTACTATGCGGGCTTTGGCCGGTTGGTCGCGCCTCAGGCACCCGACTTTCGGGCTATTTTGTTCGCGTAGTATTGCCACACCGAGGGGGTCAGCCTCGGGCTATATATGAGCTCCTTGATTGCCTGTGATTCTTCCTCGCTGAAGAACCACGCGTTGCCTAGCAAAGATGCTCTGTACTGAATTCTCGCCGCTTCCTCCAGGTAGATCGAGAGAAGCGTTGCCTGCATAACGTCAGGCCCTACAACGACTGCTCCGTGTCCGCGTAGCATTAGAGCGCTAGATTTCCCGAGGGAATGTGCTACTTCGGTGCCGAGTTCCTCTGTGTGTATGTGACCCGCCCGGTGGTAGATTTCGACTCCTTCGGGAAACATTGCGCCGACGTTGTGCAAGGGCTGGATCTTTGTGCCGGTGCAGCCGAGGATGATAGTGTACTCCGGATGGACGTGCGAGACGCTCCCGACGTCCGGCCTGGCGCGATAGATGCAGGTGTGGAGCCAGACTTCGCCGCGCAAATCACCTTCGCCTTCCACTTTCCTGCCGTTGAGGTCTACAGTCAGGACATCCTCCTTCTTCGCGTCGGCCAGAGCTACCATCCGAGTGATAAGAAATCTGTCTGTCTCCGGAATACGTACGGAAATATGTCCGAAGCCCGGCACCAATCCCTCGTTCGCCGCTATCTTGCATGCAAGCACAAGTTCGTCTTTAAGCTTGTCTATGTCGTTCACAGTTGCCTCCTTAAGTCTGTTCCGCAGCCCGACGCTCCGTCCCTCTCGGTCGATAGGACCAGGATGGAGTGATTGGGAGGGTAGCACTACTAGTAGACCACAGGGAATTTGAAATAGCGTCATTGCTGAGTAAATCAGGGTCTCAAAACCCTGCGCTAGGCACAGAAACTTGAAGCTTCTGAACACCCGAAGCACAGCGGAGGCGAAATCTCGCCGTCCGGTGGCCGAGACCCTTCGCTGTCCTCAGGGTGACAGCCGCGTCATATTCGCTGTGGTCGACTACTAGTGGCGTAGGTGTGCAAGCTACTTGATGACTTTCTCCAGTTCACTCTTGTACTTGGCGGTTGCTTCGACCCCGTTCTTCACGATGACTGCGGTCTCTTCCCCTGTGGATGGCTTCCCTACGTATCCCAATTCCTTTAGCTTGGACACAAAAGCTGGGTCATTCACGGACTTGGTAAAAGCCTCGGTTAGGATCTGGCTGATTTCTGGTGGCGTGTTTGGCGCAGTTCCGACCGCGAAGTGGGATGCCACGATGTCAAGCAGGTCGGGATAGCCAAGCTCCACGATCGTCGGCACGTTGGGAAGGGTGGAGACTCTGGTTTTGTCGTATAGCCACACTGGGATTAATTCATTGGATTGCACGATGTACTTGGACATACTGCCGTAAGGGAACTGCGTGTAGTCTGCGTCTCCACGTATGGTAGCGAGGAACGCCTCACTACTACCGTTATGGTTAACGAACTTAGGTTTGATGCCCATCCTCTGGCTCGCGACGAGTGCCCCCAGACCGGAGGTGGAGGAAAGACCTGCAGTCGCTATCTTCACTTCGGGTGCCTTCCGAAGATCGTCTAGTGTCCTGTAATTGCTCTTTGGCGACACGGCCGCTATGTGAGGATCGCTCGTAATAGTGCCCAACCAGGTTATCTTGTTGAGATCGTATTTGGCCAGACCCAATACCTGGTTGACCGCGTTGCCGGGAATGCTGAAGATCCCTACGGTGTAGCCGTCAGGCTTGGCGTTGTAGACTTCGCTGACACCTATAGTCCACTCTCCGCCGGCTACGTTCTTCACGACTATGTTCGGATTGTTTGGCAGGTTCTTTTGCATTAGAGGTGCAATTGCCCGCGATATCGTGTCGTAACCGCCTCCCGGCGAAGTTGGGACAACCCAGGTGATCTCTTTGGTTGGGTAGTTGAGCTGCTTTGCGGGCGCAGGCTTTTCACTTGCGGCAGGCTTTTCTGCCACCACAGGCTGTGCAGTAGCTGGTTTGTCGCTACTGCTTTTCGGTGCGGAGGCTTGCTGCCCCGCGCAACCCAGCAGCGCTCCCAGAATGAATACCACGACTGTTACCAGCGACGCAAGTTTGATGCTCCTCGTAGACATGCCGATACACTCTCCTTGCTGAAGTCTGAGCTGGAGTTTGCGATGGGACCAAACCACGAAGTGGGATTCGGGAATCAAGCCTAGGCACCGACCTGTAATGCGCTCCAGGGAGCAATCGCGCCCCAGGCCACCTAGTAACATCATTTTACAATGGGGGCTTAGAGGAGTCAATACGCAGTCTGGCGGAGTAAGTGCATCAACGAGACAGGCGCTTGCCCTCTCAAGTCTGGGGGCATTGAGAACACGTGAGGGGCGGTCATACCTGCTGCTCGCTTGCTGCGGTAGTCTTTCGCTTTGCTCGCGCTGTGGCCACGAGCACCGCAAAGTATACTGCCATCAACACGGTGGGGCCTAACCTAAGCATATTCTCGATGCCGACGTGAGCTGCTATCACGCCACCTAAAATGGGGCCACAGACACTGCCCAAGTCTCTGGCTGCATTGAAGATTCCCGATGCCACTCCTCGCCGCCCGGGATCCTCGCTTACTCCATCTGCTAGGCTCACGGTGTTGTTCACCATAACTATTCCGCGTGCTGTTCCGAGAAGCATGAACATCGGCACCAATATCATCATGGATGTGAAGCTGGGAGTAAGCACAATAATCAGGGCAACCAGCACCAGGCCGCCATTGGCTAGCCTATCACTGCTTGCAAATCGCGCAGCCTCGCCACCAAAGGGGCGCGTTACCATGCCGAAGATCGAGTGTGTAGCCCTGAGAAATCCAACTGATGTCAAGCTCAGGCCGACGTTCAAGGCGTACAGCGGCAAGTAGGTGGTCAACACGTAATGGAGGGCGTTGAGGGTGAAAGCCAACTGAGCAATGGTGAGAATCCGCGCGTTCCTTATCTCCCTGAGCTTCGCTCCAAAGCTGGCTCTGTCGTGTGCTTTCGCGACTTGCTGTTTGGCGAGACCGGTAATTTTCGGCACAGAAGGTGTGAGGCACGCAGCCAGGGTGGGCAAGGTTGCGGCAATCCCGAACGCCCAGTGGTAGCCGAACGTATCTGCTAGCCAGCCTCCGGCTGAGTTGCCCAGAGCATATCCACCGGACATAGCTGCAGAGTAAAACGCCATTGTGCGAGCACGGTTGGATCCTTGAGGCAATATGTCCATAAGGAGAGCCATGTTCAGCGTGGTTGCCGCGCCGAAAGAGAACCCACTGATCGCTCTCACTACAACTAGGCCTACTGTGCCATCAGCCAGGGAGTAGAGCAGCAAGGTTGCGGCGAAAACTCCGGCGGAGACGTACATCATCTGCCTGGCGTGCTGTGGCTTATAGGCCAGACCCGAAGGCATACGAGACACGAAGCTTAGCACGGCGAAAACGGATACTACGAACCCTATGTCGGACACGGCGTAGCCCTGCTCGTCGAGGAAAGCGGGAAAAACCGTGGAGACGCATCCATCTCCTGCGTTCAATAGTAGTACCGTTGCATAGGTGGCATGCAGCCTCGATATCTTCAAGGGCATCTCCAATGGTGGCTTGGGTAACAGGCGGGAACGCGAACGGGCCACAGACACGCCTGTTCGCCGAACAGAGCATAGCACAACGCCTGGCCTTGTTCAATCGCCAAGGCATTTGCTAAGCTAGAAGTAGACTACAGATGAATTTGAGGTAGTGTCACTTTGAGCCGAAGCACAGCGGAGGCAAAGAATCCCGCCGCCCGGTGGCCGAGACCCTTCGCTGTCCTCAGGGTGACAGCTGCGTCATATTCGCTGTGGTCGACTACTAGACTATTGACTTGGCCTTTGCCCAATTGTATAGTGTCGATGGCAAACGAGCGTGCGATGCAATCGGGTTCGACTTGATACCGCAGCCTGTCGATGGAATTGTGAACAGGAGAAATCATGATCAGTGAGACAATCAACACCGACGTACTCGTTATCGGGGGTGGCTTGGCGGGATGCCAGGCCGCGGTCAAGGCCAAGCGCGAAGACAACAATGTCCTGCTGGTGGACAAGGGCTATGTAAGCAGGAGTGGCCAGACGGTCTTCGCCGCTGGAGCGCTCAATATCTGCTTGCCAGAAGACGACAGGGACGTCTGGATGCGAGAGATCGTCGAGCGTGGCGAGTATCTCAATGACCAGGAGTGGGTGAAAATCCAACTCGAAAGAGGTTATCCTCTGCTGATGGAGTTGGACGAGTGGGGAAGAGAGTGCGGCCACGCAATTCTGGAGCGTGACGGACAGGGGAACCTCGTCAGGAAGAAAGCGCGCGGAAACATCAATACCCGCACCTGCGTGATAAACGCTATTCCCGCTATGAACACGATGAGGAGGAAGCTGCTCGAGCGAAAGGTTTCTCTGTTAGAACGGGTAATGGTGACCGATCTCGTGTTGGAGGATGGAAGGGTAGCCGGCGCCTTGGGCTTGGGTTATCGTGATGGCAAGGTGTATCTCTTCCGTGCGAAATCGGTAGTTCTGGCAGCAGCGGGATGCGGCTTCAAGTCGTTCTTCATAGGGCACCGAAACCTGACTGGCGAGGGACAAGCGATGGCCTACGAGGCAGGGGCCGTGTTGCGCAATCTGGATCAGGCTATGTCCAACACCACAGCCAGAGCGCTTGACATACACGGCTTGAGCCTGATGGTCGGGCTGGGTGGGAAGTTCCTGAACAGCCACGGCGAGGAGTTCATGTGGAACTATGACCCAGAGGTTGGGAGCCGCGCTCGGCTGACGCGCGTGACCGTCGCTATCGCTCGTGAGGTGGCCGCCGGACGAGGTCCGGTATATATGGACCTGACCGGCGTGTCCGAGGAGGACCAGAAGCTACTCAAGAAGATTCTGCCTGAGGGCTTCAAAGCCTTTGCGAGCCTGAATATCGACCCGTTTAAGCAGAAGGTGGAGTGGATGCCGGCCTTCGAGGGCACTCTCGCCCACGGCGGAGGTATTCACATCGATACGGCCTGCGCTTCGAACGTCCCCGGCCTCTATTCCGCGGGGGACAACACGTGCACGCCTGAGCATGGAACCTGGTCGGTCACTGGTCTCAACCTGACCTTTTGCGTCGTCTCAGGAGATATCGCTGGCAGATCGGCAGCGGCCTATGCGAGTGAAGCGCCTGCGCCTCATTTCACCAGGAAGGATGTGGTGGACAAGGTGGCTCGGATCCGAGCTCCTCTGGATGCGAAGAAGGGACCGAGTGCGGACGAGGTGATCTACAGCATTCAGGAGGCCATCATTCCCTACGATGTGGCGTACATTCGCACTGACGAATCACTCACGCGAGCGCTGAGGACGATCGAGAGCATTAGGGATGAGGCGGTGCCGAGGATCAGCGCCAAGAATCCTCACGAGTTAGTGAAGGCGCTGGAAGCGAGGTCGATGGCGTGCGTTGCGGAGATGGTCGTTCGCAGCGTGCTTTTCCGCAAAGAAAGCCGGGGTTTCGTGTACAAACCAGACTATCCGCTTACCGACAACGATGAGTGGCTGAAATGGATAATGGTGGGCCGTGACGGTGATCGCATGAAAGTGTGGGCAGAGAGCTTCCCTACCCCCTACATACAGGCGCCAGCCGGAAAGTATCCGCCGAGGTGAGAGGAATATGCCGATAAGAAGCATCGACAGAACAAAGTGCACCGACTGTGGTAAGTGCTATCAGGTCTGTCCTATGGACGTGCTGCAAAGGGTGGGGAGGACCGTTTTCGTTGCCTATCCCGAGGATTGCATGTGCTGCTACCTTTGCGAGATAGATTGTCCGGTAGAGGGCGCCATCGTCATCGATGCCGAGAGAAGTCGGGCCATACCGTTCCCTTACTAGTCGTCTACACTCCTCTGGGGCGTCACCAAGGATCAGAGCCTGCAGACGTTCACCGCAAGGGACGCAAAGACCTCTTCACAGTTCCCTTCGCGGTCTTTGCGCTCTTCGCGGTTAAGGTATTCTCGTGAAGGGAGGACTCAGTCAAATGGCTTATCCGAGAGACATGCGCGAGCACCTCCAGTTGTTGGAGGACAAGGGGAAGCTGGTACGGGTTAAGTCCCAGATCAATAAAGACACGGAGCTTATGCCGTTCGTGAGGCTCCAGTTCCGTGGGTTGCCTGAGGAGGAGCGCAAAGCTTTTCTCTTCGAGAACGTGGTCGATGTCAGGGGCCGCAAGTACGACATGCCGGTGGTGGTAGGAATAGTCGCTAGTTCCCGTGACATCTACGCGATCGGAATGGGTTGCAGGATTGAGGAGTTGAGGGAGAGGTGGGCAGAGGCCCTGCAGAATCAGTTGGCGCCCAGGCTGGTCCCAAAGGGTCCCGTGCAAGACGTCGTCATAATGGGCGATGACCTCTATAAAGACGGCAGCGGGCTTGATGGGATACCGGTTCCAATATCGACCCCAGGATTCGACAACGCCCCCTACACTACTGCTACGCACTGGATGACCAAGGATCCGGACACGGGCGTTCGCAACGTGGGCAATTACCGGTCGCAGGTCAAGGCCAGAGACAGATTGGGGATTTTCGTTCACCCGACTCAGCATATCTATATGCACTGGGACAAAGCCCGGAGGAAGGGCGCCCCTCTCGAGGCAGCGCTGGTAATGGGCGGGCCTCCTAGCGTGGCCTTCACTGCAGCGGCGAAAATTCCGTACGGCGTCGACGAACTGGCTGTTTCTGGCGCGATGATGGGCGAGTCTGTGGAAGTGGTCAAGTGCAAGACGATCGACATGGAAGTGCCGGCCAACGCTGAGATCGTCGTTGAGGGGGAGATGGACACCGAGTTCCTCGAACCGGAGGCTCCTTTTGGAGAGTACGGCGGCTATATGGGTGACCGTGTGCTCAATCCATTCCTCAGGATCAAGTGTATTACCCATCGGCGGGATGCTATCTACCACGCGATCATCAGCCAGATGCCCCCCTCGGAATCGAGCAAGATACGCCAGATTGCCTACGAAGGGGTGATGTACAAGTTCCTGCGTTACGACTGCAACATCCCCTCGATTACAGACGTGGCCTTCCACGAGTCCAGCGGCGCGTGGCTGTACGTGGTGATCCAGATGAAGAAGACCAACCCAGCGCAGCCTTGGCAGGCGCTCAATGCCGCCGTTGCCTTCGATCCTACTATCGGCAAGATCATCATCGTCGTGGACGAGGATATCGATCCTCGGGATCCGGATTCGGTGAACTGGGCCTTGAGCTTCCGGATGATGCCTCATCGAGATACTCGTATTACCAGAGGCAAGGGATCGATGCTGGATCACTCGGCGGCACCTCCAGGCAGCCTCACGCACGAGTCGCAGACGTTCCCCACGGTCGATGGCACGTCGGCGTTGCTGATGGACGCCACACGAAAGTGGCCCTACCCCCCGGTGTCTCTTCCCAAACGGGAGTTTATGGAGAGGGCCCTCTCCATTTGGGAGGCCGAGGGACTGCCGAAGCTTAAACTGAAGATGCCGTGGTATGGCTACGATCTGGGCTACTGGAACCCCGAGTTTGCCGAGGAGGCGGAACTAGCCCTGCGAGGCGAGTATTACAAGATTGGAGAGAAGTTGGCGCAGGGTAGAGTGAGGGTCAGATAAGCAAGCCAGAACGCAGCCAGCCCTGCGACAAGGCTGGCTGCGGATTTTCCGATGCAAGTGCCGAGCTACTTACTCGTGGTGCCGATGTACTTGGCCAACAAGTCTACCTGGTCCTTTGGCGTCTTCATCATGCGTTCCACCAGACTCTGGATGTCCTCGCCCTTCGTAGGCGTGATCTCCTGCTTCGCTTTCTCGGCCTCGTCTAGGAGCGCAGGGTCGTTCACAGCTGACCAAAAAGCTTTGCGGAGGGCTTCCGCGCGCTCGGCAGGCACGCCTGGTGGCGCGGCGAAGGGGCGTCCCATAGTGAGTTGGCCCAGTACCACCTCAAGAAGGTTCCTGGTCTTGTCGTCCTTAGCGAAATCGATGACTAGCGGGACGTCCTGCAACTCCGGGTGCTTGGTCAAAGCTACCTGAACCAGGAAATTCATAGACTTATCCTTAATCCAGCGAGACTGTGTGGTCTTGACCGAGGTCCACGAGTAGAATCCTCCCTGAACCTCACCCCTGTCAATCGCCAGCCCAACGTCGTTCGTACCGGGAAAACCGGTGATGAGATCGAACTTGGTTCCCATCACTCCGTTGAGGAGGGTAGGCCACAGATCGAGATCTCCACCAGGACCGGTTCCCCCGACACGAACGGTTGTTGTGAAGGCATCTTCGAACTTCTGTATTGGCGCGTCCTTACGGAAAGCTCCGACTTTGGTTTCCTGGTTCATGCTGCCCAGCCAGTTGAACTTATCGGCTTGATACTCAACCCCCTGCTGGCCGATCAACTGCGTGTGGGGGGTACCACGGGGAATTAGCGCGATGGTCGTGCCATCTTTGGGAGCCACGTTATAAAGGTGGTTCGCGGCGATCAAGCCACCGGCTCCAGGCATATTCTGAACGATCACTGTAGGCTTTCCGGGTATATACTTGCCGATGTGTCGAGAAAGGGTTCGCGCGTACAGGTCGTATCCGCCCCCCGCTTCCCATCCGACGATGATGGTGACAGTCTTTCCTTTGTAGAAGGATTCGAGGGCAGCGTCGGACTTCGCGGCCTCGGCCGCCGGTTTTGCTGCCGGTTCAGTTGCCTTTGCCGATGGCTGAGCTGGTTTGGTTGCCTGCTCTGCCGGCCTGGTCGCTTGCACTGCCGGCTTCGTTGCCTCGGCGGCAGGTTTTGTCGGTTGCTGGGTTGGTGTCGCCTGTGGCTGGCCAGCGCAGGCACTCGACAAGAGAGCCAAGGCCAGGATCACGCTTAGTAAGATGTGTACTCTTCTTAGAAGCATCACTCTGTACCTCCCCTTTAAGAGACTAACACGAGAATATGTCAGGCGCAAAGAACACAGGGAGCGCAAAGGAGACAATGGAAAACTTTTGCGTCCTTTGTGGTGACCGCATGTCTATCTTTCGTCCTTGGTGGCGCTCCCCTAGGGGCGTGGAAAACTACTTTCCCCCTTCCCACTCCGGCGCTGGCTCCAACTGGTCGAACCAATCGAACCCCATAGCTTTTATGATGCGGCTGGTTACGGAGACGAAGCGAGCCGGATGCTCGGAATCGGCGTTGAAGTGCTGGTGTATAACGTAAGGTGGGACGTAAACGAAGTCGCCCTCTTCCCACTCGTACTTCTGGGGTTCTGTGGTCCAATCCCAGATGTACTCGTTTTGGCAATCAAACCGGATATCCCAGTGCAGATCGTATCCCCGACCCTCCAGTATGTAGAGCACTTCCTCTGTAAGATGCCGGTGCTTGCCCGAGCGCCCGTTGGGCGCCAGAAACTGCTGGTATACGTCAATGCAGTGCTCCCTGGTGTTCATTTCCTCGTTGACCATATGCTTGATCCGTCCCTGCGGGCTGTCTTCCCAGGGCATCTCGTGCGCCTTGATTATGTTGCGCCTCTCTCGGTCCACCATACGGGCTATCTTTGATCGCTGCAATGACCTGCTGTAGTAGTCAGTTGTCTCGCTGCCTGTCAGCGCTTTTTCCTTTTCAGCGTATGGCATCGTCAGCACCTCCCTAGTCCACGGGTATGAAGGGCTCTTGGCCCGGCGCAAGTTCGGTGGGCGGGTATTCCACCATCTTCTGGTAGATCATGTGGGCAAAAAGGAAAAGTGGTTTGGCTTTCATAACCAGCACTCGTCCAGGTTTGTTGGGGTCGGAGTTGAAGTGCTGGTGTACAGAGGCGTTCTCCACGATGCAAACGTCGCCGGCTTCCCAGTCGTAGCGCTTGCCATCGTGAACATCGTAGCCTTTGCCGTCGAGAATGTAGAACACGGCGCTGTTCATGTGTCCGTGTTTCTGCGAGCGCCCGCCTGGAGCATAGGCCTCGATGTGACACTCTATCATCTGGGTGATTTCTAGGCTGTGCGGGTTGATTATGGACTTACCGAACTGAGCTGGGCCGCCTTTCCACTTCCAGTTCTTGCTTTTGTACACCCGAGGCTGGGCCAGAATTTTCTTGTAGACTTCTCCATACTTTCCTACCAGTGCTCGTACAAAGTAACGATCCTTGTCCCACCTCTCCCATCTCACCTCTTCCTGGTGCGGGTGCTCACTGGCAGCGTCAGCGGCTTGAGATTTGGTCTCGGGATCCATGCCTTTATTCTCCTTAATGCAACATGATCGGGGCATCATCTAGAGGATGCCCCGCCCTTCCACCGCTCAAGGCGAACAGAGCTTGGGTACGCTTAATGACATCTTCTTCATTAGTGATCGTCCACAAGGCAATGAACAACTCGTTCGTGCAAAGCACGCCGGAACCTTTGATATGGCCTGCTAAGGATGTACGGACTCGGTGAACCATTCGCGGGGCAGGTCGTGTCCAACGCCCGCTTTGCGGGCTTTCTCCAGAATTACCGCTCCCACTGCGGCAAACTGAAGGCCCAGGCCCACGTTGTTCACGAAGCACGTGATCTCCTCGGGGCTTGTGCGCCCTGGCGCCTTCCCGGCAACCAGGTCTGGCAGATCGCAGAATTCCTCCCATCGGGTGCCCGGTTGGTTCCACCATCCCTCAAGGTGTTCTTTGATTATGTTTGGCGTGCCCGGCATAACATTGTCGATCTGTTTGGCTTGGTGTTTGGTATGAACGACTACTCTATTTGCCCGCCCGATGACAGCTGCGTCGATCTCCTGAGTCTTTATGCAACTCACGTGCATGCCGGGCCTGAGCCACTCGGCGCGTACCACTGGCAGCATCGATGAAGTGCCGCACATAATGATATCGACACCGTCGACACATTCCTCAGGTGTGTCCACGGCCCGTATAGCCGCGTCATACTTCTCCGCTGCTTCCTTAGCGAAGGTCTCTCTGCTCTCCTTGCGCTGGCTGTATACTTTGACTTCGACAACAGGACGTACTGCCAGTACGGCCATCAGTTGCGTTCCGGCCTGCCATCCGGCGCCAATCAAGCCCACCCGCTTGGCATCGGGCTTAGCCAAATACTTGGCAGCCAGTCCGTTCGTAGCGCCAACGCGCGTTCTCTGGGCGACCCCGTCGGGAAAAAGTGCCAGCAATTCTCCCGTCTCGGTGCTAAACAGCTCCACTAGGCCAACCCATCGGCCGCCAGCCAGAGGAACCTTGACCCGGCGGTGGACCCCGTTCTGCTGAGGATGAGTGACGATGTCGGAGTTGATTCTCAGAGCCTGTATTGCGCGTCGCGGCCACGTCCCGCCCATGTGCTTGAACCCGTAGTATGCTCCCTCGTAGCTGCACGGAGCAAGGTTGTCTGTCCGCGGTGAGCTCAATGCCTTGCCCTCCGCCATGTCCAGATAAAGCTCTTCAAGCGCACCGATGCATTCGCTCATGTCTATTAGTTTTTCGATGTCTTCGTTGCTCAGAACCAGCATAGACTCTCCTTGATTATCTAAGAAGACCTGACACAGACCTACTTACGTGATCGAGTGCGCTCCAACTTGCGAGCGTAGTAATCGAAAAAGGTTTGGATATTGTCCGGGTGATAAATTTGCTTCGCCTTCAGTGGCACTTCCTCGTCTGGAGTCCAGACTGGGTTACCAAACGCGCTAGCCAGGAGTTGTGCGCGGGCGGCTTTTTCCAGTAGGGCAGCGTACACCGTTGCCTGCTCGATGGACGTGCCTACTACCACCACGCCGTGATTTTGCATGAGGAGCGCGTTGTGCTGGCCCAGACATTCGGCTATTGCCCTTCCTTGGGCTGGCTCACAGATCAGCATAGTTGTGTCTCGGAAAACCGGCGCTTGCGCGAAAAGAACACCCTCGTGGCTGACCGGGCGGATAGTCGCGCCCGAGGCGCCTAAAGCCGTGCAGTAGAGAGGGTGAGTGTGCACCACGCAGTTGATTTCCGGGCGCCTTCGGTAAATCTCGGTATGTATGGGATACTCTCCGTGCCGCTTGCGCTCTCCCTCCAGCTTGTTGCCGTCCAGATCGATCACAATAATATCATCGGCTGTGATTTCCTCCAAACCCAGTCCAGAGGGCTTCATATAAATTCGGTCCTCTCCAGGCAGCCTCGCTGTGAGATGCCCGAGGCTTATGTCCCCGTGCCCTTCAGCAGCCACGATGTTGCAGGCCAGGGCAAGCTTTGCGGCAAACTCCTTGTTCAAGAAATTGTCCTCCTTGTGTACTACATAAAGACTTTGGTGGAGACGCGAGACCTCGCCTCCTTGAATATCACCGTGCCACGTTCGCGATAGCGTCTAGTTTAACCGAATATCACGTCGCGCCACTTGGCGAGGGTCTTCTCCCGCAACTCTGGGCTTGACTCTGCAACAGGGGGGAATTTGTCTTTCCACTCGAACGGGCGACAGGCATCGATGATAGCTCGTGAGTTTAGCCCCTTTTTGCCGACAGGCACCCGTGGATCGAGTGGTCCGCTCCAGCACTGGCGAATGATCTCGATTGATTGTTCTGGCTCCACTCGGGAGGCTATGGCCCAAAGTACGTCAAAGGTGTTTGATGGATCAATGTCTTCGTCTACCACAACCACAAATCGTCCCAGGTAGTTTCCAGCATGGCACCCTGCTGTCACGAGACCCGCTTGGCGGGAGTGCCCGGGATAGGCCTGTTTGATTGACACTATGTTGAACATTCGGCCCCCACCCGCTTCGTGGCACCACACCCCCTGAACCTGTGGTATGCCTGCCTTTTCGATCTCATCCCAAATCAGTGCTGATTTGACGACGCACTTGCTGAATGAGTAGTCAGAGGGAGGGCGTCCTGGCCGTGCGCAGGTCAGGATGGGCTGGTTCCGGTAGTAGACGTTCTTTACCCTTATAACCGGCTCCGGTCGGCCAGCGCTAGCGTAATAGCCAGTCCACTCACCAAACGGGCCTTCGTCACGCAGTTCTCCCGGTATGGCCTCACCTTCGATGGCGATCTCTGCGTCTGCTGGAATGGGCAGACCGGTGTACTCTCCCAGAATCACGTCGATGGGCTCTCCCTTCCATCCCCCAGCGTAGTCGTATTCGGACAGCCCGTACGGTATTTCATTTCCCGAAGCTAGGAAAAGCAATGGATCCTGGCCAACCGAAACGACGACCGGGCACGGCTCGCCGCGCTGGAAATACCTGTCCCGATGGAGTCGGCCGTGTTTCCCTGGGGAAACGAAGAAGGCCATTGACTTCTCGTCGTGGACCATGCCCCGATAGGCGCCGAAGTTCACCCAGCCGTCGTCCGGATCCCGCGTGATGACCATACAACCCGTGCCGATGTAGCGTCCACCATCCAGCTCGTGCACGAAGGGCACAGGAAACTTGAGTAGGTTTACATCTTCACCACGGTCAACGTTTTCCAGGATCGGACCATCTTTGACCACCCGAGGTGGAATCGGTTTGAAGTCTTTCAGTTTGTCCCGGTAGGCTCGCACCAGTTCCGTCCCGGTCTGAACACCGGTTATGCCTAGGGACAGAGCCATTCGCTCGACTGAACAGGTCATCCCAAAGAGAACGCGGTAGCCTGCCGGGTAGCCCGGTACTCTGTCGAAAAGGACTGCGGGAGGCGAGGCGTACTTCCCTTCGCGGTAAATCAACTCCGTTATTGCGCCCATTTCCAGTTCCCAATGGGCCCCGTCGATCTTCTTGAGCTGTCCGATTTCCTCAACTCTCTTCAGCCATTGACGCAGGTCCTTGTAGCCCAAGTCTGGTTCCTCCTCCTGAGGTTATTCAAAACAGTAATCAGTTCACGGTGTATACGGCTGCCGGAACCATTTGCCGTCTATCTCGAATCCCAATCCTTCTTCTCGAGCGCGCTGGTACACCAGGTTGGCAACAGCGGCAAATTGCACTCCCAGTCCACCACTGCCGCCTGTTCCCCCGCCACCGAAAACGGTGATCCACCCCGGCTCTCTCTTCAAACTGCCCGCGACCACTGATCCCAAAGTCACCATTTTGGAGCTGATGTCGGTATCCTTCTCCCGCAGTTGGCGCATCTCTGCTGGCTCGAAGCCTTGGGGAGACCAGTGGGAAGGTTTGAAGTCCATCCTCACGATTACTCGGTCGGCCCTCTCCAGTGTGGTTCGATCCAGCTCGCGCCCTTGAATCGAGTTGACGTG
>Ga0315298_1007542_pt1 | contig 14269 bp, 14 predicted proteins | sample WHS_1_MG_FD_203077 | JGI IMG/M metagenome (GOLD analysis project Ga0315298, IMG submission 203077) | Extremophilic microbial mat communities from Washburn Hot Springs, YNP, Wyoming, USA - WHS_1_MG | ecosystem: Environmental > Aquatic > Thermal springs > Hot (42-90C) | place: USA: Wyoming... | reverse complement strand
CAGTCCGGCACTCTGGTCCACCCCAGCTGCACTGGTATCTGACCAGGGAATCAGCAATTCCCCGCCTTTTTCATCGTCCAGTACCATAACGTCATTCGCACCGGTTTCGAGAAAACTCTTCACGTTTCCCAGAAACTGACCTTCCAGATTCTGAACCCGCATACCAATCAAATCACGCCAGTAATATTCACCGGGCTCCAGATCCGGTAAATACTTCCGCGCAATTCTGATCTCCTGACCAATGAGGGCACGGGCCTGTTCCCGGTCACTGACTTCCGCCAGCTTGGCAACCACACCCTCACCCTGCATACGTCCCTCTTCCAACACATAAGGCCGTAGTTCAGAACCCAAAAACCAGGGTGAGTAGTCGAGAATGGCATCACGCAGATCCGTAAAAGAGAACACTTTTACCATTCCACGCACACCGTAGATGCCGGAAATTTTTCCCAGCACCACCCATTCTTCAGACTCAGGCGGCAGCGACACCCGTCTTACTCACGCCTTCTTTCTTGAAAAAGCCGGCTACTGTATCGGAAGGCTGCGCGCCCTGGCTGAGCCAGTAAGCGGCACGCTCTTTGTCGATGCGCAATTCGGCCGTAGCGCCAATGGGATTGTAAAAACCCAGGCGCTCAATGAAACGGCCATCGCGCCGGTTACGACTATCCGTCACCACGATGTGATAAAAAGGCCGCTTTTTGGCGCCGCCCCGGGCCATACGAATAACTACCATGTGTTCTCCTTAACCATGTCCTCTCCCACTGGACGGGAGAAAGGCGCGTATCGTAACTAAAAACAAGCTCTAACGGAAGGGTAAACCGCCCTTTAACATCGATTTGGGATTCATCCCCAATAAACGGCTGAGTCCACGTCCCCCTTTTCCCATTTTTTTGAACATTTTCTGCATCATCTCAAACTGCTTGAGCAGCTTGTTGACCTCCGTTACGGTGGTTCCAGCGCCTGCAGCGATGCGGCGACGGCGCGAAGCCTTGATGATTTCCGGATGCCGACGTTCGCCGGGCGTCATGGAATTGATAATGGCCTCCAGACGACGCATGGGTTTACCGTCCTGCATGGCCGCCTGTGCCTCGGCGGGGAGCTCACCCATACCCGGCAATTTATCCATAATGCTCGACATGCCACCCATTTTTTCCAGCTGCCGGAGTTGCTGACGAAAATCTTCCAGGTCAAAACCTTTTCCGCTGCGCAGTTTTTCGGTCATTTTCTGCGCTTGTTCAACATCGACATCCTGTTGGACCTGCTCAACCAGGCTGACAATATCGCCCATGCCCAAAATACGCGAAGCCAGGCGATCCGGATAAAAAGGTTCCAGACCCTTGCGGATTTTTTCGCCAATACCCATAAACTTGATGGGCTTGCCGGTAATGGCCCGCACCGACAAGGCGGCCCCACCACGCGCGTCACCGTCAGCCTTGGTCAAAATGACACCGGTCAGCGGCAAGGCATCATTAAAAGCCTTGGCCGTGTTGACCGCATCCTGACCTGTCATGGCGTCCACCACAAACAGCAACTCCACCGGCTGGACGGCAGCGGTCAAAGCCTGGGCTTCCGCCATCATGGCGTCATCCACATGCAGGCGTCCGGCGGTATCGACAATCAACACGTCAAATACCCCGCGCTGCGCTGCCTCTAAAGCATCTTTGGCAATCTGCACCGGCTGCTGTTCTGGACGGGACGGAAATACTTCAACTTCAATATCCTTGCCCAGATGCGCCAACTGCTCCATGGCAGCAGGCCGATAGACGTCGGTACTCACCATCATGACCCGCTTTTTTTCTTTTTCCTTGAGCCACAAAGCGAGCTTGGCACTGGTCGTGGTTTTACCGGAACCCTGCAACCCGGCCAAAAGAATCACTGCTGGAGGTCGGGCACTCAAATCCAGCCGGTCATTGTGCTCGCCCATGAGCTTGACCAGCTCATCATTGACAATCTTGATAAACACCTGCCCCGGCGACAGGCTTTTCACCACTTCCTCCCCCAGCGCCGATTCGCGCACCTTGTTGATGAAGTCTTTCACCACCGGCAGCGCCACATCGGCTTCCAGCAAGGCCAAACGCACTTCACGCAGGGCGTCACGAATATTGTCTTCGCTCAAACGCCCCTGGCCACGCAGGTTTTTAAAAGTCTGGGTGAGTTTTTGGGTCAGATTGTCAAACATGGGTCCCCCTCATATCAGGGGTGGATTTTGGACTGTATGGCGCGGTCGTGCAATGGCGGACGCCATTCCAGCTGTTGACCGGGTTTAACGCCATAAAACCTAATGCCGCCTGCGGCTACTTCCAGGGTCATTACTGCAGTACGGCAAAATCGCCAGCGCCAGGGGGGTAAATCGCTATGACAAGCAGTAACCCGCCTGTTCTGGTCCAAAAAAATCACGTCAATGGGGAAAGCCATGCCTATACTGTGAATACTGCCTACCTGCATCAATAGCAGTCCTGCGTCTGCATTGAGATGACTTTTCCCTAACAGCCCACGCAGACGGTCTCCAAAATGGCTGGCGCACGACACTTCTGTCCATAAAATGTCTTCTCCCCGAGAGATACAACCTACTGGCATCAATATCCGCCCTCCTGTAAAAATTTCATGTAAATCACAAATCCCAGCATCAGGAAGGTAATCGGAAAAATAAAAACCACCAGCGGCGCCAAAAGCTTGACTGGTGCTTCAAGAGCCAATTTTTCTGCCCGCAAAAAACGCTCTTCCCGTCGCTGTTCTGCTTGAGCACGCAATACTGGTCCCAGATCTCCGCCACGCTCCTCTGATTGAACCAACGCACTGACCAGACTGCGTACTTCCGTCAACGATACGCGCTCTCCAAAGCGTCGAAACACATCCATTTTTGCCGTACCGGATCGCAACTCCCGAATCATGATCGCGAACTCGTTGTGCAGCGGGCCTGCAGGCCCCTTATCAACAGCCACCTGCATCGCACTGGTTAAATTAAGCCCTCCCTCAATCATAAGGGTGATGAAATCCAGGTAAACCGGTAACTCTTTTAGAATAAGACGCCCACGCCGCTTGGCCTGTTCAACCAACCAGATGTCAGGATAAAAGCTCGCAAACAACATAGTCAAAAATAACAGCCAAACATTGAACAACCCTGAAACCCGATATAACAACACACAAAAAATCAAGGGTACCGTCGTACTCAGAACTTTCAGTGCAACAAACTCTCTGGAACTCAGCAAGTAGTGCATACCCGCTCTTTGTAACCGTTGATGTACCGGTAACAGCAAACGATCGGGAATGAAAATAACCAATGTTGAACGAACAAATTGAACTATGGGCCAAAGCAGCCTCAACCCTTTGGGTAAAGGATCCATGTAGTCCCTGGGCGAGGGCTCCATCTGGCGTGCCAGATAACCCAAGCCATAAATTGCAACAGCAATAGACAACCCTATCAGTACGGCAATTAACCATATTGTTAGCTTTGTCATACTTCAATACTCACAATTTTCCGTATCCAAAAATAACCCAAAAACTCACAAAGAATGGCAACGGCCAATACTGCCCATCCCTGGGTCGTACTAAATAATGCACCCATAGCTTGCGGCTCGATTTGCAAGAGGGCCAAAATAATCAATGCAGGAAGCGCCGTCATGACGATCCCCTGAAGACGGCCCTGCGCAGTCAATGCTTTTATTTTCTGTTCCATCATCAGTCGCTTGCGAATAGTTTCTCCCAGTCGTGCCACTGTATCTGCAAGGCTGCCTCCGACTTCCCGACTAATTCGCAATGCGGAAGCGACCAGTTGTACATCTGGACTAGGTATACGTTCCGCCAGATGATCAATCGCATCTTCAAAAGCAGCTCCAAGACGCTGTTCTCGCACCACCAAACCCAACTCCTGACTGATGGGCGGACTGAGATCACGAGATAGCCCCTCCATAGCCTGTTGCAAATTAGCACCAGAACGCAGTCCACTGGCCAACATCATCAGCGCATCTGGCAACTGCGCATGCAGTCGGTCCAAGCGTCGCTTCTGCAGCCAACGCATAATCAGGCGCGGCAGAAGCAGGATCAAAAAGGCAGCCCCGGCAGCGACCACAACTGACCCCGACGCCCACCACGTCAGAACAGGCAGAACAGCCAGCAACATCAGATTCAATTTCCAGAGCAACACGGGGTCCGCAAAAATGAAAAGACTTTTCAACCCCATTTGACTGTCCCGAGCGAAGCGGTTTTGTCCTCTATACAGAAGCTGACGGGCAGCAAATGATAGCAGCAGAGTCAGGCCCAGAACGGCCATAAAGACTAGAAAAGCAAATGCTTCATGTCGCAACACGTCTCTCCCACTCAAAAAAGAAGCTCAGACAAATCGTAAAACAATAAACATTGTAATCAGCATTACATTTTCAGCCATAACACACAGCTGCTTTACAGAATCATTTAATCATAAGCTAAAAATTCTAAAAAGATGTTCAATAATCATAATAAATATATTATAACTACATGTTTTTTATCTATATATAAACTGATAAACAAAAATTATAAAACCATGAAAGAGGTCTTTATCCATTTGATATATGATATTGACATTATGAAAAATAACAGTATTATTTTTGAAAATATTATAGATGTATCAACTTCCGTAATGGAGGGAGCGAACGATGTGGTTAAAACTATTGGCCCAGACAAAACTTCAGGGCACAGATGCAACGCTTTTAAACAACAATTTACAGCTATCCCCGACACAGATGGCCCAACATTGGCGTGATCTAGGCTGGCTGCGACAGATAAAAACCTACCGTATTCATCGACAAAGCAAGAGCTGGCAAACACATTGCTGGTGGCGCTACCCTGCGGGGCGCTGGCCCACCCCACCACGGGAACTGATCGTTCGGGCGCAAAGGGAAGCCACGGGGAACACCCCAACTCCGCACACAGTCATGACCTCACTGGAAATCGCGTCAAGCTTCGTCTGCAATGACACTCCCATGCAGATCATACTGTTTCATCTCGACACACAAAGAATACTAACTGCTGTAGAAATGCAAAAAATTCAGGCAGGGCTAACCTTCCTGCACAGCAGATTAGAAATAGAATACCCTTTTCATCCTGAACTAAACCCAACAGATTTACGTATTGCACAATTACTGGTTAATGGTATTGGTCAAAGCCAAATTGCACTGCAACTTGGACAGAGTGAAAGCACCATACGTTCCCGGATAGCCGCACTATGCCGACGCCATGGGGTGCCAAACAGGCGCATGCTCCTCGCGCGCCTCCTAAGGACCATTGGCAGTAAAAAACAAATCGCCACGTTGCCTTTCGGGGCCACTTCTGACTGGAGTGAACAGCATGCGTCACAGATTTAATATTTTCTTCTTTCTGACATTATCTTTAGCAGGATCAACATCTATCCTTGCAGAAAATGGTCAAGATCTCCCCTTTCTGGGGCGATACCCCGGAAGCGTAGTGGATAATTATCGCAGTGCTCATTACGATGAAATAACAATTCCACTGGGACCATTAGGTAAAAATGCTCTAACCCGTTCTGAAACACTGGAGGGCCAAATCACCTATATCAAATATCAGGTTCCCAGAGATCGCTCGCCATTAGAAGTGATTCGCAACTATCAACAAGCTTTGCAGCATGCAGGGTTCCACATTTTATGGCAGTGCGCCAATCATAATTGCAGAACCAATGGAGATGCATCCATTAATACATCTCTCTGGCGAAACGCGCCGACAGGCTATACAGGAGGCGTGGAAAATTTTCTTTTTGATGACGGGCGCATGTTAACAGCAGAACATCGAGCTGCTGATGGAGTACGTACTTTAGTTTTCATCAACGACAACACCCTGTTCGGTCACTCCCAGGATGCTTCAGTATATGCAATACAGACGCAGCCTATGCAAAACGGGATGGTGTCCAGTTCGTCTGACCCTCTGACTAGCGAGAACATGCTCTATGAACTGAATAATAAAGGGCAATTTTCTTTGCATTTACCTTTTGACTTCAATCGCTCAACCCTCAGGACAGATGCCCAACCCTCCTTGAAGGCATTGAGTGATCTGCTAAAGAAGCATCCACAGTTACATGTACGAATTGAGGGACACACAGATCAGGCAGGTGCAGAAAGCTACAATCAAAAGTTATCTGTCACTCGGGCGGTAGCTGTTAAAAACGCCTTAATTGCCGAAGGCATTGATCCCCGGCGCCTTGAAACAACAGGCTATGGATCAAGCAGACCCTTAGTTAGCAACGATACTGAGGCAAATAGAGCCATCAACAGACGCGTAGAAATTATTAAAATGGCATAATCGTAACTTGATTCTATCGTACCGAGCAGGATCCTTTCACAAGCCGGGAATCCTTATTTCGTTCTCAGCCATCAACCACATCCAGAGGATGTAAGTTTGCAAACCGACTCTTAAGTTGCACTCATGCTATTACTCCAGCAGCTCAGAAGTATTTGCTGCAAAATTTAGCTTCACTTAAACCGAGCGATCCAGCACCCTGAAATTTCTTCCACACATATCCTCGCCCACTACTATGTGATAAAAATCTGCGAGCACATGGTTAGCCGCAGTTGCAGCTGCGTCCATAAATAAACTGATACACCATTGTAACAAAAACGAGCATCAATCTGCCACACGTCACACTATAACTCAACAACAAAAGTTACCATATTTAAACTATACAATAACGTTATTCGTCATAAATTTAATACAAAACATCAGAAAAAAACTATAAAATAATATTTATACTATAAAAAGTAATAATTGTTAAAAAAATTAAATCATAAACCATAATTACAAAAAAATATTTATTCAATATTTACAAATAATTAAAAAATAAAATGCGTGACTATTGACCATATTGTCCATGTTTTTATAGTGTGCTTAAATAATACAACACCAATCAATTAACCGGCCATTATGGAGGATTCATGAAACATTATTTATCCACGTCAAACCAGCAAAAAGAGTGCGGTCAAGGAATGACAGAATATCTTATCATCGTTGCCCTCATAGCCATAACTGGAATTGCAGTATTTTCCTATTTTGGGCAGACGTTACGCCATCAAATGGCGGGTATTTCCCAGGAACTATCGGGTAAAAGTGGAGGAACCGAAATCACTGCAGCGCAAGGCACTGCGGGGCAAGCAACAGGCAATGCCGCCATTCAGAAAAATATGAGCGATTACAAATCTGACTTAGGAAAATAACTTTTCTTAATTTATAATTTTTATTCATTCCAATTGACAAATAATTTCACACGCACCTATCCGGATCATCAACTTCATATAAATATGGAATTTATCATGCGTTCAACGTCTATAAATATGATATTTACTGCAAAAAAAATCGCAGAATCCGGACAGGCAGCGTTATTTTCTGTTGCTTTAATTCCAGTCATACTGTTAGCAGTGTTGTTTGTTTTTAATACCGGACAGCAAACAGCTGTCAAACTTAAAACCCAGAATGCGGCTGACGCGGCAGCATTTTCAGCCATGCAAATGGAAGCGCGCGAACTAAATTTTATTGCTTACACCAATCGTGCTATGGTGGCAAATCAAGTAGCTATTGGTCAGACAATCAGTCTTGTTTCCTGGGGAAGATACATAAATAGTCTGGGTGTTAATATCCGGAATGTTGGAAATTTTGCCCAGATCATTCCAGGTGTAGGCTCAATCATAGCCACCATTACCAATGCCATTGCACAAAGCACCAACGTGCTGAATCAAAGCATCGAAACTGCAAGCAACGTCTTACTACCCGCATTGGATTTAGCCGATTCGGCTTTGAGTGGTTCGCAAGAAGCCTATCATCTTGCTAACGGTGTTTTCGATCCAGGAGGAGGCAACAATCATCCCGGTGGAGCAATGACAGCAGTTGCTGAACAGGTGGTTAAACTGAATGATGCCAACGGTCAATTAAACACAATTATTATGGCCACCAACCTAAGTAGTTATTTCAAAAATCGTGGGAATCTCCTTCAGCGTTGGGGCGGTGACAAAGAGCAGGCTCAAAACCGCATGGCCTCTATGATCAATGCCTCACGAGATGGTTTTACATCCACCCGGAATAATCTGCCTACACCTCTTCTCCCTGTTAAATCGGGAAATCTGTATGTTACCGGCTGGGAATTTCGTCGCGCTGGAGGCTCGGAGATAGCCAAAACTTCAGAAGGAAAGTTTGTCTGGTCCGGTATGGACACATTGTCATTACATGTTTGGGCCAGAAAAGGAATAATTTTGGGTGGCAAAAAATGGATTGAAATCCCATTAGGTTATGGAGCATCACAAACCGGTAATGGTAGTAATTTCTCCTATCCTGGTCAATATCTGGAAAAAAGTTCTACTCCCCAAACAGTTTTTCCATCTACAGAACGTACAGTCAACTTACCAGCCTATCAGGATTCCCGTTCGCAAAATGCTCAAGGGTCCAATATTGCTGCTTTCAAAAATCCCGGAGAGCAAGATAGCACGGGGGCATCCATGCGCTCGGTCGGCGGCGATGCAACACGTTTTTCTGCTGGTGGAATCAATCGCTACTGGGATTTTAATCGGAATAGCCCACAACTTAAGGACGCGAATGGAGATCCAGCTGATGTAATGCCTTCTTATGTTGTAGTTGTGGAGCATGATCGCCAAAACGTACGGGATGCCAGCAACGCTTTGGGCATCAAGCAGTCCGCTCAGGATAAAACAAACATTTCACTGGCACAGGACAATCCAGGCAAGCACATACGCTCCATGGCCAAAGCTCAAGCATTTTTCCGACGGCCTGCATCATTATGGCAACGCGCTGATGCCTATGACGAGCGCGCCAATCTTTTTAGCCCGTTCTGGGAAGCCCGACTAGTGGATTTGAATGCACGCGAAAGATCGCTGTATGCGACTTTGCTTGGCTTGCAATAAACATGATGCTTCTCATGCTGAAAAAAATTCCTGTTAAAAAAAAATTATTTGGGGATAGCTCGCATAGTGCAGAACATGGGCAGTCACTCACCGAATTCGTCGTGCTTGCGGCTTTTGCAATAATTCCTCTATTTTTCCTTGCCATTTACACTGGCAAATGGAGTTTTACACAATTGCGAAGTATCGAGGCGGCGCGTTATGTAGCTTGGGAGAGAATAGTGTGGAGAAAGTCTCCTCCTCCAGGGCGGGAATGGTCCGCCATCAAAAATGACAGCGAGCTACGAAACGAGGCCGCAATACGTTTTTTTGGTCCTCACGGCATAGGGCTCGCATCTATCAACTCCGGCAATAGTAATACCGTAAACCCAATACTAACCCGACATGATGGCCAGCCACTACTCCGTAATTTGGCAGACATAAGCATTTCGACACATGAAGAAAATATCGCCGATGGAGTGTCTATGAAATTTTTGGGAACGCTCATGAAAATCTCCAAAATCCCATTGCAGATGACTGGGCCCACAGTGGCAAACATCAGTGTGCCAGTAAGAGGTTTACCCTCTTACGTCTACCTGCCAGGCAGCACCTTCTCAGATGGTATGCGATTTAACGCACAAGCAGCGGTTTTGACGGACGCATGGACAGCTAATGGTCCTGAAGAAGAAATCAGAATCGTTAAAACTCTCCTGCCCAGCGCCTATCTCGACAATGGTCTGATCAACACTGTAAAGACTATGGGAGGCGTACTGTTTCCTGAACTCAACCAGCTGGGCTACGGGCATGTAGATCCAGAAGTTCAGTATGGAGATCGCCTGCAACCTTATCCTGGAGATGGAAGGTCATGAGAAAAAATCAACTTCTTCTTCTCTGTATGTTCTGCCTGGGTAACACAGGCGTTTGGGCGGGAGAAAATCCCCTCTTACTACCAACACCTGAAAATACTGTGACAGAGCCTTTAGCGGGCCGCCTCAAAATCAATGGCGTGGATATTCATGCTACACAATTTCATGTCAATGCGGAGGAAGAGCGGCTGCGTTCCCATTTTGTCGAAGCCTGCGCCCAACTAAGAGGATCATATACCGAAAATAATCTTCGTGGTGAGCATATTCAGGGTTGTATAACTCCCCCATATTCGCTCACTAGCCAGTGGCATATGGAAGGGAATACTGCCTACGGGACACTCTCCAGCCTACGCATGGACCAGAGGACAGAGCGTGATCCTCTGCCAGATGATTTGCCTCTCCCTGCGAATGCCGAGATATTGCAGGACATTGATAGTCACGATCATGGGATACACGGACGAGTTTTGCATATACATGTGAACATACCTGCATCTGATTTACGTACGCTCCTGGAAAAAGCACTTCTGGCACGACAATGGCGTGGAAGCCCGGCAATGCAGGGGCAGACATCCGTTATTTCCATGAATAAGGACAACCGCCACCTCGATATGGTTATTGGTGCCGATGGAGTTGGTGAAAGTCGTGTCATTGTTGTGCTGGATCAACGGTAGAGACCGCCGATGAATGAAAAAGGTCAGTCCAGCATTGAGTATGCCATCGTCGCCATATTTGCACTCGGCTTACTGTTTGTGGGTGCACCCAGTCCCATCGTGCAACTGATGGATGCATTGCGGAAATTTTCCAGCGATTTTGGCTGGGCTGCAGCTATCGCCACTCTGCCTTTTTGAGGATAACTCGTGTCGACTCAAAACATCCCTGAACCATCCGCCACCCCCCCATTACTGCAAAAGAAAAAGCGTGCCCTAAGTGGCTGGATCATTTTGGCATTTGCCATCACAGCGGGTTTTGCCGCAGCAGTGCTTGCTATTCACACACTGGATGCTCAGGAAACTGCGCTGAAAAAACGCCTTCTAAGTGAATTAACTCCCAAGAAGGAAAGTACCGTATCAGTAGTTGTCCCAATAGAAAATCTACCCGCTGGTACTGTCCTTACCTTAGCCAAGGTAGCACGTCGCTTTATCCCGGCCGACAACGCTCCTGCAGGCGCAGTTCTGGATACAGATTTCGATAAGATCGCCTTGAAAAGGCTGCTCTTTCAGGCAGAAAAAGGAAAGCCAATTACACTGTCGATGATTAACGCGACAGAGAGTCCAGCGGACGTTCTTGACGATCAACACGTTGCATTGACCATTTCAGTAAATTCCGAAAATTCTCTGGATAAAATGCTGCGTCCAGGGGATCGCATCGATTTATTGTGGATCACTTCATCAAACATCTCTCATAACGCCGCCCTGAATAGCCTACAAACAATAAGTTCCACATCAGAGGGCTCTCTAGTGCGATTTTTAGGGCAGAATTTAAAAATAATTGCTACTGGGAGAGAACTTTCCCCAAACAATATTGACAATTCTTCACAGGGATACAACACCATTACCCTTGAAGTGACTCCTTTACAAGCACAAGAAATTTTGGTTGCTCAAAAAAGCGGGGAAATCAGAATGGATTTACGTGGTAATGAAAAAAATTCAACATGGCCAAAGCGTAGTGTTTCCTTGCATGACATCATTGGTTATCCACCTATTCCTCCTGCAGGAGTGGAATATATAGCGGGTGGAACAACCTCGAACGGCCCAGCTGACATCACTAAAATATCCACTTCTGGACAGAAAAATGATGGAACGATTGAATCTAACCCGTCTTTCGAAGAGCACCACGATCAGGAGCACAGTGTCTCCCCTGCTGAACAAAAAATCCAATATTTACCGTTTTCCTATATTCCTCCTTTACCTCAGTCCTGACAGGAAATAGCCTCTGATGAAACCCGTTACCAATATTTTCACTGCGGCCATCTTATATATATCAACATTATCCGTAGCCACAGCAGATCCTCTTCTTAATCGATCAGAAAACATTTCGATGTATTCTGGTCAGGTCAAAATCATTCCGACCAGCACGATCAGAAGAGTCGCGGTTGGTAACGGTAAAATATTGAGCGTGACACTTGTAGATAACAAGGAATTATTACTCCTTGCAGAGGGTACTGGAGAAACCAATTTGCATTTATGGTACAAAAACGGAACAGAAAGTGCTGCTCGGGTAGTAATCGCTCCCAAAGATATTGGACATGCTGCGGACGAAATTTCAAGCTTGCTGACCGCCAGCCCCAACACTCAGGTCAGGATTGTCGGCGACAAAATCATCATAGATGGAAAAAACCTTTCTGAAGAAACTCTGTCTCGCATTGAAAAACTCAAAGCAGTTTACCCAAACGTGGTAAATCTCGCCGAAAAAGAACCCCTGCGAATGGAAAAAGTTGTTCTTCTGGATGTGCGGATACTTAAGATGAAAACAGATTTTTTCCGCAGTCTCGGGGTTAATTGGAATCAATCCATAGCCGGACCACAAGCTGGAATTGTGGGTGATTTTACTTCTAATCCCTATTTCCGCATGGGAGTTCCAACCAGTAATGGTACAGGTGGGCCTTTAGCGAACTTCTCATTTCCTAATTCCGGAATCACTGATTTACCGCTAAAAGTGGCCCCATTTGCAAGTAACTTTGGCATCATAGCTTCCGTGGCTTCACGCATCAATTATGCGCTTCAAAATGGTGAAGCCTATGAGATTGCCAATCCAAAATTAAGCGCCAAAAGCGGCAGCAAGGAACCCGCTGAATTTCTTGCTGGCGGACAAATACCCATCCCACTGGCCATAGGCTTTGGTCAGACCTCAGTTATCTTTAAGGACTTCGGAATTCGACTGAAATTTTCACCCGTTGCCGATGATCGCCATAATGTGGGTCTCAAAATATTTACGGAAGTGAGCAACATTGACCCTTCACTGACGGTTGGCGGCGTGCCAGGATTTTTTACCAATCGCAGTCAAACAGAAATCAACCTGAAAGATGGTGAAACACTGGTAATGTCAGGATTGGTTGATCATAATCTTGCCAAAAATAGTAGCAAAATTCCCGGATTTGGAAACATACCAATTATTGGTTACCTTTTTAAGTCCGATGATTTCAGGGATAACGAATCCGAATTAGTTTTTCTAATTACCCCCACCGTGATCACAGCAGATTCACGCGAGAATATTGATGCTGATTCTCAGGCAAAATATCTCGAAAATATGTACCAACACAGATCAGATAAAGGACTTATTCGTTAGGAGAGAAGATCATGTTTCTGATCCGCGCATCACATCCCAAAACAGGAACCCAAATTATTGCACCCAGCGATGGGGTATGTCTCATGGGAAAGGCTGAGTATGCTCAATTACGTCTGGAAGGCTGGAACATTGGCAAAGAACATGCACGCGCTTACTTCGAGCACGGCGGAGTATATGTTGAAGGGCTCAGCAATTTCGCCACGATCATGGTCAATGGTGAACGCATGCGCGCCTATGGGCCAGTGGGTGCACAAGACGAAGTTGTTATCGCCGGATACTGTCTGCAGATCTTGCCCCGCTTTGACGACGAAATCTTAGAAGTCGACAAAGCCAATTCCGCAACGGCTCTTTTAAGTAATAAAATACCTTGTTCCATTGATATTCCATCCGATGCTGACTCACTTCTTACTCCTCGACAATTAACAACCATGGCATTGGACATTTCCAAAAATGATCAGATAGCTCGCCCTGTATACGACGCTCACTGGCTCAGCATGGTTCGGGAAGTACATGAATCAGTCCGTAGTCAGATGGATTTACGACGCATTGATCTCAGCACGCTTTCTACTGAAGAACTGCGCCGCATGGTGGGTGAACTAGTGCGCGAAATCGTCTGGCGCATGAATCTATCAGCGGACATTGATCGACAACGACTTGCCAAAGAAGTGCTGGATGAAGCCATTGGCCTGGGCCCACTGGAAGACTTTCTCGCTGATGAAAGCATTACTGAAATCATGGTAAACCGCTTTGACGAAATATTTATTGAACGGCAAGGAAAGCTACTGGCAGCGCCTGCCCTGTTCAGTAGTGAAATAGCCGTTCGTCATATTATTGATCGAATTGTTGCGCCTATCGGTAGACGCATTGATGAAAGCTCACCGTTAGTGGACGCGCGCCTTGCCGATGGCTCCCGTGTCAATGCTGTTATCCCGCCTTTATCCCTCAAAGGTGCCTGCATCACCATCCGCAAATTTTCCAAAAAACGTCTGCAGATGGAGAACATAATGGCTTATGAATCCATCGCACCCGATATGGCGCAATTTGTTCAGGTTTGTGTCCAGCAGCGTAAGAACATGATTATTTCCGGAGGAACAGGATCGGGTAAAACCACCCTGCTGAACGTACTCTCCAACTATATTCCCGAGCACGAGCGCATTGTCACTATTGAAGATGCTGCAGAATTGCGTCTCTACCAGCCAAACCTCGTTTCTCTTGAAGCCCGACCTGCCAATATGGAAGGAAAAGGACAAATAC
>Ga0315298_1007541_pt1 | contig 14269 bp, 17 predicted proteins | sample WHS_1_MG_FD_203077 | JGI IMG/M metagenome (GOLD analysis project Ga0315298, IMG submission 203077) | Extremophilic microbial mat communities from Washburn Hot Springs, YNP, Wyoming, USA - WHS_1_MG | ecosystem: Environmental > Aquatic > Thermal springs > Hot (42-90C) | place: USA: Wyoming... | reverse complement strand
GAGTAATGAGCATACCCAATGCGACTCTTCGAAACCTCCCCATTACCAAACTCCCAATAATAACTCCTCACCCGACCATCAGGATCTGAGCAGGAAGGAGTAAACTTCGTATAACCATACTGAGGATAATCCTCATAACTCATCGTACAGGTAGGCTTCTGATTAGGCTTCACATTAAGAGGAAAAGAACCCATTAAACTCCTACCATAATTGGTCTGACCCGAAAAATTTATAGAAAAATCACCAGGCTGATCAAACGTAACCACAGCCTGACTCTTATTCTGAGCAATAAGATCTGAACCCAAACGCCACTCATTACCCTCCACCCTTTCAAAACCAGGCATATACTCTATTACGGGTCTTACTATCACCTTAAGGGGAACCCGCTTGTAAGGATTGGAATAATAGGCCTTGAAATGCCTCACCGTAAGGTCCTGAGGCATAGAAACTACAACCTGAACAGTATTTATATCAAAATTATTATAATTGTCCTCCACCCGAAGCGTAACCGTATAATCTCCAGAAATCTTATAGGTGTGACCCACTACCCTCTTACCCGTAACCTGGGGACTGCCATCCCCAAAGTCCCAGATATAATTGATCCGAGGATTATACTCCCTTATACTATCAAGGTCTCCCTCTGCCGAAAAAAGAACCGTAAAAGGAGCTACCCCCTCAAGAGAACCATAGACCTTTATACTGAAGTCAGGAAATACATAACCCGAAACCTTAACCCCTATCGTCTCCTCATAATAAACCGAAGGGTATTCCTGAAGGTATGCCCTCCCCTTTACCATAAAAGTCCCTGCAGAATTAAATGGATAGGATGCGGTAGCCTGATTGACCTGGGACTGATCGGGAAGCGTAATCCTGTAGGCAACCGTCCCATAACCTGATGAAGCCGAAACCGTCCAGTTTCCTGTCCCCCCTACATTGATCGAAGTGGTTCCTGTAAAGCTGAAATTCTCTATCGTTGGCTCATTAATCTGAATGTCATCAATATAGGGTTGGGGTTCCTGGCCATTTCCATGGAATAGAGCCCTTATATAAAGAGAACTGGACGACCCGAGAAGTGAAGACCATTGGGAGGCACCAAGGACTTCAATGGTTTCCTTTGGATTGTTCTTTGCTAAATTGCCATAGGTATCCTCCCAATAGCCTGAACTGTTTCTCCAGTACCATGTTGTTCCATTGGGAGAAAACTGGTAGCCTATACCATCGCTTGCACTGATAGAGATGCCGAAAACCTGAGTTATGCCTGTCGATATCTCAGCATGACCTGTAAAGGCACGAACCGGGGTATAGGAACCTGAATATGCTCCCACTGGAGGTAAACCTCCCCAACCCCAGAGGGTGCCATCATTCCTCAGGGCAAAAGAGGTGTTTGAACCATTGGGAAAAACTTTAATGACATTCGTAAGAAATCCTACTCCACCCGGCCCCTTTACCCGAATGGGAAGACTTCTTGTGTAAGATGTTCCGTCTCCAAGTTGGCCTGCGAGATTATAACCCCATGCCCAGAGGGTGCCGTCAGACTTAAGAGCAAAGCCTGCATAGGGAGCAGAAGCTATTGATACTATGCTACCGAGATAACCTCCCCCATCCACACTCTTCACCTGAACAGGATATACCGAGTATCCACCAGTTGTTCCCTGACCGAGCGCACCGTTATAGTTGCTACCACACGCCCAAACGGTTCCATCACTGCGGAGAAATAAGGAATGCATGTTGCCTTGAACCGCACCTATGGCAGTAACTTCGGTAAGTTGATTTGTGGCGTTTAACATAACATGGGCGGGAAGGGTGTTGTATATGGAAGTTGTGCCCCTCCCAAGCTCTCCATCACGATTGTCTCCCCATCCGTATACACGACCGTCAGAGGAAAGGGCGAGACTAAATCCGAAACCTGCTGCTATACTCACTATTCCGCTAAGAGGAATAGGATTCCCATAACTATCATACCCAATGATTACCACCTGAGGGGTATTTTTTGTTGCTGTTGATCCTATGCCGAGCTGACCATAGTCATTGTTTCCCCAAGACCAAACCACTCCGTTAAATGCCAGAGCAAGTGAATGGCTACTTCCAGCAGATATCGCAACTATGCCAGTTAAACCAGGAACCTGAACCGGAGTGAGTCGGTTCGCATAATCCCCCACTCCCAGCTGACCCTTGTCATTAAGACCCCAGGCCCAAACCGTTCCATCTGAACGGAGAGCAAGAACATGCTCGTAGCCCACGGCAACCGAAACAATGTCAATTAAGTAACCAGTTCCACCGGGACCCAATACCCTTCCAGGTGGATAATGCCTTTTCACTGTCGTTCCATCCCCGAGCTGACCACTTCTGTTTTCACCAGCGGTCATAACAGTTCCATCCGGCACCCTGACCGCCGAGAAGGGATATGCCCCAGCCGAACCTGAACCAACATCAATAGAAGACATGCTCCGAAGTTTTAATCGCCCGTTTTCATAGACTACAGTCCCATACCTCTGGGCCGATGAGAAATCCAAAGAGCAACCCCCATAGGCTAAAGAAACTACGGAAAGAAAAAAAACCGCAATAACAGAAATACTAAAGATTCTTCTCATAAGAAATACCTCTGTTTCCATGCTATTTGATATTGTATTACTTTAAAAGACTTTTCCATTGCCTCCTGTTATAGTATTACTGCAAAACCAATATTTTTGGGGAAAAATGGGCAATCCCTCTCCTGAACCAAGTCCTGTCCTGCATTTGTTTCAGGATTAGAACAGGATTTAATTACCAAAGAGAAAGTGGAAAACGAGAGAGATGCTTACAGTAAAGAACCCGCCCTGAGAGGCGGGGCATTAAAAAACCTTAAAACAATTTCAATTGCTTGGCGTGGTCACAATGTTGATACTTAATATACCGCCTGATCAAATACCCTATTTTTCATACCTTCGGCACGAGGGCTTTCATCCCCCCCCTCACAGGCGGAGTATTACGCCCTATTTTTTATAAAAAAAGGCCCCGAACCCCTAAAAGGTGGCCCAGGGCCTCTGAAGAACATAAACTTAATTAGGAAGAGATAATCCCCCCTTTTCAGCGCAACCCTTCAGCACATATATCAAAGACCCAGGAAGCATGGAAAAAATTCAAACAGTTGATCAACTTACCAGTATACTCATTATGCACCCACCAATCCTCATAACCATTGTAAAAGGTTCTAGTCGGGTAAGGAGGAGACATCACTGTCCCCTCCTTTCCTAAGAACCGTGCATGAAAGTTTCCCCTCACACGGCTCAAGCTACACTCGATAGACTTCTCCTAAGGTGGGTCTCTATCCTTCCCATTTTCTTCCAATCAATGGAGTTCCAATCAGAAAGGACATGACAACTTCTTTGCATTTTTGCATCCAATCCGTTTGCCATTTCGATCCCTCCTTATAGTTGATTTGTCGTGTCACTACATAGGGAAGTCAGCACCCTTTCAGGTTAGGTCGTAAGACCCTGCCCCTCCTATTACAGGATGGCATTCGCCTCCTCCCAGATCCTCTGCCTGCTGGGTATTCGTGGTCAGTTACCCGCCACTTAGTCTCTAAAAGACAACCCATTAGGTTTACCGTGTTCCCCAGCATTGAGATACGACCGACTCAGAACCTCTCTTTCCTCCGGTGGGAATATGACCTGTCGTTAGATGAATAGATAGCACCATTAGCACAGAACCGTTACCAGTTCTGCACCGACGGTATGGGAAATGACCAATAGGCAAGCCATGAGTCCCTGACTTACTCAATTGCTGGACCTTCCACGTCGCACTAAAGCACTATTGATGGGTCATAAATAGAAACTTGAAAAACAGGCGTTATATTGACATCAACTTTTTCCATAAATACCTCCATTTCAACATCTACTGAAACCACAGGAGTGACACTTCAGACAACCCTCCTCAAGCGCCAGAGGCGATCCACAATCCGGACACCTGGCCTCCCCATTCTCCCCCAGAAGCCGAAAGGCCCGAACCAAAGCATAAGGAACACTCACCACTGACCCATACTTGGCATTGGCCTTCTCAAGCTGTGAAATAAGCTTGCGCAGAGGCACTCCATGACGAAGAGCAACCGAAAAGATACGAGCAAAAGACTCATAAACCTCAGAATGCTTGCTCTCTACAGGCGTAGAAATAAAAACCTCACGAGGAATCCCCTCATGAAAACTGATGTTGACATAAACCTTCCCCTCATTGGTCTCCACACAAACCCTCTTGCCATCCATAACCAGAGGAAGCTCTACCGATTCAGCAGTAGAAACCGAACGAGAAAAAACCTCAGAAGAAATAACCTGCAAGGCCCGAGAACCATCCCGATAAACAGTTATCCCCTTACACCCCAGCTCATAGGCCAAAAGAAACGCCCTCGCTACATCCTCACGAGTGACCTCACGAGGTAAATTCACAGTCTTCGATACAGCATTGTGAACATGCTTCTGAAAGGCTGCCTGCATTCGAATATGCCACTCACAGGGACCTCCCGAGCAGTCACAAACCAGGAAGGCAGAGACTCAGAAGGATGACTCTCCTGCCACTTCTCATAAACCGGATGAACCACCCTGTACTCCCCCACTGGACGCTTCTGAAGCGTTACCCAATCAAAAACAGGCTCAATCCCGGAAGAACAGCCCGCAATAATCGAAATACTACCGGTCGGTGCAATGGTCGTAAGAGTCGCATTGCGAACCTTCAAACCCCTCGAATACCACAAAGAACCCTCCCAATTGGGAAATACCCCCTTCACCCAAGAAAGCCTCTGAGACTCATCAATGGCTACCTGAGTAATAAAAGACATCACCTTGCCAGCAAGCTCAAGGGCCCTGCCAGAAGTATAGGAAATACCCAATCGAAGAAGCATATCAGCCCAACCCATCACTCCAAGACCAATCTTACGGTTACCCTTATGCCTCCTCTCAATCTCGGAAAGAGGATAACCCTGAACATCGATGATGTTGTCAAGCATCCTTACACCAGTCCTGACCGTCTCACTAAGAAGAACTGTGTCTATATTCCCATCCCTGACCATCTCTGAAAGATTCACAGAACCCAAAACACATGCCTCATAGGGCAATAACGGTTGTTCCCCACACGGATTTGTTGCCTCAATCTCCCCAAGATGAGGAGTCGGATTAAAACGATTCACCACATCCAAAAATACCAGCCCGGGCTCTCCATTACGCCAGGCCGAATCCACAATCCTATCCCAGATCTCACGAGCCCTCAGAGTCCTGCGAACCTTACCACCAAATACCAGATCAAACTCCCTGCCCTCCCTGAGAGCCTCCATAAACTGGTCTGTAATACCAACAGAAAGATTAAAATTCGAAAGCCAACCCTCCTCACGCTTAAGACCAATAAACTCCATAATGTCAGGATGATCCACCCGAAGAATACCCATGTTGGCGCCACGCCTGAGTGAACCCTGTTTAATCGTCTCCGTAGCCGCATCAAACACATGAATGAACGAACAGGGACCAGACGCAATCCCCTTCGTAGACCCAACCACATCCCCAGAAGGACGAAGACGAGAAAAACTAAACCCCGTCCCTCCACCACTCTTCTGAATCAAAGCCGCCTGCTTCACAGCCTCAAATATCTCAGCCATAGAATCCCCAACAGGTAAAACAAAACAAGCAGAAAAACTCATATCCGACCTTCCACTGCCAGCATTGGCCAGAGCAGGCGTATTTGGAAGAAATAAACAATTACTCAAAACATCAAAAAACCTCTCCTCCTCACTCTTCTCAAGGGCAAGGGCCCGAGAAACACGACGACACATCCCTTCCCAATCTTCAACAGGCCTGCCCACTTCATCCTTAAGGAAGTAACGCTTCTCCAGAATCTCCTCCCTCAATTCCAAAACCATCACCCCTCTCCAAAGAATCCTCTTCCTTAAGCCTCAAACGCTTATCAAGACAGTCAAGACAAAGCCCATGAGTGTAAGTCCGAAGCTCAAGAGGCTCCTTCTCTCCATAGACCCGGTCACAAACAATACAGACCTGAATCACAAAAACCACCCCCTTTAAAAGAATAAAAAGGGGGCCATGAAATATAACTCTGAAATTCATGACCCCCTTCGGCCTAAGCCTACGTATTCCAACTCTAATAATATATTACTTTCTGGCCCGACCCCTTAACCTCCCTCCTAAAACTTCTCAAACACAAAAAGCCCAAAGGACGGATTGTCCTTGAAGGGCCTGAAACTGATCGCATGATCAGGAGCCGCCCTGTAAGTAAAGGTTCCAAAATTGGATTCAAACACAGAGGTCCTCATCACACCCCAAACCTTCCTTATCCTTCCATCCGACATTCTCTCAACATTGACACTTCCATTAAACATATTTCTCCCTCCTTAAAAATAAATAAGGGGCAGACCCTACCAGCCGGCCCCCAGAAGAAAAGGTGCTTCGGTCTCTGACCATTACAGGCCCTCTCTTGCGTGGATTGGACACCAACACCCTTCCCCTGGAAAGATCTGCCCCATCCCAGATCAAATCCCCCAAATCACTTTCCTAAGATAATTCATCTCCTCTCGACAAAAAGGAATCCTCCTCATCAAAGAAAACATATAATCCTTCCCATACTCCTCAACCGTCTCACGAAACCTCCGCCTCACATCTCTGTAATGACCGAGATCCGTGAGATAAACACCTACTGCACTGGCCTCTCTCCCCCTTAACACTACACACATAATCTCTCTCCTTCCCCCCTTGCAGGAATAAATTTTTTTAATTTAGAAAAAATTATCTCCCAACCAAATAATCAACCACTCCAACACCCTTACGCTCTAACTCTTCTTTAAGCACCTTTGCCTTATGGTCCAAAATCGCCTTCGTATCCAAAGCAGCCATCAAGGCTATCCAAAGAAGTACGAAAACAAAAACCAAAAAGGCAAAAAGAGAAAAAATAATCCTCCTTAATTCAAAATCCCCCATCAACACCTCCTTTCTCCCTGACGGGAATCAAAAAAAGGGGGAATGCCGGCATAAAACCAACATCCCCCTCGCCTAAAAAATAACCCTTCCAATACCTACTTAATCAACTTTTCAACCCTTTCCATATAGCCCTCCACTAAAACCTTAGACCCCTTCGCTCCCTGAATCGCCGAAATTCCACCTATCACATAAATGAAAAAAACAACCAAGAACAGAAATAGAATAAAAAATAACCTGATCCTCATAACCATCATCCCCCTTTCATTAAATTTTTTTATTTTTCCCCAATCCCAAGCTAATAAAATAGGGATGCCAGCCATGCCGAAGCCAACATCCCCTCCGATAACACCCTGCCAGGAAACAATCTCCAAAATACCAACCTGAGGTCCCGCGGGATTCGAACCCCCCTTCTCGGGAGTGCCCCGGAACACCCCCTATTCTCCATGAATATCCAGAGACTTAGCTTGACGAAGGCTTCATCCCTGAATTTTGTCTCCCAGGCACCGAAGACCAGAAAGTCGGGTAAGGAGGAGACATCACTGTCCCCCCTCCCCTAAGAACCGTGCATGAGAGTTTCTCCTCACACGGCTCAGGCAACACCCGAGATCCATAAAGGACCTTAACCTGAACACCATTTCGGGCATAAACCCTACCACAAAATACTCTCACTCATAATATTACTTTTTTCGAAGACTTTTTTTAACCACCAAACACTGAAACCATCCTTGACCCTAATCAGACCTGATTACCCCTCTTCAACCTCAACTCTTCACGAACCTTCATCAGAATCTTACCGAGATGATTTTCTCCCTCAAAGGACTTCAAGTCCACACCCCAAAACCGATCACCCCAATCATTCCCTTCAACCAGTAAAGCATCCCCGGTCTCAAGAACCTTCCTCCCAAGCTCAGGATCAGAAAACTTCTGCCTCACCAGATTTAACATCACAGAAAGCCTTATATTCTCCCAATCAGGACGAATAGTCAGCATCTTACCAAGACGCTTGGCTTTCCCAGGCGTCTTAGCCTCCCTGACCCTACGCCTCTCCCCGGGCAAAATAAAGTAATACTCCCATAGATAAATTTCTGCCCCGGAATCATAACACTGCAATGAGAGTTATTTGTGCTTACTGAGGGAAAATAATAGGAGAAAAAGTACTCCTTAATGATAAAAACATCTCCCACGGATGCTGCAAAGAATACTACCTTAAAGAGCTGGAAAAATTAAATGAACCAACCCGAGAAGGATTTAAAAGATAAAGAAGAAAAGTGAAGATATATTTACGCCTCTCAAGATCTATCATTACCGTTTCTCCACTTTGGGTTGAATCCAAAGTTTCCCCTAAATAGTAACATTCCTCATTGGGTAAAATTTCCTTTGTCTTTTTGAGGCTGAATTTATATAACTACAAATATAATTGAACCAAATAACCATTAAACTTTCTAAAGAACTTTGTCTCCTTGAAAGAGAAAGCCCTGAAACCTTAGAGATAGAACCTGAATGTTTCCATTATGGCTATTATCCGGACTTGGGTAAGAAGAATCGGCATAAAAGGGAAATGAGGGGAAGTATGGAGACGAAAACCCTATGAAACTCTTTTTGAACAAATGGAGCATTCAAAGAAATTTCTATAGAGGTAAACAATGAGAACCTTTACTGCCTATGTAGAATGGGACCCTGAAACAAAAATGTTTGTGGGTATTGTGCTGGGTATAGCGGGAGTCCATACCCAGGGAGCAACTTTAGAGGCGCTTCAGAAAAACCTTAAAGAAGTCCTGGAATTGTGTCTTGAGGAATACACGGGGTCAACAGAAGATTTGCCAAGATTTGTAGGATTACAGCAGGTTGAGGTGACCAAATGACCCGCCTTCCTATCACGGATTTCAAGACGATGGAGAAGGTATTATTACATATTGGGCTTCAGGTAGTGCGATAGAAGGGAAGCCATATCTTTTACCGTCACCCTGATGGGAGGACGACCACCGTCCCGAACCACCCAGGAAGAGATCTTGCCCGTCCATTAATCAAAGAAATCCTCCGGGAAATTGAAATGAAACCGGAAGAATTTATAGAAGCACTGGCGAAGATATGAGAAAACAATAACGAAGGTAATGACCATGCCTAACCCTACACTCTTTTTGTGTCCAATTCCCAAGGGTCACCTATGAAAAACGTCTTATCAAATACCCTAAATGTAAGTCGATTACATCTCTTACCCCAAAATAGTTCGAAAAGAATAATTTTTTAAATTAAAAGCAAAAAATAATTTGACATGAAATTTGGGTTGGACAAGGCTTCAGCCTCGCAATTAGCAGGCCTAAAGGCTTGCCCTATGGAAATGAATGTTATCAAATTTAATGCTTTTAGTTTAGATCAAACCTTATGTGGTCGAGATCACTCACGCACTTATCCGTGCTCACTTCACACACTATACCTATTCGAGTCCTAACCGTCCAATCATTACAAGCGGTGTCTTAGTACCCAGCGACCATAGGGACGTGTTGGGGCTCAAAACTTCTAACCCTCCTCGGGGTCTCCTCAGAAGCTTCACCCTTCTTGAGACAATGATAAATACAGACCAATATCTCTCTGGCTACAGCCACCTTCGCCGTATTCCTCCCCTTCCTCCTCTCAATCCTCCTAAAAAGATTCCCAAGCCTCCCAGGGGCTCGAGCATAGTTCTGGGCCGCCTCCACAAAAATCCAACGAACCCACTCGGAACTCTGCTTCGTAATCCCTCCATGATAAAAGACCTTCCCTGACTGAATGAAAAGTCGAAGGACAAAGCCCACTGTAAGAAACCAACTTCTTAGGGTCAGCAAAGCGGTCAATCTCTCCAATCTTAGCTAAAATCAACGGGGCTGAATATTTCCCAATCCCCCGAATGGGTGAAGCTCCCCGCCCACAGGGCGGGGTTTCCGGGTTAAAGTAATCACTTTATAATATTGTCAGTTTTCATCCCCACCTACAAGGCGAGGCATTCAGCAGACATTCTCGTAAAAGAAGTCTTACCCTTGGATCCTCCTTGGCAAAACCTTCTTCAATAGCCTGGGTGGCAGATTTGATCTTACTCTAAAAACCTCCAGAACCCTCAGATCCTGTTCCTGAAGACCACAGTAAGGCTCTCTGAGCTCAAGCTCCTTAAGCCACTTCAGACCCGATCTCCCAGAGAGAGATCTGTCTGCTCCATCACAACCCCCAATTTCCATAGATAAGAATGAATCCGATTCTTAACCAGAGCCTGAAGAACCAACAAAAAGGCCCGATGCCTCAAAATCTCCCTCAAATCCCTAACCCCCCGAGGAGGAAATAAAACTGAGGAACCAGATTAGCTCTCCCTAAATGAGCCAAAATTCCATCATCAATCCGATCCGTTTTAATCTTAGCCGATGCAATCGCCCTGGTCCCGTGAGGATGAGCCATCTGAATCTCCTCAACCAAATCCTCCAAACACTCACAGAGATAGCCTGAATTCCCACTGGCCTCCATAACCAGATGAAGGGGCTTTGGAAGAGAATCCAGAAACGAAGCAAACTCCTCCCTCTGATTGATCAACCTCTCCTCCTTTAATACTTCTCCAGTCTCTGTGGAAATGGCTTCAAACCAAGAATACTTTTTCCCAATATCCATACCAATGACTACCTCTGCATTAATTAGTCCCATAAGCCGTCTTCCTTTTTTTAGAATCTTTAAAAAAAATTTTACTACATCTGGAGTATGGCGTTTTCATGATATCAGTATAAAATATTCGCATGTCCCTGCTCTTGATTTTCAGAGGGAGATATGAAGGAAGAAGCCCTCAAAATTGCAAAAAAGGCTATTTTTTGCTATCTTGAAAATTAGGAAGGAGAATCAAATTAAAACCAAACTAAGAGGCATTACATTCACTTTCATAATTATCAATCCTTGAGTAGAGTGCCTAAAAAGAAAGGGGTTCAGAAAGGATGGCTAAAAAACTTTTTGTGGGAAATCTCAGCTGGGAAACGACGAATGATGGACTTCGAAAGGCCTTCTCTTCATATGGGGAAATCACCGAAGCCAAGGTGATTACAGACCGCGATACCGGGCGGTCCCGGGGGTTTGGGTTCGTGACTTTTGCCCGGGATGAGGATGCAAGGACGGCGATATCCAAGATGGATGGCACAAGCCTCAATGGGAGAACCATTAAGGTTAATGAGGCTCAGGAAAGAGGTCCTCACGAAGGCAACCGTCGTAGCAGACAGAATCGCAGGTAGGTCCCCTCACTGAACATCAGTCTCGAATCTCTCCTTTTCATCTCCGAAAGTTATCTGAGAGAGAAACATATCGAGAGTTTCAATCTATCCATTTTTTTTCGGAAAAGGAAGAGAAGTTTCCTCATGAGTCTACTTAAGTTATTTTTTAACAAACTATTTGTATCCCATTAATATTGGACAAAATTATTTTAGATTAAAATTACTAAATTGTTAAAAGTACCCAATTTTTAACGATTGTAATAAGTAGATACTCACGGGCAGAGGACGCCGGTATCTTATGGGTTTTGCTTTCGGTTTGGGATATTGCTAATTTGGATGATGTTTCTCCAGAAATATTTTATAAATTGGAGGGTAGGCAAAAAGGTCTAAGTATCTAAGTACTTATCTAATAAAATAAGCGCTCACAAAACTATAGATTTGGAAGGAAATTTTTGACGAGGTAGTTTTTATACTTATTTCCGGGTTTGGAAGCGATTAGAACGATTAATAGGACAGTGATATGGTCTATGGGACAGTGATTAACCCTATCATTAAGTCCAATTTCTGGTGGTTTTTGCATATATAAAGTGAGTAGGCGGGAAAAGATTAGTTCCGAACTGGCTCGGAGGTTGTAAACCTTTTTAAGGGGTTCTCAAAAACATGATAAGAGAGGAGGCGATAGGAATTTCACCTCCACCCCCTTTGAAGATTAGGCAAAAATGGTGTTTTTTGAATACCCCCTGCCCGCAATCTTTTGATGGATAAGGGTTTGCCGGGTGGAGGTGAAGTTAAAAAATGGTAGTTCAAATTTCCTGATAAAATCAATATATTGGTAGTTTTGTGAAAGGCTAATCTAATAAAAATTAAGGAGGTGATATTATGGCTAAGATGCCAAAGGAGGTTATGGATGTTTTCAATGATCCCAAAAGTGCAAAGGTTTTAGCCACAGCAGGCACAATTTTAGAAATCAATGCGGTTCCAAAGGGAAGTCTCAGGGCAATAGATGAAGAGACCTTAGCCTTTGCTGACATTTTTGGAGGCAAAACAAACAAGAATCTGGAGGTCAACAAAAAGGTGGCGGTTCTTGTCTTTAAAATGGAACCTGTTTCAGGTTATCAGATAAAGGGCACCTTTCAGGGATTTCAGACCTCAGGGGGACTGTTTGATAAATTTGCGAAGGAGATAAGAGAAAGGATAAAGTTGGATATAAGGGGAGTAGGGACCATAAGGGTTGATGAGGTTTATGCCGTTGCCCCGCCCCATCCAGGCAGAAAGATCGCCTGATGCGGTTATGTGACATGAAAAAATTTCTTTTGAGAGGAGAAAGTTGAAGAGTATCTCTATTATAAAGATGCGGGTGTGGATATTGAGAAAGGGGACTCATTTGTCCAAGCGATCAAGCCGATGGTAGTGTCGACCTTTCGATCTAAGGTATTGAGTAAGGTCGGTGGGTTTGCTGGTTGCGTATCCCTCAACATGGAACGTTATAAAAAGCCGATCTTGGTCTCTTCAACCGATGGTGTAGACACGAAACTGGAGATCGCCTTCCTCATGGATTGCCATGATGCCGTGTGGATCGATCTGGTGGCAATGTGTGTCAATGACATCGTGGTCACTGGGGCAAATCCCCTCTTCCTCTTGGATTATTTAGCTACTTCTCAACTGGACCCAGAAAAGGCGATGAAGATAGTTTCAAGTATTGTCACAGGTATTGTCACAGGTATTGTCAAAGGATGTGTGGAGGCAGAATGCTCCCTCATCGGCGTGGAGACTGCAGAGATGCCGGGTTTTTATAAAAAAGAAGAGTACGATCTGGCTGGATTTGTCGTTGGGATTGTGGAGGATGCTCAATTGATCGATGGGTCGAGTGTGACCGTGGGCGATAAAATTGATAGGGATTGCCTCTAGCGGACTTCACTGCAATGGTTATTCCTTAGTGAGAAAGGTGCTCATTAAACATCACAAATTGGATCTTGGGAAGAGAGTTGAAAATATCGGAGAGATATTAGGAGAAGAATTCCTCCGGCCAACTAAGATCTATGTCAAGACCATCCTCAACCTTGTCAGAGACTTCACCATTGGAGGAATCGCTCATATCACGGGTGGGGGCATCGCGAGAAATCTTCCAAGGGTGATTCCAAAGGGTTGTAAAGCCATTGTGCGAAAAGGGTCATGGGATATTCCTCCCATCTTTTCCTTCCTGAAGGAGATGAGGAATATTTCGGAGGATGAAATGTTTTCGGACTTTTAACAACGGGATAGGGATGATCCTCATCGTCAGGGCAAAAGAGGCAGAGGACATTCTCGCAAGGCTTCGCTCCATGGGCGAGAAGATTTTTATGATCGGCGAAATCGGGAAATCGGAGAAGGAACAAGAGAGAACCGAATTTATCTGACCCCCTTTGGGTTATTCCTTTTTCTGGGGAAAGAATCTTTTTAATTTAATCTGGCAACAGAACATGGTCAGCCCTTGATATGGAACAAATGAACCCACTCCCCGGGCTAAAGCCTGGAGTTTCGGGCCTGTGGCATGTCTGCCATGACCTTCAACCATGCCAGACATGCCGGAAAAGGTCTCCGCTTCGCTCCGAAAGGATGCCATTCATCCCCAGGCTTAAAGCCTGGGGTTTTCTGGCATAGCTTATAAAAAAGGTGGCATCTGTAAAAAAGTTGGCCCATTCCAAATGCGGAGTAGTGATTGCACATTGTGGAATTGAAAAGCAGGGCCACCTCCTAATCAAAATCCATGGCGCATGGGGCAGTGCGAATAGCAAAAAGAACTTCGGTCTAATTGTTTGCTTATTGATTACAAATGGGAAATATCAAAAGTAAAGACCTAACCAAAAATATTTGAAATTTCCAAAATATATCCCCTCGCCCTTTCGATGGGGGAGGGTGAGGGTGGGCAAAGAGATTTGGTATGAATTTACTCCCCCCTCCCCTCAATCCCCTCCCACGTTGGGGAGGGGAGGCTTTTTTGTAAAATGTTAGAGATAAATTCTCAGATTTAAACATGTAAGAATCTACGCCTCTTCCGGGACTTCGCCCGGAAGAGGTGGCCCCTTCGGGGCAGTCGTTATTGAAACTTTGTAGTTTGGAGCAATCATC
>Ga0315298_1007538_pt1 | contig 14271 bp, 12 predicted proteins | sample WHS_1_MG_FD_203077 | JGI IMG/M metagenome (GOLD analysis project Ga0315298, IMG submission 203077) | Extremophilic microbial mat communities from Washburn Hot Springs, YNP, Wyoming, USA - WHS_1_MG | ecosystem: Environmental > Aquatic > Thermal springs > Hot (42-90C) | place: USA: Wyoming... | reverse complement strand
GCTAAAAATACTGGAAATACACAGATAAAGTAGGGATAATTTGTAAAAATCGCCTGAGAATGGCGAGAGTGGGGGAATACCTCTATCTCAAACTGAACAATTTTTGTTATTCGAAGTGCCCTATAGATGATACAGTTCTAGATGGATGATGTTTGGGCTGAGAGGTATTTTATCGCCTCGCCGAATTTCCGATTTAACGGCGTCTGGTCTCCATAAATAAGGGGCTGTTCATGATCAGGATCCCCGATGTGATGAAATTATCGCTACGACAGCGATTTTTTCGCTTCGTGGCCAAGGCGCAGGCGGTTTTGCATCTGAATGTGTGGTTTCCGCAGATACCGATGGCTATTGCTGTAGGGCTGCTGGGCGTGCTGGCCATACTGGATGCATTGCCCCATCTCACACAACTCTTCCCTGAATTGGCCGCTCTTGCACCTTCCACCAGTCTGACCCAGGCGCCGCTGTTGTCCGCTTTGGGTACAATACCGGAAGCGGCGGCCGGGGTTGTGCTGCTGCTGATGGCCTTCGGATTGCTGTTTCGCTCCCGCTTTTCCTGGGCCATTACGTTGGTGCTGGCGGCAGCGATGCTGGCCATATTGCTGCATCACTATGGTTTTGTGTGGAGTGGCGTCGTCATTTTTAATGCCGTGATACTAGTGGCATTGCTGCTGTTTCGGCGCCATTTTGCGCGTTCGAGTGTGGCCGCAGGTACCCTCTTTGCGGCGATTTCTATTTTACTCCTGATGAGCTATGCGGTACTGGGCAGTTACGTGTTGGGTGCAGGATTTTCGCCGTCTATCCAGAATCTGGTAAGTGCCTTGTATTTCGCCGTGGTTACCATGTCCACCGTGGGTTATGGGGATATTGTGCCGAAAAGCGAAGATGCCCGACTTTTTGTTATCTCCATCATCATCCTGGGTATCACCGTTTTCGCAACTTCTATTTCTGCGGTCGTTGTACCGTTGGTAAATGGCCGGATGCAGCGCCTGCTGATGGGAGAAAAAAAACGTAGTCACCGTAATCATTATCTGATTATTGGTGATAATGCGTTGGCACAGAACACCTATCGCGCGTTGCGCGCCCGCCATTTGCCGGCACTGGTGCTGGTTCCCGTGATGCCAGAGCATGGATGGATGGCTGAGGAAGATCTCATGATTGGTGATGCTACAGATCTGGATATTTTGCGTAAGGCGGGGGCTGAGTGCGCGCTGGGTGTTCTCGCATTGCGGGTCATAGACAGCGAAAACGCCTTTATCATTCTTGCGGCTAAAGAGTTGGCTGTTCCCGGAAAAACCGTGGCGGCGGTTCAGAATAGTAAAAATCTGGAACGTCTGCGACAGATTGGTGCCGACCTTATTATCTCCCCGGAGGTCTTGGGCGGCGAATTGCTGGCGCTGACGCTCAGTGGTGAAGAACTGGCAGGAGATACCATTATCAGTAAACTATTTACCGCTAAGGCGGAAGGAGTTGAGGCTTGAGTACTTTAATGGTGATAGGCATCGTGGTGTTGACTCTGATAGGGCTGGGCATTGCGGCGGTGTTTTTGCACGTGGTGGTATGGTTATTAGGTGCCATACTTGGTTTGTTTATCTATTTTATCCCCAGCATTATTGCCGCAGCACGTCACCACGAACATTTTCTGTGGGTACTGGTCCTGAATATTGTATTGGGCTGGTCGGGCATTGCCTGGATCATCCTGATTGTCTGGGCTATTCTCGGCGAGCGGAGGGAGCCACCCTTGCGCAAATTGGGCGCGGATGTCTTCAACCCTCCTGCTCGCTGACCACAAAGGTGCCGAGGCGCAGGCGTTGCAAACTGGCCGCATAGTCTTCCGGGGCGGCGGTGGGGGCCATCGGACCGATCTTGATTTTATATAACCCGCCCGCGGTCGTGGAGGATACTGGTACCATGTGCGCGGTGCTGATCCCGAAATCTTGCAGTTTGCTGCGCTCGCGGACAGCGGTCTGCAACTGCATGGGGCTTGCCGTTTCCAGATAGATTTGCCCGGACCGCGGTGTCTGCCGCCACTGCCGTAAGGTGTGGGCGGCCTCCCGAGGCGGCGGAACAGGGACGGGAGGGGCCTTCTGGACGGCGGCAGGTATGGCGCGGACCGGGCTGTTGGAAAAAGCGTCGTTTACCACGGCCGTCAGGTTGGCGCTGGCAGTGGAGGGAGGTGTATAGGCGGGTACCGGTATCGCCGTCGGCGTGTGCAAGACCGGTACGGGTGTCATCCTAGGCACGATACGTTGGGCCACCGGTAGCACTTGGGGAAGCGGTGTGCTGGGGCTTGGGCTGCTGGGAATCACCTGAATATGCACCGGCGTTGTGCCCTGGTTGAGCATGCCCAACTGGCTGGCGGCACCATAAGACATATCCATGATGCGACCACTCACGAAGGGACCGCGATCATCGACCAGCACCACAACGCTGCGTCCGTTCTTCAGATTCGTGACGCGCACGCAGGAGGGCAGCGGCAGCGTTCGACTCGCGGCCGTCATTTGCCGGGCGTGGAAGGCGGTACCCATGGCGGTCACGTTGCTTGAGGATTGCTGGTCGTACCAGGAGGCAATACCATTCTCTGAAAAGCCTGTATCACCATGCATGGGATGATACCACTCTCCATTGATTTCATAAGGTTGATTGTAGGCTGCATTGAGGTCGGGGGCTGGCGCGTGGCAATCCTGCCCGGTGGAATAAGCAGAACCCACCATCGCCGAACCGTAGCCACCACCTGACGTGCCGGCCATGTGGCTGGGCATACTCGCGCAGCCCGCAAGTGCCGCTGCGGCGGCGAAGCCGAAAGCCCCCAGCCTGTAACCCCGAAGATGGTATCGTACGCGCATGCTGATGCACGGCCTCCGTCTGGAAATACATTTGCATTCTAGGTCATAGTCTCCAGAAAGTTCAAGTAAGGCTGAGGGTTGGCTGTTTATTCTCAAGCAGTAAACGAGAAATATCGGCAAGCGGGGTGCGCTGCCGGAACTTCTGCTGCCATAGGCCACCTCAGCTCTGTCGAAGTTCCATCAGAGCTTCCTTTGTCCTGCAATGTGGTCCGTGCCTTGCCGTCCGGACGTGCCCGCTGGTTGGTCGCTGTCACCCCAGCGCTCCTGTATACGTTGCAGCGGGGCACGGGAACCTCATGGCGGACTTTTGGACCGGCGTCATGCGTCAGCTTATCGGGGGTAGCAGGTATATCCTGGCGGACAGGCAGGTGGTTGCTGGTATTGAGGCGCCGTCGGCGTACACACGTAGCCGGGCGGGCATGGTACGCCGCCCTGTGGTGCTGCATAGTAACCGGGCTGTGGTGCCGGCGCCTGCTGTTGGCTCCTGGAGATGCCATAGCCCGCAAGTCCGCCTAACCCGGCGCCAATGGCGGCGCCTGCCAGCGGCGAGCCGGTTTGATTTCCGATGACCGCGCCAGCGACGGCACCGAGCAGAGAGCCTCCCGCCGTATTGGCCGTAGTGCTATTGCTGGCGTAGGGATTATTCGCGCAGCCCGCTAACGCAAGGGGTAATGTTGCAATCATCAACCAGCGTGCCGTCTTCATGGTCACTATCTCCTCGTAATAGTACTTAGGTGCTTATTATGGTGCCAAGTTCCACAAGGATACTAGTGTAGTCAACCAGGCACAGTCCTGCCGATCGCAATGGCGGTTCCGGGAGAGGTCTCCTATCCGTTCATTATCTTGTTTGAGGCGTTGCCGGATGAATCCTCTCCGCCGCCTTTTGCAGTATAGTATGAAGCGAAGGTCCACTCCCCGGACCGACCCCGTATTTCGCTATGGAGAATGCTATGACCTTATCCTCACGCCTCGCGGCAGCCTCTGTGGTGCTGGCTCTTGGGTTGAGTGGCTGTACAGCCAGTTGGGCCCCACAAGTTAATCCTGTACCTTACTACACCTATTATCCCGCATCGCTCAGCGTGGTCACTGCCGCGGCTGAGAGGGCCTTGCCTCAGGCGGGTATGCAGTTTACCGGGTCCAAGCAGATCAGTCTCGACATTGTCGAAGTGCATGGGTATGATTCGGAGGGTAACGCCATTCTGATTACCCTGCAGACCAAGGGCGCTGCTGTTACCAAATTTTCGGCACGCATTGGCCTTTATGGGCACCTCCGTGAGGTGGAAGAGATAGAGCACTGGATGGGGCAGTATGTGGGACAGGCTATGGCGCAGCCCTGAGCAGGCTGTGGTCATCGTCAGCGCCTGATTTTGTGCAGCAATTCGGAATTGCAGTACGCGGTCAGTTGTTGCACGGGTAATCTATTGACCTGCCTGGATTGTTTGAGAGTCGGCATGGTTTGCTTTACACTGCTGGCACAAGTTTAAAGATTAGGCTCATGTCCGATCGGACCGTTGAAAAAAAAATTATTATTGCCGGGCATGTCGCCTCTGGAAAAACAACAGCCTTGCGCACATTGCTTGGCGAAAAGTTGCTCTCTACCGACGCAGCCTACTCAGAATCGAGATCGCTAGAAAGCAAAAGAACCACCACAGTAGCAATGGATTACGGAGTGATCCGATGTCCGAGAATCCCTGTCAAACTTCATCTTTATGCCATTCCCGGACAAGAACGTTTTCAGTTTATGTGGGAAATTCTGGGCAAAAACGCGGATGGTTTGATTGTGCTTATAGATGCCGCGAGGCCTCGACCTATTGACGCCATTCATCTCTATCTGGACAAGATTCTACCTTTCTTGAATAGCACCTCGGTCGTTGTGGCCTTGAACAAACTGGATCCAGAACAGAGGGCTTCGTTGCGCTTGCCGCCCTATCTGCGGCACGGCGACTTGCGGTTGCGGTTGACCACGACCGATGTGCGTGATGCGGAGGAAGTCATGGCCTTGCTACGTTTGCTGGCTGCAGAAATGATCGAGGCAGAGCGGCGCTGAGGCGTTAGCACAGCTGTTCTAGCCACGGGCGGTAGATCGCCATGGCCTTGTCCAGCAACTCTTCACATTTGTGCTCCAGATGCTCGTGAATGTTCCTGCGGCGTTGCACACCCGCACCGGTTTGTTGCAAGTCATCCGCCATGGTTTCCGTCCAGGCTTGCACCGTGGCGGGGGTGACCTCCGGGTGGCCTTGAAGCGCCAGACAGTGCTTGCCAATGGCAAAGGCCTGCTGGGCACAAAGGTCGCTGGCAAGCAGCGGCACTGCACCGGACGGCGGAAAAAAGGTCTCGCCATGCCAGTGAAAGAGCGTAAACGAGTCGGGGAGACCTGCTAACCAGGCGCTGCTCATTGCTTCTGGGGTCTTGGTGACTGGCCACCAGCCGATTTCCGGGCCATCTGGGTTAGGGATTACCTGGCCACCCATCGCTTGGGCAATCAGTTGCCCGCCGAGGCAGTGTCCCAGGACGGGGAGTTCCTCGCCAACTGCCCGGCGAATAATTTGTTGCTCGTTGAGCAGCCACGGGTACCGGTCCGTATCGTGGACGCTCATGGGTCCGCCCATGATGATCAAGGCGCCATAGTCGGCCAAGTCATCGGGAACCGGTACGCCCAGATCAAGGCGATGCACCTCCGTTCGATGCCCCTGTGCCACAAGAATATTGTGCAGGCTACCCAGCCCTTCTTCCGGATGGTGCTGTAAAACGAGAATCTTCGTCATGATGCAGGCTGTTCCGCAGTGGTGTTTTGTAGCCAGTATGTGGCAAAACTTGATGCTGGCATAGGTCTGGCGATGCCATATCCCTGTCCTCGGTCCGCCTGCATCTGGCGCAGGAGGTCGGCGCTCTCCATGTTCTCAATGCCTTCGGCGGTGACGGTTACACCCAGCGCATGGGCCATCTGGATCATGGCCTGAATCATCCGTTGGTGACGTTGACTCCCGGCCATGGGGATGACGAAGCTGTGGTCGATTTTGATTTGGTTGCAGCCAAGTTCGAGCAGGTATTGCAGTGCGGCGGGCCCGGTTCCAAAGTCGTCGAGGGCGAAGCGCACGCCAAGTCTCTGGCAGTCACTGATCAGTCTGGCGGTTTTGGCAATATCGCGCAGGGCGATGCGTTCAACCAGTTCCAGACAGATGCGCTCTGCAGACAGTGTGGGGCAGTCCGCCAGCGCGCGGCGTAAGTCGTCGCAGAGACGATGGTTTTCTACCTGGCGAGCAGCGAGGTTGATCTGGATGTCAAGGACCATGCCCTGCCTGGCCCAGACTTCGCCATGTTGGCAGGCGTTATGGATAACCCACGCTCCAATGCGCAGCATGACCGTAGAGTTCTCCGCGACATCCAGAAAGCTGGCGGGCAGGAGCAGGCCGCGTTCAGGGTGCTGCCAGCGGATCAATGCTTCGGCCGCAACGCAAAGGCCGCTTTGCATGTCGATGATGGGTTGCCAGTAGAGGACGAACTCCTGTTTTGCCAGTGCACGCTCCAGTTCACCGCGCAGGTGTTGGGCGGAGCGCCGACGTTCATCATCCTCGTGATCATAATAGGTCCAGCAATTTCCACCGGCCGCCTTGGCGCGATAGACCGCCTGATCTGCGTGGTGGATAAGCTCAACGGGATCGGCCTTATCATGGGGATAGGTGGTGACGCCGGCGCTGGCGGTTATACCAACCTGCTGATCATCCACCCCCATGCGAATATTGAGCGCCAGCAGAATGCGTTGGAGTATATCTTCCAGATCACGCGGGCTGTGCAGTTTTTCCAGCAACAGTATGAACTCGTCACCGGCCAGGCGGACGATGGTATCGCTGGCACGCAGCACGTCATGCAGGCGGGTCACAATTTCCCGCAGCAGACGATCCCCCGCGCTGTGCCCCAGGCTGTCATTCACTTCCTTAAAGCCATCAATATCCAATAAAACAATGGCGAGGATGCGTTGATCACGCTGCGCGCGGGCACAGGCCATGTTTAGGCGTTCTTCGAGCTGGTAGCGATTGGGTACACCGGTGAGGGTATCCCGAGTGGCAATCTGTTCCAGGTGCAGCTCAATACCCATCCGGTACCAGGCGGCACCCAGCATATCGGCCAATAGTTGTGCCAGGTGCAAAGTGCTTTCAGCGAGCTTTGCGGGCGCCGGGCGGAACCAGGCAACGGCCAGGACGCCACTGGCACCCTTGGGGCCGTGGACGGGGAGGGCGAGGCTTGCCTGTAAACCAGTAGCTACATACTCGGGCATGGCGTGGGCGCTGTTTGGATAATCCGGCACATAAATGGCGCGGTCCGTCCGTAGTGCGGCACCGCTGTTGCCGCGGTCGTCGGAAAAAATGTGCTTCGACAGGTCTGAATAGCTTGTGGGTAGGCCATGAAAAAACAGGTAACGCAGGTTATGATCTTCGTGGACGATGAAGGCCGCGCCATCGGCCTCCATCAGGTCTGCGGCTAGCGCCGCCGTTTCCTCGAAAAATGTACTGAATTCGTAGACGCGCACCAGATGTTGTAATCGGTTCAGAACAGAATCGGGAATCATCTTAAGTCCTCTGCGGTTCTACAACAGCAGGGTGAGGATGGGTGTTTCACAGGCTAGATCACCACCGGACCATTGCCTCTGGCGAAGTCTGCAACCGGATGGGGCGGACTTCGCCAACCAAGCTGTCACCAATCTAATCCGTACCAGCGGGCGGGTAGTGAGTCGCTGGCCCGACCGTATCGGGACCATCCCATGCGGGTTTATTCGGCACCAGATTCTCAATGGGCGCACCCATGACCCCCGGAATGGGGTCCTCTTTATGTATGGCATAGTCACCGATCTCTAAATCAGCGTCACTCATGCGCAGTGGGATGAACACGCCTAACAGCTTCAGAATAACGAATGTCATAACGGCGTTATATACCACGATTACCACGAGAGCGATTAATTGATGCCAGAGTTGCGCGAATCCACCACCATAGAGTAACCCATCTACGGATATGTCCGGTGTTTTGCCTGCTCCGTAGTATAGGACCATGCGCGGATCACCGAGAATACCCACCATCAATCCACCTACGGCACCGGCAACGGCGTGGGTGTGTAATACACCAAGCGTATCGTCAACCTTACTCAGCCATGTTTTTGGTCCTATCTTGTTCATGGTAATCCAGGGAATCATACCGGCGGTTACGCCAAGAATCAGTGCACCCCAACCATTCAGGAAACCTGCAGCCGGTGTGATAGCGACCAATCCGCATATCATACCATTGATGGCCCCCACCATAGATGCTCTGCCGAGAAACGCCATGTCCATGAATAGCCATGTCAGTAATGCTGCCGCCGTGGCGAGATTGGTATTGATCACGGCAGCGGCCATATCCTGATTGGCGAAGTAAGGATCACCGCCGTTAAATCCATTCCAGCCAAGCCACAATAGACCGGCTCCCGCCATGGCCATAATGAGGTTATTCGGAGGGAAATCAACCCGGTCTGCAAAAAGTCGCGGTCCAATCACCGCCGCCGCTACGAATCCTGAAATACCCGCAGCGACGTGAATGACGTAACCTCCGGAGTAATCAACGGCTCCGAGTTGCGCTAACCAGCCACCACCCCAGAGCATGAAGGCACCCACTGAATAAACGAGTGCAGACCATATTGGTACAAAAATAATCCATGCTTTGAAGTTCATTCGTCCAAGAACGCCGCCGGCAAGCAGAATGGGGGTAATGGCAGCGAATACAAATTGAAAGTAAATCAATGCGGATTGTGGAAAGGCAAAGGCAGGCATGATGCCATTCAATAGTGGAATATTGGCTTGGCCGATGCTGTCGATGGCGGACATAACGGGGCGAGGCCAACCAAATAGTCCAGAAAGTATTCCGGGGCCGAGATGCACGGGGTTGCCGAAGGCGATGCTAAAGCCACAGAGCATCCACGTAATCAGAACGGCAGCAAAAGCGTAAAAGACCATCATCGCGGAATTGAGCGCCCATTTCTTCTTGACGATACCACCATAAAGAATGGCTAACCCCGGAACGCTCTGTAACCCCACGAGTGTGGCTGCAGTTATCTGCCACGCAGTATCGCCAGGGCTCAAATACGATGGGTGTTCTAGATACATGATTGTTCTCCACTAAGCTCTGGTAGTATCTGGTAAAAATTCAAGTGTTATGACTGTAAAAATTTGTCATTAAATGTTACCCGCTTCCCACATACTTTTTGTACACTTCGGTCAACATGTTTATTTCTTCGGATGCCGGCTCACGCCAGCCACGAATGCCAAGCCCACTGAGTATCTCCTGGCCTTTTATTTCATCTTGCAGAGAAATGAAGAGATCTATGATCGCCGTGGCATCTGATCTCCGGTGTGAAGACAAGCATAATGCATGATAAGCAAAGTCCGTTTGACTCTCATCCATGACTTTCAGTTGATCTTGAGTGATGGATGAAAGTCCGTAAAAGGTTTGTCGTGGTAAAATGGCAATATCGCCCATGTTTCGTAGTAGCATCTGCACGGACTTGATATCATTACCGACAAATAAGTAGTTGGCATTGTCCGATGAGTAGCCTGATTCATCCATGAGCAGTCTACCTAGCAAGTAGGCGTAGCTGTCCATTCTGTCGGTAATGACTTTGGGGCGAGAGAACTGAGTGAATGTCGTTCTTTCGTCATTTTTTCGGCGAATCACGACGGCTTCTTCGGGGTTTGCGCAGGGTACAAGTAATGGTGAAAAACCCATCTGAATGAGTTCGCATACAGCAAACGGTGAGGCAAACACTATGTCCGCGGAGTCTGAAGGGGCCGTGTTAGTTTGTTCCAGCGCGCCGAAATGGGGCTCTAGTCGTATAGAGTGTCCCCATTTTTTTTGAAGATGGGTGTTGAGAAAATACCACCCTTCTAATTGAGCGCGTTCCTGCAGGCTCACGGAAAATCGCCAATGATCGTTCCGCGATGGAGGTTGGGGTGACGGACGGTTTTGCATGGACGAAGTGGTTGTTAATGTTACATGAGCAGCCTCGGGTGCTGCTGCATGATTTGTCGCAGGCGGGCTGGAGGTGCTCGGCTGATTTGTCAGGTATTGATTCAACCCGGTCATTTTAAACAGCATCGCCGTCATGCGATTCATCCCCTCGACCGCGATGGGTAGTCTGTTACCGTGAAGTTGTTTCAAGATGTTGAGGAGGATGGCTAAACCCATAGAGTTAACGCGTGAAACTTCAGTGAAATCCAGAATAGCTGGCTTGTTGATGGCAAGCAGGGGGTCCATGTGTGCTTTGGCGGCAGCGTCAATGACGCCGCGCAGGCGGTAGATGGCCGGATCATCGGCTGAGCTTTGAGTGATGATTTCAAAGGTAGTCATGATTTACCTCGCAAATGTCACTGTGATAAAGAAATTGGAATGCGGGATAGTGGTCTTCGTGCGGTGGATGATCCAGGTCGAAGAATAATGTCGCGCGCGTTTCGCGCCCAGGAAAAACGCGAATTTGCATATAGTCAGAAAAACGCCACAACAAATATAATCCACCGCCTCCCTGATTGGCGATGAGTCCATGACCTTGAATGTGTGCGCCCAGGCGTTGTAATAATGTTGAGGGTGTTAATGTGCCCCAGTTGTCTCTCATCTGAATGGCGAGAATGTTATTTCGACGACCCATATACAGACTGATATGTTCATCTTCGTTAAGTATGCGATCTACGCTTTTTGAATAAATGGCTTGTCCCCGGGCATCTCGTGGTGCGGCATAAAGTGCATTTTCGAGGAGCTCATCGGCGACGAGTGTGCAGACGTCGATCCAGTCATCGCGCACGTCAGTCTCCGCCAGCCAGGACGCCAATGACGAAATAACCCCCACTTTATCTGTCGAAGTGGTGATAGGTAATTGCAGAGGGGTATCAATATGGAGATATAGTGATAGCTCGTTGTCGATTTCCTTGTGGGCATTAAGGAGGTTATCCCAGCCCATTTCTTGCAGGAATGGGTTTCCTGGAATTAGTATCCGACGTATTCCATCCTGACTCATCCGTGGAAGCAGGTTTTGCCATTCATGTTCGGCAAATAGTACGATATGTTGGCGTGAAAGGCGCGGAGAAATGGTCTTATTAGCGTAGTAATCCTGAGATATTCTGATGATTTCCAGGGGTTGTTCTGAACGCCATTCAGAAACTGCAGGATAACGCTCGTTATGGTGCACAACGATGATACTTAAATCGTCATCAAAAGTATCTCGTTCACAGAACGCAATCAGTCTGGCGATTAGTGCGTCACGCAATTGGGTATCACCTAATGTAGAAAATTCTTCGAGTGCTTGTTCCAATCGCTCATAGCCAAATGGCGTTCCATCCGGTGCATTTTCTTCAATCCATCCATCACTGATGAGGATCAGTCGGCTTCCTAATGGCATATCAAATTCGCTTGTGGAGATATCGAGATCCAATTCCTGGCCTAGTGGAAGTCCACCGATTTCAAGCATCTCCCACTGCCCATCCGGTTTTTGGAGATAGGGAAATTGCTGCCCCGCATTAGCGATGTACAGAATGCCGTGGTGAAAATCTACTGCCGCACAAATCATGGTCATTAGACGCAATCCCTGTGCGGTATGAAGAATGGCATTGTTGAGCTGTCTAAGCACTTGATCTGGGCGCCCAATACCATCCGCATGCAATTGGTTGATAACGGTTTTTGCGACAGCCACGATGCTCCCGGCCGCGAGCCCGTGTCCGCTCACATCCCCGAGTACCAGCACGGATGTTTCTTTGGTGGTATAGCAATCCAGATAGTCACCGCCTACTTCCGAGCTGGTAATGCTGGCGGCGATACCGGACAGGCCTGGCAGCGTGATCTGCTCTGGGCCGAGAAAAGCTGTGTGTAATTCGGCAGCTTGTTGGGCCTCGTCTTGTAGACGATCGCTCAATGACTGCGCCTTGAGCAGGGCAATTTGTTGTGCATGTTCGGCGGCTGCCCGCTCCGTGACGTCCACGCCCATGGCAACCCGCAGGAGTTCCTCGCCGGTAACATCGCGTACCGGCGTCACGGTCCACGCCATGATCAGTTGGTCACCCGCGGAATTGAGTATCGGGAGCTCCTGAATCTGCTCCGGATTGCCCGCGTCTAGCAGCGCTAGTATGCTTGCATGATCTTGTGGAAGAAATAAGCGATTCAGTAAAGGGTGACCGACTATTTGTGTGCGAGGCCATTGCAAAAGTGTTTGGAAATAATGATTCACGAGAACGACGTTACCATCTGCGTCGATCACCATGATGATTACCCGTGAAGTATTAATGACGTCCTCATTGAATTCACCGGCACGGGCGAGGGCAAGCGCGCGCTCCCTGCTTTGTTTGCCGATGGGCTGCAGAATACCGAACCAAACATATATCAGTGATAAAAAAATGAGCGCCCCACCTCCTGATAAGAACCACTGAGCATAGCTGAAGTACTGTTTTTCGATTTCTTGATAATGGTGTGCTGCTGCTTTCAGTTGTTCACGTATTAGTGGAATATTTTCATTGTTACCATGTAATAGATTCGATAAGGCAGTGTTTAATGGCTTATTATATGCCATTTTTTTTCAAAATGTGATATATACTGGCCGCTACTGTTGGTTCTTGAGTTTGCTGTCTGGTTGGCAAATTCTTGAAGATCTTGTGTTGCTGAACTTTGGCCCTGCTGAATTTTGGTAAGCGCTCCCAGGTAGTGCTCATACTGGTGAAATGAGGTTGCAGATCGCGCGTGGAAGGCTAATGACTCCCACATGCCGATCCCAATCATTATGAGTAAAAATGCAGGAATCGATAGTGCGATGAAGTATCTGCTGCGTACATCTTCTACCGCTTCTATGTTGGTTCGGTAGAATGCACCAACAGGAACACGTTCAGAGAGCTTTACGTTTTCCATATGATCCTCAGTAAAACGAGACGCTTGTTGTCGGACTTTGGACAGGTCTTCTCTGGGGTATAAAAGTCATCAAAATATGCCATTATGCATTAACTTATGGCGTGTCTTTCTCCCGATAAGGCGGCCCTGTTAGGCCGATTGTCTGGCCTTGTAATGTTATTTAGAACAATTCGACAAGGTGTCAATGTGCGAAAAACATAATATCCGTGTATTTGCTGTCAATTATTTTTCTGTTTATTTCTTGAACGATAGAAAATGGTATGCGTTAAAATATTTATAGTTTATTAAGTGAATAATTAGGAGAAAAAACACGGCGGGTAACCGCCGTGTTTAAGGATGTCGAAGTGTTAGTGAAGTTCAGTCACCCGCCACCGGCCGGCGTTCGCCTTCGCCGTAGAAAGCGTAGGCTTCTTCGCCGTGGATCGCATCATCGCCGATCATCAGTTCTTCTTCAGACATGCGCAGGGGTACGATCAAGCTGATGAGCTTGAGCAGAATGTACGTCACTACGATATTCAGCACGATGATGAATGCTGCACCGATGAGTTGTAGCCAAACCTGATGCCAGTTCCCCTCGATAGCGCCGCCCGGGGTGCTCAGGGCGAAAGCTGCACAACCCGCCTTGGTCGCCAGTAAACCGGTCATGACACCACCGAGTACACCCGCCACCGCATGGGTATGAAAGACACCCAGGGTGTCATCCACCTTGCGGAAGAGCGCGGTTTTGCCGAGCAGGTTCATACTGAGCCAGGGGATAATGCCTGAGGCGATGCCAATGGCGATCGCACCGTAACCATCGACTACGCCGGCGGCCGGGGTGATAGCCACCAGCCCGGTGATCATGCCCTGTACAGCACCGATGACGGATGGTTTCTTGAAGTAGAAGATATCCATGATGGTCCACATAATGACGCTGACCGCTGTGGCGATGTTGGTGTTCAGAACCGCGGCACCCGCATCACGACTCGCAGCATAAGGATCACCACCGTTGAAGCCGTTCCAGCCGAGCCAGAGAATACCGGCACCGACCAGCATCAGCAGTACGTTGTTGGGCTGAAAGTTTTCCCGGTCACGCGCCAGACGGGGGCCAATGACCGCCGCACCGACAAAGCCCGCGATACCGGCAGAGAGATGGATGACATAACCACCGGAATAGTCGATGACTCCGAGGGTCGAGAGGAAGCCGCCACCCCAGAGGCTGAAAGCACCGATCGTATAAGAAAAGGTCAGCCAGAGCGGCACGAAAATCATCCAGGCCTTGAAGCTCATGCGCCCGAGGAATGCGCCGGCCATGATTACCAAGGTAATGGCAGCAAAAACGAACTGAAAGTACACCATGGTGGACATGGGAAAGGCGGCGCTGGTGTTGGAGGCCGGAATCAGTGCCTGTTTGAGTTCATCCTGCATGCTGATGATAGGATGTGGTGTGCCGACGAAAGGGAACCATTGATTACCGAAGCCCATGTTATAAGCCCAGAGAACCCAGGCAATCAAAACGGCAGCGAAGGCGTAAAAAGCCATAAAA
>Ga0315298_1007537_pt1 | contig 14276 bp, 7 predicted proteins | sample WHS_1_MG_FD_203077 | JGI IMG/M metagenome (GOLD analysis project Ga0315298, IMG submission 203077) | Extremophilic microbial mat communities from Washburn Hot Springs, YNP, Wyoming, USA - WHS_1_MG | ecosystem: Environmental > Aquatic > Thermal springs > Hot (42-90C) | place: USA: Wyoming... | reverse complement strand
GGCAGCGTTGCCCATGTTGTTGGCCAAATCGATCTCGGCCGCTTGCTGGAAGTACCGCTGAGCTAGGGCATCCTCTCCCAAACGGGCCGCGACCAATGCGTGAATGCTGGGGCTGAGGGAACTGCCGTGACCGGTCCTCGGCTCGTAATACCGAAAGTTGGCCTCGCGTACCTGGGGTGGAAAGCGATCCCAGAGGAGGTAGATGAGCATCACTACGTCGGCTTGCTTGACCACTTTAGACCGCGCGACGCGCTGCCGTCCGAGCAGTACGTCGATGGGCACAACGCGGGGCTCGTAGGTAGCGAGGTCTATATCTTCCAGATCAAAATAGCCACTGAACTGCTCGAAGAGACCCGTCTGCGGGTTGAAGCCAGTGTACATCGCCTTTGCCAGTCTCTGCCATTCTCCTAGCTCTTCTTCGCCAATGCCCAAATGGTCGGCCAGCTCTGTCCACCGTTGGGGCCATCTCTCTTGAAGAATCCGTGCTGTCTCCTCCCCTCGCTCCAGGTTCCATTGGGCCATCACGTTCGTGTAGGCATTATCATCAACGCTTTCGTGATATTCGTCTGGACCTATGACTTTCCGGATGTGGCACTTCCCGTCTTCCTCGATGCGGCCTCGACTGGCCCAAAAGCGAGCTGTCTCTAGCACTATTTCGGCTCCGGCCCTGATGAAAAACTCGTCATCGCCTGTGACCTGCCAGTATTGCCATACGGCGTAGGCGACGTCGCTGCTTATGTGGTGTTCCTGCTCGCCTGACAGAACACGAATCACTTCGCCACTGGGGGTTAAGAGGAAGGAAGGCGTTGTGTCTTGGCCAGTGTCGGCTGACTCCCATGCGAACAGGGCACCACGGTACCCGAGGGAGCGCGCTCTATCCCTCGCTGCTGGCAAAGTATGATACCTGTACATCAGCAAGGCGCGTGCTGCCGACGGGTAGGTGAATGTGTAGAAGGGCAGCATGTAGATCTCGGTGTCCCAGAAGACGTGGCCCTTGTAAGCTTCCCCTGTAAGCGCACGGGCGCCGACTGATACCCGTTCGTCCTCAGGGTTGGCCGCGCTGACGAGGTGGTAGATCGCGAAGCGAAGGGAATGCTGTGCCTCCTCGTCACCCTCTACCTCCACGTCGCATGCCTCCCATCGGGACTTCCACGCCTCCACGTGGGCTTCCAGTATCTTCTCCACTCCTTCGCTCGCCAGAGCTTCCAAATGCCTCGCGGCTACATCTGCTGGCATTGCACCCTGAGGAACATCGCGCGAGGTGTGAATCGACACCAGCCGATCGAGACGATAGCCCCTGCCTATCTCGGCCTCGAAGTCCCACCTATTGACGATCTTATCCTCTGTGGTGCGAATTTCTGGCCTGATTTCGCTACCTTCCTCAGTGAGCAGTCGACCAGTAAACGCGAGAGCGACGGTTACTCCCGTGCCTGAGGTCCGCTGCTCCAGCACCTCCACGTTGCTGGAGACAGCGCTACCCTTGGCGGCAACAGTCGCTGTTGATGCGGCAATTTGCCACGCGTCGGGCGTTTCAGAGACGTGTTCTTTGCCGACTAGCCGCTCCACCGAGCTTTCAAGCGTGATCCTTCCGCTGTAGTTCTCCGGTCTGATCAGTACTAGCTGCATCAGGATATGTCTATCAGCAAGCGAAGCCAGGCGCAAGTATTCTAGGCGCGTCTTACGGCCTGCGGGATCTTGGTGCAGCCAGTCGCGCCACAGTATTCCCTGTCGCATGTCCAGCACCCGGCGATGTTCCAGGACTTCGCCTTCCTCTAGTTTCAGCTCGTGCCCTTCCACGGTGACCTGCAAATGTGTCCAGTCCGGTGCCATCATTAGCTCGGGGATGCCACCAGACAGAGGGCTGACATCGAACACTCCGGCTACGAAGCTACCAGGAGAAGAGAATCTGCTGCCTTCATCGAGAGCGCCCCTTGTCCCCACGTAACCGTTGGCCACAGCGAACAGCGACTCGATCTCGTGCTCGCGCGCCTGGTTGAAGCCCTCTTCAATCAGGAGCCAGGCCGGGTCGGGTGTGGGGCTGGAGGGCAACTCTAGCGGATCACCTTCCGTTGCCGAAGCCGGCTCTCCCCGCTCGATCTGCTTGTGCAGTGCGACCTGGCAGGCCAGGAGCGCCTTGAAACGCTGTGGTCCTCCACCGATGTGAACCACATCCGGCGGAGTGCCGTTTGGCTCCAGTCCGACCGATACGAATGCGGCCTTGCGCGCCTCGGGCGTGACCATCCTGTAGTCGCTACCCTCGAAGCCAGCGATCGGGCCGAATTCGTCGCCCCCAATCAAGATTTCCTCAGGAGGAACCCCTCGTGTCCTGGCCAAATCGCGCATCATCCAGTTTATTGCGTCTGACTTATCGGTGAGTCCGATCTCGATGTGCTTGACGTCGCTGGTGATGCGTGCATCCTTCAGTCCCTTCTTCTGGGCTTCTCTCTCGGCGAGCTCGAACACCTCGTGCAAGCCTCCAGCAATCCCACTCCCTTTTAGGCGCGCCTCTACTGCCTGAAGGAGTTGGCCTATCTCTGACTTGGGAGGGTCGCGCCATTCTGGTAGAGGGATAAGGTCGATCTTTCGCCGGTTCATACGGTTGTAGATCACACGTATATCCAGGTTAGTCCTGGCCACCACTTGCTGCCGAACGGAGTCGGCGACTACGGTGAGCAGGCGGTTCTCGTCAGGCTTAGCGATGCGCTGCCAGATTGGTACCGGATTCGACCGAGCATCGAATCCATACACCTCGGAGCCACGGTTGGTCGACACATAGAGGTGCTGCTTGTGCGCGCCTCGAATAGCGGCCGAGAATTGCCGGTCGATGTTGGGGAAGTTGGTGCCAGTGATGACGACGACGTAGACCCCCTGTTCCAGCAGCTTCTCGATCAGTTGGCGCACGGCGCTGGCATCTTCTTGTCGGCTCATCACTGCTGTGCCGTCCCAGTCGAAGGCAATAATCCTGAACGGCCGAACTAGCTGCGCGGGGAAATCCGCGCATTCGGACGGAGTCGAGGATACGTTCGAACCGGATTCTGGAATTCTGTTCAAGATTTCTCCTCGATCTGCACCTGAGACGCGAGCTCCGCCATTTCATCTGCTGTTTCCCCGGCCGTGACGCCCGGGGCTGCACCCGCCACTGTCCCTAGCCCGCACATTCAGTGCCAAGGGCGACATCTGCTATGATAAAGGCCTTACCCTGTCTTGGCTATGGAAAAGCTGAATCGCCTGAGGGTTGAGGCTGAAGCGTGCCGCCGGGCCTCCGAACCGGTGTCACTCCAACGCGACATTGCCTGTGGGGAGCAAGTCCCCGAGGTGACAGAAGGACTTGCAGTCAGACCCATTAAGCACTTACGTCCGAGGGTATTCGTGCGCAAATCACAAGAGGGGCTTACTCATCGTTTAGCTGCCGAGTGCTTTTGGCCCGGCGATTGAGGTCACGGGCTATGCTTGCAAAGTCCGCCCAGGCGGACTGATGGCACCAAACCTTTCCCGAAAGCGCTGAGGCCCGAAGACTCACTGTTAACCTGCAAGGCCTATCCCAGAGTTTCCGCACTTTCTTATCGCGGCACAGCTTATGCTGGCTGTAGTGTTGGGTTACACACCCCTGCCTGCTAATAGGAGAAACGTGAAAGCGTGGCATCAATACTGAAGCCTTTTCGACACGGTCCCATCCGTCGCTATCGCCAAATAGCACAGATACTCTTTCGTCACGGGTTTGGCTTTCTGGTAGATCAGCTTGACCTGGGCCATCTGGTACCATTTCACTGGGGCTTGCTCAGCCACGCACGGAGGCCCACGCCCTACACTCAGGCCGAGCATCTGCGCCTGGCGTTTGAGCAACTTGGAGCCACGTTCATCAAATTGGGGCAGGTCCTCTCCACCCGCTCTGACTTGTTGCCTCCCGATTTCATTACCGAACTCTCCAAGCTACAGGATGCTGTTCCACCTGAGCCGATCGATGTGATTGAGAAGCAGCTGGAGAGCGAGTTGGGCAGGGCACCCTCGACTGTCTTCGCGAGCTTCGACCCGGTGCCCTTGGGCTCCGCCTCCATCGGACAGGTCCACGGTGCGGTTCTCGCGACTGGCGAGAAGGTCGTCGTCAAGGTCCAGCGGCCGGGAGTTCAGCAGTTAATAGAATCGGACCTGGCCATACTAATGGATCTGGCTCGTCTGGCTCAGGCGCGGACGACGTGGGGCCACATCTACGATCTGCCGGGGATGGTCGAGGAGTTCGCCGACACTCTGCGAGCGGAGCTGGACTACATTCGCGAGGGACGGAACGCCGAGCGCATTGCCCGCAATTTTGGGCGGGAACCTGCCCTCCGAGTCCCGACCATCTACTGGCGCCACACAACGAGGCGCGTGCTGACGATGGAGCGCCTGGAAGGCATCAAGATCGGACACGTGACAGAGTTGGAAGCAGCGGGCATAGACCGCCATGAACTGGCCCGAACGACAGTGAGCATCGTGCTCAAGATGATACTGGAAGACGGATTCTTCCACGCCGACCCCCACCCGGGCAACTTCCTAATCCAGCCCGGGCCGGTGATTGGGCTGCTCGACTACGGAATGGTTGGTCAGCTTGACGAGTCGACCCGGCAGAATCTGATGCACCTGTTCCTCGCTCTCGTGGATCGCGATATGGACCGCGTTATCGATCGGCTATCGGCGCTGGGCATTGTGGGCACGACGTCGCAGATCGAACGCCTGAAGCGCGACCTTGGGCACCTCATCTCGCTGTACTGGGGCCTCCCTTTGGAGCAGGTCGATGTTAAGAATATCCTGGAGGAGTTTCTGGCTGCGGCACGGCGGAATCACCTGTGCGTTCCCACTCACCTGGCCCTTGTGAGCAAGACGCTTTCGATGCACGAAGGTCTGGCCCGTTTGCTGAATCCCAGGTTCAACCTGGCCGAGGTGCTTGGCCCGTACGTTCAGGGTCTTGTCCTCAGATCGTATTTGCCGCAATACTGGGCCCGGCGCGTGCTGCCTGCTCTGTTGGACATCGGCCAGCTAGCAACGACGCTCCCACGACGTGCCGATCGCCTGTTGGGGCAGATAGAGAGAGGAAACGTATCCCTGAACATGCGGGTGCAAGAAACCGAGCACGTGCTGGATTCCCTGAATCGAATGGTTAACCGGCTGATTCTGGGAATCCTCACAGCTGGGTTCACTGTCGGGATAGCTCTGCTGCTGCAGATATATCACGCGAGTGGAGTCGAGAGGATAGTGGGTTGGCTGTTGAGAGCAGGGTTTGCCGCAGTGGGAGGACTGGGGATGTGGCTCATCTACGCTATCTTGCGCCACGGGCACCACTAAGGGCCTCGCCGCTGAGCGGCTGGCAGAGTGAAGCGAAAGGTGCTGCCTTTGCCTGGCTCACTCTCTACCCAAATCCGTCCACCGTGCGCTTCCACCAGCATCTTGGTGATGTACAGCCCTAGCCCCAGACCTTCGGCCCTCCTCTGTCCTTTGGCCCGGTAGAAGCGTTCGAAGATGTGGGGCAGATCCTCGGGCGCGATCCCTACGCCCCGGTCGGTCACAGAGACGGCTATTTCTCCGTTCGTCTTCTCTGCACCGATTAATACCTCGGTGCTTCCTGGAGAATACTTGAGCGCGTTGGTCAGCAGGTTTATCAGGATGCGCTCCAGCCGATCCCGGTCGGCGGCGATCGGAGGAAGTTCCTGAGGTATGTGCACTCTGATCCTGCTCACATCTATCACCGGCGCTACTCGTTCCAGCAGCTCAGAAAGGAACGACGATAGCTGCACACGCTCCATCTCGAGGCGAAGCTGCCCGGACTCCACGCGTGCGGAGTCGACCAAGTCCTGAATAATCGCGTCCATGCGACGGGCGCTGGTTATAATTGAGCCAGCGCTCCGGCGCACCTGGTCTGGCTTGTCTGGAAACCGGTGAATAATCTGCGCCTGGCCAAGAATGACCTGGAGTGGAGATCGCAGATCGTGGGACACGGTGTGTACGAATAGGCTACGAGCCTCTTCGGCCTGCTCGCGCTCCGTGATTTCCCGCATTAACGGGCGGTAGACTAGGAAATACATCGTGGGATACAGAACCACTATCAGCAGGAAGGCATCGTTGAACGCCTCAGACAGGACCACGAGAGGGTGCATGCCTGGGAAAAGGAAAACAGATGAGATCACCATGATCAGGAATTCGGCAGTGAATATCGCAATGCCCATTACCACAAGAATAAGGATGGCTTTGCGCTTCCTTGCACCAATTCTGGCCTGATCTGTTGTCATACTCGCTCCTCAGCACCGTGCTAGCAGCAACATCCCTGGGGCTTGCAAGAACATTCCAAGGTCACCGTTTCTTAAGTGCCACTGGACTTCTCGTTGCCACGGCCATCGTTGACAGGTTTCACCCTTTCGCGATCCCAGCTTGGCTTGCGCCGGAATAACGGTGGTGCGGCAACGTTATGGCTGCTCCTACGCGCAACCGAGAACGTGCGCAAGGATTATGCCACCCCTCGGTCAGAGGCCGGGGCTGGCCTTGAATTTGCTACACAGTACTCTCCAGCGCGGCAATTGATTCGCGGGGTCGAAGGAAGGGTGTGGAAGATGAAGATAGCTGTAAATGGAGTGGTAATCCTCGGCCTGGTTGTGGCGGTAGTCACCGGGATGTTGCTTGGGGGCATCGCGTCTCTATTGGTTGCGCCGCAAGTGTACGGTCAGCCTAGTCTTGCAACTCAGGACGAGTTGAATACGATTGAAGTGTTCGAGAAGAATCAAGGCGCTGTCGTTCACATAACATCGTTGTCTCGCCACCCTCGCGTGGGAGGCACACGTGATTCGAACTCACCGGAAGTTGTGGAGGGGCAGGGGTCTGGATTCTTCATCGGTCAGGGTCTCATTGCCACCAACAACCACGTGGTTAACGGAAGCAACGTGGTTAAGGTTCTCCTAAGAGATGGAACCGAGGTTGAAGCCCAAGTGATTGGCAATGACGACGAGTTGGACCTGGCGCTTCTCCGTGTGCCGGTTACCCAGGGCCAGCAGGTGGTGGTTCTGGGATCGTCATCTAGCTTGAGAGTTGGTCAGAAGGTGATAGCCATCGGCAACCCGTTTGGTCTCGACAACTCCCTGTCCACAGGTGTCATCAGCGGGCTGGGCCGGCTGGTCGAGTCGGCTGCGGTATCAGACGGCGCTCCGACTATCCCCAATGCCATCCAGATCGACGCGGCGATAAACCCGGGCAATTCGGGTGGGCCGCTATTCAACTCCTCGGGTGAGGTAATAGGAATAAACACCTCCATCGTATCTCCTACCGGAAGCTTCTCTGGAATTGGCCTCGCGTTGCCCATTGATGCGGTTAGAGAGGCAATACCGAGGATCTTGTCCAAGGGGCAAGCACCGAGGTCGATGGAGTTCAGTTTCACATTCGGCTAGCGCCCAGTTGCTCTCGCCATCATGGATTCGCCTCTTGCAAGGTTGGGCGGCGGGGCCGCCCAACTCGTCTGATTCTGTCCCAGACTAACCTGGCCACTGGATGCTTTACGCAGCGCTGTTAAGGGTGGAATGGCGGGGTGTGCTCTACCAATCGGTTGCCCGGCAACAAGAGTGTCGCATCATTATACCAATTGTCTTTAAACGCACCCTATGTTCAGTCTGGGCAGGGCCTTGTAGCCGGACGGCTTCATCCCCCGCAGGTCAGGGTCCATTATAGGACGCAACCTTAAACAGTTTGGTATTATACCGACGCGGCGCCAACACTTTAGCTGCGAGACAAGCATTCTGCTGTGAACTGTCTACCCCTGTGCCAGCGCCTCGGCTATTGCATTAACTGGCACGTGCGCGCTATAGTGTACCCGCAGTGTCAGGTCGTGGCGTAATGGCCTGGCAACGAACTGTCGGAGGTAGCGCATGAGTATTCCTGAGGTCGTGATTGTGGATGCCGTTAGGACCCCAGTGGGTAGATTCGGCGGTTCTTTGCGCGACGTTCCTGCTGAGGACCTCGCGGCTCTGGTTATGAGAGAGGCAGTCAGACGAACAGGAATCGATCCTGCCGAAATAGATGGAGTGATAATGGGACACTGTCTCGTAAACGGCGAGACGCCCAACATCGCTCGTATGGCTTCGCTGAAAGCCGGGATTCCTGTGGCCGTGCCAGCCTACAGTCTGGATCGTCAGTGCGGTTCTGGCCTGCAAGCTATCGTCAATGCGATGATGGAGATACAGACCGAGAATGCTCAAATCATGCTGGCCGGTGGGGTGGAATCAATGAGCCAGGCAGAGTACTACGTCACAGGGGCTCGATGGGGCACTCGCCTCGGCAACCAGGTGTTTTACGACCGGTGGGAGCGTGCTGTCTCGCGCGTTTCCACGGATGTGTTCGGTCACATACCCAACATGTTGTACACTGCGGAGAACGTTGCAGAGCGATACGGCATAAGCAGGGAGGAGCAGGATGAGTACGCTCTAGGCAGCCACCGGAAGGCGTGTGCGGCAATCGCTCAGGGCAAGTTCGAGGACGAGATCATCCCGGTTCCTGTAACGGGGCGCAAGGGCCAGGTAGCGATGTTTGAGCAGGATGAACATCCTAGGCCCGACACGACACTCGAATCGCTGGCGAAACTAAAGCCTGTGATCGGCAAGACCGTTACCGCCGGAAACGCTTCCGGAATGAACGATGCCGCAGCAGTGTGCGTGTTGATGTCTGCTCAACGCGCGGAGAAGCTTGGCCTAGAGCCTCTCGGCTACTTGCGGAAACACGCTGTCGCCGGAGTTGAGCCGAGCTTGATGGGACTGGGACCAGTGCCGGCTGTACAATCCGTGCTCAAGAAAGCGAGGCTGCGCCTAGAAGATATTGATCTCATTGAGCTGAACGAGGCGTTTGCGGCGCAGGCGCTAGGAGTCTTGAGAGGCCTGGGAATCACGGACTGCAGCAATGTGAACGTAAATGGATCGGGAATAGCGCTTGGCCATCCGGTTGGCTGCACTGGGGCCAGAATTATGGCCACTCTCTTGTACGAAATGAAGCGGCGACACGCGCGCTGGGGTTTGGAGACCATGTGCATCGGAGGGGGAATGGGCCTGGCTGCCATAGTTGAGCGTCCGTAGCTGAATACGGCACAGTTCAGCTTCTGAAACTACAGAGCCCTTTGCTCACGAAATAGACATAGGTTAAGGAGGAGATTGTTCGTGGCGAGGATGTTCGATGACATCACCAAGACCATCGGGAACACACCCCTGGTCCGGTTGAACAGGGTGACAGAGGGGGCGCAGGCCACTGTGATGGCCAAACTAGAGAGCTTCAACCCCCTGAGCAGCGTTAAGGATCGAATCGGCGTGGCAATGGTCGACGATGCGGAGAAGCGAGGAGTACTCACAAAGGACACGATCATCGTGGAGCCGACGAGCGGAAACACTGGAATTGCTCTAGCCTTTGTGGCTGCGTCAAGAGGCTATCAGTTGATTCTTACTATGCCGGAGACGATGAGTGTTGAGCGCCGCCGACTGCTTGAAGTGCTGGGCGCCCAGCTTGTTCTTACCCCTGGCTCTGAGGGCATGCCTGGAGCCATCCGAAAGGCCGAGGAAATAGTTGCCAAGACACCCAACGCCTGGATGCCCCAGCAGTTCAAGAATCCAGCGAATCCAGAAATCCACCGAAAGACCACTGCCGAGGAAATCTGGAACGACACAGACGGCAAAGTGGACATCCTGGTGGGGGGAGTCGGCACCGGAGGAACGATTACCGGAGTGGGCCAGGTGATAAAACAGCGAAAGCCTTCGTTCGCGCTCATCGCCGTTGAACCATCGGCTTCGCCGGTCCTTAGTGGAGGTAAGCCCGGGCCCCACAAGATTCAGGGAATTGGCGCGGGCTTCATTCCCGATGTGCTCGATACTAGCCTAATAGACGAGGTCTTCCAGGTATCCAACGAACAGGCTTTCGAGATGGGGCGGCGCCTGGCTCGTGAGGAGGGGATACTGGCTGGCATAAGCAGCGGAGCGGCGGTCTATGCTGCCGTGGAAGTGGCCCAGCGACGAGAAAACGCGGGCAAGCTTATCGTTGTTGTCCTTCCTGATACTGGCGAGAGGTACTTATCAACAGCGATGTTCCAGGACGCGCAGCCGGCGATTTAGTGCGGCATTCCGCAAATGCTGGGCGTAGGGCTGGGGCTTGTCCCCAGCCACCTCGCGGTGAACGAGGACCGGGCGGTAGGGGATGAACCCCTCCACCCTACTTAATGAACGGCGCATCTAGTCTATCCACAGATTAGTAAACTGGCCCAGGATATGGAGTCTCGGACGGCGTTGGCGTTGGGGACGGTGTCTCGGTCTGCGTCACAGTTCCCGATGGGATAGGGGTTGCCGTGGCAGGTCTCGGTGTGCGTGTCGGCGTCACGGTTCTGGTCACTGTGTTGGGCGTAGGGGTGACTGGATGGGCAGGAACATAGGTGATTGAAGCCGATCTGCTTTTCGCCGAGTCCATCGCTCCGCTTTGGAAGTAGACGGTATAAGTCCCAGCTGGCACTGGCAAGGGATTGATGGAGGTGCTGCCAGTCCCAACGTTGCTTGACGCCAGGATTTCTCCTCTGGGACTATCGGCGATTCCAGACCCCGCTCCGAATGGTGCGCCTGCGATGAGATACATCTCGACGGTCGAGTTTCCTTCAGTCTTCCACGACCCCGATATCTCACCAGCTAGAGTCTCCAGCACGTAGAAGTAGCCGGCACCAGTGCTGAGTGTGGGAACGTTTATGGCCACAGTCACTGGCCCGGGCGTGGGTGCAGTGGTCGGCGTGGCCGATGGCGCTGGCGTTTGTGTTGGTGAGGGAGTCTGGGTGGGGGTAGACGTTGCAGAGGGGCTCGGGGTAGGTTGCTGTGCTGTTGGCGAAGCTGCGCGGCGCGTAGTTGGTGTAGGGACTAGCTCCGTAGCCCTTGTCGGAGTGAAGGTCGGCGAGGGCGGCTCTGAGCTTAACTGGATAGGAGACGGATAGGGCGGAGCGGCCGATGTTGGGGGTAGATAATACGCAGATGGGCCAGGGTACGGGGACGCGGAGGTGGCAGTCGGAGATGTGGAGCCTGGTCTATCGGCAGTTTGAGGTTGAGTAGGTTCTGTGCCGGCTATGGATGCTGCAGGGACTGGCACATCCGCCGTACTAGCGGCATCCAACGGAGCGGGTTTTGGTTTGTGGTCAGTCTGCTCATACAGCACGGCAACGGCTACAGTAAAGATCAGCAGTGCCCCCAGAGCCACCAGCACGGGCCTTGTTGGACTCCACTGAGCCAACGATGCAAGGAACGAGTTACCAGCAAGGCCAACTGAGTCGGACTCAGACTGTAGGGATGATTCTGCAGGTTGCTTTCCTGTTCTGATGAGGATATTCCGAACGTGGTCGAAAATGCTCAAGGCCTTCTTGGCCCCTCTTCGCGCTTGTTTCTCGGCCGGCCGCGAGCAGCCACCCTCGAAACTACCTCGTGCTCAGTCTGCAGCGACAGAGAGCCTTCGTCGAATCCGAGCCGTCTCTCGCGCAGACTGACAAAACTTCTGCGCCCAATCACCAGGTGATCCAGAACATCCACATCCAGCAGTCGACCGGCTCGGACTATGTCTGCGGTCAGCCGGATATCCTCCTGCGAAGGCGTCGGGTCTCCACTGGGATGGTTGTGGACGATAACTATTGCCGCCGAGTTCTGGCGAATGGCCTCGCGGAATACTTCAGCCACCCGTACAAGTGAGGTGTTGACCGTACCGTCGTACAGCTTGTGCGTCTGAATGATCCGGTTCTTGGTATCCAGGAGCACTACCCTGAACTGCTCGTGATCTAGCGGGGCCATTTCGAGTTGCAGCAGGTTGGCGACATCTGCCGGACACCGCACTTGAGGGGCTTCCTCAGGCTGCTCCTGAAGCAGTCGGCGGCCGAGTTCGAGAGCTGCCTTGATCTGAGCCGCCTTGGCCGGGCCTACCCCTTTATGCTGGCAGAGGTCGCTTATTGCAGACCTCGATAACCCGCTCAACCCTTTGAAGGATGTGACCAGATCCTCGGCCAACCTGGTGACGTTGTGCGACGAACCTCCGGTTCGCGTTCCAGTACGCAGAATTATGGCCAGCAATTCAGCTGTGGAAAGCGTAGTCGCGCCGTGGCGAAGCAGACGCTCTCGGGGCCTCTCACTTGAAGGCAGGTCCTTAATCTTGGGATGCCACTCGACCTGGCTGCCTGCAGCCGTATGTTGACTATTCTCTCCAATCACACGCTAACCGTCTGTGAAGGGTTATCTCCGGGAGTGCACATCGACATTGTACCACGGGGCAGCCAGGGCAGCAAGTGCCGGGAAACCTACTGTCTGGCTGTGTGAGCGTGGCACACGCGCAGGTTGTGGATCAGGAAGGCCACAAGCGCAAGCAGGGTCAGCAGACTGATAGCCGCTCCTACCGTCAACGAGGCTGGCACATATCTGAATTCGACGACGTGCCTTCCAGGGCCCAACGCAACCGCCCTAAACATGTAGTTGGCCCGCAGAACCGCGCTTTCTTTTCCATCGACGAAGGCCTTCCATCCCGGATAGTAAGAGTCGGTCAGTACCAGGAACCCAGCACTGTCGAGGTCGGTGTTCACGACGACGCGGCTGGGTTCGTAAGTGACGATTTCTGCTGATCCTTGTTCGGCAGCAGGCTTGCCAGCGTGATGGCCGGGACTCGTTCCACTGGCTTCTGACGTTGGTTGCAACCCTAGCTCTGGTTGTTGTGGCCATTCGGCCTTGAGCAAAACGACCTGGCGGTCTGGCTGAAAGGATTCGGCGGCGAGCATTTTCAGCGCTTCGCCATCGTCGGCCACTACAACCGGTTCCCTGACAACAAAAGCGCGTGGAAACGCTTCTTCGTTCTTATATATCTTTACGTCGCCGATGTAGTCGAGACGGTATGAGTCGGAGAGGGTTAGCGGGACAGATGTTCTAGTGCGATCGTCGATCTCGCTGATTCCCTTGATCACCAGTTGGCCCTTTGCCTGCAAGTATCGGATTGCTATCTCGCGAGGGATGACAGGTTCGGGCAGAGACAGCACGCCCAGGTAATCCCAGGCCACTGGATCGTCCTTCCAGGCTTTCGCTTTCCTTGCCTCTCGATGCTTTATGGCTCCGCGTTCACTCTCCTCTGCCCAGCGTCCCTCGGCGGTGTCGTCCCCTGCCCTTAGGGTAAGCTCGTGGACCTTGCCCGAAGTATCTGTGATCCTCACTTCTGCGAGCGGCGTGCCGTTCGGGAAGGCACCCCCGTCAACCAGGTGTGAGATGATGCCGGTCGACGTCGTTTCGAACTGGGGCAAGGAGGATAGAACGAGGGTATCGTCGGTAGCGCTTAGCGTGCTACTCAACGCGAGATCGTAGTATGCGCCATCGACCCACGCATCCCTGATCCGGTCCATCAGAACATACTTCACGTTGAGTAACGCGAGCAGCCGGTTGTCGGGAAAGCCCTCGATCTCCTCGCGCAATCTGGCGTCCGGTGTTGTCTTGCCCACAAGCAACTGCTTGAGGTTGACATACCTTTTTAGGGGCAAAACGCCGCCGTCGTAGCCGTCCAGCGTGGCGATTGAGTAACGCATAGGAATGTTGGGCATTAGAGTTTCCTTCAACTTGGTCGCTACCAGAAAATCGTATATCTGCGGCGGACTCAGGGACTTGCTAAGCATTGACTTTATCTCAGCCATATCTCCGGGATCGAAGGTGTTTTCGCTCAAAGCGAGCACTCGGTACACGCTACCATCCGTCAGAAAGTACGCCGCCGATGGCCGCATCGAAGTGTACGCCTCTGGCACATTGGCCCTGTTGAGATCCAGGAACTGTCCAGCGGCGAACAACTCGGCGAGGATAAGTGGGAGCGCGAATACCCTAACTACCGGTCGTCCCATGTGCAGCCCGGTCACGGTAAGAGCTAGGGCCAGCAAAGAGGAGACTGCCCAGATGGCCATTGTCTGAAAACTTGGCATATCACTAGGAAATGTGGAGCGTGATATCAGGAAGGCCAGAGCTACGACGACGAGGAAGGCTATTACGGCTACGCCCAGCTTCGTGATAACCCGCCTGGTCTGCCGGTCGTCAAGCCTTTCTCCAAAAGACGAGACACCGAAACCAACCAGCATACTGACGCTGAACGTGTAGAGAAAAAGCCACCGTGCGGGCACCCGAAAAAGGCCCAGGCCGGGGATGATCTTGAACGCAACCGGATACAGGGGATTGAACTGGCCCAGGGCCAGGAACAGGGAAATGGCCACAGTTACTGCGAAGAACAGGACAAATGGCTTCCTCAAGCTAGTCGAG
>Ga0315298_1007530_pt1 | contig 14284 bp, 12 predicted proteins | sample WHS_1_MG_FD_203077 | JGI IMG/M metagenome (GOLD analysis project Ga0315298, IMG submission 203077) | Extremophilic microbial mat communities from Washburn Hot Springs, YNP, Wyoming, USA - WHS_1_MG | ecosystem: Environmental > Aquatic > Thermal springs > Hot (42-90C) | place: USA: Wyoming... | reverse complement strand
TGGTGAAGGGCTCCGCCGGTCCGTTGATCGAGAGTCCAATCGAGAGCACCCAGCCGGAGGAGGAACTGACCCTGATTCCCTACGGCTCGGCGAAGTTGCGGATCACGGCGTTTCCGGAGGTGAAACGGGCCGCTGTTACGCCTGCGCCAGGAAGAACACCCGGGCGCTGACGTCATCGGTGGTGAGCCCCAGATCCTCGGAGCTGTACAGGTCCACCCGGGTAAAATCCTCGGCGGTGAGGGCCGCGGCCACTTCGCGCTCGTCATAACAGCGCTGGAACAGAGTCAGGTCGGTGCGCCGCCAGCCTCCCTGGAAGCGGAACATCACCAGGTCGCAGCGCACCAGGCGGCTGGCTCTGTCGTAGCTGCCCGTGCTGATACACACGTTGTCGTCTTCCACGATGGTGAACGGTCCGGCCGAGAAATCCGTATAGGCCGCCTCCTGGTTCAGGTCGAAGACGAACCAGCCGCCTTCCCGCAGCGCGGCGCGCACGTTTCGGAACACCCGTCCCAGGTCCTCGATGCTCATCATGTGATTCAGGCTGTCGAAAACGGAGACGGCCGCGGAAAACTCCGGCGCCAGGTGAAACTCGCGCGCATCGGCCAGAATGTATTTGCACCCCGGCGCGTTTTCGCGGGCGTGGCCGAGCATGCGCTCCGAAGCATCAATGCCGGTAACCCGGAAGCCGCGCTCCACCAGCGCCTGGGTGAAATGCCCGTCGCCGCAGCAAAGGTCCAGCACGCGCGAGCCGGCCGCCAGCCGGGGGAAGAGCAGACGGTCGAGGACCCCGAGCACGCGGCGGTGGAAATCGTGGCCCCAGTGGCGGTTGTAAAACCAGGCGAAATCGTCGTAGTCGGAGTAACGTTCAGGCATGACAAATCCGCGGCACGCGCCGGACAGAAATCCGACCGCTCAGTAAAAGAGGTACTTCCGCCACTGCTCGTCACTGCGTCCCAGCAGGCGCATCAGGTGGCGGCTGGTATGCAGGCTGAAGGGACGCGGCAACCGCACCAGCTTCATCCCCGCTTCCTCGGGAGTCCGGTTGCCCTTCCGGTTGTTGCAGGCGTGGCAGCACGCCACCAGGTTCTCCCAGGTCGATTCTCCCGCCCGGGAACGGGGGATCACGTGGTCCAGGGTCAGTTCCGAGGAGGGCAGGGTGTGGTGGCAGTACTGGCAGGTATAGCGGTCGCGCATGAGGATGTTCTTGCGCGACAGGGCGCGGTTCTGGTGGGGGATGCGGCGGTATTCGAGCAGACGGATGACGGAGGGAAGCGTCAGGACGGCGCGCGCGGACTGAACCTTGAGCGCCGACAACTCCTCGGCGGCGGCCACTCCCTTCAAGACCAGGATGATGGCGCGGCGGGCGGCGCAAACATTAATCGGTTCGTAGCTTGCATTCAGAACCAGCACTGGTTTTTGCAGGCTGCTCGACATGTTCAGGAAGCCTCCACGGTAGCCGGGGCGAATGCCATGCGCCGGTCGGCGCGGGCCAGGGTGAGCAACTCCACGCGCCTGGCCCCGGCACGCTTAAGAGCGAATGCGCAGGCGGTGGCGGTGGCGCCGGTGGTCATGACGTCGTCCACCAGCAGCACCCTTCGCCCTTCCACCAGGCGGCGCGATGCCCGGAAAGCGCCCGCCACGTTATCGCGGCGTCTGGCGTTGCTCAGTCCCGCCTGGGCTTGGGTGCGGCGCGTTCTGCGCACCGCCCGGGCCATCCGGATGCCGGTCCGGCGGGAGATCTCGCGGGCCAGCAGCTCCGCCTGGTTGAAGCCACGCTGCCAGCGCCGCAGCCAGTGCAGGGGCATGGGCACAATCAGATCCACCTGCCGGTCGCGCGGCAGCGCCCCCATCATCATGGCGCCCAGCGGCGCGGCCAGCGGCTTCATGCGGCTGTACTTGAGCAGGTGGATCAGCTCGCGCACCCTCCCTTCATAGGCGGTGAACGAGTAGGCGGCGTCGAAGCCCCGCAGGCCCGCGCGGCACAGCCTGCACCTGCCCTCCTCGTCCAGCGGGAACGGGTTCTCAAAAGGTGTGCGGCAGGCGACGCAATAGTATTCGGCCGAGAGCGGAGGCGGAGTCTTCAGACAGGACTGGCACACCGGCGCCCGCGTAATTCTCTCCAGCGGGCGATGGCAAACGCGGCATTCATCGGGGAAGAGAAGCGAAAAAAGGACGTGCGGAATCTGGCGGAATACTGCAACAGGCCGATGCGGCGAGACATCCGTGATGCGACTACTCGAGAAGACGCACCTCCACGCTAACACCCTAGTGTACAACAGCAAATGCAGGCTTGCGCGTCTTCCACTTTCCGCGGGTGAAATCAGGGCAAGGAACCGGCGCACTGCCCTTGGCGATGGACTCCTCGGAAAGCGGCGTAATCACGCTCATCGTCACCGAGTCGTAGACGTCGATGGGGGTCTGGGTCCTGGCGCGGACAGCCCGCAGAAACTCGCGCAACTCCAGGTAGTCGGTGCCGCCATGGGTGGCCGCGGCCGCTTCCTGCTTCGCCTCCTTCCACCAGGCGTGGTCGTACTGCTCCTGGTAGGGGTCGAAGGGCTCCCACTCGTGATACTTCGGGCTTCGCCCGTGGACGTACACCGAGTTGCGCATCTCCGAATAGAGGCCGTTGGTGCCCTGGATCATCCAGCGGTTGTCGTAGGGGCGCGGCAACTGCATGTCGTAGTTGATCACGATGGTATTGCCCTTCACCGTCTTGATGACCGAGGTGACGATGTCGCCCTGCTTGAACTGCTTCTTTGCGTTGGGGTGGTCGGGGCCGAACTTTTTCGCAAAATAGGTGTTGATGCCGAGCGAGCGCGAAGCCGTCGCGGTCAGGTATCCGAAGGCATCGCCGCAGTTAATGTCCATCCAGCTCAGCACCGGTCCCAGGCTGTGGGTGGGGTACTGGTCGGCGTTGCGTTTCGAGAGATACTCGGCGGGCCAGCGCGGGTTGCCCTGCGGGTCCCAGAACCAGTGGTCGATGCAGTCGTGCGAGTGGGCGCAGTGGCAGTGCACGATCTCGCCGAACAGGCCTTCGCGGATCATGTTGAGCACCGCCAGGTTGTCGCGGCGGAAGCTCCAGTTTTCGAGCATCATGCAGGGGACGCCGGTGGCCTCGTGGGTGTTCACCAGCTCCCAGCACTGCTCGTAGGTGATGGCGCAGGGCACCTCGATGCCGGCGTACTTGCCGGCCTTCATGGCCGCCACCGCCATGGGAGTATGCCAGTGCCAGGGGGTGGCGATCACCACTGCGTCCAGGTCCGAACGGGTGAGCAGGCGGCGGAAGTCCTCATCGCCGCGGGAGTAACCCTCCGGCTTGGCGCGGCCGGACTTCTCGACCCGGGCTTGGGCCCGCTCGACCTTGGCCTGGTCGATGTCGCAAATGGCGGGGATCTCGACCCCGTCCATCGAGAGCAGCACGTTCATCAGGCCGCTGCCGCGCCCCCCGACGCCGATCATGCCGACGCGGACCTTGTTCATCTGGGCGGCCCCGATGCCTGCCGCCGCGCCTGCCAGGAATGTTCTGCGGTTCATTCGGTCACCTCGACCAGTTTAATCTGCCGCGGCGCCAGTGTTTCGGCGCCCTCGATGACCCGCCTGTTCAGCCCGAACCGCGCCGGGTCGATGCGGTACGGGAATGCCACGGTCTCATCCACGTAGTTGGCGAAGAAGATGCCCAGCCGGCCGTCTTCGGACTGCCAGAGGCGGGCCTCGGCGGCCGGTACCGTTCCGCGGTGCGGCCGGTTCCAGCCGAAGCCGTCTTCGCTGAAAGTGGGCACCGGTTTGGCGGGTTCCACCGGCCCCAGCAAGCGGCCAAAAGTGAGATACCTGGCGCCGGCCACGCGTTGCCGCCCGCACTCGCGCAGGTACTCCGCCTTGCGCCGGTGTTCCGGCTTGAAGAGGCCGAAACTCATCCACCCGTTTTGCCGGCCGTCGATCAGAGCCTGCCCCTGGGCGAAATTGAAAAACCGCTCGCTCTTGGTGTAGTCGCACGGGCTGCCGAAGAAGATCGTGTAGCCCGAGTAGACCACCTGCATCATGGGGATTTCCCAGTCGGTTGGCTGGGCCCAGGTGAGGTTGGCGTCGAGCAGGTCGAGGAAGACTTCGTCGGCGCCTTCGGAGGTGATCACGACGTTGCGCCCGTTACGGTGAGCCTCGTTCCTGATCTTGCGCAGCAGCGCGCGGTTCCCGTCCACCCAGTAACGCCCGCCACCCACCGGATGGCCGTGAGCCTTGTTGAAACACAACTCGTGCTCCATGGCGGAAATCTGGTCCACGTAGACGCCGTTCACGCCCAGCCGGGTGAGGTCGTCGATCAGGCGCGAGATATGGTCCTGCCAGAACTCCTGCGTGGGGCACATCGAGAGCAGGCGCCCGGCGCTGTCGGAGTAGAAATGCTGGCGCAGCCCGCCGGCTTCGTCTTGGATCGCGTGCGGTTCGAACTTGTCGAAGTCCGGAATGTTGTAGTCGGCGCTGGAGCCGTTGATGTAGGGCATGATGAGCAGCCCGCGTGCGGTGAGTTCTTTCACCCGCTCGCTGAAGCCCGGCTTGGGCGGCAGGAAGTGCGGATACAGGTTGTCGAAGGGCATGTGATGCCAGTTGTACCAGTGCAGCGCCATGGGCACGCCCATGCGGTCCTGGGCTTCCCGGAAGGGCGCATTCATCTCCTGCGGCGATCCGTTCGCCTCGTTCCACACCCAGCCATCCTGCACCCAGATGGCGGTGTTTTTGATCAGGTCCGGCATGCCGGTGCGTTGCGAGACGGGTCCCGCGCTCGCCCACTTCTGGCGGAGCGCCCAGGGGCGGTAACGCCGGGCGGCTTCCAGCCACCCGCCCTGGTAGACGCCGAAGGCAACCGGGTAGTGATCGGGCCAGTCCGAACCAGGCACGCCGATGTTCTCCGGGTAGTGGATCATGGCGAGACGCGCGCCCGGCTCGATGAGGAAATCCTTGGCGCGTCCCTCTGAATCCATCGAGGCGAAGTAAACCGAGTTCCTGCCGCGGCTGAGCGCGGCGAACTGCATCGGCCAGCCTCCCGAGGGGTGCCGGCCGCGCACCCGTTCGCTCCAGGCCTTGAGCAGGTGCCCGCCGCTGGCGAAGACGGGCCGCGCGATATCGTACTCTCCGGTTCGCGGAAATCCGGCCGCCACCGGGAACGTGACCGAGGCGAGCCCCCAATAGTCGCTCTGGTTCTCGACGAAGATGCGCCACTCGGCCACGCCGGAGTCGCGGGGCAGATCGACGGTCACGCGCACGCTCACCACGCGGTCTTCCAGGTGATAGCGCAGGTCGTTCCACTCCATCACCGCGCGCTGGCCGCCGACCGCGGTCTTTTCGAGAGCCGCGTAATTGCACGGCTTATAGTTATTGTCAAAGGTGCGGATTTGTGCGCCGCGCCCGAGCGAAATCTCCCAGAGAAGGCGAGGTCCGCCGGCCGGCGCAAGGTGATTCATGCCGCCGGCCAGATCGGTCATTCCGGCGAGGCCCATGCCGCCCGGCTGAAACTCGAAGCGGACATGGCTGTTGGCCAGCACCAGGCCCTTGGCCGGATCGACACTCTGGGCGGCGCACGCCCAGGCGCACAGGCCGGCTGCGACGATGAGTCTGTTCATATACATGCTATTAGAATAAGAGCATGAACAAGACCCTGGCGGGAGTTCTGACGCTGTTGGCTGTGGCGTGCGGTTTCTCGTGGGCGCAGGCGGGGGACGGCTCCAGGCCCGCCACGTCGAATGCGCCGTCCTCGCAGTACCCACGCGTCTATCCGGACTTACGGGTTGCGTTTCGCGTCACGGCGCCCGGCGTCCAGAAGATTCAGGTGGGCGGCGGGGACGGATTGGGCAAGGGTCCGTTCGATATGGTGCGCGACGAGAAGGGTGTCTGGAGCGTGACCATCCCCCCGGCCCAGCCGGGCTTCCACTACTACTGGCTGATCGTGGACGGCTTCCAGTGTAATGACCCTGGCAGCCAGACCTACTTCGGTTACAACCGTGAGACCAGCGGCGTGGAACTCCCGGATAAGGTGGATTTCTACGACGCCAAGGACGTGCCGCACGGAGAGGTCCGGACGCGCTGGTACTTCTCCAAGGTCACCGGCCAGTGGCGGCGGGCCTGCGTGTACACGCCGCCCGATTATGACCGGAACACTAAGGCGCGGTATCCGGTGCTTTATCTCCAGCACGGCTCGGGTGAAAACGAGCTCGGGTGGACGAAACAGGGCCGGGCCAATTTCATCCTGGACAACTTGATCGCCGCCAGGAGCGCAAAGCCCATGATCATCGTGATGGAAAACGGGATGGTCGCCGCGAGGGCGGGTGCGGCGCCCGTGGCGATGGCTCCGGCTCCGGCCGCGGGCCGAGGCGGCCCGCGGGGGAACGAAGCCTTCGAGGACGTCGTGATCCACGACTTGATCCCCATGATCGACGCCACCTATCGCACCATGCGCGACAGGGAGCATCGCGCCATCGCCGGGCTGTCAATGGGAGCCGGACAAGCCCTTCAGATCGGACTCACGCATCTGGATACGTTCGCCTACATTGGCTCCTTCAGCGGCGCGATCCGGGGATTTGACTTGAAGACATCGTACAACGGGGCCTTCGCCGACCCGGCGGCGTTCAACCGGAAGGTCCGCCTGTTCTGGGTCGGCGCAGGCCTCGCCGAGCCGAACATGCATAAACCCGCCGAAGACCTCCACGCGGCGCTGGATAAGGCCGGGATCAGGAACATCTTCTTCGAGTGCCCGTTCGCGCACGAGTGGCAAACCTGGCGCTACGACCTCAACGATTTCGCGCCACGCCTGTTCCGCTGATCCGGCTCCGCCCTCAGACGGAGGCGATCAGCTCGATACCCTGCTTCCTGCCCAGGTTGCGCGAGTCCTGTGCGGCTTCATGCAGTTAGTTGTCGGGATTCCCGAGGACTTCTGTCGCGTTGGGCTCGCTCCTGAGCAGATCCAGCCCGACGGATTCCGGAGCCACCGGGTCTTGAGAGGCCAGCAGGCTGGAGGTCCAGTGATCGCTGAAGGACTCCCTGCGGGTGCGCGAAGCGGCAACAATGATCGATAATGGAATCTCGATATCTTTTGGAGGCGCTTGTGAAAAACGATTCTTCCCGCCGCGATTTTTTAGCTGCCGGGCTGGCCCTGCCGGCCGCGGGCCTGACTGCGAACAGGATTCCGACTTTCGCTCCGGATCCAACCGAAGCCGCCGCGGGCGGTCTGCGCTATCGCGTCCTCGGCAAGACCGGGCTGAAAGTGACCACGGTGGGATATGGTTGCATGATCACCTCCGACGCGAGCGTGATCGCGCGCGCCGTGGATCTCGGCATCAACTACTTCGACTCTTCCCGCTGGTACCAGAAGGGCAATAACGAGCGGATGGTGGGCGCCGCCCTCGGAGCCAGGCGCAAACAGGTGGTTCTCTCCACCAAGGTGGACGCGGGAACCCGCCAGGGCGCGCTCGACGAGCTCGAGATGAGCCTCAAAGAGCTGAATACCGATGTGATCGACATCTGGTACCTGCACGGCAAAGACGCCCCGGAAAAGATCTCGGACGAGCTGCTGGAAGCCCAGCGTATCGCCAAGCAGCAGGGCAAGGTGCGCTTCAACGGCGTCAGCACGCACAAGCTGCCAGCCATCGCCGGGAAGGTGAAGAGCCTCGGCAGCGTGATGGACGTGGTGCTGACCACCTATAACTTCACGATGGACCAGGACATGGAAAACGCGCTCGATCTGCTGCACCGGGAGCGCATCGGCCTGGTGGCTATGAAAGTCATGGCCGGCGGCCTGCGTCCGAAAAACCCGAAACCGCAGTTGAAACGTCCCGGGGCCATGACCGCCGCCCTGCGCTGGGTGCTGAAGAACCCGCGCATCTCCACCACCGTCCCCAGCATGACCGACATGGATCAGCTCGAGCAGAACTTCAAGGTCATGACCGAGGCGTTCTCGCCCGAGGACGAGAAGATTCTGGCTGCGCGCCTGGAAGAGATCCGGCCGTGGTATTGCCGGATGTGCGGCAGTTGCGACGGCGTCTGCCCCAAGGGACTGCCGGTCTCCGATGTGCTTCGCTACGTGATGTACGCCGACAGCTACGGGCAGTTTGCCCTGGGCCGCGAGCGCTTCCAGCAGCTTCCGGCCGAGCTTCAGGCTGTGCGCTGCGCCGATTGCGAGACCTGCGCCATCCAGTGCCGCAACGGGGTCAAGGTGACCGAGCGGCTGATTCGCGCCCAGGAACTGTTCGCGTAGATCCGGTTTATCGGCCGGCGCCGGTCGCCTCGGGCTCGTCCAGCCCCAGGCAACGGCTCCGCTTGAGCGGTCGTGTGTAGCGTCTCCGTGCTGTGAAACAATGAGATCATGAAGCGACCGTTCGCCGCGACCGTTTGGCGAGAGGGGAAGTGGTACGTCTCCCAGTGTCTTGAGGTGGATGTCGCCAGTCAAGGCGAGACCGAGGAAGAAGCGCTCGCCAACCTTAAGGAGGCGCTGGAACTGCACTTCGAGCCGCCCCAGGCAACGCGACCGCCCAGTGTCCGTGTGATCGAGGTCGAGGTTGGCGCGGCTTAGCCCTCAATCCTTTCGCGAGATCAAGCGCCGGCTGGAGGCGGCTGGCTTCGTCGAAGCCAGCCAAAAGGGTAGTCACGTCAAGTTCGTACGTCGCTCCGGGGAGATAATCGACACTGCCGTTGTGCCGAAGAAGCATGAAATCCCTGTCGGCACGTTGCGGAGCATTTTGAACCAGGCCCACATCGATCCAGAAGACTGGGACAGGCTGGGCTGAGCAGTTGGCGGCAAGAGACACGCGCCGCGAGGGACGCTTGACCGCGCTTCCCCTATGCCGTGCTGACCCGGATGTCCCGGAAGCGCGCCGCTCCGTCGTGGACGAACACTCCCCAGTCGCCCTTCGGCAGGTTGTACATCCGGAAGCTCATGGCTACCGTTCCGGCGGCGTACACCACCCCGCAGGATCCGTCGGCGATGATCTTCAGCGAGACCGGAGTTCCCGGCCTGAGGTCCAACGGACGCTCCAGTTCCACCATGAAGGGCAGATCACCGGGACGCGGCCAGGCATCGAACACCAGCCGGTTGCGCCCGGGCTCCAGACGAACGTAGTAGCCGGATTCGTAATCCTCGCTGGAGCGGAGCATGATGCCGCAACCCCGAGTCATCTTCTCGAACTCGACAGTCGCCTCGATTTTCACCCGCTGCGGCATCGGACCGGCCGGCGAGCATCCGAACGAGCCCGGCGCGGCCAGCCGCACCACGCCCGCATCAATCCCCGCCGAGCCCAGGCCGGGGCTGAACCGGAACGGCTGCGGCTTCGCCAGCGCCGCATCTACGGTCTCCGGAATTTTCACCAGGAGCCTGCCATCCGGCGCCTGGAAGATCTCGTGCACCACCAGGTTCCCGCCCCAGTTCCAGCTCTTGTAATCCTTGTTGTCGGTACGCGTCGGCAGCCAGCCGAACAGAAACCGGCGCTTCCCATCCGATGCGGTCTTGGCGGCATAGAATGCTCTGCCGTCGAAGGTGTCGTCCGGCGGAGTCAGCCAGGGCCCTTTCAGGCTCCGAGCCATCCGGTAACGCGTCTTGGATTCCTCGGAGTACTCGGAGAACAGCAGATACCACCAGTTGCCCATTCGGAACAGGTCGGGGCACTCGTGGGTGTGGTAAAGACCGGGGGCATAGAACGGATCCCGGACGTCCCATTTCACCAGGTCCCGGGAAGTGCAGAGCGCCGTGCACCCCCGCCGTCTGGAGGGTCCCGACCGGAGACGGGCGCAGACCAGCATCCAGTACTCCTTCGCCTCTTCGTTCCAGAACACAAACGGATCGCGCCAGTCGTGCAGTTCGTACTTGCCTTCGGGCGATTGAAAGGTGTCTTCGGGAATCTTGGTCCACTTCAGCAGGTCGTCGCTCACCGCGTGCATGATTACCTGCTCGGGTATGCCTTGCTTGCGCAGTTCGCCGTTCTGGCCGACGTAAAAGATGTGGTACTTGCCCCGGCCCTCAACTACGCACCCGGTGAAAACGTTGAACTCTCTGGGCGGATTGCGGGCGAGCATCTCGCCGTGTTCGGTGAAGTGGACGAAGTCCTGAGAGCTGATCAGGTACCAGGGTGTTCCGCCTCCGAACTTCTCGGGGTTGCGCCAGTCATGCAGGTAATACAGGTAATACCTGCCTTTGGCATAGAAAGGAATGAAGTCGGCTGCAAAGGCGTTCACAGGTTTGTAGAAGAAGTCCCGCTCCGCTCCGCCCTGCGATGCGGAAGCCTGCGGCGGGGTCAACCCGGCCGCGGCGGGTAGAAACGAGGCCGCTCCAGCGAATTCCCGTCTGGTCACAATCACCCTCCTCAAAGGGGCGCTCGGCGCCAGTGAGAATCATATCGGCGGCAACGGGTTTAGGGCAAGTCTCCAGGCCGGGGCTCTTGCAAAAGGGCTTCCGGCGTGATAGCAGTCTCGGAGAAAGGTCAGATCACCATGCGGATTACGCCAACCAGCGGCACGGCCGCCCTGCTGATTTTGTGCGCCTGTTGCGCCCACGCCCAGATGTTTCATAACCCGCCGCCTGTGGAAGCGCGGGCTTTCCCGATCATGGCTTGGGGCGGCGCGCCGTCCGATCCCGAACAATTACGCCTCATGCGCGAGGCGGGGCTGAATGTAGCCGGCTTCTGCCGCCCTGACGACGTGGACAAAGTCCGCGACGCGGGGCTGACCTGTTTCGTCTCCGATCGCCGCATCAACGGCTTCGATTGGAAGAACATGCCGCCGGACGCCGATCTGCGCCAGCGGGTCGGCGAGGCCGTGCGGGCGACGGCCTCGAACCCTGCCGTGCTCGGCTACTACCTGATCGACGAGCCCCATGCGTCGCTCATGCCCGGCCTGGGGCGGGTCTCGAAACTACTGCGCGAGGAAGCACCCGGCAAGTGGCCTTACGTCAATCTGTTTCCCTATCGCGTCAGCAAGGAGCGCATGGGCGCGCCCGACTACGACACCTACGTCAAGATGCTGGTGGACATCATCGGCCAGCCATTCCTGAGCTACGACAACTACTCGCTGGTGAACGGCGAGATGCTGGACTACTTCTATAACAACCTGGAGATGGTGCGGCGCAACTCGCTGGCTACCAGGACGCCGTTCTGGAACTGCATTCTGGCCAATGCGCACTTCAATTATATGGAGCCGTCCGACGCCACGTTCCACTTGCAGGTCTACGCCACGCTGGCCTATGGAGGCCGCGGCATTCAATACTTCACCTATTACTCGCCCCACAACGGGAACTACCGCCTCGGGGCCATCGACCAGTTCGGCCACAAGACGGCCACGTGGGACGCGCTGCGGCGCATCAACCTCGAGATCCACGCGCTCGCCCCGACCATCCTGAAGCTGACCAGCACCGGTGTCTTTCATTACCCGGACGTGCCCGAGTTCTCCCAGCCTCTCTCGCAAAGTAAGCTGGTCCGGACGGTCACGATGAACCAGCGTCTGGTGCGGAATCCGGTGGCGGGCCGCTTCCTGATCGGGGAATTCACCGACGCCCAGGGCCGTCCCTACCTGATGATTGTGAACAAGGACCTGAACAACAGCTTCCAGTTCGCGATCGAATTGCGGGAAGCGGGGCGCAAGCTCATCCGGGTCTGCAATTACTCCGGCCAGGAGGAAGAATTCGGGCGCGAAATGGACTGGCTTGCGCCCGGCGCCGGCATCCTGTTCCGCGTCCAGTAAGGAGCCGGCCCCGTCACCGAATTCGCCGAAACTCAGCAGCCGGAGACGGTGATGGTTCTCTGGTCGTCTCCTTCAGCCGCCAGGTGAATCTCGATGCGGTCGTGGGGAAGGAGTTCGGGGAAGCGCTCGCCCCACTCGATCAACACAACGGCGTCCCGCTCGAAGATCTCGTCGAGGCCGAGGGCCTCGACTTCGCGGGCCTTTTCGAGGCGGTAGAGGTCGACGTGATAGACCCGGGTGGGAGAGCCGTACTCGTGGATCAGGGTGAAGGTGGGGCTCGATACTTCGTCCGGCTCGGCGGCGCCGAGGCCCTTCACAATACCCTTGGCGAGTGTGGTCTTCCCCGCGCCCAGGTTGCCGATCAGCAGGACGACGGCGCGCCGCGGCAGGCGGGCGGCGATCTGTTCGCCCAGCGCGATGGTTTCTTCCTCAGATGCGGTCTGGTAGAGAGGCACAGTTCTTGATCGCCCGGGGCAGGTAGCGCAGCAGGTCGGTGGCCACCAGCGGCAGTTCGCCAAGTTCGGCCGCGCCCAGTTCGCCGGCAAGCCCGTGCAGGTAGACGGCGGCGGCAATGGCGGTGGCGGGTTCGGAGGGGAACTGGGCCATCAGGCCGGCGATGAGGCCGGTGAGGATGTCGCCCGTGCCGCCGGTTCCCATGGCGGGTGTGCCGGTGGGATTCACCCACAGGCGCCCGTCCGGGAAGGCAATCAGGGTGCGATAGCCTTTGAGCACCAGCACGACGTTGCGCTCCCGCGCGAAGGCCTGAGCGATGCCGGTGCGGCCGGCCAGCACGTCGGCGGTCTGCTTCCGGCTGAGGCGGGCCATCTCACCGGGATGAGGGGTGAGCACACGGAGTCTGCCTGCCGCCGTGAACTCGGAGCCTGCCAGGGCATTCAGGCCATCCGCATCCACTACCATTGGCTGCGGGAATTCGGCGAAAGCGCGCCGTACCAGAGCCACGGTATCCGGGTCCGTTCCCATGCCGGGGCCTATCGCCAGAACGTCTTTGCCGGCGGCGATGGATGGCAGGCGACCTTGATCGAAGGCGCCTAGCGAGATGCCGCCGGCGCCGGTTTCGGGAAGCGGCTCGGTCATCAGTTCAGCGGCGTGCGAGGCGATGACGGGAACGGCCGATTCGGCCGAAGCCACGGTGACCAGGCCCGCTCCGGCGCGCAAGGCGGCCATGCCGGCCATGGCGGCGGCCCCGGTCTTGCCTTTCGATCCCCCGATCACCAGCACGTGACCAAAGGAGCCCTTGTGGCCGGATCGCTTGCGGGGCGCCAGCAGGTGACGGAACTCCGCGGGCTCGACAAGGGAAACCGGGGCATCGTCGTAGTAGCTGGCCGGGCTGCCGATGGCGCCCACGCGCAATTCGCCCACCAGCTCACAGTTGGGCGGAAGGACCTGGCCGAGCTTCGGCGCGGTGAACGTCACCGTGTAATCGGCCCGCACGGTTTCGCCCAGAGTCTCGCCGGTATCGCTCGGCATGCCCGACGGAATGTCCACGGCGACAATCTTCGCCAGTGGAAAGCCGGTGTTCACTTCGCGGATGGCGTCCGCCACCGGACCCTTGGCAGGACCAGTCAGACCCGTGCCCAGCAGAGCGTCCAGCACAATGGTGGCGGCTCGCATGGACGGTTCAATACGGCGGGCGACCGGGCAGCCGCAGACCTGGAGCATGCGATAGTTCTCCGCCGCGTCGCCCTGGAGTTGCCCGGGCTCGGCCAGAAGCACCACGTCCAGAGCGCGCGGGCGGAAGCGGGTGAACAATTGCCGGGCGATGACCAGCCCGTCGCCGCCGTTGTTGCCCTTGCCGCAGAGCACCACGATGCGGTGCTCCCCGAGCGGTGAGAACTTCTCGGCCAGGAACTCGACCACGCGGTGCCCGGCGTTCTCCATGAGCACGATACCGGGAATGCCGGCCTCGATGGTGCGGCGATCCACTTCACGCATTTGAGCGGCAGTCAGAACCTTCACTTGCGCCTCACAAGCAACAGAGTCATGTCGTCCTGGAGTTCGGGTGATCCGGTCCAGCGCCGGACGGTCTCCATCACTTCGGCAATGATCTCGTCCGAACTGCGCCGGTTGAGCTTGGCGAGCAACTCGAGCAGACGCTCTTCGCCGAACATCTCGCCGTACCCGTTTTCGGGCTCGACAATCCCATCAGTGTACGCCACCAGCAAATCACCGCTCACCAGTTCCACGTTCTGCTCCTCGTAGCGCGAGAACGGGAAGGCGCCGACCACCGTGCCGGTAGGGTCGAGGCGCTGGATTTGCGAGCCGCGCAGGAGAAATGGCGGCAGGTGGCCCGCGTTGGTGTAGGTCAACCGGCTCGTCGGCTCGTGGTACAGGCCGAGATAAAAGGTGGCGTACTTCTCGAGCGAGGTATTGGCGTAGAGCTGCTTGTTCAGCACCGAGACCAGGTGGGATGTGGAAAGCGCCCGCGGCGCTCCGCCGCCGGCAACCGCGGCCATGGAGACCCCGGCGGAAAGCTGCGTGCGCATGATGGATTGAATGGCCGCCATCAGCAAGGCGGCCGAGATTCCTTTGCCCGCTACGTCGCCGATGGCCAGGG
>Ga0315298_1007529_pt1 | contig 14284 bp, 9 predicted proteins | sample WHS_1_MG_FD_203077 | JGI IMG/M metagenome (GOLD analysis project Ga0315298, IMG submission 203077) | Extremophilic microbial mat communities from Washburn Hot Springs, YNP, Wyoming, USA - WHS_1_MG | ecosystem: Environmental > Aquatic > Thermal springs > Hot (42-90C) | place: USA: Wyoming... | reverse complement strand
GGACTAACGGTTTATGCTGGTATCTGTGGGTTATCTCCTGGCTGAGGTCCTTCGGGGTTAAGTCCACCATTGTCTTCACCGTGGACAATGGGGAAGAATTCGGTGGCAAATCCTGGCTGAAGGTAAAGGAACTGCGGAAACTGATTGCCGGTTTTGGCTGCCGCCTCATCCAGAATCACAAAGGGCACTGCGAAGAGAATGCTCACCTGGAACGCTCACACCGTACCGATGACGATGAGTTTTACATTCCCAGAGTTATGAGGGTCAAGAGCGAGGCTGACCTCTTGGACGAAGCCCTGGGTTACATCTACTACTACAACAACCTGCGAGAACACTCCTCCCTAAACTTCCAAACACCTTTCTCCTATCTCAAAGCTCAGCTTCCAGAGGTTGAGGATGGGATAAGGTATGTTATTCCTATCATCTTGGATAAAGCAGTGGTAAAGTTAGGTCCTTGGAGTGGATACCATGTCTTGGCGCAGCACCTTGTATGAGATAAGTATATCGGTAACCCCTGCACTTCCTTTTTGTCCAATAGGTGTATCGCATTTATCTGAACTTTTTCATTTCTTGAACTGGTCAAAAAACTTTTGTTTATAAAAATTATTGCTAGCAATCGGTAGGCTAATTTTACTTTTTCGGAAACAGTTCTAAGAAATTACAGTAGGTTGCCTCCGCAACTTCCTCCAAGGATACTCCCTTCAGCTCAGCCAATTTATGTGCAATTCTGATCACATTGGCTGGCTCATTGTTCTTGCTCGCCTGTTTATAGAGAGGCATGTAAGGAGAATCAGTTTCTAGCAGGATTTGTCTTAAAGGAATCGACCTAACTGTATCATGGAGCTGTAAAGCTTCAGGGTAGGTGATTGCGCCACCGAAGGAGACATAAAAGCCCAGTTCCCATAACGCCTCTGCCTCTTGTGGCGAACCGTCAAAATTATGGACTAGTCCGCGCGCTCGCTCAGCCCTTTCCTCTCTCAGAACCGAGATTACCTGTGGATAGGCCCCACGTGCATGAATTATTAATGGAAGGTGGTGCGAGATAGCCAGCCTGATCTGCAGGCGAAAGGCTTCTACTTGCAGATCAAAGAGGGCTGGCTGATCAAAAAAAGTCGTACCGGCGCAGTTATCCACTAGATCCAGCCCCACTTCACCGATGGCCACCACATTAGAATCTTCGGTGAAGGACTCCAGACGATTCACTAAGTTCTCCGGAAGTCCTCTTGCTGCCAACCAGGGGTGAAGCCCAACTGAGGCAAGAAGAATCGAAGAAGAACTGGCGATGGTCAAAGCCAGCAAAGATGTATTTAGATCCATGCCGGAGACAACAATCCGGACTAACCCAGCCTCCTGAGCACGTCGAAGCACGTGTGGCCATTCTTCTGGGGCATATGGCTCGGCATGAATATGGGCATCTATAAAATGTCCTTTTTTCTCGGCTTTTCTTGCAGTCATAGCGACTCCACTCCTTCCTGTATAGGCTGATTACTTTTCAATTTAAGGAATAGCATTTTTTGAGAAAATATCATTTTTAACCTTGCTACTATTTTAACACAATGATGAGAGGTGAGATTGTTAATCCGAAGCAAAACCTCAATCTCCCATTTCCTCTAAAGGCTCAAAAGAGAAGGAAATAAGTCCCTCTGTTTTCCAGCTTCCTCTATTCCACTACCTTGTTTCCCCTGTCATTTATCAAGCATCCTTTTGTTGCTGCTTCCACTCCCAAAGTATACATGGGGGCTGCCTTTTCATGAAATTAAATTCTTAAAATTAAAAGCTCATCCATTTAACTCCTTTATTCTCTTCAGAAAAATATTTATCAAGGAGCATAAAATTTCTTTTCTGTTTATACTATCTTAGAAAAAGGGCGAGGACCTTAGATTATATACCTAATTTCTTTGCCAGCTTCTTTAACTCAGGATCTAAAAGCTGCCCCCGATCCATGATTTGAATCCCATCCAGCCAAGTAGAGGAGTTCAAGCAAACGCCGTCAGAATGCGAGGGAGCCGGAAATCCGGGATAATTACCGACACCCCATTCTGTCGCGCCCCAGACTCTTTCATCCTCCAAGATATTTCCCGTTAACCGCGCTCCTGGATTGAATCCATAGCATACGTGAGCCAGTCTAAGCATTTGGGGATGGTTAAAGCTCTTTAGCCATTTTTCATACTCGATAGCCTCTTTTCCTCCATCCACTTTTATAATTTCTCCCCTTTTTATGGTCAAGCGCACAGGCTCTCGCAGAATACCCACAATGGGGGGAACGAGAGAACCATCAAAGACAATTGTTCCATTGATAGATTCATAATTGAGTGCCAAGCCAATTCGGCGGCCAATTTGGCCAGCCAACATATGAGAACCTGGAGTATCAACAGATTCAGTAAATCTTTCTAATTTCTCGAAATCCGGTTTATTAATGTTAAATTCAATATCGGTACCTGCTGGAGTTGTTATCCGGACATGTTTGGCAAATAAAATTTTCTCTGCGAACAGTTTTTCAAATCTCTCCAGGTTTGGATAGTCTACTCTTCCAATGCAACGGACCATCATGTCCACGTTCATCCCCACTAGACATAAATGGCGGAGCTTTTTGTTTTCTTCAATGGCAATGTCATAAGGTGTAGAATAAAGAAGCCATTTGTTGTTGAATTCTACCCAGGCATCAGCCTTCAATAGGGCAGCGGTGAGCGCCTCTAGGGGAAGCATCGGATCAGCTGATTTTCCAACACCAAGTGGGGAAGCTGTATAAATAACCATTGGCTTAGCATCACAGGCAAAAGCTGCTCTTGCAGTCGCATCCACAACTCTTTTATCGCTTTCGGTATCTGCAGTAATAACAAAGGTTTCACCCGGTTTTAACTTGAAAAGCTCTTCACATAGTATTTTAGCTGCTTTCCCCAATTCAAACTCGTAGAAATATTCACACATTTTTGCCTCCTTCAGGGTTATTGGTCAAAAACATACATATTAAAAAAACTTCTAAACCTTACTTTTAGCCATTATCCTATTTTCAAAAATATGGTAAAAAAACTTTGCCAATTTAACAATATCTGATTTCTTTCTTATCAGTTTTCAGGCTAGGCCTTCTTTCTCAGGTTAATTCCTCATCCAATAAAGAGCGGGAGTTCATGGGCAAACATCTAGCTGAACTTCAATCATTCCCGGTAGATATCCTTTTATAGTTGCGGATTTCTTGATTATAAGGAGGCCCTTTCATAGAGAATTCCCTTTCTTTAGTAAAAGAAGAGATTAAAGGGTGTTCTCTTTAATTTGCAACCACCCACTAATGTAGTGACGAGTGGATCTAAAAATTGAGGTAGCGTAAAGTTTTTAATGCACATGGCCGGTCAAGATATTCTATGTGAGTTAATTTTAGGTCTACGAACATCCTTTTGTCGGTGCCTAGCGAGAAGCCAGTAAAAACAATAAGCGCTAGGCTTGGCTTCCTGACCTAAAAGCGTGATCGATGACTTAAATTTCTCTTTTCTTAAACTCTGCTTTCTCTAATCTGTAAAAAAGTATGATCTCCTTAAAGCGAGGTCTGCTTTTTTACCTGGTTATGCCCTAAATTCCTGTAAAAACTTAGGAATTGTTTTATCCTTTGCAAAATAAACTCAAAAAATAATGAAAGTAGCCCAAAGCCACTGAAAAAGTACTACCATCAGAGATGTTCCACAAAGAGACCTGATATTTTTTGAGGAGGAGCATGGTAAGGCGATCCCTCGATCAGTTTCTAATCAAAGTTATTCAGCTCATGATGCAAAAGCTAAAAGTAGAGGAGGTCATTAATTCTTACTTGACTCTGATACTTTCAAAACACAAACTCAGCTTCCATGGGCATTCTACGCCACAAAGGGGAAGCGTACCACTACACCCTTTCTTTCTCTTCCAGCGAAAGCAGTCCGGGTATTCTCAACTGGGCTGCCTTGAAAGCTAAGTAAGCACCACCCTTAAGCTGTGTCCGAGCTAAGAAGGTCTTTCCATTGATCGTCAATTTTACAGCATGCAGGCGGGAGAGGCCAGCCATCATCTCAAAGTAGGAAGCATCCTGAACCACTTCCTTTAAAGCCTTAAAGAGAAAGCTCTCCAAGTAGAAAGTCAGGGGACAGACCATCACCTGACCCCGGATGCGGTTATCGGTCCAGTGATAGATAAGCCTGACCTCCAGGCTATGTTTCAGCTCCCTGAAGGCGCATTCCACACGATAAAGCTGTTTGTAGGTGTAAGCTACTTACTCAGCTTTCAGAGCCGTGGTGGTTACGAGGACTATTTACCGTTGTAGCGCTCTTCCCTCTTCACCCTTTCCAGGTCAATCACCGCTGGTTCTCTTTGAGCATTAAGTACTTCCTGTATGCGCTGTTTCCCATTGACCCTTCAGTCTAGAGGTCTTGAGCTTGAGCTTCAAGCTCTCGAGCTCCTCCTGGCGCACCAAGGATTCCCTATTAGCTTCCTCTGGGTTGAAGCAGATGATGTAGCACTTTCCTCCCTGAAAGACCTCCTTCACCTCTAAGTTGGGGGAGACTACCTGATAGCCGCCAGCCCAGGAGAGGACAGTTACCCTCCAGTTCCTTACCTTGCGCATCCTCATCCCCAAGATGTAATCGAATCTCGCTTCCTTAAGGGCTTTTAAGGTCCTCTCGTTCACCGTGCCCCGATCAGCTGCTACCAGGATTACCTTCCCTAAAAGAAGTGCTCTTTCAAACTCTCAATGGCCTTAAGGAAAGAGAGAACATCGGAGCTGTTTCTCGAGAGAACCTGATAGGAGATGGGCATCCCATCCTGGAGCATCAGGAGGCCCATCATCTGGGGACGGTCAGGTCGGTGACCTCGAGAATGACCGTAGCGCGCTAACTCCCCCTGAGCCTCTCCCTCCAGGTAGACGGAGGTGGTATCGAAGAAGACCAAGTCCACTTTCTTTGGGAAGAGGTCCCTTCCTTTAAGGTTAGCCTCCTCCTCGATCTTCTCCCTTTCCTTAAAGAGGAATCCCAGGCCCGGTAGAGGTGGTAGAGCTCCATGTTCTCAAAGCGGGGCTCGTAGACTCCCTTTTTCATCCACTTAACACTCCCACCTTGCTTTCCGGATCCATGAGGCGGTTCAGAATCATGGCGAAGATTGCCTCTTTCAGGGAGAAGCTAATTTTGGTCCGAGAGAGCGCCCTCGGGAGAATTCCAACGGGCTGGAGATCAGATTCTCCAACTGTCCTTCCTAGGGCTCGTTCAGCCTCCCTAAAGTGCAAAGGACACATTGGCGGATCTTTCCGCCACCCTGTAATTCTCCTCGATCTGCAAGTACTGGCGGAGGGCATCATCTTTGTTCGCTCGTTTCTTGAAAGGGACAAACATAGCACTGGCTATTTACGTTTACTGTCAAGTAATGCAAGAGAATATTTATTAATTGTGGCACTACGGGTTAGTCTTTTGGAAATAAGGGAACAAGGATGGTCAGGTTTAGAGGATTATGCAGAGGAGAAATTCAGAGGATAAGTGTCAAAATTGAGTCTTAGGGAAAAACATTTTCAGAGAAAGAGAGATTGGCCTCACAGGAGATATCGTAACGGCTGTCAGTCCTTCCACTTGAAGACCGCGGAAGGAGAAAGCCTCTAGAAAGAATGCGTTCCTTTCAATAGAGGGACCTCTCGTAACCCTTCTTTGGATGCCATCGATGAAAGCATAAGGGGAGTGGCTCAAATCGAAAAAGACCATTCTCGTAGTCTGGGTGGACCACCAGGGAAGGAATGTGTTCATTTCCCTCTAAAGAATCCAAAAAGAGTTACTCCGATCAACTGAAGTTCCTAAGGAATACGATAAAAAAGGGCTTAGAACCCCTGAGCATTTATCTCATATAGCGCACCGGGTTTGCTCAAGGCGATTCAGAAGGTGTTCTCCAAAACAATCAAGATCGATGTTTGGCTCACAAGATGGTTAACTTTTCCTTTTTGGTTTCTCTTTTCAGCTGTCTTAAACTTAAGTGAAAAAATTTTCAGACCAGGGATATAACTAACTATGAGAACGGAAAGAGATCTGTTCAGAAATTGCTTGCGCTCCACCAACTTAATTTAGAAAAGCTTCGTAGATGAAATGAGGAGGACCAAGCAATCTTGAGTTTCGGAGAAAAAGATAAGGTCCTGAAATTAGTCTTCTCATTTTTGATCAAGGCTTCAAGTAGACGAAGGAGATCCTTATGGGAGAGAGAGAATTTTAAAGGGTTGATGCTTTGATAAAGTAATTAGGATTAGAATCTTCTCACATGAAGGAAAAGGAGGTTATTATATGCTCAGAATTAAGTTCCCGGTTTTTAAAAGAAAAAATAGACTTGATCTTGTCAATCCAGACCAGGAAAGGTAATTTTACTATTAAGTGCCTAAATATGTAAAATTTGTAAAAAATATTTACATCATTGTTAAATTGATGATAAAATATATAAGTAGGTTTGAAGCTATTTAAGTTTAAGGCCTAATGAAGGGTTTTTATGCATTATTGTAATTTTGATTAAAAGGCAAAGAACTTAATAAAAAGGAGGGGATGGAAAAGAAAAATCCAAAGTTGAAGTCGTAGAAAATAAAGCGTGTTATGGAGAAAAAGCTGGAAATTTTTAAGAAAGGAGATAAGAAGTGGCAAAAAGTAAGTTAGTTTTTTTGCTTTTCCTTGCCGTAATTTTTGTTTTTACCATGTCTTCATGCGCACAAGCCCCAACTTCGACAACTTCTCCTTCACAAGTTCCTACTTCTTCTGCTTCACCAACACCTACTCCAACCTCAAAACCTGAAAATGTAATGGCGGTGAACGAATATCCTGTGATACAGATGGATCCTAGCTTAGCTTGCGATTTTTATGATGCCGAGGTGATGTTCAACCTTTACGATGCGCTAACCTATCCAACTCCTGATGGTGATGTTGAGCCACATTTAGCTACTGAATGGACATCACCTGATGGAAAGGATTGGACTTTTAAATTGCGAAAGGGGGTCAAGTTCCACGACGGAACAGAATTGACTTCAGAAGACGTTGTTTTTTCGTTCGAACGCATGAAAACAATGAACCAAGGCTACTCAGGATTTTTCCAGACGGTTGAGAAAGTTGAAGCCCCCGATCCATACACGGTGATTTTCCACCAAATTGAACCTAATGTTATTCTCCCAAACCAACTAGCTCTGCTAATGATCATGAATAAAAATCTAGTAATGAAAAACATTAAAACTCCTGGAGATTATGGAGATTTGGGAGACTATGGCTCTGCTTGGCTCCAGTTCCATGACGCTGGTTCCGGACCATATAAAGCAGTGGAATATAAACCAAACGAGGGCCTGACAACCGAGCGTTTCCTCGATTATTGGATGGGATGGGAAAATTGGAAATCGAACACTGTTCCAATCGATAAGGGGATTTTCCGGGAAACAGTAGATCCAGCCGCATTAAAAACTATGTTGGCTAATAGACAGCATGACTTTACAGACTGGTATCAAACTGACGAATTCTATGATTCTGTTTCTAAAATTCCTGGTGTTGAAATCGTAGAAATGCCAATGGGGGTAATATATACCTTCTGGATTAATACCTCTCGAGCTCCGACGGATGACATCCATTTTCGAAAAGCCATACTTTGGGCTTTTGATTATAAATCCTTGACGGAAAGCGTCCGTGGCGCTAAACAGCAAGCAGGGCCAATGCCTTCTATCATGTGGGGTCACGACCCAAACGTCTTCCAATATAGCCAAAACTTGGATAAAGCAAAGGAAGAGTTAGCACAATCAGCCTATGCGGGACAAAAAGTAGACCTTGAGTTGTGGTATTGTGTCGGTAACCCCATCGAAGAAAAGTTTGCACTTCTTTTACAACAAAACCTGGAGCCCTTAGGAATTAATGTCAAAGTGACAGCAGCTCAATGGCCTCAGTTCCAACAAGCAGTAAGCAAGCCCGAAACCACTCCTAATATAAGTTGTTTTATGTTTACTGCGAGCTATCCTTCTCCTGATTTCTTCCTGACTTATATGTATCATCCTAACAATGTTAATAACGGAGTTTATGCTGGACACTGGTATAAGGATGAAGAGCTTGGGAAATTAATCGACCAGTCACGTGCGACTCTGGATAAGAACGCTCGGTTGGAAATTTATAAGCAGATTCAGGCCAAGATCATGGACGATGCCCTTGCTTTCTATACCGTAGAAGTGCCCGCAATTCACGCAAAGCAGGTTTATATTGAGGGCCCTCAAAAGAGTTATGTAGGTATCGGCCCAGAATTGAACCTGCGGAATTTCCAAATTGACCTGAATAAGAAAGCTGAAATCCTGGCAAAGCCTTAATGCATGCAATTCTAAGGTGGAAGGGCTAAGCCCTTCCACCTCTTTTTTTAGGAATGGAGGATTCCCTTGAATATCTTTAAATTTATTGGAAACCGCTTATTTCAAGGAATTGTAGTATTGATTGGATTATCGTTAGTTATCTTCATAATTGCCCGAGTCGTCCCTGGCGATCCGGCTCGTTTAGCACTAGGATCGACAGCAACCGCAGAGCAAGTTGCTGAATTCCGTTCCAAGATGGGCTTGGATAAGCCGGTTTACATTCAATATTGGCTTTGGTTGCAACATGCGGTGCACGGGGACTTAGGAATTTCCTTGGTTACTCGTAGGCCAGTAGCGGAAGACATTCTTCAATTTTTCCCAGCCACCTTTGAGCTGTGCCTCATGTCTCTTATATTCGAGGGGATTTTTGGTATTCTTTTAGGCACAATTGCTGGACGGTTTGCTAATAGCTGGGCAGACAATGCAGTCAGGCTTTTCTCCTATATTGGAGTTGTGACTCCGCCTTTTGTCTTTGGAATTTTATTCATGTTATTCTTCGGATATTTGTTGCATTGGCTCCCTTCAATTGGGCAACTGTCCCCTAATATTGTTGGGCCTCCTCGGATCACTGGCCTAATCGTATTAGATAGCCTGCTAACTGGTAATTTTCTGGCAGCAAAGGACGCTTTTCTTCACCTCCTTCTGCCTTCTTTAAGCCTAGCAATGGGAGGTATTGCACAAGATGCTAGAATAACCCGAGCTAGCATCGTGGACAATTCAGGTAAAGATTTTATAAATGCCTTAAAGTCATGCGGGGTTCCAAATATGTTCATTATGTTTAAATACTTGCTTAAACCTTCTTTAATTCCAACCGTTTCAATGATGGGATTGTCTTTTGCTTATACTTTCTCAAATGCATTCTTAATAGAAACCATCTATGGCTGGCCTGGCATGTCTCGATATGGCATGAATGCAATTTTAAATAAGGACTTGAACGCCATAATTGGCGTGGTAATGGTGTTAGGGATTATTTTTGTTACTGTTAATCTCCTAGTCGATATTATCATAGCCTACCTCGACCCAAGAATCCGTTTGAGGACCCAATAAGCATGCTCAACCAAAAGATTAAGATGTATTCTAACTCCTCAAGGTTCCCTTTCGAAAATTTAAAACGTAGTTGGTACAAGTTTTCTCGTAACCCTTTATCTATATTGGGACTAGGGCTACTATTCATTATAATTCTCTCAGCTTTGTTTGCTCCATGGATTGCTCCTTATCCGCAACATGCCGGGAAATTCATTGATCTTAAGGAAAGGTTTCAACCTCCCTCCACTTCGCATTTGTGTGGTACCGATTCGATGGGGCGAGATATATTAACTAGAATATTATTTGGATACCGGATTTCACTTCTTCTTGGAGTAGTAGTCTTATCAATTTCAGTCCCGATTGGTGTAACAATTGGTATGGTCGCCGGATATTGTAAAGGAACAGTGATAGAGACTATTTGCATGAGAATTACAGACATTTTCTTATCTGTACCCCCTCTTATTTTGGCTATGGCCGTAGCTTCAGTACTGAGGCCTAATCTTCAAAACTCTATGTTAGCAATTTCGCTTACGTGGTGGCCATGGTATAGCCGCTTAATTTACGGCGTCGTGAGCGGAACACGAAATGAGTTTTTCGTTCAATCTGCAGAAATAATAGGGGCTTCCAAAGTTCACATTATGGTACGTGAATTGTTTCCTCAAACTATATCTACTCTTTTTACTAAGGTGACGCTCGATATGGGATATGCAATTTTGACTGGAGCTTCTCTCAGTTTCGTTGGCCTAGGTGCGCAGCCACCTACGCCTGATCTTGGAACAATGGTATCGGAGGGATCTAAATTTCTTCCTGAACAATGGTGGATGTCGGTGTTTCCTGCTTTAGCCATTGTGCTCGTAATTTTGGCTTTCAACCTTGTTGGCGACGGCCTACGCGATCTATTCTCGTTAGAGCGAGTTTGATAGAAATGGAACCTCTGTTAGAGTTAAAGGACCTCTGCATCTCTTACAAAATTTATGAAGGGCGCATGAAAGTAATTGACAAAGTCACCCTCACAGTCCTCCCGGGAGAAAAAATTGGAATAGTAGGAGAGAGCGGCTGTGGCAAAACTACCACTATGAAATCAATCTTGCGCATTTTGCCACCCAACGGTCGTGTTGATAGCGGACAGGCCTTTTTTAAAGGAAAGGATCTCTTGAAGATTTCAGATACTGATATGCAAAGAATCAGGGGTAATGGAATTTCTATGATTTTTCAAGATCCTACCGCCGCTTTAGATCCGGTTTTTACTGTCGGAGATCAGTTAATAGCAGTAATTAGATACGGATCTAAAGTACCCATAAATCGAAGGGAAGCAAGAACACGTGCAATTGCAGCCTTAAAAGAGGCACAAATGCCTGATCCAGAGCGAATAATGTCAAATTACCCTGTTCAGTTATCCGGAGGAATGAGGCAACGTGTTTGTATTGCAATGGCATTGGCTACTGAACCAGAACTTTTAATCGCTGATGAGCCAACAACCTCGCTGGATGTAACCATTCAAGATCAAGTTTTGCGCCTCCTTCACTCTCTTGTGGAGAGACGTAAAACATCCGTAATTTTCATTACACATAATCTTGGTGTTGTAAGGGTAATTGCAGACAAAGTTAATGTGATGTATGCTGGAACAATCGTTGAGTCAGGACACACTCAGGAAATATTTACGAACCCCTTACATCCTTATACCGTGGATTTATTAGCCGCTATGCCAAGACTATCCGGTGGGGGTTTAGAAGAAAGAGTCCCAGGAAGAATCCCGGATTATTTGAATCCTCCTTTAGGATGCCGATTTCAGCCTCGCTGTACCAAAGCCCAGTTGCGTTGCTCACTTGAAAAACCCAAATTAGTTGAGGCTAAGCCTGGTCATTTTGTTGCTTGCTTCTTGGAGGCTGGTAATGAATGATAAAATGCCAATTTTAAAAATTTCAAATCTGAAAAAATATTTCAGGACAAACGCAGGAATAGTAAAAGCGGTTGATGGAGTTTCTTTTATTATGGAACAGGGGGAAACTTTGGGTCTTGTTGGCGAATCAGGCTCTGGGAAAAGTACCATCGCTTACGCAGTGGCAGGGATTTATGCACCAACATCAGGTCAAATTTTTTTTCAAAGTTTTGATATTTCTCGCCCTGCAACCAAGCGTTCCCTTTCAATTAAACGTTCAATTCAAATAGTATTTCAAGACCCTGGAACATCTCTCAACCCTCGTAGGACTATTGAGCAAATTCTTATGCTCCCTCTCAATGTTCATCGGATTGGATCTCCTAAAGAGCGACGAGACTTAGTTTACGAATTATTGCAAAAAGTACAATTACCCAGAGATTATGCTAACAAAGCGCCCGGGATGTTGGGAGGAGGAGAAAGGCAAATGGTCGCAATTGCAAGAGCGTTAGCCACCCAACCTCAACTCATCATTCTTGATGAGCCTACTTCTGCCTTGGACGTTATTATTCAAGCAAAAATAATAAAAATGTTGTTGACTTTTCAACGAGAGTTGGGGCTTTCATACCTGTTTATTACTCATGATCTCAGCTTAATGCGAAATGTAGCCACCCGGGTGGCCATAATGTATTTAGGGAAAATATGCGAACTTGCCCCTGCCCTGGAGTTTTTCCAAAGGCCATTACACCCCTACACTCAGATGCTTTTGTCCTCAATTCCGGTAGTCTCAAAGGAAGAAGAGTCTTTAAAACCTAAAAAAATTCAATCCAGGGGAGAGATTCCTAGCCCCGTGAACGTCCCTCCTGGATGCAGTTTTCATTCAAGGTGCCCTGAGGCAAAAGAAATCTGCAAACAGATTGACCCCCCAATGATTGAACTACCCGGGGGTCACTTCGTCCGGTGTCACCTCTTTTCGTAATGCTTATGCTTCGAAATGATGTTGAATTGCCTTCACCATTTCCAATACTTGCGAGAACTAACAAATTTAGTTTTTAGTCTTAGCAATGCTTTAATAACGGAAAAAAATAAGGGAAATACTAATGAAATTTACTCCGGTACATTCGAATGTTTCAAGGAATTAAGCCTTCATGCCATTTAAAATTCAAAAGTAGATAGGTCAGATACTATAAAAATTTAGTAGGGGGGGTTGCAAATTAAAGAGGACCCCCTTTAATCTCTTCCTTGACACTCAAAAAAGGAGATCTCAATGGAAACATTACTGGAAAAGCTAACAATTAGCAGCTGGGAAAGGGAAATCCTCAGAGAATCAGCTTGAAGCTCGCTCAGGCCTTTTTAACTCTCTTAGATGAGAAATTAGCTCAGAAAAGGGATCCTCAGTGGAAAGTGACCGGGAAGAGGAAAAGGACCTTCTTTACCCTTTTTGGTCCTCTGAAAGTTGAACGTCGTCTTTTCCAAGATGAGTAGGGACACTTCCGCTTCCTTGGGGATGAGAAGCTGGGATAGAAAAGGGAAGATGAGCCCCGCCACAATCCAGAAGATGGTTACCTCCTTGGGAAAGGAGAAAGCTAGGTAGGAGAAGGAAAAGAGGGAGCGCCTCTACCTCAACGGGGAGCTCTCGGAAAAGAGGGGGAAAGAGGTTCCCCGAGGTCCCCCTCATGGAAGCGGATGGGGTCTCTATCTCCCTGCAAAGGGAGCTGTTTCAGAGAAGGGTTTAGTTGATGACCCTACTTTACTCTCACCACATACAACAGTTCCGCCATCAGGAATCGCCTGACCAAAAGGAGGGATAAGCGTATCCCTGCCTACGATCATCCATCGGGTTGAGAACTTAAGCTGTATCAGCCTTATCTTAAAAGGAAAGCCTATCACCGGGAGTGGCTACTTGCGTCATTGGCCAAGTAACCAGCACGATGCTTTCCATTACAAGTGGTCTTTCTACGCTCAGGAGAGGTGGGTTTTTGATCACCCTCATGGACGACTACAGTCGCAGGATCCTCTACCCTGACCTCTTCGAACAGAAGCATAGCTCAAATTAAGGCTACTGAAGTTTTAATGCACCCGATGGTATCCTTCTGTGCTAACGTGGATTCCCTAAGAGGTGTTTCACTTCCTACAGGGAAGGATGGCTTCTGGAGGAAGTATGTCCTCAAAACTGACGAGGCTACCTCTCAATAGAGGCAAGTAATAAAGTACTGGGGAGATGTTAGCTCTGCTCTTTCGCCTCAGGCAAATGTAAGATCAAGAGACCATATTGATAGCTACAAGATAGGATTGTTGGAACCTGTGCCATAGAGAAATTAACTGCCATCAAAGATATCCTTGTTGTCTTAAAATAAGAATTGGCTCATTACAATGACTACCAGGTTCACTCCACTACCGAGAAGGTTTCTAGAATCCGCTTCGACAGGGCTAGAAAAGAGGGAAATAGCTTGTTCAAATCTTTTATTTTTACCAAAGCCGTATACCTTAGCTAAGGACGTCTTCTGCTTGCGGAGGAAAGGATAGCCAATAGTTATCGCAGGATATCCCTACTTAATCACGAAATACCAGTGCCAAAAGTTCCCCTGAGCAAGGAAGTGGAAGTTCAGCTGGTTCCTGATACTTTAAGAGGGGTTTTAGATGTCCGACCATGGTGAGAGAACAAGAAAGTGGGTTCCGTGGCTTATCCACTAAAGGATTTCTAGGCGCCTACTTTTAAATTTTAAAGGTGTCTACTTTTCACCTTTTTCTGACAGGAATTAGGCTTTCAATACCCCGAGGTCTGGTCGATGAGCCCTTTTCTTCGGGCAACTATGTTCATCCTCTGAAAAACAAAATAGCTCAAAAAACCAAAGAACGCGGTCAAACTCACAAGCCAGATGAAGAGTTCCCAATCCGGCATGGAGTTGAAAGCCGGAGAAAATGATGACCCTAAAAGTGAGCGGCGCAGAAGCTCCAGCCAGTAGGTCAAAGGAATTGCCCTGGAAATAACCTGTACCCAGGAAGGGAGGATATCTATGGGGAAAATAGCTCCGCTTACG
>Ga0315298_1007527_pt1 | contig 14288 bp, 12 predicted proteins | sample WHS_1_MG_FD_203077 | JGI IMG/M metagenome (GOLD analysis project Ga0315298, IMG submission 203077) | Extremophilic microbial mat communities from Washburn Hot Springs, YNP, Wyoming, USA - WHS_1_MG | ecosystem: Environmental > Aquatic > Thermal springs > Hot (42-90C) | place: USA: Wyoming... | reverse complement strand
CGGCGGCGAAGACCTGCCGTGCCTTTTCCGCGGAGATGATCCCGCCGGCGGCGGGGAAAACGGCTTTCGTCCAGTTGAGGCTGTAGTTCACCACCATGCCGTTGTTTCCGCTCACGCCGATGGACACACCGTCGGCGGGGAAGGGGATGCCGTTGACCAGACGCTGCCAGCGGAAATTGTAGGTAACCGGTCCGTAATTAAGGGGCAGCGGCTGGTTCTGGTCGGGCACCGGCGCCAGCTCGGCCAGGCGTTTCGCGGCCAGCCGCTTGAGCAGATCGGCGGCGGTGCTCAACGCCTTCGACCGGGAAACATCCGGAATCCGTGCGCCCTGCGCGGGCTGTTTTTCCGGCTGCCAGCAGCTCATGTTCACCACCTCGCCGGTGTCCGCATCCACTTCGGCGTGGAAGCTGCCGCCCGGCGTTCCCGAACTCTGCGGGGCGTTCCAGTTCAGCGACCAGACCCGGCGGTTGTTGTCGCTGTTGTATCCCGAAGAAAAGTCGGTGCAATCGGCGGGGATGGTGAAATTTTCCCTGATGATCCGGATGGCCTGTGCCAGGGAAACGGCCGCCGGCGTTTCCGCCGTGGCGGCGGCGGGAAGCAAAGTGAGCAGCAGCATCACCGCCAGGCAGCAGGCGGTTAGTTTTTGTTTTGCCTTTTGTATTTTGCTCTTCGGCATTTCTATCGGCCCCCTCCTTCTTCCGGCTGCTCCAGAAAACGAACTTGCATCAACTTTGCACGGCAAACTTAAATCTTATCCCACCATCCTTTCCGGTTCGGCGGCTTTGTTTACATTAATCAAGACGAGCGGGAAGGAAAAAAGTTCCCGGGAGGGGAGCGATTTGCACCGCCGGGAGCAGCCGGGCGGGTCCGCGCCGGAAGGAATCTTCGGCAGGCGGGCGAATAGTTCTAAATAATCGGTAAGTGCGGCGCCGGGTGGTGAATGAGGCCGAACGGCGGCCGCAATACATTTTGCCGGTAAATTCATATGGAAGGGAGGGGGTGGTGCATTGTATTTCGATCATCTTTTTGAGAACGATCAACCGGCTCTCCTCCCGTAAAGGCGGGGATGAAGAACCGGCCCCGTCTTAGGGATTCGCGGTTCTGCCAAAATCCCTAAACGGAGGTTGACGATGAGTAAAAATCTGCTCGGTGCCATTTGTCTTTCTCTGGCCGCGTCCATCTGGGGCGGCATGTATGTGGTCAGCAAGTATGTGCTGGTCTATATCCCGCCGTTTACCCTGCTCTGGCTGCGCTATGCCATCGCCCTGGTAGTGCTGGCCGCGGGCATGGTCCTCACCCGCACGCCCGCCGCCCGGCGCGGTGATCTTGCTCTCCTGGCCTGGATCGGGTTTATCGGCTACTTTGTGTCCATCGGGGCGCAGTTTGTGGGCACCAGGCTTTCCAGCGCCCACCTGGGGGCCATAATCACATCTTCCTCGCCGGCCTTTATCGTTATTTTTGCAGCCTGGCTGTTAAAGGAAAAGCTGACCGCCGCCCGGGTCGGCGCGGTGATCCTGGCCACCGCCGGTGTGCTGCTGGTCAGCGGTTTCGGGGGGGCCGGAAACGGCAGTGTCGTCGGCAACCTGTGCTTACTGCTGGCGGCGGTGACCTGGGCGCTGCTCTCCGTCTATGCCAGGGTGGCCGGAGAGCGCTGCTCCTCTCTCACTGCGACCACCTACGCCGTGTTTTTCGCCCTGCTGTTCACCACACCGGCGGCGGTCTGGGAGATGCATGCGGTCGGGATCGGCCGCTTTCCCGCCCTGCCGGTCTGGTCGGGGGTGTTCTACCTGGGGGTGGTTTCCACCGCCCTGGCCTTTTTCCTGTGGAACAAGGGCATGTATTTGATGGATGCGGCCGTCGGGTCCCTGTTTTTCTTCTTCCAGCCGCTGGTGGGATCGTTTCTGGGCTGGCTTCTGCTTAAAGAATCGCTGCGCTGGAACTTTTTTGCCGGCGGGGTGCTCATCCTGCTGGCGGTCGGGCTGGTTTATCTACCCGGGGGGGAACGGGGTGAACCGGTTTAAATGGCACGGAAAAGCCCGGCGCGGCCGCTTTCGAACACCGCCGGGTCGGGCGTGTAATAAATAACGTGAAAGGGAAAGCCCCCGGTGTTTAAAGGGGCTTTCTCCTTATTCTTTTTTCGCACGCAGCATTTCTTCCACTTCCGCGATCCGCTGTTTCAACTCGCTGATTTCCGCCTCGTATTTTCTCACCGTGGCTCCCGGCAGGTGAATGCCGGTCTGCCCCAGTACATACATTTTTTCCTCCTCGGCTTCTTCCAGTTCTTCTTTTAATTTGGCCAGCAGTGATTCCAGTTCCGTGCCGGTCATCTCCGACAGAGCTTTCATCTCGGTCTCCCCCTTGCACTGGTATTATACGGCGGCATAACAATTCCATAATATCATAATTCATCGATAAAGGACCGGGCAATGTCTTTTTTAAGACAATTTTCGCAACTGAGCGGAATTAAAGGGGGAGGCACGGGATGTGAGGCGGCATTCACCTTTTTTGTTTGTTTTACGCCCGCTCGACTATAACGCCCACTCCATCCGGGATGACGGTGAGGGAGGCGTGCCCGCCCTTTTCCGCTTCGGCCATGTCGAGGGCCGCTTCCAGGGAGGGGGCGTAGTCCATGTGCATCCGGCGCACGCTGTCGGCCAGGGAGGGATCGGTGACCATGATCACTTTATGCTTGATCAATATCCGGGCCAGGATCTGGGACTCCCACTGGTCGAGGGCCGTTTCCTCCATCGGGGTGGCCAGGATCCGGTCCATGGCGGCCTGCGGCGACGGCTGATCGGCCAGCAGATGGAAGAAGTGGTCGCCGCCCAGACCGTCCCGGCAGCGGGCGACCATGATGATTACGGCACCCGGTTTGGCCGTGGCCTCGGCCGCGGTCATGCCTTTCACCGCCTGGTAAACGTTCTGGTCCAGCGGGTAGCCGCCGTTGGTGCTGATCACAATGTCGGCCGGCCGGGCCGGGACGGCGGTGAGCCGGCGCACAAAAGCGCAGCCGGCGTAATGGGCCTCCAGGGGGTGTCCGGCCACGCAGTGGATGATTTCTTTTTGGTTGTTGATGACCACATTGAGGATGAAAGCCAGTTTGGCCTGCCGGGCCGCCCAGATCATGTCTTCGTGGATGGGATTGTTCTGCAGAATGCCGGTGCGGGCGTACGGACTGTCGATGAAGCGGGAGTTGTGGTTGAAAAGTACGGTTTTGCGCGCGGCGACGCCGGGCAGGACGCTTTTACGCCCGCCGGAGAAGCCGGCGAAAAAGTGCGGTTCGATGAAGCCGTCGGCGACGAGCAGATCCGCATCCACGGCTGTTTTGTTCACCCACAGTTCACCGCCGGAAGGCAGCGTACCGAGAAATACCATGTCCTTGTCCGCTTCCGCCCGGTGGATGACCACCCGCACCTGTTCCAGCACCTGCCGGCCGAATTTGAGCTCCAGTTCCTCGGGGCTGGAGGGACGGTGCATGCCGGTGGCCACCAGCAGGGTGATTTCCGCCCGCGGGCTGGTCTTCCTGATTTCCGCCAGCATGGCGGGCAGCGTGACGTGGCTGGGCACGGGGCGGGTGTGGTCGCTGGTGATGATCACAATGTTGCTTTTCCCCCGCGCCAGTTCCGCCAGGGAGGGTGAGGAGATCGGGTTGTCCAGGGCGCGCCGCACAATTTCCTCCGCCGTGCCGTCCGGGCGGTGGTCGGACGCGGGCGGTACCAGTATCTGAACATTTTTTTCCGGTTGCAGGGGCAGTTCCAGATGACCGGTGTCATAGGGGAGCAGCAGCAATTCACTCATCCTTTCTTTAATTTTTAATTCCGGTGCTTCGGGCAAAATGCGAAGAGTCTGAAATCACCGTCGGGCAAAATTGTAACATAATAAGTTCCGGTGGACAAGTGGTCGGACCATCATACGGAAGCAAAAATTTAAACCGCCGCCACCCGGCGGAATGCACCGGATGACGGCGGTTTTACCGGTTCAAGGGGAAACCGGTGAACCATCCGGATATTGAATTGTGCGGGGGTGTCCTAGAAGGCCGGGATTACCGCGCCTTTATACTGTTCTTCGATAAATTTTTTCACATCGGGTGAATTCAACGCCGCGGCCAGTTTTTTCAAAGCCGGGTTGTTCTTGTCCTCCGGACGGACCACCAGCACATTGGCGAACGGCGAGCTCTTGTCTTCCAGAAATACGGCGTCCCTGACCGGGTTCAAATTCGCTTCCAGGGCGTAGTTGCCGTTGATCACGGCGGCGTCCACATCGGATAGTGCCCGGGGCAGCATGGCCGCATCCAGTTCCTGGATGTTCAGGCCGGCCGGTTTTTGCACGATGTCCATTTTAGTAGCCGCGATTCCCACCCCGTCCCTCAGCTTGATGATGCCGGCCCTCTCCAGCAGCATCAGGGCGCGGCCGCCGTTGGTCGCGTCGTTGGGGATGGCGATTGTCCTGGCGTTTTTCAGATCATTAATGTTTTTAAACTTCTTGGAGTATATGCCCATCGGCTCTACGTGTACTTTGGCGATATAGACCAGGTTGTGGCCGGTCTTCCGGTTGTAGTCCTCCAGGTAGGGTATGTGTTGAAAGAAATTGGCGTCAATCTGTCCGTCCGCCAGGGCGGGGTTGAGCTGGGCGTAATCGTTGAAAGTTTTGATGTTTAAAGTGACTCCTTCTTTGGCCAGGATGGGTTTGACCTGCTCCAGTATTTCGGCGTGGGGGCGGGCGGTGGCGCCCACGGTGATTTCGTTTTTCGCCGCGTTATCCGGGGTCGCCTTTTGCTGGCCGCATCCGGCCAGGAGCACACCGGTCAGGAACAGGGAAAAGAGCAATGCCCAAAGTTTTTTCATCTTTTTACCTCCTCTTTGCCTTGCTAGCGCTTGTTCACCCGGGCGGTGACGTAATCGCCCAGTGTCTGGATGAGCTGGACCAGAACGATCAGTAAGATTACCGTTATGACCATTACGTCGTTTTGATAGCGCTGAAAGCCGTACTGATACGCCAGGGTGCCCAGACCACCTCCTCCCACCACGCCGGCCATGGCCGAATAACCGACCAGGGTGATGGTGGTCAGCACGAAGCCGGCCACCAGGGAGGGCATGGCCTCCGGGATGAGCACCCGGGTGATGATCTGCCAGGTGGAGGCGCCCATGGCCTGGGCCGCTTCGATTACCCCGCGGGGAATTTCCCGCAGGGAGTTTTCCACCAGCCGGGCGACAAAGGGTATGGCCCCCACGGACAAAGGCACGATGGAGGCCGTGGTGCCGATGAAAGTGCCCACGATCAGGCGGGTGAAGGGGATTATGGCGATCAGCAAAATGATAAAGGGGAAGGACCGGCCGATGTTCACAATGGTACCCAGCACCTGGTACAGGCGGGGGCTGGCCTTGATCTGACCTTCACCGGTGATGAGCAGGATGACGCCCAGCGGCAGGCCGAAAAGATAGGAAACCACCACGGATACGGCCACCATGTAGATGGTCTCCAGTGTGCCCTGGGCAACCATGCGGAGCAATTCTCCCGTCCATTCACTCATCTTTGTTCAACACCTCGATGCTCAATTGCTGGCCGCGCAAAAAGTCGACGGCGGCCCGGATATCCTCCTCCGTGCCCAGCAGTTCCAGGGTCAGCGTGCCGAAGGGGGTGTTTTTGATGTGATCGATTTTACCGAACAGAATGTTGGCGTGAATGCCGTACTGTCGAATCATGGTGGAAATGACCGGTTGACCGGCCGACTGACCGATGAAGGATATGCGCACCAGCAGGCTTGCCCCGTTTTCCGCCGGTCGCCGGCTATGTCTGACTTCCTCCGGAATGGTCGTATTCAACACGCTTTTGACAAATTCCCGGGCCGTTTTTGTCCGGGGGGCGGTGAATATATCCAGCACGGAACCGGTTTCCACGATCCGCGCCCGGTCAATCACGGCCACCCGGTCGCATATTTCCTTGATTACCTGCATTTCATGAGTGATGATGATTACGGTCAGGCCCAGCTTTTTATTGATCTCCCGCAGCAGTTCGAGGATGGAGGCGGTGGTTTGCGGGTCCAGGGCGGAAGTGGGTTCGTCGCATAAAAGAAGCCGCGGCTCGCTGGCCAGCGCTCTGGCGATGCCCACCCGCTGCTTTTGCCCTCCGGAAAGCTCGGCCGGGTAAACCTCCGCTTTCTCCGCCAGTCCGACCATGGCCAGCAGTTCGTCGACCCGCCGCCGGGCGGTGGTCCGGGGGACACCGGCGATTTCCAGGGGAAAGGCCACATTGCCGGCCACCGTGCGGGAGGAAAGCAGGTTGAAATGCTGGAAGATCATGCCAATCTGCCGGCGCGCGCGGCGCAGTTCCTTTTCCGGCAGCACCGTCAGATCCTGTCCGTCCACGATCACCCGGCCGGTGGTCGGTCTTTCCAGCAGGTTGATGCAGCGGATGAGAGTGCTTTTGCCGGCCCCGCTCAGGCCGATGATGCCGAAAACTTCCCCGTCCGGGATGTCCAGGTTGATGTCTTCCAGGGCCTGGATTTGACCGCCGTCGCGGGTTGAGTACACCTTGCTCAACTTCTCCAGCTTAACCACAAATAATTCACCTCCCGCCTTAAGACACGAAAACACCTCTTTGTCGGGGGCTAAAGACAAAGAGGGCCTGCTCCATGAATAACCTCAATATGCAATTCCCCGTAGTTTTTTCAGGTTCATTTCATAATATCAAAACCCCGGACGGGCTGTCAACATTTAATACTTTAAAACCGTCCGGAGGGGGTGGGGCGCCGAACAGAGCCTGGAAGAAACCTTGATCCTGTTCTTCCGCCAACGGATTCAATTTATACGGCATTTCCGTTTTCGGCCTGCTCAAGCTGCTTTCCTTTATCGCGCCGGCTCTCGCCTCCGGGGCGATCAGCGGCGAACGGGAAAGCGCACCTGCGATCTGCTACTGGTGACCAGGGGCCTGTACGGCCGGTACGCCGGTGTACGGAACTGGCGCCTGCATGGTGGGCATCACCGCCGACGAAGGGGGGGGCACCGTGTACTGGTGGCTTGCACCGGGGCGGATACGGCTGCCCTGGAAAACATCTCCTGGTTCGGCAGGAATAGTAACCCGGTCTGCCGCCGGGCGTATCTAACGGCAGGTTAGCGCGCTATCCGGGGACAATCCATACTCCCGGCCGGCGCTGGAGACAGGCGAGTTCGACCCCGATAACAAACTGGCCCAATCCCGCCTGCCATAGAGTATCCTAACTACTGTCACTTGATTGCGGTTTTGCCGTTTCAACCAGGTACTGGAAGACAGCTGTTATACACGGCTTTACTGGTTTGTCCGCAATGCCGGCAGGGAATCAAAGATCCATCCCGAAGAATATAATGCAGCACATCTTTTTACCGGGGGGAATGCAGCATGGAATCGGCCGCACTGCAAAAGAAAGGTCCGGACCGGATCACCGTCGAACTGACCGGTGTGGGGGAAATGGTACTGCCCCGGGGAACAACGGCCTGGAAAGTGCTGGAGCAAGACCGGTACAGAAAATTGCCCGCCCTGGGTGTTAAAGTGAATAACGCCTTAAAGGACCTGCGTTTTGAGCTGAACGAAAACTGCCGGCTGGAATTTGTGGACTACTCCAGCGAGGACGGACGGCGCATTTACGTGCGCAGTCTGCTCATGGTGCTGGTGCGTGCCGCCAGCGAAGTGTTTCCCAAAGGCAGTGTAACAATCAAACATTCCCTGGGCAACGGTATTTACGGCGTGATCAAACTCGACCGGGCACTGCGGGAACAGGATATTCTTTTGCTTGAAGAGCGGATGCGGCAGATCATCGCCGCCAACGAGCCCATTGTGCGGCGGCGCCTGCGCAAGGACGAGGCCGTAAAGTTGCTCACCTCTTCCGGGCAGGCGGAAAAGATCGATCTGCTGGAATACCGCCATGCGCATGAGGTGGACATCTATACCTGCGGCTGGTTTCACGACTTCACCTACGGGCCGATGGTGCCCGAAACCGGCCTGCTCAAAACGTTCCGCCTGCGCTTTTACCTGCCCGGTTTCATCCTGGAACTCCCCCGGGAGAACAATCCGGAGGTGCTCCCGGAATATGTGGAGCAGGGCAAGCTGGCCAACATTTATTTCGAGGCGGATAAATGGGGCAAAGTGCTCGGAGTGCGCAGCGTGGTTTCATTGAACAGGCTGCTGCAGAACGGCGGGGCGGGGGAATTAATCCGGGTGGCGGAAGCTTTTCATGAAAAGAAAATCAGCCAGATCGCCGATCTGATTGCCGCCAACATCGACCGCATCCGCATTGTGCTTATCGCCGGCCCCTCCTCCTCCGGCAAGACCACTTTCGCCCAGCGGCTGGCCATCCAGCTGCGGGTGAACGGCATTCACCCGGTGCCCATCTCCCTGGATAACTATTTTGTCGACCGGGAGAAAACCCCGCTGGATGAAAACGGGCAGTATGACTTTGAAAGCCTGGACGCCATCGACCGGCCGCTGTTCAACGATCACCTGATCAAGCTGATCCAGGGTGAGGAAGTGGAACTGCCCTACTACAATTTCAAAACCGGCCGGCGGGAATTCCGCGGCGAAATGCTCAAGTTGCGGGAAACGGATTTGATTGTGGTGGAAGGTATTCACGGGCTGAATGATAAATTGACCGCTTCCATTCCGCTCGGGCGCAAATTTAAAATTTACGTCAGCGCCCTGACCCAGCTCAACCTGGACGCCCACAACCGCATTCCCACCACCGATCTGCGCATCATCCGGCGCATAGTGCGCGACTACCGGTGCCGCGCCCATTCGGCCCGGGATACGATCCGGATGTGGCCCTCGGTCAGACGGGGGGAGGAAAGGTATATTTTCCCCTTCCAGGAAAGCGCCGATGTGATGTTCAATTCGGCTCTGGTTTACGAACTGGCCGTTTTAAAAAAGGTGGCCGACCCCCTGCTCGAGGAAATCACGCCCGATTTTCCGGAACACTCGGAGGCGCGCCGGCTGCGGGAGTTCCTGAGCTACTTCGTTCCCATCGACGCCGAAGACGTGCCGGCGAACTCGATCATCCGGGAATTCATCGGCAACAGCTGTTTTCTGGATTAATCCACCAATACACTTGACCGTGAAGTGAAGGAAAGTGGAACAGTCAAGACAATGATATTGTAGAAGATGATTTTGCTCCGGTTGCTTACAATGTATTTAAGGTCGTCCTGACCAGCCGGGAGCGTTTTTGGGTAAAGGGATAATGCCGCGAACGGTTTTGGCGGTATTATCCCTTTAAAATTTCTCGGGCCTGTTTTCTACTAATGATCTGATTCGTCAGTGATGGCGCTTGAAAATGAGGAAATAAAAGAAAATCATGTTTAAAACGGTTTTAACGAAAAAAAGTCAATTAATTTCTATGAATATAAGGTCCTGGTAAAAAATTATTACTTGTCATTGGCAACTCGAGGTATTATAATAGGTTGCAAGTAGAGACAACTTATCATTGCAAATTAAGTTGACAGTAAAGGTCAGGAAAAAGAAACCGGAGGGATGTTATGAAGGCAAAATGGCGTAAAATATGGCCGGTGGCGGAACGGGAATGGAATGATTGGCGCTGGCAGATGAGTCATCGTATTACCGGTGTGGGGGAACTGTCCCGGATAATTGATCTTACCGATGAGGAGAAGCAGGGGATTGAAGCTTGTCTGAAAAGGTTCCGCATGGCTGTTACTCCTTATTATGCCAGTCTGATAAACCCGGGTAATGTTAATTGCCCGGTGAGACTGCAGGCCGTGCCCCGGCCGGAGGAATTGCAGGTAACGCGAGGGGATATGCGGGACCCGTTGGATGAGGAAAGTGACTCACCTGTTTCCGGATTAACCCATCGTTACCCGGACCGGGTACTTTTTCTGGTCACCGATTGCTGTGCCATGTATTGTCGGCACTGCACACGGCGGAGGTTGGCCGGTCAACGGGACAGGGCATTGCCGGAAAGCCAGCTGGAACGGGCCATAACCTACATCAAGGGCAACCCGGCGATACGTGATGTGCTCATTTCCGGCGGCGATCCCCTTACTCTGAGCGATGAAAAGCTAGAAATTATTTTGCGCCAATTGCGGGCTATTGAGCACGTGGAAATTATCCGCATCGGCACGCGGACGCCGGTGGTATTACCCCAGCGGATTACTCCTGAACTCTGCGCCATGCTGAAAAAATATCACCCTTTGTTCATTAATACCCATTTCAATCACACACAGGAAATTACGCCGGAGTCAAGTGCGGCCTGCGCCCGGTTGGCCGAGGCCGGGATCCCCCTGGGCAACCAGTCTGTGCTTCTGCGGAAGGTCAACGATTGTCCGGAAGAGATGAAGGAACTTGTCCAGCAACTGCTAAAAATCAGGGTTCGTCCGTACTATCTATACCAATGCGATCTGTCCGAAGGGATCGGGCACTTCCGTACGCCGGTAGGTACGGGCATAGAAATCATCGAAAACCTGCGCGGTCATACTAGCGGCCTGGCAGTTCCCAATTATGTCATAGACGCTCCGGGAGGCGGCGGAAAGATCCCCCTTGGTCCCAACTATGTTTTGTCCCAGGGAAGGGGGAAAATCGTTTTGCGCAATTTCGAAGGAAACATTTATCTTTATACTGAACCCGGTTCCAATGATAAAACTTCAGTGGTAGAAGGCAAAGGTGTGGCCGGACTGCTGCGCGGGAAAACCGTGATGCTCGGTGCCGATGACGGAGTTGCAGTCATGAGCAGGGAAAAGGAGGTTTCGGCGTATGAATAAGAAATTAGTGTATCATGCGCCCGAATTTCGGGTGTGCGCCATTCTGGATCGGACCAGCGAACGCATCTGGGTAACCGATTACAAAGCCGACGACTCGGCGGCACTGCGTGATTTTTTAAAACTGCAGGCGACGAAGGAAGGATTGGGTAAAATCATCCTCCCCGTTAGAACGGAGGATTTAAACCGTTTGCAGGGGGATGAATTTAAACTGGAAGGAAGCATTGACGGATATTTCCAGGATAGCGGGGGGCACTTTTTGGCCGCTTTCCCCCGTCTGGAACGAGGCCGCTCCTTTGTCTTAAGTCGCCAGCGTAAAATGCTCACCGAGATTCGGGGCCGAAAAAAACTAAGGCCGGTTAAAACGCCCGCGGGATTCACTATGCGCCGGGCCGGGTCGCGGGATATTTCCGCCATGGTCGCTCTCTTCCGGCGTGTATTTGTCACCTATCCCACTCCGGTTTATGAACCGGTTTATCTGGCCCGCTCTATGGAAAAAGGTGATCTATTCATGGTGTTTTATCACGGGCGGCGGTTGGTCAGCGTGGCGGCTGCGGAAGTTGAGCCGGGCTGGCGACGGGCGGAACTGACCAACTGCGCTACAGATCCGGATTTTCGGGGGCTGGGCCTGAACACGCTGTTGTTGCAACAAATTGAGCGTTTCTGTCTGGACGCCCGGATCGGCTGCATTTATAGTCTGGCTCGCGCCTCATCGTACGGAATGAATCTGGTATTTCACCGCCTGGGCTACCGTTTCGGAGGCACGCTGATTAACAACTGCCATATAGCTGGTCAATTTGAAGATATGAATATTTGGGTACGTTCGTCAGAGGAGTGCGCCTCATGAGCTGTTTTCAAATTTACACGATTCAACAGACAACTTAAATTTTATTTTGGGTTGTCTGGAAGGAGTGGTATGGTTTAAAATAATCTTAATTGAGTTTATATGGGTGAAATTATATTTGCAAAAAAATTTCGGGGGTGAAATAATGTAGTTTTTGATTAGCTTACAGATTTCTATTGATTAGGAGGGGGTAAAATGGGGAAAAAAAACTGGTTGTTATTTTTTGGTGTTTTAATGGTGGTTGTGCTGGCGGCCGGTTGTGGGTCAGGTGCCAATAAAACGTCCGCCCAAAACACGTTTACGTATGCCATGTCCGGGCAGTACAGGCCCTTTAACTATTATGATGATAACAAGCAGTTGACTGGATTTGATGTGGAAATCGGCAAAGCGCTGGCTGAAAAAATGGGTATGCAGCCCAGACCCGTGGCCGCTCCCTGGGAGGGTCTGATTAGCGGTTTGAAGGCAAAAAAATACGACGCCATTCTGGGCAGTATGACTATCACCCCGGAGCGGGAGAAGGAAGTGGCCTTCTCCGACCCTTATTATATTTCCGGTCCACAGCTTTTTGTGCGTAAAGATTCCCCAATTAAGGGGATACAGGACATCAAAAAAAATACGCCGGTTGGCGTACTCATTTCCAGTGTTTATGATAAGGAAGCCCATAAATATTCAAAAAATGTCAAGAACTACACGAGTGACATAACGGCGCTTCAGGACTTGTCCCGGGGTCGTGTATCCGCGGTGATCACCGATCGGTTTGTGGGAAAGATTGTAGCCCGGGAACAGAAATTGGATATTAAGCCGGTAGGTGGATTGCTTTTTGTGGAAAAGGTGGGCATTGCTTTCCGCAAGGGTGATCCATTGCGGGAAAAGGTCAATAAAGCCCTGCAAGAAATCAAGGCCGACGGCACCTATTTAAAGATTAGTGAAAAATACTTCGGCACCGATATCAGCAAACCATAAGTAGATTTTCCGGCGGGAAACGCCGTCGGGCGCACCTCGCACGGGAGGAAAATAAAATGAATTTCTTTCAGTATTTATTCGATTCAGTGCACTTTTTTCTAAGGGCGGCATTGTTAACGGTGGAACTGACTGCCGCGGCACTGATCATTGGCACGGTAATTGGGTTGATATTTTCCCTGATGAAGATCTCGAGGCGTAAACCACTGAGTTATATCTCTGATGTTTATATTACCGTCATTCGCGGTACCCCGCTTATTGTGCAGCTCTTTGTCATTTACTTCGGGCTGGCCTCTGTTGTAGATTTCGGCAGTTTCTGGTCCGCCGTCATTGCCCTGGCCATCCATAACGGGGCTTATATAGCCGAAATTTTTCGCGCCGGTATTCAGTCCATTGACCGCGGGCAAATGGAGGCGGCCCGCTCCCTGGGTATGAACTACAATCTAGCTATGCGGCGCATCATCCTGCCCCAGGTTTTTAAACGGATCATTCCCCTGCTGGGCAATCAGTTCATCATCGGGTTGAAAGACTCATCCATGGCCGCTTTTGTGACGGTGCCGGAACTTTTTGGTGTTTCCATGCAACTGGCCTCCAACCATTTTGCTGAACTGCAGTTTTATTCCATTGCCGGATTGTATTACCTGGCACTGGTGCTCTTATTTACATTGCTGGTTAATTGGCTGGAAAGGCGGTTGCAGGTTGAAAAAATACAATGAGTTGAGGGGGCAAACAGGCATGATTAAAGTGCATAATTTAAATAAGTGGTTTGGTGAATTGCAGGCATTAAAAGACATTAATCTGGAGGTGCAGGAAAGAGAAGTGGTGGTACTGATCGGAGCCAGCGGATCCGGCAAAAGTACCCTGCTGCGTTGCTTGAATTTTCTTGAACGGCCGGAACAGGGGCGCATAGAATTTGATGGCCGGGAAATCAATCCGGCGCGGGACGATCTGAATTTATTGCGCCAGGAAATGGGCATGGTTTTTCAGCATTTCAACCTCTTCCCTCACATGACTGTACTGGGCAATGTCATCGAAGGACCGGTGATGGTGAAAAAGATGCGCCGGGAGAAAGCGGTGGCGGAAGCCTTAAAACTTTTGGAAAAGGTGGGATTGGCGGATAAGGTAGACGCTTATCCCTGCCACCTTTCCGGAGGTCAGCAACAACGGGTTGCTATCGCGCGTTCACTGGCCATGCATCCCCGGGTGATGCTTTTTGATGAACCGACATCTGCCCTGGACCCGGAGCTGGTCGGTGAGGTTTTGGCGGTGATGAAACAGTTGGCCGAAGAAGGTATGACCATGATTGTGGTCACACATGAGATGGGCTTTGCCCATGAGGTGGCCGACCGGGTGATCTTTATGGATGACGGGCAAATTATTGAAATGGGAACTCCGGTGCAGATTTTTGAACGCCCCGTTCATCGCCGTACCAGGGATTTCTTGAGTAAGGTGCTCTGGGGACCCGTCCGGCAACCGGAGGCGATGGGAGCTGCAAAAGACTTTTTCAATACTTCGTTTACTGCGGTGATGTAAATACGGGGCAAGCCCCTCCTGAAATTGTCCAGTGTACTTTCTCCTGGTCTCGGGTTTGACAGTTAACCCATAATTCTCACCCATTTGATCCCGTAAACCATTGAAAATATAGTGACGGTTTCGGGAAAGCTGCAAATTTGTACTGCCACGTTGGGAGAATATGGTTTTGTGTATCTGCCGCGTATATGGTAGAATTATTCCATAGACACAACCGCTCAGGA
>Ga0315298_1007524_pt1 | contig 14290 bp, 13 predicted proteins | sample WHS_1_MG_FD_203077 | JGI IMG/M metagenome (GOLD analysis project Ga0315298, IMG submission 203077) | Extremophilic microbial mat communities from Washburn Hot Springs, YNP, Wyoming, USA - WHS_1_MG | ecosystem: Environmental > Aquatic > Thermal springs > Hot (42-90C) | place: USA: Wyoming... | reverse complement strand
GCTGGCTTAATGCTCGAAAATCATCCCGAAGCGACAAGCCGATTTTCAACACCTTCGTATCATTCAAAAGATCGACCAGTGCAACAGGCATTCCGATCATGTTTAAACGAAACAAATAACAAACATCAGCCGTAGCCAATTGAAGAAGAGCCACCGTGTGATTCGCCGTACGTGAAAAATTGGGTTTGGTTTCTGTGTCAAAACCAATGATTGGCTGCTGTTTTAAGAATTGAACGGCCGGTTCAATTTGATCAGGACGATCGATCAGGCGGATGTCACCCGGGAAAGCCGCTACCGGAAGCGTTTGTAATAATTCTTTGGAAATGGTGGGTTGAAAATCCATGCGCTGAAAGATTAAAGATCAAGATCGTCATCCCGCAATTGATGCTGCAAAAAAGAGTCTTTGCGCCTTGTTTTTTGAGGCACTTCGAGCGGTTCATGCACATCCTCATCATCAGTCAATTCCTCACTGTGCAACAATTGATGCAACGCAGCAAGCGCATTGAGCAATTTGCGTCCCCAATGCAAATGAAATCCGTTCAAACAAGTGATGAGGCCTGATTGAACCAGCTCTTCGTCTCCCAATTGACAGTTGAACAAAAAATCTTTTAACTCCTGAAAAAGATCAGCTAAGTCTTCAGCAATGGAAGCAGAAACCGGAAGATCTGAAAATTGCATATCTGGATGAAACACCGTGAGGTAAGCATCGTCCATGCCTAACAACTCCTCTATGGAAGTACGGATCGTTTCATATTCCACTTCGCTCACCGTGCGTTCCGCTTCAGCATTCGATACATCGTAAACGACAGGCAACAAAGCCGTTTTCAAATATAATGCAGATAAATACTTGATTGCTTGTTCAATAAATGTTTTCTTTTCCGATGAAGCGGCATTTTCGATAAAAATACAATATTCCGCAGCAACGGTAATAAATTCTAAACGATCCTTTTCTAAAATAGTTGTTTCCATCATGTTAGGAATTCGTTGGTTTTTGTTTACAAAAGTAACAAATGATTTCGGAATCAGCATGACAAATCGACCATCAAATGACCTCATCGAAGCGAAAAGATGACCCGCGCTGTTTCATCATTCCGATCTTTTCTGAAATCCGCTGAAACTGATGTTCCGATAAAATAAAAAAAAGCTGCCTCAAGAGACAGCTTACTGTTGCGGAGGATGGACTCGAACCACCGGCCTCCAGGTTATGAGCCTGACGAGCTACCAACTGCTCTACTCCGCGATTTTGTTTTGCAAAGGTAATACATTTCCGAGAAATCACCAAATGTTTTTTGGAAAAATTCAACTCTTTCCATAAGCCTTTGATCAAAGCTATTTTATCCTCCCATCATTCGCTTTGCTGACCTCAAAACAAGACGAAGGAGGCTCCCACAGCCACTGCCACCGTTCCAAAGACCGAGCAATCCATTCCGAAGTACATCAAAAAGCAAGCCAATTTAATTAGTTAAATATTTTTTTACAATGTGATCATTTTCTTATTTTAATGTATGTTTTGTATAATCATTTTTATTTACATTTGCAGCATGATTCATCCAAATTGAGAGGATGCGGTCGATGCGTTGATGATCCAAAAGTTTTCCATCAAAAATAAGTCAAAACACAACCCGAATCATCATGTTCCGATCGCGAATGCTGCCTCCATCAAACTTGAAGATAAATCATTTGCTATGAATGCGTTATAAACTCGCTGCGAGAGCATTTGAACACACAAGCATGGACAAATTGTCGGTTTCAAGTCCTTGCGACCAAAACCTTCAAACAACATATGTTCAAGCAATGGGTTATCCGGCAAGTTTTATACAACCTTAGTGTAAAAAAATAAAACAAAACCTATGAAAACATGGATTCCCGTCATCTGCTTTCTTTTTATTTTGGTTGAAATCAAAGGTGAAACCATCGTTGTGATTCCTCAAAGCTACGCAGCCGGCAATGCCTCGGTGGCACGCACGGGCGACTGGCTGCCATTTCATAATCCGGCTCTGATGGAAGGCATTCGCCAATATACCGTTTCGCTGTTGTATCAAAATCGATTTCAGGTGAAAGAATTGTCCACCGAATCGGCTTCATTGCTGATGCCGTTGAAAAATATTCAAATCGGAGTCAGTGTCGCTCATTTCGGATTTTCCGCTTATTCAGAGATGCTGGTTGGTCTGGCGGCGGCTCACACCTTTGACAAATACCTGACTATCGGCATTCAGGTTGACTATTATTCCGTTCGCGATGCCATTGCCGTCAACAACAAAGGCGTGCTGATTCCTCACATTGGATTGTTGTCACAAATCACTCCGCAATGGTATATCGGCTTTTCAACCTACAATCCCACTCGTCAACAAATTCACTACACATTGGAAACCAAAGAGATTCCATCTGTATTCAATCTGGGCGTCAGCTACCTGTTTTCGAAACAATTCACTGGATTAGGGGAACTCTCAAAAACCATCAACGCTCCATTGGAATGGCGATTTGGTTTTGAATACCAACCCGTTGAGTTGTTAACGGTGCGACTGGGAGGTTATGGCTCGCCATTGGTATCCACTTTGGGGATTGGATTAAAAGTCAATCCCTTTCGGGTGAATGTGAACATTGAACGGCATCCGGTTTTAGGACTTTCTTCGGTGGCCGGATTGCAATATTGCTTCTAAACGTATAGATCCTTTTTTTGTTATGCCTGCACGAAGCCCGATAGCCATTCTGATGCTCATCCTCATGATCTGTTCGCATCCCGTTCTGTCACAAAACAAAGAAAACACGACAGAAAACGTCATTGCGCGCATTGTGGAAGATATGGCGGCCAACAGTGAAGAAAACATTGATTTTACGACGTTGGAAGAAGATCTGACCTATTTTGCGGAAAATCCCATTAACCTGAACAATACATCAAAGGAAACCTTGCAAAAACTGCAATTTCTTTCTGATCAACAAATTGAAAATCTATTGTATTATCTCTATCGCAACAAGCCGATGCATTCCATTTACGAACTTCAATTAGTGGAAGGATTCGACGAATTTACGATTCAAAATCTTTTGCCATTTGTCTATGTTGGCAACATGGCAACGTCTCCATTCAAAATTCCTTCGTTAAAGGCCATTTTCAAATACGGGAAAAATGAATGGATCGGGCGTTTTGATCGCACGCTGGAACAAAAAGCCGGTTTTGCCGCAACCCCTAACGATTCATTAGCTTATGCCACAAACCAAAAATACCTTGGAGATCCGAATTATTATGCCATGCGTTATTCCTTCCGCTACCGCGATCAAATCAATGCCGGCATCACAGCCGAAAAAGATGCAGGAGAGCCATTCTGGAGCCTTAGTCACAAAGGATTCGATTTCTATTCGGCTTTCCTGGAACTGAACCATTTTGGAGTCGTTCAAACATTCGTGGCCGGTAATTTCCGCGCCAATTTCGGACAAGGCTTAGTGCTGCATCCCGAAATGACTTACGGCAAAACCAACGATGTGTTAAATGTGTTACCACAAAACGGTGGTCTGAGCAAATGCTCTTCAAGCGATGAATACAATTACCTGAGAGGCATTGGACTCACGCTGGGGCTCGGACATACCGAAGTATCAGCTTTTTACTCTTATCGTTTTTTGGATGGCGACACCACCGGCGGCACCGTGGCTACGATCAGAAAAGACGGATATCATCGTACCCAAGCTGAACAATCAACCAAAAACACCATCGGAATGCAAGTGATGGGCGGCAATATCCAATGGCATGCTGCATCCTTTCGTGCAGGATTTACGTTCAACGACACCCGCTTGAGCCTGCCTTATCAGCCAAAAAAAAGCGCATACCGATTCTATTCATTTTCAGGAACTCATCAATGGGTCGGAGGCATCAACTATCAATATCAATGGCTTTCATTCCGTTTCTTCGGTGAGACAGCGTTAACCGATCAGAACGCAATGGCCACGATAGATGGTTGCTCATTCACGCCCACTTCACGAACGCAAATCATTGCCCTCTATCGCCATTATTCAACCCGTTATTCGGTGCTCTTAGCCAACAGTTTTGCCGAAAGCGGATCCATTCAAAACGAAGAAGGCTTTTACCTGGGCTTTGTCACCAATCCCATCAAACATTGGCAATTTTCCATGGCGACCGATTCCTATCGCTTCCCATGGCTCAACTACTCGGTGAGCCGACCTTCATCCGGATACGATTTCCTTGTCACTGCTCACTATCTGTCGCCTCGTTCATTGGAGCTGTTTTGGAAAGTTCGCTATCGTCAAAAAGAGCAAAACGAACCGACCACAGCCCCAACCTATTCCACAGGAACATACAGCACGACCCAATTTTATATTTCCTTGAACTATGCGTTGAATCGCCCATTTTCGTTGAAAAACATCATTGTCGTCAACACCGCTCAAGATGCCCAAACATCGTTGCATGCCGGATATGTCATGACACAGGATTTCACCTACACGCCCACTCGATTGCCATTGGTGATCAATGTTCGATATGAATTTTTTGACGCTCCTCAATACGACACCCGCCTTTACCTGTATGAAAAAGATCTGCTGTATGTTTTTTCCATTCCCATGTTGTACGGAAAAGGAAGCAGAGCCTATCTCAACATCCATTATGACTTCAATCGGCGTCTATCGTTATGGGGCAAAATAGCTCAAACCGTTTACGAAGATGTTTCATCCATAGGATCGGGACTCGACAAGATTGCTCATCGTCATCGCACCGATCTCCGCATGATGGTCAGAGTCAAATTCTGATCCATCTTTACCCGACGCCATCATAACTTCACCATCGGATAGCCCAAGATTGGCAAAAAATGATTACTTTTGTAGGCTAATCACGATTTGATGAAGTTTTATTGATCATGCCGTTATCCTTTTCTTCTGTACTCACAAAACAACCAATCGGTCAACAACGAACAACACGTCTTGAAAAAAATCATTTCCAAAAAACCTTTTTTTCAACACGCCGGCTCATCGATCATTCATCTCATCATTTCATCATCAATTTATCATAGTTATGTTACGAATTGCAGTTCAATCAAAAGGTCGTTTATACGAAGACACCATGACATTATTTGCTGAAATCGGCATCAAATTGGGAAGTGCCAAGCGGACTTTATTAATACCGGCTTCCAATTTTCCGATCGAAGTGTTATTTCTTCGCGACGATGATATTCCTCAATCGGTGGCTGACGGCATTGCCGATGTAGGCATTGTGGGCGAAAATGAATTTGTGGAACGAGCTGTTCATGCCAACATTGAAAAACGATTAGGGTTCAGCAAATGTCGCCTGTCGTTGGCCATTCCCAAAGAGATTGACTATCCCGGATTGCAATGGTTTGAAGGAAAGAAAATTGCTACCTCTTACGCTCATATTTTGAACACCTTTTTTACCGAGAAAGGCATTCATGCACACACCCATCTCATCACCGGGTCGGTTGAAATTGCTCCAAGCATAGGCCTTTCAGATGCTATTTTTGACATTGTCAGTTCCGGAAGCACTTTAGTGAGCAATCACTTGAAAGAAGTGGAGGTGATCATGAAATCGGAAGCCGTGTTGATAGGCACACCGGGGTTGGACGCCGACAAACAAGCCATTCTGGATGAACTTGTGTTTCGGATTGATGCCGTTCAAAGCGCAGAAGGAAAGAAGTATATCTTACTGAATGCGCCAAACGATCAATTGGAAGAAATCATTGCCGTGTTGCCTGGGATGAAGAGCCCGACCATCATGCCGCTGGCAAAACAAGGCTGGAGTTCCATTCATTCGGTATTGGACGAAAAGCAGTTCTGGGAAATTATCGGCAAGCTCAAATCGTTAGGTGCTGAAGCCATCCTGGTCATTCCCATTGAAAAAATGATTTTTTAAATTCCTCAAAGCGACTCTCATTATTTCCATACCAATATGATTCAAGTTATTAAAAATCCTGCTGTTGAAAGTTGGGAAACCCTCTTAAAACGTCCCGTGATGGATTTCACCCGTCTTTTTTCCACCGTTCAACCGCTGATCGATGCTGTTCGTGAACGAGGCGATGAAGCGCTTTTTGAATTGGAACAACAGTTTGATCATATTACACTGCAGGCCTTGCAGGTTACTCAGGCCGAAATAGCCGCTGCCGCAGCTCAACTACCTCATCAGCTCAAAGAAGCCATTTCGCAGGCTAAACGAAACATTCAAAAATTTCACGAAGCACAAGAAGACGAACTCCCTTACATGGAGGTCATTCCTCAAGTACGTTGCTGGCAAAAACGAGTCCCCATTCAAAAAGTGGGCTTGTACATTCCCGGCGGGACGGCGCCACTTTTTTCGACGGTGCTCATGCTGGCCATTCCTGCACAAATTGCGGGTTGCGAAGAGATTGTTCTCTGCACGCCTCCCGACAAAGAAGGCAACGTTCCACCGGCTATTCTTTTTGCAGCACAACTTTGCGGCGTGACCAAAATTTTCAAAATCGGAGGCGCTCAAGCCATTGCTGCCATGGCTTATGGAACGGCATCCGTCCCGAAAGTGTATAAAATATTCGGGCCCGGCAATCAATACGTCAACGCAGCCAAACAATTGCTCAGTTTAACCGAAGTGGCCATCGATATGCCGGCCGGCCCTTCTGAAGTGGCCATTCTGGCTGATGGCTTTGCCCATCCGAAATACGTGGCGGCCGATCTGCTTTCACAAGCCGAACACGGCATCGACAGTCAGTCCATCCTCATTACGTTGGATGAAGAATTGATCGAAAAAGTGATCAAAGAATTGGATATTCAAACGGAAGCATTGCCCCGCAAAGAGTTGGCACGCCAAGCATTGGATCACAGCAAAATCATTTTCTTGCCAAACATTGACGATGCCATTCGGTTTGTCAACGAGTATGCGCCTGAACATTTGATCATCATGCATAAAAACTATACCGTGGTGGCCGAAAAAATCATCAATGCAGGATCGGTCTTTTTGGGCGATTACAGCCCCGAGAGTGCAGGCGATTATGCCTCCGGCACCAATCATACCCTGCCTACCAACGGCTTTGCCAAAGCGTACAGCGGCATTACGCTCGATAGTTTTACTAAAAAAATCTCGTTTCAGGAACTTTCGCGCGAAGGATTGATGATGCTAAGCAATGCCATCGAAATCATGGCCGAAAATGAACAACTGACTGCTCATAAAAAAGCGGTAGAAGTGAGATTGGAACGCATATACCGCGAAGAAGAAGATGATTTGTCTTGGCGTCATTGACCATAAAGTCACCAACGGAAACAGGCGGCCTGTTTCGCATAACACAACGAAAACGAAGCATGGCTGTTTTTCATCGAAACGAACAAACCACGGATCATGGTCTGTTTTGAGCGTTCATTTTAATTAAATTGCACAACAATGGCTGAATCAAATTTTGTGGATTATGTCAAAATATTTTGTCGCTCCGGCAAAGGAGGCGCAGGATCCACGCATTTCCATCGTGAAAAATACATTCCCAAAGGCGGTCCCGACGGAGGCGACGGAGGACGCGGCGGTCACGTCATTTTGCGTGCCAACAAAAACTACTGGACGTTAATTCACTTGAAATATGCACGTCACATTTTTGCCGGCGACGGCGAAAGCGGCAGCAAAAGTCGCAGCTTCGGCAAAGACGGCGAAGATAAAATCATAGAAGTTCCTTGTGGCACGGTGGCTCATGATGCCGAGACGGGAGAATTCATTTGCGATGTCTCCGAAGACGGACAGGAAGTCATTTTGGTTCAAGGTGGACGAGGAGGTCTGGGCAATTGGCACTTTAAAAGTCCCACCAATCAGACACCGCGCTATGCTCAACCGGGCGAACCGCGTGTGGAACGCTCCGTGATTCTCGAACTGAAAGTGTTGGCCGATGTGGGACTGGTGGGATTTCCCAACGCCGGAAAATCTACCTTGCTGGCTACCATCACCGCCGCTAAACCTGAAATTGCCAACTATCCCTTTACCACGTTAGTCCCTAACTTAGGCATCGTCTCCTATCGTGACAACCGCTCTTTTGTCATGGCCGACATTCCGGGCATTATTGAAGGAGCACATGAAGGGCGCGGCTTGGGGCTGCGATTTCTGCGACACATTGAACGCAATGCCATCTTACTGTTCATGATTGCTGCCGACTCCAAAAACATTGCCGAAGAATATCAAGTGCTTTTGGACGAACTGAAAGCCTACAACCCCGAATTACTTGACAAACAACGCATCCTGGCTATTTCCAAATCCGATTTGTTGGATGACGAATTAATGGTTCAATTAGAAACGGAACTCCCTGATGTGAAGCATGTTTTCATTTCGTCCGTTACGGGCTTCGGCTTGCAAACGCTCAAAGATATGCTCTGGAATGAGTTGAATGACGAATCAAACCGAGTGATGACCATCAGTCACCATTTGCCGTCCAATGTCGTACTTCAATCGGAAAACAAACCAACGAAGCAGGACAACGAAGAGGATGACATCGAATACGATTGGGATGAATAACGAATCAGTGTCAACATCAAAACGGGACAAAAAAACAAGTCAACTTCTTAAAAAAAAGACTTTTAAATCGTATCGATTGATGCGCTACCGAGTGAATGAATCGATCCAATGAACGGATTATGAGTTTTATATTATTTCTGCTGCTGCTGTTTCTTTTCTTTGCTCTCTTCGTGGTGACTTCTGTCTTGCGTCTGTTCGGCTCCATTTTTCGCTTTGGACGCAACCATCGCCGAGATCAGGTCAATCAACCAATAGATGCTGACCGTGCCCATCAAAAAGTGTTTTCGAAAGACGAGGGAGAATATGTCGATTTTGAAGAAATAGAAGAAAAAGAGAAGGAGCATCCGTCATGAACCATGTGGCACCACTGCGCACCTACTTTCTGCTGATCCGGCCGTTCAATCTGTTGATGATTGGTCTGCTGCTGTGGGCACTTCATGCGTGGCTCATCATCCCGCTGCTGCTTCCCTATCATGTTGATCCTGCCACGCCGCTCTCTCTGTTTTGGCTTTATTCCTTGGCACTGATCCTGATTGCGGCTGGCGGCTATGTGATTAATGCCTATTTTGACGTGCCTATCGATGTGGTGAACAAACCGGACCATGTCATCGTCAGCGTGTCGGTGAGCAAAAAAGCAGCCCGTCAGTTTTACCTTATCCTCACCATCACGGGAGCGCTGGCCGGATTTTTTGTGGCTTGGCGTGCCCATTCATCCATGTTGGCTATTTTCATTTTTCTGCTCATCGGTTTACTCTGGTTTTATTCTTCCACTTACAAACGGCAGTTTATGATCGGCAACCTCATCGTAGCGTTTGTGGTGGCGCTCGTTCCGTTGGCTGTAGCTGCTTTGGAACAATCTTTTTTGTCATTACGCTACGGCGATCTATTGAATTTCACCCGCATCCCTGCCAAACTCTATTCATGGACGGGCGGTTATGCGCTTTTTGCTTTCCTGTTGACCTGGCTCCGCGAGGTGATCAAAGACATGGAAGACGAACCCGGCGATCGAAAAATGGAATGCCACACCATGCCTATTCAATGGGGAATCAAACGCACAAAACTGTTTTTGTATGCCCTTATCGCCATCACGTTATTCTTGCTCTATCTCGTGGTGAGTGCCATTGATTTCCCGAACGATTTCATCACCATGCGCTATTTCCTTTTCGGAATCGTGCTCCCATGTGCTTGGGTGGTTTACCGATTGATGAAAGCCAACACGGCACATGATTTCAAAACAATTTCATCCGTCTTGAAAATCATCATGTTGATTGGAATCGGTTATACCGTAGCCTTTTATTTTTTACAAGCCACCACCTATCACTTTCCATTTTTCGGTTGGATGATTACCCCGACCCTTTAACGATTACAAAAAAGCGTATGTTTCCTCATTTATCCACTTACACCGTTTGGCTGGCATCTCAGTCACCTCGCCGACAAGAACTGCTGCGTGGCATTGACATTCCGTTTGAGGTCAATGTACTGCCCGACATCGATGAATCCTTTCCCGAGGAGTTGAAGGCAGAAGCAATTCCGCTGTTTCTGGCCAAGAAAAAAGGCGATGCCTATCAATCGTTGCTGGATGAAAAAACCATTGTCATCACAGCCGATACCATTGTGTGGTTAGACCATCGCGTGTTGGGGAAGCCGCAGGACGAAACCGACGCCATGAACATGCTGCGCCAATTGTCGGGAAGAGCACATTATGTGTACACAGGCGTTTCGGTGCGTTCCCTCAGCAAACAAGTCGATTTTGTGGCTGACAGTGAAGTACGTTTTGCGCAGCTGACCGACGAAGAGATTCACTATTATGTGTCCACTTATCGTCCGATGGATAAAGCAGGCTCTTATGGCGTTCAAGAATGGATCGGTTACATTGCGGTAGAATCCATTCAAGGTTCATTTTACAACGTCATGGGATTGCCTATCCATCAACTGTATGAAGTGTTGAAAAAGTGGTAATGCCACTCCCGCTGCGAATCATTTGCCAATCTGAAAGAAATTTACTTATTTTGCAGTGTTAAAAAAACGGTCTCGTAGCTCAGCTGGATAGAGCAACAGCCTTCTAAGCTGTGGGTCTTGGGTTCGAATCCCAACGAGATCACCACCAAAAAATGCTAACTCCCTTTCAACAGGCAGTTAGCATTTGTGTTTTGAACATGCACACATGGCACCTACCATTTTGGCAATGGACGCAGTGGCGAATTTCGGAGCGCTTCGCTCTCAGGCAAGCATACCCTTTATTAGAACCATTGCACTGAACTAAACGAAATCAATCCCAATTCGGTAAAGGTCGGTTATGTGTAGGTTTTCTAATTAAAGTCAAGGTCGATACCGTCATATTTTGCAATCAATTCGGGTAAAGTCATCGTTTCAATGCCTAATACTTTGCAAATGGCAGGTATCTTTTTGAAAAGTTTGTTGTCGTTACTGCTTTCGGTTTCTTCTGTCACTAAAAATACCTCTTCCCCTTTCTCTTTAAGAGTGAGTGAGAGAATCACTTGTTTCATATCTGCACTGTTAATGAACGAATTCTTTTGATTTTCAAATTCTTCATCGTTCAATTTTCTTCTGATGGGCGAGTTAACAAATTCACTATTCAACAGATGAAAGAACTGTTTGGTATTGGGAACAAGGATGCTGTCAGTTTTATACGGAACTTTTGCGTGTTTCAAGAATGCCTCGTCTTTTAGATATGGTAATTTATCAAGAACAAGACCCTTTGAAAAATAGCTGCATTCTTCGAGAACCTTGTCAATGATAATGATCTCTCTCTTCTCAATGTTAGATTGAATGAATTGAAATAGAACTTCCTTTTTGTCAAATGGCAAGTAGTAACGAACCAACGACAAGAGCGAATTGGTGTCGATTACTACTTTCATGACAGATACCTTCCTAATTGATCAGGTGAAATATGCAGCGTTTTACAAACATCATATTCATTGAGTAGGCCTTCATAAAATGCTGTCTGAATAGTGGATATCAACAAAGGGGAATTGATAGGTTTGGGCGTTGAACCACCTTTTTGAATTCCCCGCAACAGGTCAAGTTCTCTCTGTTTCTTTTCTTCTTCTTGACGCAATCTAAATTGCTCATCCAACGCTGCTTTGATGGTATTATAATTTTTTGGAGTAATTTTTCCCTGAAATAGCAATTTTGTATATAAGGCAATTGTACTTAAATGGGTCTGCTTTGATATGCTTTCAATCAATTCAAAGTGATAGTCATTTGTTTCATCCGCTCTTTCGATGTTTTCAAATGCCTTATCAAATTCTCCCGCTAAGAAATAATATCCAAAATCATTGCACCATCTTTCAATGGCTGAAAGATTATTGTTAGCAAAGTTCGAAATATCAAGTTCTTCAATTTCTTCTTCGTTAAGTAAGTAGTGCCCTAATTCGTGAATCAGTGTAAAAATTTCTCTCCTGAATGCAGATTGCTGTCTTTTTAGAACAATGACATTGGGGGCAAGAAAAAAGCCGTCAATATTAGCTTTTTCTTTTTTATTCCATGTTTCTACAAACTCGAAAACCAAAATATTTCTCTCGGCAAAGGTTGAAATCAAAGCGCTTAAAAAATTTTTCAGCTTTGGATCGAAATCAGGATAGAGTTCTTTTCTTATTCTTTCCGCTACTGTTTTTGGGTCGTCTTGAAGTGAAAATAGCGGTAGTAACCTGTCAATCTTTATTTCAGCTAATTTGGAAATAGCTGATAAGGAAATTTTGAATTCTTCAAACTGGGTTACGATCTTCTTTGCTCCAATGGTAAGTTCTGCCCCGAATTGATTTTTTCTGAAAAAGATGCTCGCATCTTTTGAAACTACGGGCGATTCAGGATCTAAATAAAAGTTGAGTCCCTTGTTAAAAATCTTGTCAATCTGTTTTAAGTGACTGACATTTATTTCATCGGATAAAATATCGTCTTTTGTCAGTGGTTTTTTGAGTCCTTTGTTTAAAACCGCTAACAACTCTTCTACTGACATGTTATACAATTTCAGCAGATAGGTAAGTCTTGATATGTTTTGTTCAACTTTCATGAAGTCATTTTCTGCTCCATTCAACTTGCCAATGCAATGGAATGCTGATGTTGGCACCACGCTCCCATGAGTGGATGAATCTACAAATATAGCCATTTAGTTCCAATGTTTGTCCTTTTTCCTCTTGCTCGGTTTACCGTCTGTAACGTTGCACCATCAACTTCTTTTCCCTTCGCTTAGGTAGTCGGAGCGTGATTTTCACGGTCGGGAGTGTGATTTTCAAGGTCGAGAGTGTCTTTTTCACGCTCCCGAGCCTCTTTGTCACGATCGTCTCTTCTTTATTGTGCTTTTGCTTGGGTTTTGGCTTTTGCTTTCTTGAAGAATACGCTCATTTCGTCGGCGGTGACATTTAATCCCGGCACTTTGTCTTTGTTTTGTTTCACGGCCGCATATATTTCCAGCGCGGCCACAAACGCATCACTGCCTACGGCATAATAGGTATTCTGCAAACTTTCGGCTATTTCGTTCAACTGATTCAATAGCGGACGAATGGCATTGAATAGGTTGTAATCGCGGATAAATTCCTCTTTGTTGAACACTTCCGAAAGAATTTGGGGATGAGCTTGTAAAGCTTGATAGGCTTTCTCAAGAAAAGGCTGATACGCATTGCCCACTTTAATCATGGAACTAATGTCTGCCGGTTGCAAACTGAGAAGAAAACCGAGTTTGGATTTCACCTCTTGTAAACTTTGTTCAATTGCCACAGCATCGGTTTCGCTTAACGTGGCCGAAATAAGATTTTGTGCCATAAATGAATAATTTTTTAATGTTGATATGAACTTATTAAATTAAAATTGACAAACAAAGATACATTATTTTTCTTTTATGGCCAACTTTTTGAAATTTTTAAATGGAGATGCCCAAAAGCTGCTTCGGCTACGCCCTCACACGCCATCGCTATCCGGCTTGCGATGTCCTCTCCGTGGGTTTCCGGCGTGACATGTCGGCCTGTTTTGTCCTTCAGCGTTGCGCCTGCCAACGAGATCACCACCAACCAATGCTAACTCCCTTTCAACAGGCAGTTAGCATTGGTTGTTTTGAGCGGTTGGAACAAGAGAAGATGATCCGCGTTTGGTGACTGCTTCACTCCACTGAAACCGTCATAGCAGATGATAGCCATGCAGCATCCGATAGAACAAGAAAATCAATAGCAACAGCACCAATAAAAGGGTGACCCCGTTTTTGCTTTTCTTCTCCGGCTTTTTTGATTTCTTTTTCGTCATGGTTACTTCGTGTCGGGTGAAATCATCGTGCGCAGTTTGGCACGAATAAACTCAAGCGGAATCACACCGGTACGTTTCCCGTCAAAAAGATAGACCCGACATGTATAGCTGCTGCCTTCGGGTTTCTCTCCGGTGTAGATATCGACTCCGTCAATGAGGATGGTGGGCGAACCTTGAAAATGCAATCGTTCGGATGAAGCGGCATCGGGCACTTCCACGATGTCTATTTCCCGTGAGTCGATGCCTAACTCTGCTTGTACCATGCGGAGATGTTCCAACGTTTGCTTGGCGTTGGGACATCCTTCAAAATATTGAAATTGAATCATACGAGGTGAATGTGGTGTGTTGGTTGTCATCGCCATGTGCGACTTACGCCGTGTAAAGACGGTTGCAAAAATACAAAACAAAAAGTACAAAATCGGTTGGGTTGACTCCCAGTCACGACGGTTTTTTTATGGGTACATAAGGAGCCATGCTCTATCTTTTCCCTTCGACAATGGCAATTTCTTCTTCCGTCAAATCGTACAACTTATAAACCATTTGGTCTATCTGATTTTCTAAAGC
>Ga0315298_1007522_pt1 | contig 14293 bp, 14 predicted proteins | sample WHS_1_MG_FD_203077 | JGI IMG/M metagenome (GOLD analysis project Ga0315298, IMG submission 203077) | Extremophilic microbial mat communities from Washburn Hot Springs, YNP, Wyoming, USA - WHS_1_MG | ecosystem: Environmental > Aquatic > Thermal springs > Hot (42-90C) | place: USA: Wyoming... | reverse complement strand
CGCGACCGGATACGCTCTTCATGCAGAAGCACTGGGATGTGATGCGTTCGGACGATGCGGGCGACACCTGGCACGAGATCAGCGGCAACCTGCCGACCGATTTCGGCTTCGTCATCGACGTTCACGCACATGAGCCGGAGACCTTGTATGTCGTGCCGATCAAGAGCGACCAGGAGCATTATCCACTTGACGGTGCCCTGAAAGTGTATCGCAGCCGCAGCAGCAGCGACTGGGAACCCCTGACTCGCGGCCTGCCGCAGCAGGACTGCTACGTGAACGTGCTGCGGGACGCCATGGCGGTGGATCGCCTCGAGGAATGCGGCGTCTATTTCGGCACGACCGGTGGACAGGTCTACGCCTCGGCCGACGGGGGCGAAACTTGGTCAGCCATCGTGCGCGACCTGCCCGCCATCCTGTCCGTGGAAGTTCAGACGCTGCCATGAACTGGGTGCGCGTGGAACTCCCGGCCGGGTTGTGCGTGCTGGCCCGCACGGAGCGGGAGGTTCGGCTGCATGTCGAATCGCCCGTCACGCCGACGCGCGTGCTGGACGCGCTGGAGCGGAAATATCCAATGCTGCTGGGCACGATTCGTGACCAACATACGGGCAACCGGCGCCCGTTCATCAGGTACTTTGCCTGCCAGCAAGATTTTTCTCTGCAGAATCCGGATACGGTACTGCCAGACGCCATAGCTGCAGGGAAGGAGCCCTTCTTGGTCGTAGGCGCGATCGCTGGCGGGTGACGATTTCGGGCCATTAGCGGCCTGGTGGCTTTCGGGCAGAGGGCGTAAGAAGCCGACATCCAGTCATAGCGTGACAGAGGAGCAAATCGCCGCGGCTCTGTATGCGGCGCTTTGAACGACGCACCGAAACGCCGCCTACAAACTTCAGGAAAACATGCAGGATGGTAAAGCGCCGCAAGGAGGAAGAAATCGTCGGTGTGCTCGAGTTCGAAGGCAGGGCCAGCGAGGATTTAGAATTTATGAACTGGCTCGCCGAGCACAAGGCGCGGAACGGGGGCAAAATCCGGGTGAGCCGGGGTAGCACCGGCGTCCGAGTGGCATTCAGCAAGGCAGCAGACATGGCGTTGTGGCAAGAGCGATCGATGCAAGCGAGCAAGGGGAAGCAATCACCGCGTTCCTGAACCTCGTTCATACCACGGAGGATATCTGCAGTGACGAAGGAAGAGCTGACCGTTTGGGCATTGGCGAATGGCTGGCGGCTCATCGCAGGCCATCCCAGCCTGACGAAGCCGGGTGCGCCCAACGAACCCATTGTGCGTCTTGTTATGAAGGCGACGGTAGTCAATCTCGAAGTGCGCAAGCCGGCGGGCAAATGGGAGAAAGTGGCTGGTGAGAGCTACGCTGATGTCGTGGCAGGCGCGGACGACGAACTGCCGCGTGGCCTTGGGTTCGAAAAAGTCCCGAGCATCACGCTGCTGATGCAAACAAATCGCGACGACATGGTATTCGCGCGGTTCAGCGGCAGATAGAGTCCCCCTGGAGATCCTGATCACGTGCCTCTGCGCTCCCTGCTGCCGCCTGTTGGCATGCGATAATCCATCGGCCCGGCGACTGAGATCAACCAATATCAAGGCTTCGATGGCGGTAGTGGGCGCACAGCCGCCGGTGTCGAGTAATGCGGACTGCCGACCACAGGAGTCATCTAGTCGGGGCTATCACGCAAATCCTCTCCGCCTCACTCGGGCGCCCCTGGCTGGCTCGCGAGGAGTTCACGAATGAATGATGTACGGACCTCCAGGAGAGCGGCGGTGTATAGCCGGCTCGCCTCGATCATGCGCGCCTGGTTGTAGTGCTTCTGGCCGGTCGCAAGGGACGAATGTCCAAGCAGGGCAGGGCCGATCCCGATCAGCTCCGGCTGTTCGACGGCGAGGCTGGTGAACAGGCAGTCACGGAACAGATGGGGCCAGACTGCGGTCCCGAATGCGGCTCTGGTGACCCGCTTGATTGTGTCGCGCATTGCGGGCTCCTGCATCGGGTTGCCATCCCGGTCGACCCAGAGGCGCCTCTCGTGTGTTGCGGTCCTTGCCCCGCCGTTGCGATGGAGCAGGTGCGGCCGATGGACCCGCAGGTACGTCTCCAGATACGGGACCAATGAACTCGGAACCGGCTCGTCAATCGCCCGCCCGGTCTTCGTCTCCACCCCCGAAAAGGTCAGCCAGTAGGTCGTTCCGTCATAACGGAGCGACCTGCCGATCGTGATGTCCTGGAAGTTGCGGATGCGCAGCGGCCGGGCGGCGAGCAGGGCGATCATGAGCCCTTGGGTGTATTTCATGGCGCGCCGGGTCTCCGTCGGTGTCGACGGCGCCTCGTCCATCAGCCTCAGCCCGAGGCGATACAGTTCGAGTGTAGGGCGGATCGCCTTGTGCTTGTCGCGGCTTGGCTCGGCACGGTTCTTCAGGCGGCTGTAGCGGACCCTCAGCCAGCGCCAGTCGCGTTCAGGGTCGAACGCATTCGCAGCGGCAACCAGGGCACCGATGTAGATGCCGACGCTGACCGGCGACAGGCTCGCCTTGAGTTCGGCGACATAGGCACGGACATGTTCCGGCGTGATCCGGTCCACGGGCGCTTCACCGAGGACGAGTTCGTCCTGGCGCATGAGCCAGGCGAGGTAGCGACCGTATCCATCGGCGACCTTGTCGACGGTGCGCGGGCTCCAGCCGACCGCCGGGTTGTCCGCGCCAAGCGGTCCTTCCCCATCGAGGGCAAGGTCCCACGCCCGCCGGTCCGCCTCCGGCCACGCGTCGGGCGGCAAGATGATGCGCTGCCTCGCCTGTCCAGGCTCTGGGGCAGTGATTTGCGCGCTTTCTGTTGGCTGAGCCGCGAGCGCAAGCTTGGCCAACAACATCTTCTCCAGCTCATCCAGCGTCTTGGGGAGATCAGAGCACATCGGTGCCGCCCTCCTCGGGATCGCGCCGCGGGGCGGTGCGGGTTGCTGGTGTTCGGCGCTGCGCCGGCCGCGCTTTCGGCTTCGAACCCCTCAGCGACAGAATGGCCCTGTCGAATTCGGCGAAGGCCTGCGTTTGCTGGATTTCGGCGTAGAACCTGATTGTTGTCTCGATTTGCCGGTGCGCCAGGACACGGCGCATGACCTCGAACCCGTCCGGGTGGGTTTTGAGGTAGAGCATGCAGCCCAGATGGCGGAACAGGTGGAAGTTGAAGTCGAGACCGAGTTCGGCCTTGAGCACGTCACATATCGAACCGGCCAGGACCTTGCCGCTCTGCGGCTGGCTGTTGAACTTCGGGAACAGGGAGCGCGGCGTCGCGTGCCGATGCTCCGGCTCGATCAGCAGGGGCCGGAATTCCGCGACGTAGCGGTCGATGAGTTCTGCCGTATGAGGCGGCAGTTCCATCTCGATATCCTCGCCATTCTTCACGTCGCGTCCCGGTATGTAGAGCCGGGTCACCGTCCGTCTGCCGATCTTATGGCGGATCAGGTTGTCCTCGACGCTCAGGTTGGCGATGTTCGCGAGCCGGATTGGGCACATGAGTTCGATTTCGAGGGCGACGGCGTTGCGCATCATGACCGCCGCGCGCCGGTTGAACTCTGCCTTCGACGCCCGTGAGGCCAGCGCCATCGGCAGCATCAGCAGGTCGCGGACCATTTTCTCGGAATAGAACGGTGCCAGCCGCCGCCGGTTCTTCTCGGTCATGCCCACTCGCCGGCCGGTCCTGCCGGACAGCTTGCTGGCCCGCCGGCTGATGGCCCTGGCCAGGGTTTCGTCCTTGCATTGCCATCGCGCGAGGCTCCGGAGGATATCCAGGAGCATCCTGATCTGGGTGGCGTCAGGCCGCCCCAAGCGCCGGGCAAAGAACTCGCAGACCAGGTCCATGAATTCGCGTGACGGCAAGTCGGCGATGGTGCGCAGCCGCTCAACTCCGATCCCGGAATGAACCAGGGCGGATGCGATCTGCCGGATATTGAACTCCCGCATTTCAAGGGTCGTCGGCTTCAGGCCCCGCGTTGGTGCGGTGTCGTCATCCTCCGGCGGATCGCGCAGGTATTCCAGATAGGCCGCGACGGACGCCTGGAAGCTCGGCAGGAACGCATCGAGGTCGAGAACGTAGCCTCCCCGCTCGGGCCGGTATTCGGTCAGGATGATGTTCGGCCAGCCCTCGATAGTCCGGGCCGCCTCGTTCCAGCCACGCGCCGCCGCCCGCGAGATGTCGTTCGGTGACCCGCGCAGGCTGGTTGTCTCCAGCGCGGCGTGGAACCGCTCGATCATCCCGTCGCACACGTCCTCCGGGCTGTAGCCCTGCGCCGAGCAGAAGCCGAAGAACCGGCTCAGCCTGGCCTTTCGCTGTCGGATGGGGGCCTTGGCGTAGAGTGCCGCCCAGGCGGGCGCCAGGTGACCAGCCCGCCGGCCGCGCATCACCGGCACATTGGTATCGCGCAGCGCGGCGAGCAGCCGGCTTCGGACCGATGACCAGCTGCCTTTCGTCATCCCCGCCATTGCCGCGGACATCGTGGTGAGTTTCCGGCGGAGTTCGGCCGGATCGGATGGCAGATCGGCCGGCGATCCGCCGAACGCCTTCGCGACCGAGTTGATGGCGCTGATGTACAGGGTACGGTCCTTGCCGTCGGCCTTGCTCATGGCATCGAGCCTAGCCCGGACCTCCCCGAGATTCCGGGGGCTGACCGGTGTTGCGCTTGCCGGGGCGGGTGTGCTGGTCGTCCTGTATCTTATGGTCACAGTCACGTTGGATTCCTTTCAAAATGGAACGGTTCAAACCGGTTCAGTTTCAAGAAGGGCAGGTGATTATTCCTTGACGTTAATCACCCGATGTTTTTGCAAGCACGGCAGAAACCTCGGCATTTCCAAGGAGTTTCCGGATCGGCATTGACCTTCCGACCAGGCGCTGGAGCGCGTAGTTCTTGAGCTCACTGAGCGGGATTTTCCGGCGGGCGCCGATCCGCACTGCAGCCAGTTCGCGCCGGTCCACCAGCCGCTTCACGGTCGAGAGCGAAATGCCTAGCCAGGCCGCGGAATCAGTCAGGGACAGAAAGGGCGGGGAGAGAATCGTCTCAGGATCGCCGTCACCATAGAAGGTAGCGGGCACCGAACAGCCGAGTTCGTGGATCCGATGGTCAACATCGGGATTGAAGACGGTGGCCGATGCGCTGGTCCGATCAACGGCCGAATCGGTCCCATCATACCGATCGTCGTCGGCCGACGCCGCATCGGCGCACAAGCGATCGAAATCGATGCGGAGTATCTCGTCGAGCGTATAATGTTGGGCGTCGGGGGTATGGCGAATCGACATGATAGTCTCTCGGCAGTGGTGCCGGGACAGAATGCCGCTTGATTCGGGTTCGGATCGCCGGAGACTGAGAGGTGGGCCGGATTAGGAGCCACACGGGACCGAGGCAGAGAGCCGGCACTGATTTTTGAACTTGACCGGCGCGTTATCGTGCTGAGCGCCTGCTTAAAGCACTGATTTGAGCTACTTTGCGGGGCACGATGTGGCACAACTCCACAGTCGTGCACTGTGCTGACCGTTACGTTGCCGCTCAGGCCACTGAGCGATAGATCTCGAATCGCTGGGCGAGGCGGTCGCGGTCGGGATAGTCGCGATCTCTCCGAGGCCGGCACATCTCCTGCCCATTCAGCGATTTGAGGCCCTCCAGCACCGGCCCATCCTGCTGAGCCATGAGTTGGTCGGAGACATGGATCCGATAGTCAGGATCGATGCCGATCAAATGGGCATCGAAGGCGGCGTGGTGGATCTTCGAGAGTGGTAGGCCGTTCGGGACCACGGGTTGACCGAGGCGCTCGTCCGCGTCGACCACGATATGGGCGGCGTCAAGCAGCCTGGCCTCGGGAAGCCGGGAGAGCGCGCAGCGCCCGTCATAGGCGGCAATGACTGCGGCACGAAACTGGGCCTGGTGAAGACGCTGCTTGACCAGACGTAAACCATACCGCCTTTCCGCGACATTCTCCGGGGGGTGAAGTTCGCCTGTCGGCGCGACGCCGAATGCGATCCGAGCTTTCAGGGTCCTCGCGTCCCAGTCGCTAATGAAGGCGGGGAGGATTGCCTGATACGACCCCGGCGCAATCCCGAGGAAATAGATCACCGGGATCTGGTGCTCGCTGGCCTCCCGAAGCCAGCGATTATCTGCGGCATCGGGGTTCGTACCCATGAAAGCGTAGTCGACGGCGTCCTGCCCGCCGTAAATCTGTTCATGGACCCGGCGTTGATCGTCGTACCAGACTCGACTGCCGGCGCGGGGAAACACTGTCCTGATCGACAGGAGATACTGCATTGCACGGGGCTTGAAGATGCCCCGCTGGGGGTTGACCAGCGGGATCCGCTCATCCTCGAAGGTGAAGCCCTCCTTTAAATGGTCGCTAGTCAGATGATCATGGAGGACGGAGAGTTTTCGGATATGCGCGAAGGCCGCCAGTCGGATCGCACTATCTACTTCGTCGTGCGCCATTGCCACCATGGACCCCACCTACTTCCCACAACCCAAGCATAGGCTAGGATTCGTAACTAATAGGCAACCGTTGCGGCGAGGAAATTCGTGCTGAGCCGGCCGTGACCGGTCGTGATCCCGCGGAAATCCTTCAGGCAGTTGAACGGGTACTTGATGGTGTCGCGCCCACGATAGGAGACGGTTCCCATTCGGGGACGCCCTGGTCCTGCCGAAGGCGAAGGCGCTGGAGAGCTGCCGCGTCGAATAGGTCGTCGATACTCGGCGTAGCGGGCGCCGAGACAAGGCCAGGCAGACTGGCGCGCGCCTCGACAATGAAGCGGGACTGGACCGAGGCGCTTGCGTTGTTCTGGTAGGCGCTCAGCCACCAGGACGAGATTGCGTCGCGCGCGTGATTCAGCGCGCCTGCGGACGGTAGCCGCTCTCGTTTATGATGCTGATTAAGACGTCGATCTGCCGGAAGGAGGTTCCACAGATCGGCGCACGGCCAAGCCGACCAAGGGAAGCAGTGGTCGATGTCCAGACTGCTGGTGGTCAGGCGCTTGCCGCTCCACACGCAATGAAGCTGATCCTTTCGGAGTAGCGCCAGCGCGCGATCGCGGGCTATCGCGACATCACGGCTCGGATCTGACCAGGTCATTGCGGCAGCCAATATGCTGGGATCGAGTTGGCGTCCTTGTTTCGAAGCATACCCATCCATCAGCCGCTGCCATTCTGCGACCAGGGCAGGCTCGATCCAGACGGAATATCGGCGCATCGCCGTCCAGAGGTGCATGGGAACCCGGAACGAACCGAAGGCTGATAATGTATCGCGATCCAAAATCATCCCAGCACTGGGCTTTCGCGCTGACAGTCTCGCCGGTACGAGAATCGGCTCGCCGCCCGGAAACGTGAGATATGTGGCGGGCATACGACATATGTGGCCGACCGCCTCACGCAGGGCTGAATGGAGAACACGTGCGCCTTCGGGACCAAGGGCCGCGCCGATCCGGAGGTCGATAGGGGAGACGCCACCATCGACTAGCGCATTCCATCCGCTACCCGCGAACCCCAGACCCTCGCTGGCCCGATGGTTGCCCGGAGTCTGGGGGAGTTCTGCCTTGACCAGCGGCAGGTAGAGCCGGAGCCAGTTCAGGGCGACCAGACCCAATGGGACCTGCACGAACTCATCACCATCTTCAACAGCCGTTCCGCCGGCACTGTCCGCTGCGCGGCAGAGGGCTCGCAGCAGGCCGAGCTTGTATGTCGCACTCTTGGCGTCGTTGAGAATGATGTGGCGGAGCAATGGCAGAGCGCCGGTTCCATCATCCGGGAGGCGTAGAACCAGATTCGTCCATGAGATCTCCGGCCGTCCCTGGAAATCTCTCGATGGCTCGGCGACCACAATTTGCATTCCGTGCCCACGGGCGAGGGCCTCAACCTCAGCCGTATCCACCGGAAAGCTGCCGCGCCCGTCATCCGGCCCATGGCGAAGAGTGATGACCAGCAGACCGCCAGAACGCAGCAACCCAACCAGCTTGCGAAATGCCCGGGGGCGGTCAACTGGCGGGATGTGCTGCCAGACCGCCGACAGGCAAACGACGTCCGCTGCGATGCCGGCGCGAGTAGTACTGGCCAGCGCCGGCAGGCTGTCCGTGATCCATTGGATTCGCGAAGATGCGGCAACCTTCGACGCTTCCGTACGCATGCCGGGTGAAGGCTCAACAGCGATGACGTCGTAGCCGGCAGTGGCAAAGGCCGCCGCGTCGCGACCGGTACCTGCTCCGATATCGACAACGACCGCCGGAGGTTTGGGCAGCAAGGGCGTGAGCCATGCGCGCTCTATCAGCGGCGGCACTGAGTTGTATGTCGGGGCCAGTCGGGCCGCATTGGTGTCGTACCAACCAACGATGGCACTGGCCTTAATCTCCGACTGTCCCGAACTCTGCGTCATCTCGAGAGTAGTTTCTGTCTGATCGGATGCTGTCGGTCCACCCACATCGTTGGCGCTGCTTCCATGATCGTACGGTGGCCCCAGAAATGGACCACCGAAGACATATTTCTACAGGACCGGCCTTGTCACTGATTCGTGAGTCTCGAGCACCCCCTGCACTGCCGCGAGGAGTGTGGCGGCGTAGGCTCGCTCCTCGTGTGGGATATCGGGTATCGCCTCCAGCTTCTCGATCAGTGCCATCAAGCGGGCCTGTAGCATCCTTTGCTCGCAGAAGCAGTCGGTCAGATTGCCACGCGCGACCTCGAGGTCTTCGATTAGTTTAGTATCATCCTCGGTCCGCCCGTTCACGCCCGATTGGAATGTATGGCGAAGGGAGTCGGCCTCGAACTCTCGCAGGCTGACTTTTCGTTCATACCCAGCCGGTGTTGCGCGAGTGCTTACCAGTCTGAAAACGTTGTTCGGCACGGTTATGCCTGGCAGGAACCGGCCCTCGTGGTCGAGGTCGAACAACCCCAGGCTGACCAAGTCGCACATTTCGCCGGAGGAGAGCGCAATCGCTGACGTCGCTCTGATCTCAAGTTCAATTCTGTATTTATGGGTGCTCGGGAAGTCGATTCTAGACATAATTATTTACCTCATGACTTGGAAAATATTTGTGTAATACGCAGCAATCAAAAGTCAAAAGATAATTTAATATCAATTAGATTATATCTATTTTTTTTGTGCCACAAGAATTGTACGCGGCGGTGGAAAAGTAGGCCATGTAGCGGCGGCATAATGCTGCTGCGTGGCGGCAACCGCTCGCCAATCGTTCTTCATGGCGTCCGGCATGCTCATCCTGCCGCGCCAGACATCGCGCTTCCAGCGCCGCGTTCAGGGCATCGAAGCTCGCCGCATGCGGCAGCGGCGTCATGAAGTGCCGCTGCGTATACTTCACCTACTTCACCAGCCCCTCGACTTTCCTCCTTGTCGTTACCTTTGCCACGGCGGCCGAACCGGTCGCTGAACAGGTAGTGGCTGATCAACTCCGTAAAGGCGCGCGTCCGCGTCCGTTGGCCATCGCCAAGGATCCGCGCCACCGCCAGTTTCGTGTTGTTGTAGAGAATCGAAAGCGGCACCCCGCCGAAGAAGGCAAAAGCGGACAAATGCCCGTCCAGAAACGCTTCCGTCGTCTCCGCCGGATATGCCTTCACGAACGGGGCATCCGAGTGCGGCAAATCCATGCAGAAGACATGCATCACCGTCCGCACACCGCCGATGAAGTCAATGCACTGGCCAAAATCCACCTGCGCATGCCTTGGCGGATGAGACAGCGGCACGAATGCCGCGCTCTGCCGCAGCCGTGCAGGCCGGACGTAATCCTTCACGACGGTGTAGTCGCTCGTATACCCGTGCTCATCGCGCAGGCGCTCAAATATCCGCTGCGCCGTGTGACGCTGTTTCACCGGCGCGTCCCGATCAACCTCCAGGATCGCATCAATCACCGGGCTGAAAGGGCCAAGCTTCGGCTTCGCAGGAGGCCGCTCGCGCCGATATCCTGGAGGCACAGAGAACCGGCAGATCTTCGCCACCGTCTCGCGGTTCAGACCAAAGACACGCGCAGCCTCCCGCCGGCTCCGTCCCCTCGACAAATACGAAGTGCCGAACCGCCGCATAAACCTCCACCGAATACGTCCCCGGCCGCTTCTCCCTCCGTTCAGAAAGAGGCAACTCTAAAAGTGGTCCGGCTTTACCCCGCCTCGCAGCAGCATTATGCCGCCGCTACATGGCCTACTTTTCCACCGTCGCGTACAGGCGAATAGTGGTACACCCAGCGCATGACGGTGGTGTGGGCCATCGATAGGCCGCGCTCCTCCAGCATGTCCACCAGGTCCCGCAAGCTGAGCTTGAGGCGCAGATACCACTGCACGCACAGGATGATCACCTCGCGGTCAAAGTGCTACCCTTTGAACGGATCCTCCAAGTCCAGGAGCCTGGCCATCGCGCGGCCATAAAAGCCACCAAATGGCTAGTACGATACCGGGGTCAGCCGCTTGCACCAGAGCCCGCTTACTGAAATTCGGTTCGGTCAGGCTGCAGCGTGTTGACCACCAGTTCTCCCCGAGGTCTGGTTGGGCCGATTGAAAGGCCCCATCAAGGATGGGATGGCACGGGCAGGCAAGCTCGGTTTCCTCGGACCGTCCAAGACCGAAACTCGCTCCCCCTTCATCAATCTCACGTAAGTCTCATCCGTGCATGAGATCCCGCTCGTCAAACCGATGCGCTTGAGGGCGTTGTCATAGTCGGGACGAAACATGGCCATAAGACCAGCTTCGTAGTTGGTCAGATTTGGATAGGGACGCGGTTCTTCAAGCTTCTGGAAGCCTAACCGACGATACATCGGCATATGATGCGCACGTACAACATTGATCATCACATCGGCGTCGTAGTGGAGGCGGAGATACGCGACGATCCGGAAAGCCGACAATATGATGGTCTTGTCATTCGCAAAGGCCGGATCCCGTGCCAACCGCGTGATTTCAATAATGCGGGCGGACCGGTGATCCGTATCAAGCTGCTTCGCCAACTGGAATATTTCGTCTCGGAAAATGACCATGCCCGGCAGTTCGGTTGCGGAAGTCCACACTCCGCCCGGGTCATACAGGCAAATCCGAATGGTAGCAGCCGGAGATCCGTCGCGGAACAACAGGACTGTCACCGAACTGTCCTCATAATCAAATTTGTCAATCATTGCTTCTTGGTCCTGAGCAATGAAGCCGCCGTCCGCAAAGCCTTGGTATCGAATTCGGTAAGCACGCTGTCTCAGATCATCCGTCCACGCGATTTGCGCCTCTGTATCTTCTCCTGAAGTGAGGGGAATGATGGAACGAGCCGCATTCGGTCGCACGCCCGAAAAAGAAAAGCCATCCATAGCCATATCCTTTCTGCTACTAAAGGTTGGAAATTCTGGCTCGGCCAGAAGTCCGCTATTTCGTGACAACTACTTGTAGATGTGGTAATTTTAACTCAACTAGTGCATGTGGTTCGTATGGAACTTCCTTCAGCGGGATGGCGAGAAGGATTTGGGAGTCGATCTACCGGGGAGATTGAAATCGTGGCGGCCATTCGGCACGGCGCCGGGATGGCCTAGGTTTTCGTGTGGGCCTCCGTATCAATTTCAGGAGGGAGTGGCATGATCGGGCGAGCCGAAGTGTCTGGCTCCCCAAGGCAAGGCGGGCCATAACGACCCCCACGATTGTTGCCGTCGCATTGCACCTTCCATTCCCCTATGGATCATGGAATATGTTAACAATTATTTGTATATGTCGTATCGATTGATACAATTTTCCCGTGTGGCGTCTCTATGATTGTCTTCGCTTTGCGGCGCATCGGAAGGTATATTGATCGGATCACAGGTCGGGCTGAGATCCCGGCCGATATCCGTCGTGCGGTTGAGATAGCTCAAATTGACATGAGGGCACGTCTCGCCCCGCGAATGGCGATCGTAGGCGAGATCGTCCTCTTGGCATTTGCCGCTGGGTTCAGGACAACTCAAAATGCCAGTCTATTCTTTGTTTTTTGTTTAGTCGTCACGGGTTGTTATATAATATTGGTCCTGGCCGCATTGTGCTGGAGAAGGCAGAATAATGCGGAAAGCTCCTTTGAGCGTTATCAATCCATATTTTGTTCCATTCAAGCTGGCCTGGGTTGTGCTTGGGGCGCACTGTTCGTCACCTCTATGCCTATTGCCACAGAACATCAGTATGGACAGCTGTATGCAATAATTATCGGCCTTGTTTCGACTGCTGTATTTTCCGGGCCAGCACTTTATTCAATTTCATTTGTTGTTCCGTTTACTTTAATATCTACAGTAGCTCTTTTATATAATGCAGAAAATATTGGCATATATACCATAATTGGGATTGTATCTTATTATTTTTTGGTGTATTCATCAATTTATTCGATCAACAAAAAATTGACGGAACGCGAAATCAATTCGATACAAATCGCCGGTCACCAGGAGAACGCGCGGATTATTCTGAGAGAATTTGAAAATGGTACCGGAGACTGGATATGGGAGACCGACGAAGATTTTAAGATTGTCTATCCGAGCAAGCGCTTTTGTAGTGTAGCTCAGCGGACAGAGTCGAATATGCATGTTTCATTCGGAGATTTGGTCGATCGATCGATTTCCGAGGAGTTCTCGCACAGTGCCGCTGATATCCTCGTGAGCTTTGAGAGTCACCAGCCATTCCGTGATAAGGTGCTGCCGGTAACGGTGAACGGCACGACCCGATGGTGGGAGCTGGCAGGCAAGCCCATTTATGGCCGGTCAGGCAAATTTCGGGGGTTTCGCGGCGTTGGGCGAGACGTCACCGAGGTGCAGAAAGCCAAAGAAGAGGCTAATTATCTTGCGCAACACGACCCTTTAACAAAACTCCCGAATCGCCGTGCATTCACGAATTTCTTGGAGTCCCTGTTCGCCGACGGAAAGGACCATCCATCGGCGCTTCTGTGCGTTGATTTGGATGAATTTAAGAGCGTCAACGATACGTTTGGCCATGGTTGCGGAGACCAGCTCCTGAGCGCGGTTGCTGATCGAATGCGTGGATGCGTGCGGTCGGGTGATCAAGCATTCCGACTCGGAGGGGATGAGTTTGCCGTCGTCATGCAGGCCGTTGAACAAGCAGATATTGCCGTAGTGGCGGAGCGCATTGTCAGACGTCTGGCACAACCATTTTGGATTGATGGCTATCATATCGCTATCGGCGCGTGTGTCGGAATTGCAGAGATCCCAGCCGACGGAAAGACGGCGACGACGGTGCATCACAATGCCGACTTGGCTCTTTATCGCGCCAAATCCGAAGGACGATCGACATATCGCTTCTTTGACGCGGAGGCGGAACGCCAGTTTTCCCGCCGCGTGACCCTCCAGCGTGACGTGGCAAGGGCTCTAGAGCGCGGCGAGATGTTCCTCGAATATCAGCCGATCGTTGATGTTGAAGACGGAATGATCGTCTCTGCCGAGGCCCTTCTCCGGTGGAAACACACGGAGCGGGGCTTCATCTCTCCTGATGAGTTTATCATTGCTGCACAGCAGAACGGCTCGATCAATGAGATCGGCCGCCATGTTATCAGCTGGGCATGTACTGCGGCGGCTAAAATGCCTCCCAGATTCCGAATTGCCATCAATCTGTCGCCACAACAACTTGGCGATCCAGAACTTCTGCCGACGATCCTGGGTAGCATGACCGCGAACAATCTTTCAGCTTCTCGGATAGAGTTCGAAATCACGGAAGGCGTAATCCTCGACAGGACGGAGCGCACTCTGCAGGTGCTTCAGGAGATCCGTCAGAGGGGCATAGACATCGTCCTTGACGACTTCGGGACGGGGTATTCTTCCTTATCGACTATTGATCATTTTGATTTTCAAAAGATCAAGCTCGACCGATCCTTCATCGGTGCCAGTATGCACCCGTCAAAGCGCACATCGATCCTGCGTGCCATAATGCGTCTTGGACGTGCTCTTAATGTCCCTGTGGTCGCAGAAGGAATTGAGACCATCGAGCAGGCAGTTCGACTTCGGGAGCTTGGCTGTCGCTTCGCTCAAGGCTTTTTTTTCTACCGTCCGATGAGCGCCGACGAGCTTATCAAAACGGTTGAGTGGTCCCGAGCGCCGTCGGAATCGAGCAGATAGCGTGCTCGCTCGGCTGCGGAGTGTGTGTGTCGGCCTAGCACTACTTTGGCAGATTATATGGTGAGTGACTGAGCGGACTGTAGCAGAGCGGACATCGGTCTGGCGGTGCGCCGAGATAGGCGATGATCGCCTGCCGAACTGCTGGCAGGCTTGGTTGTGGCGGAGGGCCGGGGATTCTTTTTTCCCCCTCTGGCTTTCTGGAGCCTGCGGGCCTGGAGGAAGGCGTAG
>Ga0315298_1007520_pt1 | contig 14294 bp, 13 predicted proteins | sample WHS_1_MG_FD_203077 | JGI IMG/M metagenome (GOLD analysis project Ga0315298, IMG submission 203077) | Extremophilic microbial mat communities from Washburn Hot Springs, YNP, Wyoming, USA - WHS_1_MG | ecosystem: Environmental > Aquatic > Thermal springs > Hot (42-90C) | place: USA: Wyoming... | reverse complement strand
GAGACGCGCCGCCGCAGTGGGCCGCGCAGGTGCTCTCGGGACGCGACCGGCGCTGCAGCGCCGCGACGGCACCGGCGGCCGGGCTGTACCTGTGGTCGGTGCGCTACCCCGAGGCGTTCGCGCTGCCGCCGCCGCCCGACGGGCCTGACCTGCGCTGATCGGCTATCATCCGTCCCTGGTCCCCTGGCGGATGCCCTATGTCCTGGTTTGAGAAAATCATGCCCTCGCGGATCAAGACCGAACGACGCACGCGTTCGGTGCCAGAGGGCCTGTGGATCAAATGTCCGGTCTGTGACGCGGTGCTGTACCGCGCCGAACTGGAGCGCAACCTGTATGTCTGTCCGAAGTGCGCGCACCACATGCGCATCGGCGCGCGCGAGCGGCTGGAGACCTTCCTCGATCCGGGTACCGGGGTGGAGTTGGCCGCCGGGATCACGCCCGAGGATCCACTGAAGTTCCGCGACAGCAAGCGCTACAAGGACCGCCTGGCGCAGGCGCAGAAGAACACCGGTGAGGCCGATGCGCTGGTGGTGATGGCCGGAGCGCTCGAGGGGCTCGCGCTGGTCGCCTGCGCTTTCGAATTCCAGTTCCTCGGCGGTTCGATGGGCTCGGTGGTCGGGGAGCGCTTCAAGCGCGCGGCCGATCACTGCCTCGCCGAGCGCACGCCGCTGGTGTGTTTCACGGCGAGCGGCGGGGCGCGCATGCAGGAGGCGCTGTACTCGCTGCTGCAGATGGCCAAGACCTCTGCTGCGCTCGCGCAGATGCGCCGTGCGCGGCTGCCGTTCATTTCCGTCATGACCGATCCGACCACCGGCGGCGTGTCGGCGAGTCTGGCGATGCTCGGGGACCTCAACCTCGCCGAGCCGCGCGCGCTGATCGGCTTCGCCGGTCCGCGCGTCATTCAGCAGACCGTGCGCGAGACGCTGCCCGAGGGATTCCAGCGCAGCGAGTTCCTGCTCGAACACGGCGCGCTCGACATGATCGTCGATCGCCGCGAGATGCGTGCGCGCATCGGCTCGGTGCTGCGGCTGCTGCTGAAGAAGCCCGCGGCCGCCGCCTGAGGCCGCGGCGCGCCGCCGAGGCCGCATCGTCGAGGCACCCGTGAGCGATTCACTCGAGCATTGGCTGGCGCGCCAGCAGGCGGCCCATCCCCACAGCATCGACCTGGGCCTCGAGCGCGTGGGGGCCGTGGCGCGCCGCCTCGGCCTCGATCGGCCGGCGGCGACCGTGATCACCGTGGCCGGCACCAACGGCAAGGGCTCGACGGCGGCGCATACCGAGGCGTTGCTGCTCGCCGCCGGCGCGTCCGTCGGACTGTTCACTTCGCCGCACTTCATCCGTTACAACGAGCGCATCCGCATCCAGGGCCGCGAAGTCACCGATGGGGCGCTGGTGAGCGCGTTCGAGCACATCGAGGCGGCCCGCGGCCGCGAGACCCTTACCTTCTTCGAATACAACACGCTGGCGGCGCTGTGGTTGTTCGCCCAGGCGGGCGTGCGTTTCGCCGTACTCGAGGTGGGTCTGGGCGGACGGCTCGATGCGACCAATCTGATCGACGCCGACGCGGCAGTGCTTTGTTCGGTCGGCCTGGATCACCGCGACTGGCTCGGCGAGACACTCGAGGCGATCGGCGCGGAGAAGGCGGGGATCTTCCGCGCCGGGCGTCCGGCGGTACTCGGTACGGTGAACCTGCCCGAGAGCGTCTACGCGGCGATCCGTCAGCTCGGGGCGCGCGCGGTGCTGGCCGAGCGAGACTTCCGCTGGACCGTGCGGGCCGACGGCCGTTGGCGTTACGAGGGAGCCCGGTTGCGGCTCGAGGACCTGCCGCCCTCGCGGCTCGAGGGCCTCATCCAGTACCGCAACGCGGCCAGTGCGCTGGCGGCGATCGAGTCGCTCGAGTCCGGCCGGGCGCGCGGTGAGATCGATCGCGTGCTCGGCGCGCTCGATGCTCGCACCGTGGGCCTGGCGCTCGGGGCGGTGCGCCTCGCCGGCCGCTTTCAGGTGGTGCCGGGCGAGGTGCAGTGGATTCTCGACATCGCGCACAACGCGCCGGCGGCGCAGGTGTTTGCCGCGGAACTCGCCCGCCGGCCGTGCCACGGCCGCACGCTCGCGGTGCTCGGGGTACTCGGCGACAAGGATGCGCCCGAGATCGGTGCAGCGCTCGCCCCCTGGATCGATGAATGGTTCCTGTGTGCGCTGCCGGGGCCGCGCGGCACCAGCGCCGCGGCGCTCGGGGATAGACTCGCGGCCATCGCGTCGCGTCCGCACCTGTTCGAGTCGGTCGAAGCGGCGTGTACCGCGGCACGCGCCGCCGCGCGGCCCGGCGATCGCGTGGTCGTCTGCGGTTCGGTCTATACCGTCGGACCGGCGCTGCAGTGGCTTGGGGTATACTGCGCGCCGTGAAAGAGCGATTGACGGGCGCCATCATTCTCGTGGCGCTGATCGTGCTGTTGGTTCCCGAGTTGCTGACCGGACCGCCGCGGACGAAGACTGCGGGCGCGCCGCCGGCCGGCACCACTGTCGCCGCAGCCCCCGTGCAGTCCTACACGTTGCCGCTCGGGCCGGGTGCTCGCGCCGCTGCGCAGCGGTTGACCACGCCCGCCGCCGGTTCTCAGGGTGCCGCGACGCCTCCCTCGGCCGCGCATGCGTCCGCCGCGCAGCCCTCGGCGGCGCCGACTCCGGTGCCGGCCGCACATCCGGCGCTCCCGCCTCAAATCAGACCTGAGGCCAAGCCAAAGGTCCAGGCTCACGCCCAGCCTCAGGTGCAGCCTTCCGTTCGGTCCATGGTGACGCCGCGCCGGACGGCTCCGGTGCGCCGTCCGGTACGATCCGTGCCGCTTCGGCATCCGAGGCCCCCAGCGGCCCGCACCGCCCGACGTGCGCCCACCGGCGGGCACTGGACCGTGCAACTGGGCGTTTTTGCGGTCCACGCGGACGCACTGCGGCTCGCGGGACGGGTGCGTGCGAAGGGATTCGGGGTGCATCTGGCGCCACTGCGCATCCGCGGGCGGCTGCTGTGGCGTGTGACCGCTCAGACCGAGCCGACCCGCGCTGCGGCACTGCAGCTGGCGCGTCGGCTCGGCCGGGCCGGTCTGCGAGGCGATCTGCTGCGGCAGTGAACTGGCGCCGAGCGGCCGCTCGCGGGCTCTTGTACAATCCGCGCCCCAGTCACCGTCCGACGGATGATGCGCCCGTTACGGCCGCCGCACAGCGAGTCCTTCCCGCCCTCGATTCGGCGACCTGGCCGCTGCCGCATCCGGCGCGCGCTGCCCGGTGCAGCCCGAACTGCGTGCGGTGAATCCCCGTGATGACCACCGATTACGTGATCGCTGCGGTGGTGGTGCTGTCCGCCGTGATCGGAGCCGTGCGCGGCTTTCTGCGCGAGGCGATCGCGCTGGCGACCTGGCTGGTCGCGCTGTTTCTGGCCTGGCACCTGGCCGGACGTCTGGCGCCGCACCTCGGCGGGTTGCTGGCCGCCCCGCAGGTACGCATCTGGGCCGCGCGCGTCATTATCGCCGCGCTGGTGCTCCTGGCGGGCATGGCCCTGGGGGCGATCGTGGCGCATTTCGTGCGCCTGTCGATCTTCAGCGGCACCGACCGTTTTCTCGGCTTTCTGTTCGGCGCAGCCCGCGGGGCGGTGCTGCTCGGGGTTTTCGTCATCCTCGCCGAGCTGTTACACCTTGATACTCAGGACTGGTGGCGCCATTCAATGCTCATCCCGTACGGCAAGTCGATTGCCGGGGGACTGCGCGCGCTGGTCGGGTCCGGATGGCTGTGAGGTAGGCTATGTGTGGAATCGTCGGGCTTGTCGGCACGAGCGCAGTCAATCAGCGCCTCTATGACGCGCTCACCGTGCTGCAGCACCGCGGCCAGGATGCCGCAGGCATCGCCACCAGTGGCGACGGCGGGCTGTGCGTGCGCAAGGCGAGCGGCCTGGTGCGCGACGTGTTCCAGCAGCAGCACATGCTCGAGCTCAAGGGCCACATCGGCATCGGCCATGTGCGCTATCCGACCGCCGGCTGCGACAGTGCGTCTGAGGCCCAGCCCTTCTACGTCAATTCCCCTTACGGGATCTGCCTGGCGCACAACGGCAACCTGACCAATGCGACCGAACTGGCCGAGGTGCTGATCCGCGAGGATCGCCGTCACCTGAACACCACGTCGGACTCCGAGGTGCTGCTGAACGTGTTCGCCTCGGAACTGCAGCGCATCGGCACGCCGCGCGTCACGCCGGCGGACGTGTTCGCGGCGCTGGAGGCGGTCTACCGGCGCTGCCGCGGCGGCTTCGCCGTCGTGGCGATGGTGATCGGGCACGGCGTCGTGGGCTTTCGCGATCCGAACGGCATCCGGCCGCTGGTGCTCGGGGAACGCGACACTGCGCAAGGCAAGGAGTGGATGCTCGCCTCCGAGAGCGTCGCGCTCGACAGTCTCGCGTTCCGCTTTGTGCGCGACATCGCGCCCGGTGAGGCGGTGCTCATCGATGAGGCTGGCCGGTTGCACTCTCACCGTTGCGTCGCCGCCGCCCGCCACGCGCCGTGCATCTTCGAGTACGTCTACTTCGCCCGCCCCGACTCGAAGATCGACAACATCTCGGTGTATCGCGCCCGCATGCGCATGGGCGATCGGCTTGCGGAGAAGATCCTGCGCGAGCACCCGAACCACGACATCGACGTGGTCATTCCCATCCCGGATACCAGTCGCACGAGCGCTCTGCAGCTGGCGCAGCGGCTCGGCCTGAAATACCGCGAGGGGTTCACCAAGAACCGCTATATCGGTCGCACCTTCATCATGCCCGGTCAGCAGCAGCGCCAGAAGTCCGTGCGCAGCAAATTGAACGCCATCGACCTGGAGTTCCGCGGCAAGAACGTACTGCTGGTCGACGATTCGATCGTGCGCGGCACCACCTCGGCGCAGATCATCGAACTGGCCCGCGAGGCCGGCGCGCGCAAAGTGTATTTCGCTTCGGCCGCCCCGCCGGTGCGCTACCCGAACGTATACGGCATCGACATGCCGGCGGCGCGCGAGCTGGTGGCCGCCGGGCGCAGCGTCGAGGACGTGATGCGGCTGATCGGTGCGGACTGGCTCGTTTACCAGGATCTCGATGACCTCATCGCGGCGTGCAAGCACGAGGATTCGCAGATCGAGGAATTCGACACCTCGTGCTTCTCCGGCCAGTACGTCACCGGGGACATCACGCCGCAGTATCTCGACCGGTTGCAGCGCGAGCGTTCCGACGAGGCCAAGCAGCGCGGCCGCGAGGGACGAGGAGCGCTGAAAATCGTCCACGGTGGCTGAAGCCCCCACAGGCGCCGATGGGCGGCGGGAGCGGCTGATCGAGCTGTTTCTCGCCGGGGTCGCGCGCGTCGAGGGGCGCCGCTGCGTGCGCGAGGCGCTGCAGGGCACCGCGCCGGCTCGGGTCTGGGCGGTGGCGATCGGCAAGGCGGCGGCGACGATGGCGCTCGGCGCGCGCGAGGCGCTCGGGCCGGCGCTCGAGCGGCTGCTGGTGATCGCGCCGGCCGGACAGGGTGCAGCAGCGCTCGGCGCAGAGCCGCGTACCGAGGTGCTCGAAAGCGCTCACCCGATCCCCGATGAACGCTCGCTGCACGCCGGCGCACGATTGCTGCAGTGGCTTCAGGAACTGCCCGCCGAGGCCGCACCGCTGTTTCTGGTCTCCGGCGGCGCCTCGGCACTGGTCGAGGTGCCCGCGCCGGGTGTGACGCTCGCGCAGATCGTGCGCGTGGCGCGGCATGGGATGGCCGCAGGGCTCGACATCGGCGCCTTGAATGCCGAGCGCGCCCGCTGCTCGCAGATCAAGGGCGGTCGGCTGGCCGGCCGTCTGGCGGGGCGATCCGGCCGCGTGCTGTTCATCTCCGATGTGCCGGGTGATGATCCGGCGCTGATCGGCTCGGGGCTGCTCGGGCCGGCACCCGGCGGGGACGCCCTGCGGCGTGAGGTGATCGCCTCGACCGATACCGCGATGGACGGCGCGGCCGAAGCGGCCCGCGCTCGGGGCCTGACCGTGCGCCGTGCCGGCGCGAGGTTTTCCGGGGAAGTCCCGCGCCTGGCCACCCAGTTCACGCACGAGCTCGCCCTCGGCACCGCGCAGGTGTACATCTGGGGCGGGGAATCGACCGTGCGGCTGCCGGCCGCTCCCGGCCGCGGCGGCCGCAACCAACATCTGGCGCTTGCGGCAGCGCGGCTGATCGCAGGGTATGGCGATCTGGCACTGCTCGCGGCCGGCACCGACGGAATCGACGGGCCGACCGAGGACGCCGGGGCGGTGGTCGACGGGGAGACCTGCGGGCGCATCGCCGTACTCGGGTTCGACGCCGACGACAGTCTGCGGCGGGCGGACTCGGGGCGCGCGCTCGCGGCTGCCGGGGCGCTGCTGCGCACCGGACCGACCGGCACCAACGTGGCCGACCTCGTGATCGGTCTGAAGGACGCGCCGCAGCGTGCGGTCTTGTGAGCAATTGTAACGGCGGGGTCCTGCGCAGTGACGCGGCTCTGGCGCCGCGACGGCGCCCTCCGGTATCGTGCCCGTCACGGGCCCGACCATGAGCGACCATCCTCACCTGTTGATCGTCGATGACGACCGCGAGATCCGCTCGCTGTTGAGTCAGTACCTGCAGAAGGAAGGCATGCGCGTCACCGCAGTCGGCGATGCCACCGAGATGCGTCGCGCCATGGAGCGCGCGCGGTTCGACCTGCTGGTGCTCGACCTGATGTTGCCCGGTGAGGACGGACTGTCGATCTGCCGCGAGCTGCGGACCCGCTCGCAGTTGCCCGTCATCATGTTGACGGCGCGTGGCGAGGACGTCGACCGTATCGTCGGGTTCGAAATCGGCGCGGATGATTACGTCCCGAAGCCGTTCAACCCCCGCGAACTGCTCGGCCGGATTCGCGCGGTGCTGCGCCGCACCGCGCATGCCTCGCCCGACCCGGACCCGCAGGCCGTGCGCGCGTTCCGCTTCGACGGCTGGCGCCTGCAGACGACTGCGCGGACGCTGGCCGGCGGCGGCAGCGAGGTGGCATTGAGCGGCGCGGAGTACCGGCTGCTCGCGGTGCTGCTGTCGGCCGGCAACCGGGTGGTCTCGCGCGCGCAGCTTGCCGAGTTGTTGCGCGGGCGGGAGGCCGATCCGCTCGATCGCAGCATCGATGTGCGCGTCAGCCGTCTGCGGCAGATTCTCGGCGATGACGCCCGTTCGCCGCGCATCATCAAGACGATCTACGGCCAGGGCTATGTCATCGGCGTGCCCGTCGAGACCGAGTGAGTCGCGGGTCGGGGCCGCATATGCGCTGGCGGGTGTGGCCGCAATCTCTGTTCGGAAGACTGATCGGCGCGACCGTGATCGGAGTGCTGCTCGCGCAGGCGGCGAGTCTGTACCTCGTGGCGCGCAACGAGCAGCGCGTCATGACGCAGGTGACCACACGGATCTGGGCGAGGCGGATCAGTGAAATCGCCTTTACGCTGACGCTGCTGCCGCCGCGCTCGCGCGCCCACGCACTGCATCGGCTGCAAATGACCGGAGGATTCCGGCCCGTCGGGCCGCGGCCCTGGGTCCCGCGCATGGCCATGCCGATGCCGATGCGACCCCCGCAGCCGATGCAGCCGCCCGAACCGCCGCGGCCGCCGGCGCGTGCCGGCACTGGCGGCGGGCCGCGGCCGGTGCACTGGCCTTGGTGGCGCCGGCGCCTGCAACCGGATTTCCGACACGGTCTGCTCGTCCATCTGCCGTTTCCCTCCGGTGCGCAACCTCTGCTGCTCGAGCGGTTGCGTCGCGAGCTCGGCGCCGGCTATCGCGTGCGGGCGCTCGCGCACGGCAGCGCAGCGGCAATTCCCGTTGCGCCGCCACCCTTCGGTCCCGTCGGTCAGCCGGCGGGCTTCTACGACCTCGAGGTGAGTGCGCCGCACGCCGCGATGCTCACCTTCCGGGTGCCGCGTCTGTCTCCGGTCGTGATATTGCCGCCGCGTCTGCTCATCAACCTGATGGTGCTGATGGCCGTGCTGATCGCGGCGCTGTATGTGGCGACGCGGGGGATCACCCGCCCGCTGCGTCGTCTGGCGCGCGCCGCGGAGATGATGGGGCGCGGCTCGCGCAGTCCACCGCTGCCGCAAAGCGGGGCTCGTGAGCTGCGCGAGGCGGCACGTGCGTTCAACAGCATGCAGGAGCGGCTGCATCGTTATCTCGACAGCCGCACGGCGGTGCTGGCGGCGATGTCGCATGATCTGAAGACCCCGCTGACGCGTCTGCGCCTGCAGGTTGAAACGTTGATCGAGGATCCCGCGGTGCGCGAGCGGCTGGGGCGGGAACTCGATGAGATGGAAGGCATGGTGCGCGGTGCATTGGCCTTGTTTCGCGGCCAGGACGAGCAGGAGGCGCCGGAGCCGACGGACATCGATGCGCTCATCGAGTCGGTGCGCCGGGGCTTTGCCGAGATGGGCAACGACGTGCAGGTGAGCGGCCATGCGAACGGGCCGCTGCCCGCCCGGCCGCAGGCATTGAAACGGTGTCTCACCAACCTCGTGTCCAATGCCGTCAAGTTCGGCGAGCGGGCCCGGCTCGAGGTGCGCGACGGCGCGGTGCTCAGCATCGTGGTGAGCGACGAGGGTCCGGGCATCGCGCCGCCGTATCTGGAGCGAGTGTTCGAGCCGTTCTTCCGCCTCGAGACCTCCCGCAATCGCGACACCGGCGGAACCGGCCTGGGCTTGAGCATTGCCCGGGACGTCGCCCAGGCCCACGGCGGTACGCTGCAGTTGCGCAATCGGCCGCAGGGGGGGCTGGAGGCCGAACTGCGTCTGCCGCGCCGCTGAGCGGTCGGCTACATTTGCTTACTGCGTCTCGCCCGAGGCGCCGTTAGACTCCTCCTGACCCGTTGTTTGGAGGAGGTCGTTCCATGAAGCGTTCCTTGATTCTTCTGGCGCTCGCCGGCGTGACCAGCGTCGCGCTGGCGCAGACCCCGACGCCCCAGCTCGCGCACGGCTGGCAGCAGCACGGAATTGCGGCCCGGATGCACCGCATGCACCGCATGGAGCAATGGCGGCTGCACCAGTTGACCGTACTGTTGGATCTGACGGCCGCCCAGCGTCAGCAGGTTCAGGCGATCCTTGCCGAGCAGCACGCCGCCATGCGCACGAGCATGCAGGAGATGATGCGCGCGATGCACGCGATGCGTCAGGCACACATCGCCGCGAAGCGCCAGATGATGGCCAAGATGGCGCACGTGCTCACCGCCGAGCAGATGGCGAAATTCAAAGTGCTGGTGCCGCCGCATCCGTGGTTCGGGATGCGCGGCCCGATGGGACCGGGTGGGATGGGCATGCGCATGCACATGGCGCCGCCGCAGCCGCCGGCCCCGCCCGCACCGCCTCAGTCTTGAGCGGCGGTGGCGCTGCCCCGGTGAGTCGCCGGGCTCATCGGGGCAGCGCGCGCAGTTGGAAGCGGCCTGCCTCGTAGCTGAGGCAGCTGCCGTGCTCATACCATGCCCCGAGCACCATGCGCTGCGCGGGCCGGCCGTCGATCTCGGTTTCATGCACGGCGGGGCGGTGGGTGTGCCCGTGAATGATGCGGCGAGCACCCGTCGCCCGGAAAGCCGCTTCGACCGCACCGGGATTGACGTCCATGATGGTGGGCTGCGTGCGCGAGGTGTGTGCGCGGCTCCCGGCGCGTGCCTCGTTGGCGAGTAATTCCCGCGTCGCGAGGGGCAGGCTGAGAAAACGCCGTTGCCAGGCCGGGTCCCGGACGGTCGTGCGCAATTCCTGATAGGCGTGATCGTCGGTGCAGAGCGCATCGCCGTGCGTGAGCAGCACCCGCTCGCCGGCGAATTCCCTCACGACCGGATCCGGCAGCAGGTGGCATCCACTGCGCTCGGCGAAGCCGCTGCCGAGCAGAAAGTCCCGGTTGCCGTGCAGCACGAAACAGTCCACGCCGCCGGCATTGAGCACGGCCAGCGCGTCGATCACGGCCCGATGCGCGGGTGTGTCATCGCCCACCCACGACTCGAACAGATCGCCGAGGATGTAAAGCGCATCCACCTGCGGCGCTTCGGTGCGCAGCAGGGCGAGAAACTGTTCCTCGGCCGCCCCCGCAACGGTGTCGAGGTGCACGTCCGAGACGAACAGGCAGCGACTCGGTTCACCGCCGGCCGGGGCGGACGCGGGGATCACGATTTCGGGGGAGGCGTGCCCGTGGGCTTGGTCTGCGTCTTGCTCGGTGCGCCGTCCGCGCCCGCGCTCGGCGGTGTGGTCGCGGGGCTGGGGGTCGCGCCGGCGGCCGGCGACGTGCTGGATGCGCCCGGTGCGGCGGAACCGTTCGTCTTTGCCCCTGTGGCCGGCGCTGCCGTGCCGCTCGCGGCAGGGGCCGGCGCCGTCGCCGCCGGCGTCGCTCCGGAGGCGTTCGGGGTGACCACGGTGATGGATTTGATCACCACGGGCGTCAGGGGGGCCTCGGACTTGAACGGCCCGAACGCCCCGGTAGGCACCAGCCCGATCTGCTCGACGACGTTCATGCCCTGGACCACTTTCCCGAACACGGCGTACCCCCACCGGGTCGGCAGCGGATCCAGCTCGGGGTTGTCGACCAGATTGATGTAGAACTGCGAGGTCCCGGAGTCCGGATCCGGACCGCGGGCGAGGCCGACGCTGCCGCGCTTGTTCACCAGGCCGTTGCCGGATTCATTGTCCACGGGCGGACCGGTCGGCTTCAGTGCGTAGGGTGCCGTGGCGTCATGGCCGCCACCCTGGATGACGAAATTGGCGACGACGCGGTGGATCAGGGTGTCGGTGTAAAAGCCGGTGCGTACGTAGCGCAGGAAGTTCGCCACTGTGAGCGGCGCGCGGTCCGGGCGCAGTTCAATCACGAAGGAGCCCATGTTCGTGACGACCAGCACTTCGGGGTTCGGCTGCGCGGCCTGTGCGCGGGCCGGCGGCGCTGCGAGCAGGCCGCAGCCGAAGGCCAGCAGCAGCGTTGCAGCGGCGGTGAAGGTGCGCCAGCGCGCGACAGAGCATTTCCAGTTTTGCATCGGATCTCCCAGGGGGCTCGCAGAGGCGCCTCATCTTAGCAGCGCCCGCTCAAACCCCGTACTATTGCCCACTATGGCAGAGATGGACCGCACAACCGCCCGGACGTTCGCGCGCGGGGCGACCCGGTTCGCCCCGAGTCCGACCGGCGAGCTGCACCTCGGCAACGCGCGCACCGCGCTGTTCAATTATTTGCTCGCCCGCCACGGGGCCGAGCGCTTCGTGCTGCGTATCGAGGATACCGACGCCAGTCGCAGCCGAACGGAGCACACCGAGGGGTTGCTCGAGGACCTGCGCTGGCTCGGCCTTACATGGGATGCCGGTCCGGGCCGCGAGGATGCGCTCGGGCCCTATTACCAGTCGCAGCGCGCAGCGCTGTATGCGCAGCGCTTCGTCGAGCTGGAACGCCAGGACGCGGTCTATCCGTGTTTCTGCAGCGCCCTCGAACTCGAAGCGGCGCGCCACGCGCAGCGTGCTGCTGGACGCGCGCCACGCTATCCGGGGACCTGCCGCGGGCTCAGCGAGGACGAGCGGCGCCGTCGCCTCGGTGCCGGACAGCCCGCCACGCTGCGCTTCCGGGTGCCGGCCGGGAGGCGCATCGAATTCACCGATCTGGTGCATGGGGCGCAGAGCTTCCTGTCCGACGACATCGGCGATTTCGTCATCCGGCGCGCGGATGGCTCGGCGGCGTTCTTCTTCTCGAACGCGGTGGACGATGCGGTCATGGGCATCACGCAGGTGCTGCGCGGGGAGGACCACCTGACCAATACGCCGCGCCAGCTGCTGATCCTCGAGGCGCTCGGGCTGCCTGCGCCACGCTATGGGCACATCTCGCTGATCCTCGGGCCCGACGGTGCGCCGCTTTCCAAGCGGCATGGTGCGGCCAGCGTGCGCCAGTTCCGCGAACGCGGCTATCGGCCCGAAGCGGTGGTGAATTACCTCTTCCGGCTCGGACATTCGAGCAGCGAGCACGAGCTGCTCGCGCTGGATGCGCTCGCCGGCGCGTTCGACCTGCAGCATCTCGGCCGCGCGCCGGCTCATTTCGACGAACAGCAGCTGACCGTCTGGCAGAAGCACGCCGTCCACCGCCTCGCCCCGGAGGCGGCGCGGGACTGGCTCGCAGCGCGGCTGCCGGCCGGTCTTGAGCTGCACACGGCGACGGCGTTCTGCGCCGCGGTACTGCCGAACGTGGTTCTGCCGCAGGATGCCCAGCCGTGGATCGACATCGTTTTCGGACCTGCGCCGGGATTGGCCGGGGAGGGCGCCGATCTGGTGCGCGAGGCCGGCTGCGAGTTTTTCGCCGCTGCGGCCCGGGCGGCCGCCGATGGCGGTGACTTCGCCGCCATCGCGGCGGCCGCCCGGGCCGCGAGCGGGCGCAAGGGCGCGCACCTGTTTCGTCCCTTGCGTTTTGCGCTGACCGGACTCGGCCATGGCCCGGAACTCGGGCCGCTGCTGCGCGTGATGCCCGCCGGGGAGGCCGCTCGGCGCCTCGCACGTTTTGCGTAAGCCGCGCAGTCTGCGCGGACCGCCGCATTCTGACTTCGAAAAGACCACCATGATCCGCATCCACAATTCGCTCACCGGAGAGAAACAGCCCCTGACGCCCATCGTGCCGGGCGAGGTGCGCATGTACGTCTGCGGCATGACGGTGTACGACTATCTGCACATCGGCCATGCGCGCATGATGATCGTGTTCGATGCCGTGGCGCGCTACCTGCGCCACCGGGGGTTGCGGCTCACCTACGTGCGCAACATCACCGACATCGACGACAAGATCATCAGGCGGGCTGCAGAGAACGGCGAACCGATCGACGCGCTCACCGGACGCTTCATCGCGGCCATGCACGAGGACTGCGCGGCGCTCGGCATCATCCGTCCGGATCTCGAACCGCGCGCCACGCAGCACGTTCCGGCCATCGTCTCGATGGTGGCGACGCTCATCGAACGCGGTTACGCGTATGTCGCGCCGAACGGTGATGTGATGTATGCCGTGGCGAAGTTCGACGGCTACGGGCGGCTGTCGGGCAAGCGCCTCGCGGACCTGCGCGCCGGGGCGCGGGTCGAGGTGGACGAGGCGAAGCGCGATCCGCTCGATTTCGTGCTGTGGAAACACGCCAAGCCGCACGAGCCGGCCTGGGACTCTCCCTGGGGACGGGGCCGGCCCGGCTGGCACATCGAGTGCTCGGCAATGTCGGTCGAGCTGCTCGGGCCGCACTTCGACATCCACGGCGGCGGCATGGACCTGAAGTTCCCGCACCACGAGAACGAGATCGCGCAGTCGTGTGCGGCGACCGGCGAGCGGTTCGCCGAGATCTGGATGCACAACGGGTTCGTCAACGTCGACAACGAGAAGATGTCGAAGTCACTCGGCAACTTCTTCACCGTGCGCGAGGTGCTGCCGACGCTGCGCCACCCCGAGGTGCTGCGCTACTTCGTGCTCTCGAGCCACTACCGCGGGCCGATCAACTATTCGCTCGAGCAGCTCGAGCAGGCCGACGCGGCGCTGCAGCGGCTGCATCTGGCGCTGCGCGCGCTACCCGAGGCGGCGCCGGCGGACGGCCCGTACGCAGAGCGGTTCCAGGCGGCGATGGACGATGACTTCAATACTCCGGAGGCGCTTGCCGTGCTGCAGACGCTGGCGCGTGAAGTGAACGCCGCACGCGATGCCGGCGATGGTGCGCGGGCCGCCTCGCTCGGTGCGCTGCTGCGCGCGCTCGGCGGCGTGCTCGGACTGTTCACCGTGCCGTCCGAACAGTGGCTGCGCCTCGGTAAACCTGCGGCGCAGGCGACAACCCCGGCAGCGACTGCCGCGGCGTTGAGTGATGCGGACATCGAGCAGCGCATCGCGGCGCGCGTTGCGGCGCGCAAGACGAAGAACTGGGCGGAGTCAGACCGCATCCGCGATGAGCTCGCCGCAGCCGGTGTGGTGCTCGAGGACAAGCCGGGTGGTGTGACGGACTGGCGGCGGGCCTGACCGGACGCGCGAGTTCCGCGCCCTCGCCTAGTGGCCTGTAACAGCTGAATGTATACCGAGGCGCTTGCTGGTGTCGGAGTACTTCCACTTCACGGTGCGCGGGGCCTTGTTGTAGTGGCGGATGTAGCGCATGAGCTTTTTCCTCAGATCGGCGACCGAGGTGAACACGCCGCGGGCGATCACGTCGCGCTCGATCCTACCGAACCACAGTTCCACCTGATTGAGCCAGGAGGAATAGGTCGGGGTGAAGTGCAGGTGCACGTTCGGATGCTCGGCCAGGAACGCCTTGACCTGGTCAGT
>Ga0315298_1007519_pt1 | contig 14298 bp, 8 predicted proteins | sample WHS_1_MG_FD_203077 | JGI IMG/M metagenome (GOLD analysis project Ga0315298, IMG submission 203077) | Extremophilic microbial mat communities from Washburn Hot Springs, YNP, Wyoming, USA - WHS_1_MG | ecosystem: Environmental > Aquatic > Thermal springs > Hot (42-90C) | place: USA: Wyoming... | reverse complement strand
GCCGCATCGCTCCGCACGGCATCCCCCGAGGTGGCCCAACGGCTACGGGTGCTTCGCTACGAAGACCTGTGCGAGCGGCCCCGAGAGACCGTATATTCGCTCCTGGCCCAAATCCAGCTTCCTCCAGAACGGACACGGCAAGCCTCTCTGGAGCATATCGCCCCGCCGAGGTGGATTCGCGGCTGGCTTACTGCCGAGCTGTGCCAAGCCGTCTGGCGCGAAACTGCTTCTGTCGCCGGCGAGTTCGGCTACTGCCTGGCCGATGTACCAAGCGGGTAGCCCCGGATTTTTGGGTCAAGCTGTGGTACACCGCCCCCTTGGGCAATGGCAGGGAGAAAGAAACGTGCCTGAGTTCCATTCCCGAGCCGCCGCTCTGGGATTTGTCCCTTTGGATCTTGCCTCTTTGCCCGCAGCCTTCGACCTGGCTTGACGGCAAAGCACCTCTTCGGTAAGCACCGGCCTGGATGGACCCGTCGAAGTCCGCTTCGACGGCCTTGGCCACGAGCCATCGAGGAAAAACGGATGACACCGCAAGTCGTGCTGAAGGCCAGCCGGGCCCGAACTTTCGCTACCCGCCACCCCTGGGTTTTGGATGCCTCGATCGAGCGGATCGTGGGTGAGCCGGCCGATGGCGACGAAGTCGAAGTGCTCAGCGACAAGGGCAAGTTCATTGGCCGGGGGCTGTACAACGGGCACAGCCGGATCCGCGTGCGGCTTTACAGCGGCCGACCAGACGAGCCGCTGGATGTCGCCTTCTGGCGGGCGCGCCTGGAGTCGGCGGTGGGGCTGCGCCGCCTGTTGGGCTTCGACGAGCCGCAAGGTGCCTGCCGGCTGGTGTTCAGCGAGGGCGACGGCCTGAGCGGGTTGATCGTCGATCGGTATGCGGGCTGGCTGGTGGTCCAACTGACAGCCCTGGCCATGCAAAAACGCCTGAGCCTATTGGCCCCGGTTCTGGCCGAAGTCGTGCAGCCCCGGGGGATCGTCTTCCGCACTGATCGCATCATGGCCCGGGCCGAGGGGATGGAGGTCCGCGACGGCTTGGCGTGGGGCGAACCACCGCCCCCACGGATCCCTATCGTCGATGGCGGATTGCATCTGGAGGTGGACTTGGCCGAAGGCCAAAAGACCGGGATCTATCTGGACCAGCGCGAGAATCGCCGCGCAGCCGCCAAATACATGGCGGGGCGGCGTGTGTTAGATATGTTTTGCTATCAGGGGGGATTCAGCCTGGCTGCCCGGGCGTGGGGGCAGGCCGCCGAGTGCCTGGGTTACGATTCCAGCGACAAGGCGATAGCCGAGGCCCGCGCCGCCGCCTGCCGCAACGGCTTCTCCGAGCTGCGGTTCGAGACCGGCGAGGCCTTCCAGACCCTTCAACAACTCTACGACCGGGGACAGCGATTCGGAGCGGTGGTGCTCGATCCCCCCAAGTTCGCCCGCGGCCGTAAAAGCCTGGAAGAAGCCCTTCGGGCATACCATTGGCTGAATCGCCTGGGCATGAGCGTCTTGGAACCCGAGGGGATCCTGGTTACATGCAGTTGCTCGGGGCTGGTTACCCGGCAGGATTTCTTCAATGTGCTGGTGGGAGCCGCACACCAGGCAGGGCGCGACGTGCAGGTGCTGGAGCAGCGGGGGGCGTCGCCCGATCACCCCGTGGCGCTGAATTGCCCAGAGTCGGAATACCTCAAGTGCTTCATCTGCCGGGTACATTGATCGATATGCTCATAAGGGCAGCCCCAGGGCTGCCACATTTTCCAGGGCGCGCTTCTCCAATGGATCGACCCGAACCGGTCAAACGATAGCGGGCCAACGGGGGATGCCTTTCGCAGCCGTAACCGTGCGGTTAGATTGGGCGAAACGCCGCGGCCCCGTATCGTGCTCCGCCCGATTGTTGCCCAGGCTATGAGGGCGGGGTGGAGCGCAAAGTTCCGGCCTGCTTCGGTCTGCCACGGTGGTTGCGGGTTTTCGGTCGCTGAACCCACATCGGGAGGTACCCATGCCAAGACACACATGGACCCTGTTGGACGTGGATGAGGATGTGTACATAGATCGGCTGGCGTTAGGACCGGCCGACGTGCCGGGTGCGCCACCCGGCTGGGCCGTCTCGAAACGCACGCTCCGCGGCGGACTGCGCGACGGTGTGGACCTTGTGGAGTTAGACAACGGGGTGCTGCGCGCGAGTATTGTCCCCACTCGGGGTATGGGCATCTGGCGGATCATGGCCGGCGAGATGTTTCTGGGGTGGCGCTCCCCGGTGCGCGGACCGGTCCACCCCGCCTTCGTCCGCTTGTGGGAGCCTAGTGGCATTGGGTGGCTCGACGGGTTCGACGAACTTTTGGTCCGCTGCGGCTTGGAAAGCAACGGCGCACCGGAGTTCGACGCTCAAGGGCGCCTCCGCTATCCTTTGCATGGCAAAATCGCCAACATCCCCGCCCGCAAGGTCGAAGTGCTCATCGACAGCGATTCCGGCACGCTTGCCACAAGTGGCGTGGTAGAAGAGGCCCGGCTGTTCGGCAACAAGCTCCGCATGACCTCCACCGTTTCGGCCCGCGTGGGCCAACTGGTCCTCACGGTGACCGATGTCATCACCAATCCCTCGGCCGAGCCTGCGGATCTGGAACTGCTGTACCACGTCAACTTCGGCGTGCCATTGGTACAACCCGGGGCGCGGGTGGTGCTGCCGGTGGACCGGATGGCGCCTCGGGACGCAGTGGCGGTCACCAACGCCAGCCAGTGGGACACCTATGGGCCGGAAAGCCCGGGCACCCCCGAGGCCGTGTTCTTTTTCGAACTGGCGGCCGATGCTGGCGGAAAGACCCTGGCGTTGCTGCACAACGCGGCGGGCGATCAAGGGGTGAGCCTGCGCTTCAACAAGAAGCAACTGCCCTGGTTTACCCTTTGGAAGAACCGGCAGGCCGCGGCCGACGGCTATGTGACTGGGCTGGAGCCGGCCATCAACTTTCCCAACCGCAAGTCGTTCGAAAAGGAGAAGGGCCGGGTGGCCCAACTCGCCCCCGGCGAGAGCCGAACTTTTGAATTGGTCATCGAGGTGCATCCCACGGCCGAAAGCGTGGCCGCCGCTAGGGATGCGGTCGCCGCGCTCCAGAAACCCGTCTCGCCGCGATTCCTTGCCCATCCCGACCCGGAATGGTCCGGCTGAGGCTTGGCCAGCCGCAGGGAAAGTGTCAAAGCCACGCCCCGGCCCGGGGTGCGTGGCCGAAGGCGTCGCGACCTTTACTCCGGCCGGGGGGCGCTAAAATCTTTGGCCTCCAGGCGGGGTGCCAAGCTGCGGGCACCGCGGAACCCCAGGCCTGGCATCCACGTCTGGCGGAGCATCGCCACGCGGAAGCGAGGTCCGCGGCGCCAGTCTTCTTGCTGCGGTTGGCCTTTGATGACGGAGAACGGTCCCCCCCGCACCACCCGCCACGAATTGCCGCATTCCGGGCCTCGCAGTCCGGCTTTTTCGTGTTTCGGGTAGGGGAGGCTCCAAGAGGACGTCCATTCGGCCACGTTCGAGTACAAGCCGTACACAGGCGGCTGGGTATCCAGCCGGTCCCACGAGGGCACTCCTGCGGTCCCGAACGTCCAGCGGGTAATCTTCTCGATGTCATTTCCCCAAGGCACGGCTTGTGTGCCACCCTGGGTGGCGGCCAGTTCGTATTCCCATTCGGTGGGCAGTCGCTTGCCCACCTTCTCGGCATAGGCAGTCGCCCCGTCGTAAGAGATGAGGGCCAGGGCGTCGTCATCAACCACAGGCCGGCCTTGCACTTGGTAAGCCCTGAGGGCTTCGCCGTCTGGTAGCACCCTCCGGTAGTCGCGCACCCGCACTTCGTGGGTATCCAGCCAGAAGCCAGGCACGCGGCGTCGGTGCGGAGGCACTTCCGCCAGGGCGCGGGAGCCGATGGGCACATCGTCGCCGCCATCGAATCGGGCCATTCCTTCGGTCACTGTACTGCGCGGCAGAAGGACCCTCGGCAACACCACTGTGCCATCGCCCGCCAGCTTCCAACTTTGATGAGGGTACGCGCCGGGCGAACCAGCGTCGGGGGAAGGAACCTCGCGGTACACCTCATGAAAGGTATAGCCCGCCGTATTCGCAATGGCGACGACAAGATAGCGGCCTGGCAGCAACGCAATCTTCAGGGGGGTGCGCTCGCCCGGCCGAACGGCATTCTGAGGTTGGGGCTCGCCCGTTTGACCGTCCAGCGGGTGAAATACCACCGTCGCGCCGGGCGGGTCGGTCTCCAGTTGCACCGTGCGCGGTGCGAGCGGTTTTGCGGGCGCCGATCCGTAACTCACCGCTATTACCGGGGGTTTTCGGCCGAAGAGCGCCAGGGCCCCCAAAACCAGAGCCAGTACACAGATGGTCGCCAACGACAGAGAGCCGGCCAGCGCCGGGTTGCGGCAGACCCAACGCGCCAGCCGTTCCAGTCGGGTCACCGGCCGTGCCAGGATGGGTTTGCCGTCCATAAAACGTTGCAGGTCCTCGCCCAGGGCCTGAGCCGTTGCGTACCGATGCCGTGGTTCGGGGGCCATCGCCTTGAGAATGATGGTCTCCAGGTCCTGGGGAATTGCGGCATTCCGCTGGCGCGGGCGAAGGCAATCGCCGTCGGCAATCTGGCGGAACAACTTGCGGCGGTTGGAACCCGGAAAAGCGGGATAAAGCGTCGCTAGTTCGTACAGGGTCACTCCAAGCGAATACACGTCGGTGCGGTGGTCCAGAGGGCGGTCGCCGCCGGAAATCTGCTCCGGACTCATGTATCGGAAGGTCCCGACCAGACCTCCGCTGACGGTAAGCTTGGGGTCGAACGAGGTCATCGCCAGGCCGAAATCGGCCAGCCACAGGCGACCATGACGGTCGAGGATCAAATTGGCCGGCTTGACGTCGCGGTGGATGATGCCCGCCCGATGCGCATGTTCCAAAGCTTCGGCTGCCTGGACACCCCACGTGGCTATAGTGCGGAAGTATGGCGCGTCAAAAATCGCGTCGGCCCGGCGGCTTGCCATTTTGGAAGTCGTGGGTGTCGAATCCCGAATGTCCTGCGCCCGGCCGACTTCAGCCGGCATGGGCCTGGCCGACGCCGGCGGCATGGAGCTCGCGGCACCAGCCAAATCGTAATCCTCGGTCGGCGAATCTTCCGCCGAGAGGGATTCGCCCCCTTCCGACGATCCGACGACGGGCTGGCGTGGGCGGCACGTGGTGTTCAGAACCCGGTCGGTTTGCAAAGCGTGGCGCTGCCGATGGATGAAATCTGCCAGCGTCTCTCCTTCGACGTACCGCATGGCATAGTAATGGACGCCCCGGTCGCACCCCGCTGAATAGACATGGACGATGTTGGGGTGGTCCAGCGCCGCGGCGACCTCGGCCTCTTTGTGGAATCGCTGGATCTGGCGCGGGTTCCAAACAGCCGACAGCGGCAATATCTTCAGGGCGACCCGGCGGTGCAATGCCATTTCTTCGGCCTCATAGACCACGCCCATTCCCCCCGAGCCGATTTGCCGGATCAAACGAAACCCGCCCAGCGTGGCGGGCGGCTCGATCGCGTGCGGTGTGGAGACAGCCCACGTGCCTGGCCCTCCCATTTGCGAAGCGGCCTTGCGGACGAAATCCAGACCGTCCAGGCACGCGGCCAGCTCTTCCTCCAGGCCGGGATACCTGGCCAAAACCTCCCGCCGATCCAGCGTTTTTCCCTCCTCCATCGCCCGCAGGTAGGCTTCCAACGCCTCGACAAGCCGAGGGTCGGAGGTTTCGGCCACGGTCCTCTCTGCGCCAAACCGCAACACGGGCGCGTCCAAACCAGTACGAGCTTCAGATCCGCTCATCGCTCAACCCTCCTAAAGCCCGACGTACCGCTGCCAGCGCCCGCGCCCACGTCTTTTTTACACTTGCTTCCGATTGGCCCAGGCGGGCTGCCACTTCGGGAAAGGTAAGCTGTTGGAGATGCCTTAAAATGATCACCTCGCGATACTGCCAAGGCAATTGGCTTAGGATGTCGGCCAGCAACACCGCTTGCTCGCGGCGGATGGCCTTTTGGCTGGGCGTGGTGAAGGAACCGGCCATGGCCTCGATCCTCGCAGAGGAACGATCGACCTCCTGTTGCCACTGTCTTTCCATCTGGACATCCCGGCGACGCGCCTTCAGAAACCGCCGTGCCGTTTGTGTGAGCCGGAATACCAGGATCCGCCGCAACCAAGGCAACCAGTCCTGCTCCGTCGAGCCGGAAAATCGGGGAAACGCCCGGCACGCCTCCAAAAAAGTTTCCTGCACTACGTCCGAGGGGGCGACCTTGCCCTGAAGTCGCCGGTCGAGTTGGATACGGGCCAGTAACATCAAGTAGTTCCGCGAAGCGTCCAGCAACTGGGCCAAGGCCTCCTGTCGGCCTTGCCGCGCCAACTCTACAAGTCGGTCGAGGTTGCTTACGCTCGATGAAGCCATCAGTACGCCACCCACTCTCTCTTAATGGCCGAAACGCCCTCAACCGGGACGCGAAAAATACCGCCGAATCGATTTTTTTCGCGATATTTTTTGAAATCCCCACCTTCAGTGTAAAGCTATCTACTCTTTGGACGTAGCTTAGGGCCACCAATGGGGGGTGCAACTGCGGCCTATAGTTGTATACGTCCGAAGCAGCCAAGCCCCGGCGGAATGCTGAAGCTTTTGACGCGCCCCCCAACGTGGTCTACCTGTCCCGTGCAGCCCCACGGCAGGTGGGACCGAGACCTTAGGCGGTTCCCACAAATTCCACTTTGTCGAACTGGCGGCCAATCCCCAAGGCGATCGATCCTAGGCTTTTTCCTCTTCAGGTGGGAAAGCGGTTTGAATTCGAACCCTCGCGGGACTGTGTCGAATTGCCCGGGCTGCTCTTACTATCACGGCCGGCATGGGCAGCGGCCAAGGGACACTGGCTGCTTTCTTGGTGAGGGTGCCAGGCGCGAGCGCCTGGGCATTGCGTTACGAGTCGGCAGCCAGGACAATCTGAGGCGCGTGCCCGTGGAGGTGCCGGCCCCTCGGGCGGGGCGCTCCGCTGCGGCACGACCTCCGAAGTTGTTTGTGCCCCCTTTTGGCCGGCAAACGGTGCCCCTGAAGGCCCCACTCGCCGAACGCCCCGAAGCCTCACTCTTTCGCGCGAGCCACCGCCAGAAACGAACCAAGCGAGCAAACACGTGTTACTCGAACAGCAGGAGCCCTCTATGACAGTTGCCCTAGGTGATGGCGGGCACCGAGTGGCCTTGAGGTTTTTGTTTTGGCGGCTGCCGGGCCTGGCGGTCCTGGTACTAGGCGCGTTGGCGTGCGGATTCGCGTCTGCTGAAGACCTACGTGTGGAACTGTCGCTGGACGGCACATGGTCTGTTGCGGAAAGCGTGGGTGCCGAGGAAATTCCGGCCCAATTCGGCCATTCGGCACCCGTGCCCGGGCTTACCCGCCAGGCCCAGCCCCCGTTTCCCGACGTGGATCGATACGAGACGCATGACTATTTGTACACTATGGCCCATTGGGGGGTTCGGCCGGCCAGGGAACGGATCGAAGGGCTCGCCCGCACGCCGCAGAAGCGCAACTTTTTCTGGTACCACCGCCGCTTCACCCCGCCGGTTCGGCGACAGCAAGCCGTGCTGGTCGTGGAAAAGGCGCAGTTCGGCACGGCGGTGTGGCTCAACGGGCAGAAACTCGGGGAGCACCTCGGCTGTTTCACCGCGGGCCGCTTCGACGCCACCAAAGCCATGAACTGGCACGGCGAGAACCACTTGCTGGTGCGGATCGGGGCCCATCCCGGGGCCTTGCCCCAAGGGGCGTTTTGGGGCAGCGACGGGGAGAAGGCCGTGTGGACGCCCGGCATCTACGATCGGGTGCGTCTGATCCTATCGGACAATCCGCGGATCGACTGGGTGCAGGTCGCCCCCCGGATTGCCCAGTCGCAGATTCTGGTAGAGAGCCGGCTGGTGAACCAAGGGCCGGCCTGCACGGTCCAACTCACCCACCAAGTGCGGACCTTGGCGGGAGACCGGCAGGTCGGCTTGCCGGTTTCGGACAAGATCGCGCTGGGCCCTGGTGAAAGCACAACCGTGCTGCAGACCGTTACGGTGCCGGACGCGGTGTTGTGGTGTCCCGAGAACCCGTTCTTGTATGTACTGCACAGCGAGTGCGGCAGCGACCGGTGCCGGACGCGGTTCGGAATGCGAGAGTTTCGGGCCGATCCGGCAACGGGGCGGGCCATGCTCAATGGCAAACCAGTGTATCTTCGCGGGGCGAGCATCACGCTGCACCGCTTTTTCGGCGATCCGCAGTGCGATGGGCTCCCCTGGGACGAAGCATGGCTGCGGCGGTTCCTGGTGGACATTCCCCGCCGGCTCCACTGGAACGCCTTTCGGCTCTGCATCGGGCCGGCGCCCCAGCGCTGGCTCGACTTGGCCGACGAGGCCGGTCTGCTCCTTCAGTACGAGTTCCCCATTTGGAGCGACCGGCCCCCCATGTGGTTCACCCTGTGGAAACAGGACGAGATCATAGCGCAGCTCCAAGAGTTTGTGCGCGACAATTGGAACCATCCCAGCGTGGTCATCTGGGATGCCTCGAATGAGACCCGCTGGCCGTTCCTGGGCGAGAAAGCCATTCCGGCGGTTCGCGGCCTGGACCTTTCGGACCGGCCGTGGGACAACGGCTACAACAAGCCCTTGCGGCCCGAGGATTTTTGCGAGCACCATCCCTACCTTATGCGGACCCAGCCGCCGTTTTTCGAGATGACGGAGTTGGAGCGGCTATTTGGCGACCCGAAGCCGCGGGCCCCTTTTCTGCCGCCGTTTCCCAACCCGGCCATCATCAACGAGTACGACTGGCTTTGGCTGCACCGCGACGGCAGGCCCACGCACCTTTCGCGCCCGGTGTTCGAGCATTTGGTGGGGCCTGCGGCCACAGCCGACCAGCGCCGCCAGGCGGCCGCTTACCTCCTCGGCGGGCTGACGGAGTTCTGGCGGGCATGGCGGAAATATGCAGGGGTCATGTACTTGGCCTATCTCGATGCCGACCTGCCCGATTGCTTCACCTGCGACAACTTCCGTGATGTCCGCCGATTGGAACTCGACCCGTGGTTCCTTCAGTTCATGGAGCAAGCCTTCAAGCCGCTGGGAGTTTATGTGAACTTCTGGCAGCCGCAGGTGTCGGCCGGCGCCGAGCGCCACTTCACCGTGGTGCTGACCAACGACACGTATCAGGCCATTCAGGGCACGTTGGAACTGGCTTGGCAGGCCCCCGATGGGCCCAAGGGACCGAAAACCCGCGTGCTCTTCGAGGTACTGCCGCTGGGGCAGGTGGTGCGAAAGGTGCCGCTTCCGGCCCCGAGCGAGGTTGGCTCGTACCAGCTTGTCGCTTCCGCCGAGGCGCCGTCCATGCCGTGGAGCCCCACGATCTGCCGACGCGATGTCCGCGTAGTGCCGGCCGGAAAGTAGCCCCCAGCCGGTGGCACGCGCTTGCAAATGTGGCCACCACCCAAGGGGGGCGCGATGTGCGCTGCACGATTACCGCAGGCACGCCGTGGCCTGTCAATGGTTGCGACTCAGACAACGGCCATAATCGCCAAATAGGGGGAGGCTGGTCCCTCCTTGCGCGGCGCAAGTTGGCGTTGCCCCCTGCGCTGGCGGCTACTATACTCCGGCAGGGAAAGGGTTAAGCGGCCAGCGATGCTCATTGGGCCACGGATGGCGTGGTGCATGACGGCTTGGCGAACGTTATTTCGGCCTCCGGCAGAGCATTTCGCTAATGCGCTGGCTGCGCCTGGGCCCCTTCGGAATCATTCCCGGACCTCCTTCACTGTACTTTTGGGGCTGGTCCTGGTCTGCCTGGTTCCCCGAGTGCTGATGGCCTGGCGGGTGCCCACGGTGGTGGCCGACGGCGCATTATATATTCACGCGGCCCGGGCTTTGGACAAGGGGACCCCGGCGGAAGCGCTGGGCCACTTGTCGCTCAACACGTACCCGGCCATCCTCCTTGCGCTGCACCGAGTGGGGCTCGATTGGGAAACCGCCGGCAAGTGGTGGGGGGTGTTGATTGCCAGTCTTGTGGTTGCGCCGATGTACGGATGGGCACGCCGCCAATTCGACACACAGGTGGCCGCGGTGGCGTGCCTGTTGTATGCGTTTCATCCCAAAATGATCCAGTGGAGCCCGGAGGTCATTCGCGACTCGACTTTCTGGTTCCTGTTCATGTTGGCCATTTACCTTTTGTGGCGGGCGGTGACCGAGGTGCGGATCGGGTGGTATGCGGCCGCAGGATTGGCGGCGTGTTTGGCAGCCCTGACCCGCTTCGAGGGGCTGTTTTTGGCCATCCCGCTGGCTTTGTGGTCGTTGTGGCGGTTGCGCGCCCTGCGCTCGTGCAAAGGCAGGTTGCTTGCCGGTCTGGTGCTGTGCCTTGCGACTGGCCCGCTTTTCATCTTGGCCATAAGCAGCCTGGTGCTGCAAGCCGAGACCGTGTGGCGATTACTGCGGCTGGATCCGCTGGGCCGCCTGTGGACATGGGCAGTGGCGGTGCTGGGCGGATTTGCGCCGGGCCTGGGCGGTGTGGCGGCAGCCCACGTGGGCGAGCCCCTTTCTGCCTGGCGAATGCTGGCCGTGTTCTTTCCCACTATGACGCGGGGCCTGTCGCCCGTCTTTGCGCTTTTGATGTTTGGAGGCATGTGGGGCTGGCGGCACGTCTGGGGCCGAAGAGATCATCAGGCACTTTTTTACACCGGTCTGGTAGTGACGGCGGCCATCTGGATTCAACTGTGGTATGACCGCATCCTCTGCCCCCGGTACGCCTTGACGATCGTGTTGTTTGCCACGGTGTTTGCCGCCTTGGGGCTGTTGGGGCTCTCTGCGCGATTGGCCCGCCTGGCCCTGCGGTATCGCCTGAGATCGCAGGCTGTGGTGCTAGCCGCCCTGGCGCCCACGGTGCTGGCCTGCGGCGTGGGCTTGGCCGATGCCATGACCAGCAGCCGCGGGTATTTCGCGGCCCGAACGGTGGCCATGCACTTGGGTCGGTGGGCACGCCGTGCTTTTCCATCGCCGCCGGTGATTGTGGGACCGGCCGCCGTTACGCCCATCGTGGGCCATTATGCGGAAAGCCCCCGGTGGGCCGTCTTCCGCTTTGATACGCGTGACCCCGAGGTGGTATTGGGTTTAGTAAAGCAGCATTGCCCCGACCTGCTGGTAGTGGCACCGACGCGGGGACTGTCGGAACCGCAGTGTCAAGACCTCGTTCATCGTGCCAGGGCGTTGGGCTTTCGGCTCGTCGAACCGGGCGAGCTGCCTCCCGATATCTCGGATTTGCACGTGCTGGTCCGCCACCCGACGGGGGCACTGGTGGCGTCGCGGCCTGAGCAGTAGCGCGCCGGATGTCCCGGCTGTCGGTTCAAGGCGTATTGCGAATGGGCGGTAGCGGTCGATGGACCATCGTTTTGGTTTCCACCGCCTCGGAATGGGGCGGGGGCGAGGACCAAGCCCTGTTATTGGCCCGAGGACTGCGGGACCGCGGCCACCGCTTCGTGCTGCTGTGTCGGCGCGGAAGCCCACTGGGCCAACACATGGCCGCCGAAGGGTTCGAAGTGCATGGGTTTGCGGGCCGCGGGCGCAACCCCCAGGCCTGGTGGGCTATCCGCCGCGTTCTTCGCCGGACTCGGCCCGATGTGCTGCACGCTAATGATGCCCACGCGCTATGGGCAGGCGGGCTGGCCAGTCTCGGGCTTGGAATCCCATTGCGTGTAGCGGCGCGGCGGGTGGCCTTTCCCTTGCGCTTCGGGCTGCCGTATCGGGTGCTAGTCCACGTCATGGTTTGCGTTTCCGAGGCGGCCGCCCATGAATGCCAGAAGGCTGGCGTTCCTACAAATCGCCTCCGTGTGGTACACGACGGGGTGGACCCCGCCCGTGTCCTTTCCGGCGACCGGCGACGCGGGCGGCTGTCGGTTGGGGCTTTGGAATCGGACCGCGTGTTGTTGACGGTCGCCAAACTGACCGACTGCAAGGGCCACCGCTTTCTCTTGGAAGCCTTGCCACGCGTGCTTAGCCGGGAGCCCCATGCTCTGTGCGTACTGGCCGGAGACGGGGAACTCCGCGGGGAGTTGGCGACGCTGGCCAATCAATTGGGAATCGGCAACCGGGTTCGCTGGCTGGGGTTTCGCCGCGACGTGCCTGACCTCATCCAGGCCGCGGACCTCTTCGTGTTGCCTTCGCACACCGAGGGATTATGCTCCACCTTGATTGAGGCCATGGTCGCCGGCTGCCCCATTGCAGCTACCACTGCGGGCGGGATTGCCGAAGTGCTGGGAGTTCCGAAGGACGGGGCGCCGGCAACAACTGCGTGGCTGGCTCCCCCGAGGGACGCGCAAGCGCTGGCCCAGGCCATCCTCAACGCCCTGGAGGCCCCCCCGGCCGAACGGGCTGCTAGGACTGCCAACGCTCGAAGGCGAGCTCAACAGCTTTTCACCGCCCAGCGCATGGTAAGCGGTACCCTTGCCGTTTATGCCGAGTTCCTGCGTAACGGCCCTCCCGAGGAAAGGGAGCATAGGCCGGGTGTTTGCTCTGCGCCGAAGTTGACTAATCGAACTGGTCACACCGGCTGGCCAGCCACTTGATCAGTCCAGGCCCGCTGGGCGTCCAAGGGTTCGGCAGGGCCGATGCCAAGCCGGTTGGGGGTCCCTTCGCTTTCCCATCGCTAGCAGGGGACGGGTGTTAACCCCTTCGCTTGCACCACCTATCGGGCAATCTCCTCGCATGGGGTGACGGCGTGGATCACCATGCTGTTACCACCCATTATGGTGGTAAAGCTTCTGGGGGATACTTCAGCTCACGGCGTTAGAAGTTTTCCAAGTCTGCGCAGCTTGTGTAATTTCGTTGCGTCGGATTCTTGGGGAACTATAATGGACCTTCAGCATCAAAAGGTTCAGCAGCCGTGTGTGCAGACGGCCAGTCTCGTCCCGTTTCCGACAGGAGAGGCAAGATGGTCAAGGGGTTTTTTACCAAGGTCTTCGGCCACGCCCAGCCCAGAATCGCTCCGCGCGGCTCCCGGCGCCGCCACCGCGGCCTTCGGGCCGAATGGCTGGAAGATCGCCGACTGCTTGCCCCCATCCTGTCGATTACGCCTCCGGTGCAGTACGAGGGCGATAGCGGCCAGACCGACTTCATCTTCCTTGTCGAGCTGATCAACGATGACCCCGGACGGACGGAGAACGTGGTCATCGACTACAGCACGCAGGACATCACGGCTACGGCCCCAAGCGACTACACGGCCATCTCCAATGGCCAGTTGACTCTGCCGCCCGGCACCAGCAGCGGGCAGATCATCGTCAAGGTCAACGGCGATACCGAATACGAAAACGACGAGTTCTTTCAACTCAATTACACGGCCGCAGGAGGCGGCGTCGATACCCAGGGCATCACCAGCGTGGTGGCCACCATCCTGACCGAAGCTGGCGAAAACGCCCCCATGGTGCTCATCGACAGTGTCATGGCCAACGAGGGCAACAGCGGCACCACCAGCTTCGTGTTTACTGTGACGCTCTCCGAGCCCACCCAGCATAATGTTGTGGTCAACTGGACGACGAACCACGGCACTACCGACGACGCCGATCTGGCTCCCCAATCGGGCACGCTGACCATCACCCCCGCTGATGTCAACGGCAAGACGATCACCATTCTGGTCAACGGCGATACCACGGTCGAGCCTAATGAGGTGTTCTTTGTTGACGTCACCCCCGTCAGCGGAGCCGATCCGACGCCGGCCACCGGTGTAGGCACAATCGTCAACGACGATGTGGACCAAAACCTGCCCACGGTGCAGATCAACAACGTGTCGCAGGCCGAGGGCAACACCGGCCAGACGCCTTTCGTGTTTACCGTGTCGCTGAGCTTCGCCGCCACGCGCGACGTGACCATTAACTACTCCACCTCCAATGGCACCGCCCAGGCAGGCAGCGACTATCAAGCCACCAGTGGCTCCGTGGTCATCCTCCAGGGCCAGACCAGCGAGGTCGTCTCGGTACCGGTGTTCGGGGACACTACAGAGGAGCCCAATGAGACCTTCTTCCTCAACATCACCAGCGCCGACGGTGCCAACGTGCTGCCTAACACCCGCGGCACGGGCACCATCCTCAACGATGATGACACTACCCCGCCTCAGGTGACCGGCCGCGTGCCGGCCCCCGGGACCACCATTTCCGGCACCAGTGTCAATATCGACGTTACCTTTTCCGAGCCGGTCCAGAGCGTCGATGCCACAGATCTGGTGCTCAGCGGCACGGCCGGCGGCACCGTGGGCGCGCCCACCGACTTGGGGGGCAA
>Ga0315298_1007518_pt1 | contig 14298 bp, 13 predicted proteins | sample WHS_1_MG_FD_203077 | JGI IMG/M metagenome (GOLD analysis project Ga0315298, IMG submission 203077) | Extremophilic microbial mat communities from Washburn Hot Springs, YNP, Wyoming, USA - WHS_1_MG | ecosystem: Environmental > Aquatic > Thermal springs > Hot (42-90C) | place: USA: Wyoming... | reverse complement strand
TTTAAATATTATAGTACTGGCGATACTGATAGTTGCCCTTGTTTTGCCGGCGGCTGCCTGCCAGCAGGGTGGTGATGTGGGGGCGGGTTTGATACAGACCTATGATCGTGTACGTGAATGGTTTATCATGCAGGGCGCTGCCGACCGCATTGAAAAAATACGCAAGGGCGATGCGCTTGTGGTCGTGGTGGACGGTAACGGAAATCCGGTCAGGGATGCCAGGGTCTATTATGAGCAGCAGAGCCATGATTTTCTTTTTGGCTCCAACCTTTCTCCGCTGGGTACGGCGGTGGGAGGGCCCAACGCGGTAAACCAGAAGTGGGCTGAAGCCTACGTATCGTTGTTCAACTACGGCACGCTGCCGTTTAACTGGGATATCTATGAACCGCGGCAGGGTCAAACGGCCGAACAGCTGCTGCGTGCGATGGCGGACTGGGCCAGAAAAAGAGGCATTACCACCAAAGGTCAGTCGCTGGTCTGGGCAGAAGCCATGCCGCCGTGGGCACCGCCGGGTGTAAACGATATGCAGAATGCGCAGGAGAAAAGGGTTAAAGATATTGCCGGTGCATTCTGCGGTCTGGTGGACTTCTGGGATGTGGTAAATGAGCCCACCATGGGGCAGAGGATCAACAACCCGATAGGGAGCTGGCTGAGCGCCAGAACTCCGGCGGTCGTCTGCACCGATGCCCTCAACTGGGCGAGGTCGGCCTGCCCCCGGGCAACTCTTATCATCAACGATTACCGCACAGATCAGGACTTCCGCGACCTGCTGCAGAATATCATCAGACAGAAGGGCAAGTTCGATGCCATCGGTCTGGAAGCACATATGCACCGGGGAAACTGGCCGCTTTATCAGGTATGGGATATCTGCGAACGATTCAAAGACTTTAATGTGCCCATACAGATCTCCGAGCTGACGGTGCTCAGCGGCGAGCCACTGACGGGTATCGGGAGTACGCAGAAAAAAGCTGAAGATTGGCCTTCTACACCCGAGGGTGAGCTGTCACAGGCCGAATATGTAGCCAAGCTTTATACCCTGCTGTTCAGCCATCCCTCGGTATCGGCAATAACCTGGTGGGACTTCTCCGATTTTGAAGCCTGGCAGGCTGCGCCGGCCGGGCTGCTGCGAAAAGATATGTCCAAAAAGCCGGCCTACGACAGCCTGTATAACCTCATCAAAAAGACCTGGTGGTCTTTCGGAAACGTCTATACCGGTATGGAAGGCAGGGCGTCCTTCCGGGGATTTTACGGTACGTATAAGGTGATCGTTGAAAAGGAGGGGGTGCGTAAAGATGCTGCCCTTCATCTGGCTAAGGGACTGGATAACAGACTGGAAATACAGCTGACAGGCTATATACAACCGCCGCCGACGCCGCTGTGGGAGCAGGTATGGCCGTATCTGGTGGCGGCTGCGGTCATAGCCATTGTGGTGCTTATCATCCGCTGGATCATAATTTTGCGGCGAAGAATATAAACAGTATTTCAAACGAGGTGGTAGAGATGGATACACTTGAAGCTATAATGACGCGCCGGAGCATCAGAAAATATACAACCAAGCCCGTTGGTGAGGACATCGTTGTAAAACTGCTGGAAGCTGCCATGGCGGCACCGTCGGCCGCCAATGAACAGCCGTGGCATTTTATTGTCATAACCGACCATAAAATACTCGGCCAGGTGCCGACCTTTCATCCGCATGCACACATGCTCAAGGAAGCGGCGCTGGGCATACTGGTCGCATACGATACCGGGCTGGAGATAGTGAAAGGCAGGGGTGTGCTTGATTGTTCGGCGGCCACCCAGAATATTTTACTGGCGGCACATGCACTGGGGCTGGGTGCCGTGTGGGTCGGCATTTACCCGGTTGAGGAAAGGATGACCGGCATCCGTAAACTGCTCAACATGCCGCAGCATGTTGTGCCGGTGTCGCTGGTGTCGATCGGCTACCCCAACGAGAAGCATGGAAAAGAAGACAGGTTTAAACAGGAGCGGGTGCATTACGAGCGCTGGATGGGCAACCAGCATAGAATATTGAAAAGGAGTGTAAATGTCTAAGAAGGAGATAAAACGTAACTGCCACCTGTACCCGATGCCGGTGGTAATTGTGGGTGCTAAAAAAGACGGACGTGCCAATTTCATGACCGCCGCTTTCTGCGGGATGATGAATATAAGACCACCGGTGGTTGTTCTCGGTCTGGCAATGAACCATTTCACCACCGCCGGCATCAGGGAGAATGGGACTTTCAGCGTAAATCTACCGTCCACTTCCATGATTAAGGTCACCGACTATTGCGGTACGGTATCCGGCTACAGCGTAGATAAGTCCGACCTGTTCACGGTATTTTACGGCAAACTGGGCACGGCACCGATGATTGAAGAATGTCCGCTAACCATGGAATGCAGGCTGATGCAGACCATCGAGTTCAGCCCCGATGGTGCCTTTTTCGGTGAGATAATCGCCGCTTACTGCGATGATGCGTATATGGCAGGCAGGATGCCCGATATAGCCCGGCTGGACCCTCTACTTTATTCCATGACCGATAACGGGTACTGGAACATCGGTAAAAGGCTCGGAACGGCATGGAATATAGGCAAGGACTACCGGAAGGGTTGATTTGTTATAAGCGGCAGCCGGTTAGTATAATATAAGCTCTGCGGGCCTGTAGCTCAATTGGGAGAGCGCCTGATTTGCATTCAGGAGGTCAGGGGTTCGAATCCCCTCAGGTCCACCATGAGCACGTTCTCTTCGTTGGCCCGGTAGGCGCCGGCAAATCTTTCCTGGCGCAGTTCCTCGGCTTTGCCGCCGTCCGACTTAACATATTTCATCGAGGAGGTCCATAATCATAAGAGACTTCATTCGGCTATTGGTTATGTGCCACCCAGCGAATTCGAGGAGGTAATTCTTAATCAGGAGAATAATAGACTACCTTGCCAGACTCTCCTAACCCTATCTGTCCAATCATAGGGGTGCAGTCCAATCGCTTCATACCATCATGATAGCATGTAACCGAAGCCTTTTTTACTAATGATACGACTTGGCTTTGACATATCCGGCTCGATTTTTCCCCTGAGTCTATAGATCAACTGGTCAATAGTCGCGTCAGATATACCTCCGGTGTCCTGTACTTCTGGCCAAACCTCGCTGATTATTTCATCCTTCGAGCATATCTTGCCTGCTTTGCGATGCAAAAATGATAGAAGATCGTATTCCTTCCTTGACAGGAAAAGCAATTTGCCGTCAACCCAGACTTCTTTTTTCCCCTCATCGATCCTGAGCCAGCTGACAGTTCTCGTCTCACCTACTTCACCGGCTGGGGCTAATGTGGTGGCATGTGACTCCTTGAACCGTAGTACCACGCGTGCTTTCCCTGAGACAATTCCCAGCCCAATAGCCAAGTCATGTTTCAAAGGATAGAGCTTGTCAGGTTCGATTCGTTGCCCATCAATTTCAGTCCCGTTGGTGCTTCCAAGATCACGCAACATGAAACAGCCTTGGCGATAACAGATCTCGGCATGGTGTCTTGACACATAATCATCAAGTATCTTGATGTAAGGGTCGGTTTCGGGTGTAACCCGACCAATAAGTACATCATCCTTTCCCAGAGGAAAGACCTTGCCAATATCTTCGCTATTTCCTTTCTCCACTACTACGAAGGCCATTTTTTGCCTCTCGGTACGTTATCCTCTGTGGCAACACCGCTTTTCTGGCCCCTCTACGCTAAGACTATAGAGCCAGCTAACCAGTCAATTCGTTAACTTCATGTTAATTTCCTGTTAGGAAACTGTCAAGCACGAGCACTGGCTATCGTCTAAACTTAGTATCGATGATGATAAATAAAGGTGGAGCCTCACTCCAAGCCAACAGAAAAAAGAGGGCGAGGCTAAGCAATGAATTGGACCAAGATTTGCAATAGTGCACACTCTGGGAATATAATTTTGCTAGACGAGAGGAAGTTGGGCCGGTGAAATGCCATCACTGCAACTTTGAATTTGCGGGCACAGAGGAATTCTGTGCAAATTGTGGCATAGCTCTGGTGCCAGCAGAAAACCCACGGGAGATTTCCAATCACCCAGTTCTGCCGTTAGGCACAATTCTTAATGGCAAATACCACATCGAAGACATCCTCAAAGGCAATTCAGTCAACGTATACAGGGCAACCTCTGAAGGTGAGCAGAATTCGCTGCTAATTGAAGAAGCTTCTGTTAATAATAAGAAAAAGCTGAATATTATAACTAGGGTAATTAGGACACTTGGGTACATAAAACCTTGGCTATCAGCCGAAAAAAAACAGAAGGAAAAATCGCTGAAGTCATTGTCGACCGCTTTCTGCCACTACGAGAAAAATTTGAATTGCTTTCCTCCTTAGGCTCCTCCGATTTCCAAAGAGCACATGAGTACTTCGTTCTTGGTAACAGAGAATATCTTGTCTTAGAGAATCAAACAGGCAAAAGCCTGCTCGACATTGTGTCAGAGGATTTGTCGAGCGAAGATGTGGCAATAGATATCGCTATTAAATTGTGCCAATGTGCTGACAGAATTCACCAAGCCGGCTATGTTCACCTCGATATCGAGCCTGGCAGCATATGTTTGCTAGACAGGCAAGTCAGACTATTCAATTTTGAGAGAGCTATAAAGCTGGGCCAGCGACGACATGAGTTTCTTACAGCGGAAGGCTATTCGGCTCCCGAATTGCTTTCAGATGATGCAGCCGTTGATGCCAGAGCGGACATTTATTCGATCGGTGCGGTCCTCTTTTGGATGATTTCGAGACAGAATATGCCACTGACAGGAGCATCTGTTCTCAGCATCCTGGCTTCTGTGTCGGCTCCTGAGCTAGCCAGAATTATAATGTCATGTCTGGCACACGATCCCGACCAACGTTACACAACAGCAGGCGAACTAAGAGAGAAGCTCGTAACCTATCAACTAATGCAAAAAGGGAACATTCATTTCGACACGGCATCCCTCGCTGACTTAGGCATGGTAAGGCAGAACAACGAAGATGCTTGCCTCGTCCTAGAGATTAGTCGATCCACAGATTCAGGTAAAAACTCCTATGGGTTATATTTGGTGGCTGATGGCATGGGTGGAGAGCAAGCGGGGGAAGTTGCCAGCGCTAAGGCGGTCGAGGCAATTTCATCAGCCGTGTTGGAAAACCTGATAACACCAGACAAACTGCAATCGCCTTTTGAACTTGTAAGAAATTCTATTGAAAAAGCAAACAGCGAGATATATAACATGGCTCGAAGCAACCCGCAATTATCTAACATGGGAACCACAGTTACCATGGGATTGCGAGTTAATAATGAGCTTTACTTGGGTCATGTTGGAGACAGCCGCGCCTATTTGATACGAGCTGGCGAAATCAGGCAGCTAACTCAGGACCATTCTGTGGTTGCCGGCTTGCTAAAGGCCGGCATGATCACTCTAGAGGAAGCAAGACAACATCCGGACCAAGGCAAAATCTTCCGCTGTTTGGGAGGCTCCCAAAATGTTTTTGTAGATACTTACAAGAATCTGGGCAATGAGGAAAAGCTCATCTTACAACATGGCGATAGCTTGGTATTTTGCAGCGATGGTCTGACTGCCCACGTTTCTGATGAGGAGATACTTGCAGAGGTGGAAAAGTCAAATGACGCATGTAAAGCCTGTCAGCGGTTGATTTGGCTAGCAAACGAGCGTGGTGGCACTGATAACATTAGCGTCATTGTAACAAAGTCGAGAAGATATTAAGCGATAGGGAGAGGCAAATGTCAGAAGTTGGATTGGAATGTAAACTCGCTCGGAATTACACTCTGGAAAATGTTCCCAACGCGTTAGCCTATCTGTTAATAAAAGTCATTCCAGATTATTCAATAAATTTCGGAGCTTTGCCTATCAACCTTGGCTTGGTAATAGACGTGAGTCGCTCCATGCGAGGAAAGAAGATCGAATGCGCCAGAGATGCAGCTAAGCTGGTGGTTAATTCACTAAAAGCAGATGATTATGTGTCAATCACTACCTTTAGTGACGAGGCGATGGTCATAGTACCAAGCACCAAAGCTATAGAAAAAGATGCTATTGTTTCCAGCCTGGACAAGATCCACATAATATCAGGGACGCGCATGTATCACGGGATGGAGGCTGGTGCACGGGAAATGCACAAAGTTAGAATCGGGAGCACCATAAATCGAATGATATTGTTCACCGATGGAATGACTGAGGGTGAAGATCGATGTTGTGCCATTGCCGGACAGGAGGCTGAGAATAACATAGCCATTTCAGCCTTCGGTATTGGTGATAAGTACAATGAAGAGTTGCTCATAGAGATCGCGGACAAGACTTTGGGCACGTTCTATCATTTTCGGGCACCTGAGCAGATTATAGAGCAGTTCCAAAAAGAGGTAGGCCTTGCCTCGGCCTCCGTCATAAGTGACGTAACTCTCAGTCTGAACTTAGTCAAAGACGTTGAATTAGAGGAAATGTATCGCATCTTCCCTAGCAGCGTAAAGCTACAGCCACGAGTTGAGGCAGATGGAAAGATTATCTCTGTAGAGGTCGGTAACCTGAGAAAAGATGAACAGACTTGTTTTGGTGCTCAGCTCAGGTTGCCTGCCAGACCAGCGAGTCGTGTGAGAATAGCTCAGGTATTTGTTTCCTACAATATCCCGAGTCTACAAATCGAGGATAGAGTAGTTAAGAGTGATGTCATAGTTGAGTATACCAGCGACCGTGATCTTTGTGGCATAGCTGATAGGGAGGTTATAGCCTATTTCAACCAGTTAAATGCTCAAAATTTAATTGAACAAGCGATAAAAGAGACAAAGGTCGGGAATATATCGGCTGCCACACAAATACTGGGCCAAGCGCAGTTGATTACCCAAAGGATTGGCAATATTCCCTTAACCAAAAGCATTGAGCAAGCAACACAAGAGCTGAAGGAAAAGGGGACGATTTCGTCTGAGGCTATGAAAACTGTGAGAGCAGGAGGCAGCCAGACGGTCAGGATTGAAAAGACTGACCTGGCATAAATAGTGGATTTCTATGATTTGAAAGGAGATTTGAATATGGGAAAGAAGTGTGTAAATCCTGATTGTGGATGGGACGGGAATGACCCGGAATGGGAATTCTGTGGGCATTGTGGCGCCGAGTTGACAGGTATAGCCGAACCGCCTGTGCAGCCTGTTAAACGTGCAGAATCTATTGCTCCAGGCAAACTAGTGGAACCGCCAGTTGCTGAATCCGCTAAGCTTGAGTCTAGCCAACCTCCTGCACCAGCCGTTCCAGGCACAAAGGCGAAGCTGGTGGTAATACAAACCGGGCGAGTGGGCCAAGAGTTTGCTATCACCAAAGATTCTGTGGACATCGGCAGGCTAGACCCTGATAGTGGTGTTTGGCCAGATATCGACCTGACTCAGGATGATCCGGGCACTCAGGTAAGCCGTAAGCACGCCCGTATTGTCTTCAAGGATGGCAAATATTTCATAGAGGACTTGGGAAGCACCAACGGAACTTTCGTAAATAAGGGACCACGGCTAGCCCCTGGCATGCCACAACAGTTAAGGAGTGGCGACGAAATTATCATGGGGAGGACATCTCTCAGTTTCTTAACTCAATGATTTCGGCATTAACAATTACCGTTAAGCAAAAGGAGCTTAGAAATGAGCAGCGAGGTTCAAAGATTGCAGGCAGCCTTTGTGCAAAAGGAGCAAAACCAAAATTTTCTAGCCAATTTGGAAAAACTCAAGATGCAGGGTTCTGTAAAATATGAACAGTATAAAGCAATAAAAGCCGGCTATCAGGAAAAGCTAAGCGCCGCAGTGTCGGAGATCGCCAACATAAAAAGCCAGTTAAAGAATCAACTGCATACATCCGAGCAAAAATTGGTTTCGCTTCGAGCGAAATTGGAAACTCTTACTGCCGAATACAAAGCGGGAAGATTAACTGACCAAAAATATCATGGCTCACACAAAGAGCTTGCACGGGAGATCGAGTGCACCGACACACTCATCGCCGAACTTCGGTGCCTCATTGCAGCAAAGTCTTCAGCAGAAACTGCCGCCATTCCACAAGAGGTTGGTATATCCCCGTCTCTTCTAGCGAAAAAAGAGATGATAAGTGAGGCGGGTGCCATATCTCGGGAAAAAGTAAAACTTAGCTATTTGGGAAAAGGGGAGGATATCCTTGGCAGAGTAATCCTTTGGGGTATATTGAGCGTGGTCACCCTGGGCATTTATCAGGCTTGGGCGATCAACCATTTTTATCGCTATGTAATCGAACATGTCGAGGTGGCATCCCAGAACAAAGTCAACCTTCGATATACGGGGCGGGGGGAAGACATTTTCGGACGGATAATTCTCTGGGGGATACTGACGGTGGTCACTTTCGGCATTTACTCCCCGTGGGCCATTACTAATCTCTATCGCTATATAATCGAACACATCAAGGTCGAAGTCTACTGATATTATACAATGGTAGAAGATAGAATAGAGAAATCACCGGGGGATATGAATGGACAATGAGGCAAGGCGTCTAAAGGCAGCTTTTGAACGGAAAGAGCAGAACCAAGCTAGTCTCGCAGACCTGGAAAGCCTTAAGCAAAGAGGCGCGGTTGATGCAGAGCAGTATAGAACAATGAAGGCTGACTATCAACAAAATCTGACGACAGCAGTATCAGAGATAGCCAACATTAAGAGTCAACTCAAGCTACAAATGCAGGCCACTGAACACAACCTGACCGCGTTTCGTGACGAGCTAGAAAAGTTAGATGTTCGGCATAAAGTAGGAGAGATAACGCTGGAAAAATACAACAGTTCTCAGCAAGAGTTGATTAATACGATAGGCAGAACCGAAAGCGAAATTTCTGAACTTCAGAAACTTATCGCAGCTAAGTCATCAGCGCAAATTGGCGAGCTTCCCAAGCGATTTGGAGTCACATTTCCAGTTAAAGAGTTATCCATGCCGAGGATATCGGGAAAAGTAGTCCTATCACCTTTGGGGATAACAAGCTTTGTTATAGCTGCGCTGATGCTGATTAGTTTCTTTTTCATGCCAGCCTTATCTCCACTGGGAGTTAATATCTCTTTCATGCAGGTAAATCCTGTCATTGGAATTGTATGTTTGCTTGCTGCTCTGGCCTTCGCTGGCGCCGTCTTTCTCAAGGCGCGTACTAGCAGCGGTAAAGCTCACTTGGGTATAGGCATCGTTGCTGTTTTAGTACAAATTGTTGTTCTATTCATGGTCCTGCATGATGCGAGTAAGTACGGTTATTCGGGTTTTGAGTTTTTAGCCATGGGCTTCTGGCTTTACGTACTAGCGGCTATTGCTGGCATTGTGGTGGGTGTGATGGAATCGCGAGGTGTAGTCAGGTGACCAGTGTTACCTGGACACGGCTGGAATTATATCGCAACTATCAGGTGAATTTGCATGGAGGGTCATAGGCTCCAAAATGAAGATGCAGGGCAGTAATCAAGATGAGGAGGTTGTTAATGAATAAGAAAGGATATTTGATAGCAATAATCATTGTACCCTTGCTTTTAAGTTTAGCGGCATGTGCGCACGACGGTGTTGCCGGGAAATACGAGTGCCCGGTACAGGGCTTTCCCTCTTTCTATTTGGATTTGAACAGTGACGGTACCTTTTGGTTACAGAAGCCATCGCGTGAGCAGACAACCGGAACGTGGCAGCGAAAAGGAAACGAGATTTATCTATCCTCGCCTGATTTAAATTGGATGATGTTTCCCGCTAAGCTAAGGATTGAGGGTGACATGTTGATAGCGGTCCGTCCAGAGAACCCAATACCGTTTAATCGGATAGGCGATGTCAGTAGCGATGGAGTAGGTAACCTATGGCCTCTGTTCTGGATTGTAATTTCCATTGGAATCCTCGCTCTCGGCTTATTCATTGTTAATATGTTTATCAAGATACCTTTGCCAATCCCTAGACCACATCTCGGTCCAAGCGTAGATAAACGAGAGATGGCACCACACCGGCCTCCATTCAAGTCCGAACAAAGGGCTGCAGAAGCAAAGAAGCCAACGGACGTTAAACCGGGCAAACCGGGCCTCGCAGGTTCACGGGTGGAAACACCAGTTGAAACAGGACCACTTGCCAAGCCAGAGGTACAATCTAAACCTGTTGATATTGGGCCAAGTTTGGCGCAGCCCGCACAACCACCAGTTGAAATTAGGCCACCTGTTTCATCGGGCCAGAAAACGCCATCAATTGATGTCCAGCCGGCTGCCCCGGTGATTATTCCAACGCCTATTCCGATAGAGCCCAGCACTAAACCAGCGCCGCCAACAGCTAAAGCAAAACTAGTGGTGACACAAACTGGGCGGGTGGGCCAGGAGTTCTCAATTACCAAAGAGTCGGTGGATATCGGCAGGTGGGATCCCGATGGTGGCTTTTTCCCGGAAATAGACTTGACTCAAGACGATCCAGGCAGCTATGTCAGCCGCAGGCATGCTCGTATATCTTTCAAAGACGGTCAGTATTACATCGAGGATATGGGCAGCGCCAATGGAACCTTTATTAATAAAGGACCACGGTTAGTTCCCGGTGTGCAACAGGAGTTGAAGAGTGGAGATGAGATCGTTGTGGGACATACCTTTCTGAAGTTCGTAATATGATAGAAGATACAGTGTGAGTGAAAGATCTGAGATGGCGGTAGTTTATGCCAAACTGTCCCAACTGTGGAAAACCTTACAACGTGGGCGATGAGGTCTGCCCTGATTGTGGACTTGTGTTTCCTTTCACCACCGATGTCTTAGTTCCGGGAACACTTCTCCAGGGCAGATATGAAATCCAGGAGCTATCCCACACTGGCGGCATGGGCTATATCTACCTTGCCAAAGATAAAAAGCTCTACGACCGCCTGTGCATAGTGAAGCAGGTAAAAGAGCCAGTAAAGTCCGACTCCGACTTGAAAAAACTGGAAGAAGAAGCCCGCCGTATGGCAAAGCTCAGCCATCCCAATGTAGCCATGATTCTCGACCACTTTGTGGAAAACGGATACTACTTATTAGTGGTAGAACACATTTCAGGCAAGACCTTGGGCGAGGTCTTTGAGGAACGCCACGGCAAACTCAACGAAGAAGAAGTTGTCAACTGGGCTATCTCTATCTGCGATGTCATCAGCTATATTCACGAGGAAGGTGTTATTCATCGGGACATCAGCCCTGATAATATCATGCTGACTGAGACAGGTGTTATCAAGTTCGTTGACTTTGGCACTTTGCGTGAGCTAAGGTACATCACCACCAAAGGGACTGCCGGCATGGGCAAGTACGGCTACACGCCACCGGAGCAGTGGCAAGGTAGGCCGGTGCCCCAGTCGGATATATTCGCTTTAAGTGCTACCCTATACTACCTGCTGACCGGCAGCCTACCTCTGTCCAGGGAATATCTATCTGGACAGGGCCCTCAGAAGCAAGACTTCAGTCCCAGCTTCCCTCCGATAAGAACAAAGAATCCCAATATCTCTCCAGAGCTTGAGGCTGTTCTGCAGAAAGCGCTTCAGTTGGATGTAAGCAACAGGTACACTTCGGCTGCAGAGTTTGGTCAGGCATTAAGGAATTTGGGTAAGGTGGCAGTCCCCAGGCGAGAGACTGTGGAAGCGGCTAAGCCTGTTTTAAGCGTTGACAAGGAGCGTATTAGCTTTGCTGAAGTTAAAGTTGGCAGCCGTGCTACCAGGAGCTTAACCATAAGAAATACTGGCACGGGCAGGCTCACTGGCAAAATAACCACCAGCCATCCCTGGTTGAAGGTATCACCGACTAACATAGATTTGGGGGCAGGTGAGCAAACAGTACAGGTGACTGTGGATGCAAGATATCTTTACTATGAGATGGCTCATGGTATCGGCGCCGATGGAGAGATAAGAATAGATACCAATGGTGGCGAAGCGAATGTTGGTGTGAGTTTATCGACCGCCGCCACTATAGCTAAGCCAGCGCCTGTGTCACTCAGACATCCTGTGGAAGATACCAAGCCAGTGCCTGTGTTACCCAAACGCACTATTGAAGCTGCTAAACCAGCCACAGCTTCTGTGGTAGTATCGAAACCCGCGCCTCGCAGAGAATTGGTCTTGTTCGCGGTCACTGGGCTTGTGTGGTTGATGCTCTTAGTAGTTGGTGGCATAAGCATCCTCAGTAAATTAGGTGGAGTGACAATTTTGCCTTCTATTATTCCATGGCCTGGCGCTGCTGAAACTAAGACTTCTGCCCCTGCTCCATTAGCAGGCAAGATCGCTTTTGTTTCAGACCGCGATGGTAACAATGAAATCTATATTATGGATGCTGATGGCAGTAACCAGAAGCGGTTGACCAAGAATAATGCGGATGATTATTCTCCAACATGGTCACCGGACGGGACAAAAATCGCCTTTAGCTCCAAACGCGATGGCAACCGGGAAATCTATGTCATGAACGCCGATGGCAGTAACCAGAAGCGGTTGACCAAGAATAATGCGGATGATTATTCTCCAACATGGTCGCCGGACGGGACAAAAATCGCCTTCATCTCCAAGCGTGATGGCAATGGTGAAGTTTATGTCATGAATGCAGATGGCAGCAATCAGACACGGCTGACCAATAACAATGTGGATGATTATAGTCCAGCATGGTCGCCAGACGGTAGCAAAATTGCCTTTGTCTCCTACACCGACATATATGTCATGAATGCAGATGGCAACAACCAGATCAATCTGAATGCAACAAGTTGGTGGTTTACTTGGTCACCTGATGGGAAAAAGATAGCTTTTGAAGAGAGCACTTATGAATGCGGAAATCAGATTTGTGTCATGAACGCCGATGGCAGCAGCCGGACCGGACTAACTCCCTGTCTTGGGAGTTTCCAGGGCCCCGTCCATTGGTCCCCTGACGGTAAAAAAATCCTCCTTACTCATGTAGTCGCGCCACGCTCGAAGGTATATTGTCGAATCTGCACAATCAATGTGGACGGGAGTAATCTGGTTACGCTTACTGATGATCCCGTGGTCAAAACAAACCCCCAATGGTCACCTGATGGAACTAAGATTCTCTACCATGGTGACTGGTGTGGTGGACCTATCTATGTTATGAACGCTACTGGTGGAAATCAAACCAGGCTCACAGATGATGGCCAGTGGGCGGTATGGCAGCCGGTTGCCAAAAGGTGACCCGATGATGGGTGGCCGTCGTGGTCGCCTAAAAGCACAAGGTGATGTTCATGCCCAACTGTCCTAACTGTGGAAAACCTTATAATCCAGGCGATGAGGTCTGTCCTGATTGTGGCCTTGTATTTCCATTTACCACGGATATTTTAGCTCCGGGTACAGTCCTCCAGGCCAGGTATGAAATCCAGGGGCTAACACACACTGGCGGCATGGGCTACATCTACCTTGCCAAAGATAAAAAGCTCTACGACCGCCTCTGCATTGTTAAGCAGGTAAAAGAGCCAGTAAAGTCCGACTCCGACTTGAAAAAACTGGAAGAAGAAGCCCGCCGTATGGCAAAGCTCGGCCATCCCAATGTAGCCATGATTCTCGACCACTTTGTGGAAAACGGATACTACTTATTAGTGGTAGAACACATTTCAGTGCAAAAGTTCAGAAACATATTGGACTCTGACCGTGGTGAAAACCGGGAGTCCATATGCGGCAAGAGTATGTAGAAAAATACTTTAGAAACGGCTATCGTCGTTTCATGAAGCGCAACATAAACAGAAAAGATTCTTCCATCCAGCAAATAATTGAAGAAAGACTTAAAATCATCAGTTTTTACGACCACTATGGAGCTGCGGCAGGCTTCCCAATTCCAACAGGATCAGTATCAATGGCAGAACCGGTAATCTGGTCTGCAGGCAACGGCCGAAACCAAAAAAGAAGGAACGGCGAAAAGGCTTCCATCCACAAGCACCAGGAGATCTTATTCAAATGGATACAGTTTCCGTGTTTGCCTGCGGCATAAAACGGTATCTCTTCAAGAAATTTATCGCCGTAGCACCCTTTAATATAGCCAGAATACAAACCGACAATGGCAGTGAATTTGCGAAATATTTCGAAAAAACGCGCCAGGACGTAGGATTGGGACATTTCTATAATTATCCCAGGCATCCTCAATCAAATGGCTGTCTGGAAAGATTCAACAGGACTGTCCAGGAGCAATTTGTAGACCTGCACATCGATCTGATTGACAACACATACGAATTCAATCGCCAGCTAATGGATTATCTGATATGGTACAATACCGAAAAGGCCCATAGAGGTATTGGCAACATCCCTCCACTCAGGTATTATATAGACAATTTCTTAAACCCCTCTAAAAAGTCCAATATGTTAT
>Ga0315298_1007517_pt1 | contig 14299 bp, 12 predicted proteins | sample WHS_1_MG_FD_203077 | JGI IMG/M metagenome (GOLD analysis project Ga0315298, IMG submission 203077) | Extremophilic microbial mat communities from Washburn Hot Springs, YNP, Wyoming, USA - WHS_1_MG | ecosystem: Environmental > Aquatic > Thermal springs > Hot (42-90C) | place: USA: Wyoming... | reverse complement strand
GTTGGCTTGGATAGCGGCATTCTGCACCTGGCAATAGCTATGGGTACTCCATCGGTGCACTTGTTTGGCCCCAGCGATCACCTGGCGTTCGGCCCTTGTGGACCAGCCCGCATTCACGCCGTGGTTCGATCATCAATGGACTGTGCTCCCTGCGGGGAGATGTTCGTTTGCGCCCGTGGTGGGTGCCCTGCTCCCTGCATGGTCTCCATTCAGGTAGAGGATGTTCTTGAGGCAGCCTACAGCGTCTTGTCGGCTGCAGCGGAAGGCAACCGTTATGTCAATCTCAGGGACGAGTTAGAGTGGAACGAAAGAGGCGTGCCCAGTGATGGATACTAGAGGACTCATCAGTTGTTTGGATCAGTTTGCCGGTCTGAAAGTCCTGGTCGTCGGCGATGTAGTCCTCGATCGCTACATCGTGGGGCGAGCCGCTAGGCTCTCCCGCGAGGCTCCTGTGCCAATCGTGGAGTTTGATCGGGAGTTCAACCTTCCTGGCGCAGCGGCTAACCCTGCTAACAACGTGCAGAGCCTGGGAGGCAAAGCCCTAATCGTGGGAATCGTGGGAGATGATCTCGCCGGAAAGACCCTCCGCGAGCAGTTGGAGGCCGCTGGCATCGACACTCGTGGCCTGATTATCGACGCCTCTCGTCCCACTACCACCAAGACGCGGGTGCTGGCCGAGGACACGACACGGATAAGCCAGCAGGTAGTGAGAATTGACCACGTCGACAGACGCGCAATAGACCGTGCCACCTTGTCGAAGACAGTCGACTACATCGATTCCGTCGTCGACGCGGTCGATGCTGTGCTGGTCAGCGACTACAAGAACGGCATGATGGGGCGGACCTTGGTTCAAGTGTGCCTGGAAAAGGCTAAACAACACAGAAGGATTGTGACCGCCGATTCGCAGGGCGATCTCCACAAGTTCAAAGGGTTTACCCTCGTCAAGTGCAACCAGCAAGAGGCGGAGACTGCCCTTGGTTCCGCGTTGCGAACAGAGGCTAAATTTGCCCGAGCGGCCGAAAGGCTCCTGAAGGGGCTTCACGCCGAGCACATTGTGATCACTCGTGGCGGAGACGGCATGTCAGTAGCCAACCCAGCAGGCTACGCTCACATCCCAGTGGCCAATAGGAGCGAGGTTTTCGATGTGACTGGGGCAGGCGATACTGTGATAGCGGTGCTGACGCTAGGCCTTGCTGCAGGAGCTAGCCTGTTTGATGCAGCGCATCTTTCAAACTTCGCGGCTGGACTCGTGGTGCGGCGTTTGGGCAATGCCACCACCAGCCGCCAGGAGCTGGCCGATTTCATCCTGGAGTGGGAGCGAGGCGCTATCTCACAACAAGCGAGAGCCCCCCAATGATCACGAACATCGCAGCCGCCGTTATGGCAATTCGCCTCAAGTCGTTGCTTACGTAGCTGTAGTCGGTGCTCAGCCTGGGCTGTCCTCGGGACGCTCTCGGAGGCGTCCAGGCCTTTTGGACCGGCTTTCTGAGAACCGATGGCGGTGCCGTTACTGGTCTTGGCACCTCTGACGCCTGCACCGGCGGCGCAACCCCCACAACCAAGTCTACTTGTGAAGGGATGTGTCTCTGAGTGTAGGGCTTCTTCTTGCTCTTCTTCCCTTTGCTTGATCCAAACCTGGCCGGGCCTTGCTTCTTGCTCACTTCTCCACCACCTTAGGCGCACTCGTTCTCGGTGATTATACACCAATGCCCACGTGTCTGCAAAAAGCCGGTCGGCTTCTTGATACACTCCCCAAAATGCGCTAGAATTGCGGAAAAATCGGGTTAGGGGTGGGTTGAGGTGGATACTCTCCGGGCTCTATTTGGATCCAACGGCGCCGTTCTTTGGCTGGGCCTTCTAGCGCTACTGGTAATTGCCTTCATCTGGATCTTCCAGTTGCAGGTGAGCTTCTCTAAGATGGCGCGCCACTACCGCTCGCTCACATCGGGCGTCGAGACTGGAAATCTCGAACAGATACTGGATACCCATCTCGGCCACCTTTACAACACCTCGTCAAAAGTCGATGAACTGTTAGCTTCCTACCATCTGCTGGACGAGATGCAGCGTCGTTCAATCCAGCGAGTAGGGATAGTTAGGTTCAATCCCTTCAACGACACCGGGGGCGACCAGAGCTTTGCCATCGCCCTTCTCAACGGCCTTGGCGATGGACTGGTCATTAGCTCTCTTTACAGCAGAACGGGCAACCGCATCTACGCCAAGTCGATTCTCCAGGGCCGCTCCAAGTACCCACTTACAGCAGAAGAAGAACAGGCCATCATACAGGCAAACACCACCGCTGCCAACTTCACTCCCGAATAAGCACCCTCAGGGCGATGAGGTAATCTTCTCCCCCTCAAGCGTGAGGCGGAGGGGATGATGAGAACACGCAGGGCAGAGAGTACTACGCAGACTTTGTGCTTCACTGGTTTGCCGGCCCGATGCGTCTCACATTGCAACCGTTCGTCCTGTCTTCTATAATTCCCAACGAATCCGAATGGATGCGATGCGATGCGATGACCGAAGAAGAAAACAGTCTGCCGCAAGTGCTTGAATGTGCGAACCATCCCGGACGCGAAACGTCTCTCCGCTGCAGCAAGTGCGGTAAGCCGATTTGCGTCCAGTGTGTAATCCAGACGCCCGTCGGGGGGCGCTGCAGAGAGTGTGCTAATCTGCGCCCGCTGCCAATGTACCAGGCTGACTTGTTTACTGTCGCCAAGGCGATGGCTAGCGGGCTTGTAGCGTCTACCTTGTCATTCTTGGTGCTGTTCCTCTTGGTCAGGGGGTTTACCTTCTGGCTCTCACCCCTCGCCGGCATTGCCGTCGGGGAGGCGATCAGCCTTGCCACCAACCGAAAACGAGCGAGATCCTTGCAGGTAGTGGCTGCGGGTACCGTTGTGGCCGGTGCGTTGCTGGCCAACGTCTTGAATCTGTACATAGCCTACGGCCGAATAACGCCAGCGCTTGCCGGGAGAGCGCTGATCTCTGATCTTCCCGCGCTTCTCCTGTTCACTCTTCTGGCTATCGTCCTAGCGATAAGCCGAATAAGGTGAAGTAACTGTATCGTGAGGTGAACAATTGAAACTGGAAAACTGTGAACTGGCTTTCGAGAAAGCGCAACTCGAACTGCGCACCAAAGACCCGTATGGCATAGTGGCCAGAAGCGAGGCACGCTTTGAGGCATTAGGCGATAGCACTGGCGAGTTTGAACTTCCTTACTTCGGCAAAATGCACGTTGTCACATTCCCCGAAGGGCTTGTCTATAGGCGAGATGGAGGCAAGGTGACGACCATCACCAAGACCATACTCCTGCACTATCTCCTTGGTGCAAATGGGTCACCGCTCACCGGTGAGTGGATCAACTTTCGCCGATTGCCGGGGGGTATGCTATATCTCAGCGCTTTCCAGGCACAGTGTCTATCTCCCATAGCCCGAGAGTTCGGCAACGACGTCCAACGATTTCTGCAAGCTGGAGAAGCTGCCGGGGGAGAGTCCACTCGAATGGGAGATGGATCAGTTCTTTTTCGCGTATTGCCCAGGTTCCTCGCTATCTGCGTGCTCTGGCTAGGCGACGATGAGTTTCCCCCTGCTGCCGACTTGCTCTTTGACGCGTCGGCCCCCAACTACCTGTCAACCGAGGATATCGAAGTTGTGTGTCTCGAGATCTCCGAACGGCTGATGCAACGATCCCACTAGTCCTTTCGTGGCCTCCACAGGTCTGAACATAAGTAGTTGTCTATGCTATAATTGTGGCGGTACTAGAGCTGTTGCTAGACGCTTGTGACAGTATAGATAGTCCCTTTGGGGGAGATTCCGAGGGGCCAGTAGTAAACGATTCGGATCACAGAGATGCCCTCACTTTTCTCTTTGCGGGGAACACGAGGGCCACAACAATGGCCTAGAGCAGTGTGCTAGAAATGGACCCTGTTTCTTCCTTTTTCAAGGACAACATGGTATATGTGTTCTTCGTCTACGGCCTGGCCTTTTTCGTCATGGGCCTAGCTGTTGCGCTTGAGAACCGCAGGACGGCAGGTCTCAAGCTATGGGCCAGCTTGTGGTTTCTGGCGGCCTTCGGCATTTTGCACAGCCTCGTAGAGTGGATCGAGATGTTTATGCTCATCCCGTGCCCGGCGCTAGGACTGGATAAGAGCATCTACTTCCCGCTTTTCGGCGCGATTATGCTGCCGCTGTCGGCAGCTTTGCTCGTTCACTTTGGCACGAGGCTTATCACGACCACCACCAACAAGTTCGGCTGGCTTATATGGGCTGCTCCGGCGCTCTTTGTTCTATGGATCTTTTACAGCACGCTGCCGCCGCTCTTGGCTGGATCGGATTTCAACGTCTGGATTCGGGACAGCGGGATATACGCACGTTATCTGCTCTACCTGCCAGGATCGCTACTATCTGCTGCTGGAATAGCCTTATACGAGCGAGAGTTCAAGGGAATGAATTTCCCCCAGATTGCGAGAAGCTGTCGCTGGGCGGCGGTTGCCTTCGCAATCAACACAGTTGTCGCGGGCCTAGTGGTGCCGGCGGCGCCTTTTTTCCCGGCCTCCATTATAAACCATGACAGCTTCATTCAGGTCGTTCACATTCCGCCTCAGGTGTTCAGGGCTGTCGTAGCGTTTGCCGTGGCTTATTACATTGTGAAAGTAATGCGCGTTTTCGAAGTGCAGCAAGCACGGCAGTTGGAGAGCGCTCACCAAGAACGGCATCGGGCGCAACAGGCGGCGCTAGAAATGCAGCGCCAGGCACAGGCGGCAGCCGAGCGATGGGGTAGAGAGCTGGAGATAAAGGTTCAGCGTCGCACGGAGGAACTCGAACAGCGCAACCGGGAACTGGAGGCGATCAACGCGATCACCGTTGTCCTCGCCTCGTCGCTCGATCTTCCTCAGGTGCTCCAGGATACGCTGGACAGGATGTCGGCAATGATGAGAATCGAAACGGGTGCCATCTACCTGCTGGATAGAGAAAGCGGCAATCTGCTGCTGGAAGTATCCAGGGGAGTCGCCGATAAAGCGCTGAGCGCTAGATTGCCGGCGGAGGCTCTCAACATCTTCGACACGCACGAGTACCTGACGTCCCACGATGCCGCTAGCCTGGCGGCGGCCATTGGTGGTCTTCAGGACTCATCATGTGTGAGTGTGTTAGTTCCCATTCGCTCAAAGGACGGCATTCAAGGCCTGTTGCTGGTCGCTCGCTCGGGAATGGCGGAATTCGCCCAACACGAAGTGAGCACGGTACTCACGGTGTGCAGTCAGATAGCCGTTGTGATCGACAACGCACGCCTCTTTCGGGAGATACAGCGTCGACAGCTTGTAGCCGATGTTTTGTGCAAAGTGGGACTAGAAGTGTCCTCAATGCTCGATTTGGAAAAGATACTTGATTCGGTGGTGAGGAAGGCTAGGTCGCTTCTGGGTGCAGATGTCGCCGCTTTGAGCCTGGTAGGTGACGATGGCACCAAAACGCTGTTCAAGGCAACGCGCGATGGCAATGCCCGAACTGACCGCGTAGCTGGCACACGTGTAGAGAGCGAAATCGCTAGCAGGGTGATAGCCACCGGCCAGCCAGCCGTAATTCAGAACAGATGCCAGAGCACTGCCTCCCTTGATTTGTCGGGTGCCATTCCTCAGGAGGATGACTTCATATCCTATCTTGCCTCCCCCCTGAAAATTGGGGACCGCGTGCTGGGGGCACTCTACGTTGGCAATAAGGGTGAAAGTACTTTCGATGCAGCAGACCAGGGGCTTCTGTGCGGATTGGCTGCGCAGGTAGCCATAGCCATTGAGAATGCCCGCCTCTACGACCGGGTCCAGAACCTGGCGGTCCTCGAAGAGCGGGATCGAATCGCGCGCGAAATGCACGACGGACTGGCCCAGATTCTCGGCTACCTGAATCTTCAAACCTTCTCGTTCGAGGAGACCGTCAAGGAGGGCAAGACCGACGATATTCTCGAGGGAATCTTGGAAATGAGGAGAATCATCCAGGAGGCTTACGCGGATGTCCGTGAGGCTATACTCAACTGTCGCACATCTGTGTCAATTGAAAGAGGTCTGATTCCCACCCTCGAACAGTACGTCCGCGAGTATAGCCAGCAAAGCAAAGTAAGCACTGAACTCATTGTCGAGCAGGGTGTGCCAGAGAGCTTCCCTCAGGCAATCGAGGTCCAGTTGGTGCGTATTATCCAGGAAGCCCTTACCAATGTCAGGAAGCACGCCAAAGCTACTCACGCTAACATCAAATTCCACGTTGAGAACCAGGCTACGATAGTCACTGTCGAGGATAACGGCTGCGGCTTCGACGTGGAGTCGGTGAACGACTCCAGCCGCGCCCACGTTGGACTTCAGTCGATGAAAGAGAGAACAGAGAGCATCGGTGGTACCTTCGCCATTGAGTCGGTGGTGGGCGAAGGAACAAGGGTGTCCATAACACTGCCACGCCAAGTGGAAGGAGGAATCTAGAAAGTGGACAAAATGAGAGTTCTCTTGGTGGACGACCACGTACTTTTCCGCAAAGGGATTTCTTCAATGATGAAGAACCGTGCCGACATTGAGATTGCCGGAGAAGCAAATGATGGATTGGAGGCTTTGGAGAAAGCAAGGGAGCTGATGCCCGACGTCATCCTGATGGACATAGACATGCCTGGGCACAACGGGCTGGAAGCCACTCGCTTGATAAAGCAAGAAATGCCATACGTGAAGATCATTATGCTCACCGTATCGGATGACGAGCGCGACCTTTTTGCGGCAATCAAGAACGGAGCGCAAGGATATCTCTTGAAGAATCTCGAGCCTAGCGAACTGTTCGACATGCTGGCTGGCGCTGCCAGAGGTGAGGCCGCTATAACCAGAGCAATGGCGGCAAAGATATTGAGCGAATTTGGCCGACAGGCATCCAGAGAAGCAGAATCTACCGTTCAAAGCCACGGTCTTACTCAACGAGAAGTGGAGGTGCTCCAACTGGTGGCTAAAGGAGCCTCCAATCGCGAGATCGCCAATCAACTCGCCATCGCCGAGAACACGGTGAAGAACCACTTGCGCAATATCCTGGACAAGTTGCATCTGGAGAACCGCGTGCAGGCGGCAACCTATGCCTTCCGTGAAGGTCTGGTGCAGAAAAACGAACCTAACGCTAGCCTATGAGCCAGAATTCTTCCGGCAAACGGGGTGATTGAGGAGCAAGCAGGAATATGGCCCCAGACGCAATGTTCTGGATAGTGGTCTTTTTCGTCTACGGGCTCGCATTCTTTACAATGGGCATCGCCCTGGCCATCGAGTGTCGAAGGTCGTCGGCTGCTCTTCTTGTATCCAGTTTAGTTTACTTGGCCGCATTCGCGCTAATCCACAGCGCCACCGAATGGATGGATATGTTCCTTTTGATAGGGTCCCAGCTCGGTCCGGCGGGGGACTCTAATGATCTCCTGAGAGGGCTGAAGCTGCTTTCTCTGGCCGTGTCCAGCGTCTGTCTTATCCAGTTTGCCGTGAAGCTTCTTATAAACAGCACAAAGAAACACCGCTGGCTAGCGCTGGTTCCCTTCGTTCTCTTTGCTGGATGGCTGTTCAGCTTTTTCGTACCTCATTTCTACCTGATACCTGTTGGTGATGTGTCGGCAACTGGATTGTGTCTCCAGTGCCATCGGGGAGATGCTGGCCTGTTGTGGACGCTGTCCAGCGGCTGGATGACGCGAGCAGACATTGGCGCACGCTACATTCTATACCTGCCAGGGTCGTTCCTGGCCGCTCTGGCCATGCTCTCTCTAAGATCGGGATTCGTTCAGATGCGCCTGAACCACCTGCGCCTGTACGCCATTATCGGTGCCGTTGCGTTCATCGCCAATGCGTTTGTAGCGGGAATTGTCGTCCCGCCATCCCAATACTTTCCAGCCTCGCTGGTAAATTACGCATCGTTTTTCCACCTGTTCGGCGTTCCTCCACAGGTAATTAGGACGCTGGTCGCACTTACCCTCGCCTACGTCGTCATAAAGATCTCCAGCGTGTTCGAGATTCAGCAACGGCGCCGGTTGGAGAGAGCCCAGCGACAGAGGCTCGAAGCTCAACAGCACGCTCTGGAATCCCAGAGAATGGCTCAGCAGCAACTCGAACAGTGGAATCGCGAGCTCGAAGTGAAGATAGAGCAGCGCACAAAAGAGGTGGAGCAGCAAAGAATTGAGATGGCGATACTGGAGGAGCGAGATCGAATCGCCCGAGAGATGCACGACAGCCTGGGGCAAATACTCGGATATCTAGGGCTCAAGCTTATGGAGACCAGACAGTTCCTCACAGCCAGCAAACTACAACAGGCCGTCGACAACCTGCAGCAAATGAGCGAGGCTGTCCAGGGAGCTTGCGCTGACGTTAGGGAGTCGATCTTGAGCTTGAGGACGAGCATCTCGAACGGTGGTCTTCAATCTGCCTTGGAGGAGTACGTCGACAAGTTCGGGGACCAGGCAGGCATAAAGACTAAGATACTTGTCGAGCCAGGGACCGAGCTTGGGCTCAGCCCTGTCGCCGAGGTGCAGGTGCTGAGAATTGTGCAGGAGGCGCTCACCAACATACGTAAGCACGCGAAAGCCAGGAACGCGCTGGTCAGAGTATCTGGCCAGAACGGTGATACCCTATTGACGATCGAAGACGACGGCCGTGGGTTTGATCTCGACTTCGTGGTGCAGCAGAAGGGCGCGCATTTCGGGCTGCAGACTATGAGAGAGCGAGCCAACGCAATCGGAGCGTCATTCGTCGTTAAGACTGCGCTGGGCAAAGGGACGACTGTCGAGATTGGCATACCCAAGAGCAAGGGAGGAGATGGCCGTGGAAGTTGAACGAACGACAGTGCTTCTGGTAGATGATCACACGCTGTTTCGCCAGGGGCTTGCGGGATTGCTGTCGTCACAAGACGACATAGAAGTCATTGGAGAGGCTTCCACCGGCGAGGAGGCGGTAGAGAAAGCTCGAGAGCTCGTGCCCGACCTCATTCTTATGGATATCAATATGCCGGGAACGAACGGGCTGGAGGCGACACGCCTTATTAAGGACGAGTTGCCCCACACACGGATCGTCATGCTAACTGTTTCAGAGGACGATCGTGACCTGTTCGAGGCAGTCAAGAACGGAGCGGAGGGATATCTTCTCAAAACCCTTAAGGCTGAGCAACTCTTCGAGCTACTTAAAGGCGTCTTCAAGGGCGAAGCTCCCATTTCTCCATCTATGGCCAGGAAACTGCTCGCCGAGTTCGCCCAAATGGCGCGGCGGGATGACGACAAAGAGCAGCAGCTGCCAAGCAATCGTCAGGAACTCACCCGGCGAGAGCGGGAAGTTCTGCAGTTGCTCAGCGACGGCTCTACCGATAAAGAAATAGCCGCCACCTTGTGCATTAGCCGAAGAACCGTCAAGAACCACGTCCACAATATCCTCGAAAAACTGCAACTCCAGAACAGAGTGCAGGCGACCGCTTATGCCCTGAGAGAAGGGCTCGTCCGCGGCCATCAGGATTAAACTCTGGTACAACCGACACATTTCGATCCCTGGACCATAGACCTCTGGCTCTATGAGCGGGGGCCGAAAGTGGAAGACATTCCTTCTCCAGGGTAGGCCCTTTTTGTGTCTCGATATGAAGCCATCGAACGATGGTTATTGTCGTTATTCCCGTCTAAGATAACAGCAGTCAGCGAGAAGTTCGCGCCTGCCCGTTACGGTGGAGGGCTCTGTCCGTTGAATGGCCAGAATCGGTCAACCTTAACGCAAACCGATGTAGGATGCGAAAACAGATCGAGAGGTGATACCCGGTGGCTAGTCCACGCATCTTGGTGCTGTACGGCAGATCTCTGTACGCGCAGGCAATAGAGACCCTTCTAAAGAAGAGAGACGAACTGGACGTGATCGGCCTAGACCTTGAGGACAAGGACACACTGAGACGTGTGGCTTCCATCCATCCGGAGGCTGTTATAGTTGACCACAATGACCTGAGACTGTACGGCGATTCGTTGATCTTGCAAGTCCTCAATGAGAGCTCGGAAGCGAAAGTGCTCTGCGTAAGTCCCAACCAGAGCGGCGTGGATGTATATCGCAAGAGCAGGATCGAAGTAACCTCGGCGGACGAATTGGTGGAGTCCATAACCAGCAGGTAAACCCCTGGGCGCAAACGCGTTGCGCTAGCCAACTGCTCGGATCATCTGCCCGGCTAAGCAAACCCCTTGAGCTCCCTGCCTTCCTCCTTTGGCCTGTAGTGGCCTGGGTATCTCCCGGAGTTACCTTTTCCCCGTGTCCAGTTTTGGGAGCCTTTGACGTGCGATGGGGCTAATTGCGTGCCGGGGAGATAGCTCTTTCGTGCTATGCAGGGCGATACCTACGGCGTGACTGGCGTGCCTGTGTAGGTCCTTTTTGGTACTCAATATGGAGCCATCGAACGATGCGCATTCGCTAGCTCCAGCATACTATTGGGTTGTCCAGAAGTGTGTCTTTACGAATCTGGATGTGTAGCAATTGATAATCAGCAATCATGCGCGGGCCGGGCGGTGCTTGGTCTGGTAGGTTGGCAGGTAGGTTGGCAGCTGATCGCTGACAGCTACTCAGCATCCAGCCGTGGAAGGCAATGAAGCCTGTGTCGTCGTCCAGAAGGTGGTGAACCACACCAGCAGTTGGCTTGGCAGACCTAGCGAAATGCAGAGCCCAGACGGCATAACCCACGGCGAAGGGAGACGGTGTCCACGATGAAGAGGTGCTTCTTCACGAAGTTCGTGCCTGCATTCAGCATTTCGACGCGGGTTATCACATTCTTTTTCGCACTTCTCTTGGCAACGGTCGCGCTGGTGGTGGTCTTCACACATTTGCCCGCCACGCAGTTACTGGCTGCAGAGCCCCCAAAGTGCCTTGATTGCCACGGGGCCAGTGGCAGCAAACCGGTTCCCACAGATCACGCAGGGCGGAGTGAAACAATGTGCGCCGCCTGCCACCCATCCGCAGCGGAGCACGCGTCGGGGCAAGTGCCATCCAGCCCTGCGCAGGGTCAGCCAGCGCCCGCATCCACTCCCACTGCTCCGGCAGCAGCAGTGGAGAAAGGGCAGTCCGAAATAGAGAAGTGTATGGGCTGCCACCAAAACGAAAACCTTACAACTACCTTGGGGAACGGAGAGGTACTCAACCTCCACGTTGACGCCAGCGCTTTTGCCAATTCAGTTCACGGCGGGAAGCTTACCTGCTCTGATTGCCACGCTGGCTACACCGAGTTCCCTCACCCCCAACTCCGCGCGACCAGCAAGCGCTCGTTCGTGCTGGCGTACTACGAAGTATGTAAGAGATGCCATTTTGCCAACTACACTAAGACTCTAGACAGCGTGCACTACACGGTCCTTAGTTCGGGTAGCCAGAACGCTCCAGTGTGCACGGACTGTCACGGCGCCCATAACGTCACCCTCCAGAACATATCGAGGGCGCAGATCTCTCACAGCTGTGGAACGTGCCACGAGGATGTTTACGCGCAATATGCGAAAAGTGTGCACGGCGCTGCCTTGCTGGACGGCAACAACGAGGATGTGCCTGTTTGCACCACTTGTCATGGCGTCCATAATATACAAAGTGCATCCTCGTCCCAGTTCCATCTTATGTCCACCGACCTTTGCGCCAAATGCCATAGCGACGCCGAAAAGATGGCCAAGTATGGTCTGTCGCCGGAAGTGGTTCAGACGTACCTGGACGATTTCCACGGCAAGACCGTAAGTTTTGTGCGAAAACAGGAGAGCGTGGTCTGGACCGGCAAACCCGTGTGCACCGACTGCCATGGAGTCCACGACATTGCTAGTTCCAAAGACCCTGGTTCGCTCACAATCAAGTCGAATCTTCTGGCCACGTGCAGAAAATGCCACCCTGACGCTACCGATAACTTTCCCGACGCCTGGCTGTCACATTACCAGCCATCGCTCAACAAGGCTTCTATTGTTTACTTTATTAAGGTTTACTACTGGATTCTAATTCCAGTAATGATTGGGGGGCTTCTATTGCACATTCTTCTTGACCTGTGGCGCCTAGCGCGGAACAGGTAGTATTCCAAAGGAGAGTACGTGTGATGATTAATGCAAGGACGCAAGACACAACATACGGCGACGAAGCCGAACGAGATATGCCGTTTCAGCGATTTAACGTGGGCCAGCGTTTGGAGCACATCTTGCTTATGATATCGTTCACTGGCCTAGTTGTCACCGGACTTCCGCAGAAATTCTACGGCGAGAGCTGGGCCTCGGCAATTGTCCTGTTACTTGGTGGGATCGAATTTACGCGAACACTCCATCGTTTCCTGGCCACCTTGTTCGTCCTGGAGTCGCTATACCACTTCGTCTACATAACAGTTGGCGTGCTACGGGGAACGCAACCTCCATCGATGATCCCCACGATGCAAGATGTGCGCGATGCCTTCCGTATGCTAAGGTACTGCCTGGGGACCGTCAGCACGAGGCCAAAGTTCGACCGATACGATTATCGCCAGAAGTTCGAGTACTGGGGTGTCGTTCTCGGGGCAGCCATCATGATCGTCACCGGAGTCATCCTATGGTTCCCCACGTACGTGACTCGCATCTTACCTGGCGAGCTCGTCCCAGCGGCCAAGGAGATGCACGGCGGCGAGGCTCTTCTGGCTTTTCTGGTAATCGTCATCTGGCACCTCTACAGCGTTCATCTCAGTCCGGTCCAGTTTCCTGGTGACACTTCGATTTTCACCGGTAGAATATCGATCAAGAAGATGCTGCACGAGCATCCTCTCGAATACACCCGAGTGACTGGCATGCCTGTTCCTCTCGATGAAGAAGAGGAGTCTCTGGAGTCAGAAGTCAGCGGAGAAGAGAGGAAAGGCAGGTGAGAGTGGAGTCTGAATAGCCCCGGCATCACCCTTGCCACGCGACTGCCAACTGAGCCGTGGTGCGTGCGTTGATGTGCGCACCACGGCTGTCCGGCAACGGTAATTCAAGCGTACCGGTGGTAGTCATTACGCAGGATCACCTTATAGAGAGAGACCAGGGATGTCTCCTAAGTCTAGCCTCGCAAGCCGAATTGTCATCCTCATGACCATTATGATGATGGGTGTCTTCGGCGTGCTCGCCGTATCCAGCGTGCTGATCGTCCGTGATAGCGTGAACAGAACGCTGCAGGAGAGGCTGCTGCTCGCCAAGGCGACCGCGAGCCATCTCGACTACATCTTAAGGACTAACCTTGACCTCCTGCAGTGCCCCTGTGCCGAGAGCCTGCTCAGCGGAGAAGGCGATCTGGACCAAGAACGGCGCGCCCTGCGCGACACCTACTTTCGCACTATCTTCAACGACGGAGTCTACGTCGTCGACAGGTACGGCAAGGTTCAGTGGAAAGAGCCTGCCTCCGGCTCCGTGCCTACGGACGTCTCCAGGTACGAGCATGTTCAGAAGGCACTTGCCACAGGTAGGCTTGTTGTGTCCGATATCTACCAGGTTGAGACTACAGGGAAACCGGTAGTATCCGTCGTCATCCCGATTCGAGATGCCTCCGGTTCTATCATAGGGTTGCTGGGAGGTGATCTCAACCCTACGGACGCAAGTTTCCGACGCATCGTGGAACCGGTTGGACTTGGCCCGAGTGGATACGTCGAGGTGGTGGACAGCAGAGGAGTAGTGGTAGCAAGCAGCGTAAGCGGCTACGTGTTAAGTGAGACCGACCACAGTGATCGCCTGACTACTCTGATTCGCGAGCGGCAAACCACCGTTGGTACCTGCCACGATTGCCACACGCCAAGCACGGAGGCGCGACGCGAGGCGGAGGTGATGGCCTTCGCTCCACTCAGCGCCGCACCATGGGGTGTGCTGATAAGGGAGCCGGAGAAGGACGCTCTCGCACCGGCGAGAAGTCTGCAGTGGGAGTTGATCCTTATTGGTGTGCCGGCGTTCGCCATCTCTGTCGCCTTAGCCTGGGCTTTTTCTCAGAGCATAACCCGCCCTCTTCGCCAGTTGACCGTTGCGGCCGATCGAATCGCCTCAGGTAATCTCTCCGTGCACATACGCGACTTCGGCAACGACGAGGTAGGCAAACTCGCCCGATCTTTTGACGAGATGCGGCGAAAACTTCGAGATTCGTTGGACGAGGTACGCAGCTGCAACAGAAGCCTCGAAACCAGAGTGGCCGAGAGGACACGAGAACTCGAAGCGTCCTATCGCGAAATAAGAGACAAGGATCGTATTCGGCGGGAGCTTCTGGGTAAAGTCATCTCCGCACAGGAAGAAGAGCGTAAGAGAATAGCACGGGAGTTGCACGACGAAACAAGCCAGTCTCTAGCCGCGCTTCTGGTTGCTATC
>Ga0315298_1007516_pt1 | contig 14301 bp, 11 predicted proteins | sample WHS_1_MG_FD_203077 | JGI IMG/M metagenome (GOLD analysis project Ga0315298, IMG submission 203077) | Extremophilic microbial mat communities from Washburn Hot Springs, YNP, Wyoming, USA - WHS_1_MG | ecosystem: Environmental > Aquatic > Thermal springs > Hot (42-90C) | place: USA: Wyoming... | reverse complement strand
TGAACCGGCTTGCTTCGTCTCGGAGAGAATTGCCCACCTCCTTCAGCGTGAAGGCTGTTGAAAGAACTTTGCCCAGCTCAACATACTGGGTGAACGCGTTAATCAGGATCATTGTCGAGAGGAATGCTAGCACGCTCAGCTTCAACGCAATTGCTCCAACAGTGCCTCCTCCAGCGACGCATAGGACAACCATCACCACCCCGGTTAGGACTATCCTCCAGGCCTCGCCCCTGAACCCGTCCCAGAAGCCCCTCCAGAACATTGAGGACTCCGGATCCAGGATGAAGCTGGCTTTTGCGACAAGCCTGCCGTAGCGCGCGCGCTAAGTAAAACCTAGAACAGTCCCATACTACTTTAAGTGTTAGAAGGAATTCACGAATTTTGGCAGGAGCTTTAGCGCGCACGCTAGTAGAGGACTAGCCTCATGTAATAAATACCAGAGAGGAGGTGGTTTGGATGTTGATGCCGGATGCTAAGGAGGAAGGGGTGAGGCATTTGGAAGAGCTTTACGAAGACGAGTCTATTTCAGCTGCTTAGTTCACGGTAAAGCCGGGCTAGAGAGCTGGTGCACGCTGAAAAAGGGAAGCATACGCTCCAAACGCTTCCAAAAAACGCTTGGAAACACTTAAATAGGCTGGGTACTATTTCCTTCTCCTCAGATACTTAAGTGGCAGAGGCAACGCACGGCGGTAAGAGAGTAAGCGTGAGAAAGCTTCTAGCAACCTGCATCCATTTCCCTTATAGACTTATAGAACTATGTTTAAACAAGAGGTGGCGCGAATGCCGAAGGTGACCAACATAAGAAAAGCACTCGTAATAGGAAGCGGAGGAATAGTAATAGCTCAAGCAGCTGAATTCGACTATAGTGGAAGTCAGGCGCTTAAGGCTTTGAAGGAGGAGGGCATAGAGACCGTGATTGTCAATCCGAATATCGCGACGATTCAGACGAGCAGGAGGATGGCTGACAAGGTTTACCTCGAGCCACTGAGCGTGAAATCTGTTTCCAAGATAATTGAAAAAGAGAGGGTGGACGGGATACTACTGGGCTTCGGGGGTCAGACGGCGCTCAACCTTGGCATAGGCCTGCATGAAGCGGGTGTTCTTGACAAGTATGGTGTCAGAGTGTTGGGGTGCTCTATTGAAACCATCAGGATGGCTGAGGACAGGGATCTTTTCAGAAAGGCTATGTGGGAGATAGGCTTGGATGTTCCTCCTAGCGACATAGCAAGGTCTCCTGAGGATGCTGTAAAAATTTCTGAGAGGCTTGGCTTCCCGCTTCTAGTCAGGACCTCGTTCACGCTTGGGGGTCAGAGCTCGAGCATAGTCAGGAATAGGGATGAGCTTTACGACGCGGTTTCAAAAGCTTTGAAATGGAGTATTAACAGAGAGGTTCTCGTGGAAAGGTCTTACTTCGGATGGAAGGAGCTTGAGTACGAGTACATGAGGGACTATTATGGGAATAGTGTCTCGGTTGCGACTATGGAAGGCTTCGACCCTCTCGGCGTGCATACAGGTGAAAAAATAGTTGTGGTTCCGATTCAGACGCTCACGAACAAGGAGTACCATAGGCTAAGGGAGGCTGGCCTTAGGATTGTTGAAAAGCTGAAAATAGTTGGAGAGTGCAATATTCAGTTTGGCCTAAATCCTGAGAGAGGGGAGCTGATCGTCGTCGAGGTGAACCCAAGGCTTTCAAGGTCGAGTGCTCTAGCATCAAAGGCTACTGGATACCCGTTAGCGTACCTGGCTGCCAAGCTCGCCCTGGGCTACCGTATAGAGGAGCTTATTAACAAGGTTACCGGAGTTACGAAGGCTAGCTTTGAACCTGCTCTCGACTACGTGGTTGTAAAGTTCCCCAGGTGGGACTTCAAAAAATTCCCTGGTAATGTTGACAGAACCATAGGGACAATGATGAAGTCTGTAGGGGAGGTGATGGCTATTGGCAGGGTTTTTGAAGAGGCTTTGCAGAAGGCTGTTAGAATGCTTCAAATAGGGAAGGCGGGCGTAGTTGGGAACGAGGGTGAGGAAGGCGACGTCCCGTCTGATTTAGCAGAGTTTCTTAAACCGAGTGACGAGAGGCTTTTCAACGTCGCCAGGGCGATGAAGAGGGGGGTCAGCGTAGAGGAGATAAGCAGGATCACCGGCATAGACAAATGGTTCCTCTACAGGGTTCTCAACATAATCCGTGTCGACTCTGAGCTTAGATCGCTTAGGGATGAGGAGGATGAGAATAGGCTGGCTGATAAAATCAGGGAGGCCAAGAGGCTCGGGTTCTCCGATATCCAAATAGCCAAGAGACTTGGGTGGAGCGAAGACGAGGTGAGGAGTTTCAGGGTTAAGCACGGCATTAAGCCCGTCTTCAAACTTATAGACACCATGGCTGCTGAATGGGAGTCTGTCACGAACTACCTCTACGCCACTTACGGGGATGAGGCTAGTGATGTTTCGGGTAGCAGTGGCAAGAGGAAGGTGATAATACTGGGAGCTGGGACGAACAGGATTGGGAGCAGCGTCGAATTCGACTACTGCACCATGCACACCGTATGGTCCATGAAGGAGGAGGGTTTCGACGAAGTTATAGTTGTGAATAATAATCCCGAGACTGTTTCCACGGATTACGACATGTCGGATAAGCTGTATTTCGAGGAACTCTCGTTCGAGAGGGTTATGGACATTGTGGAGGCTGAGAACCCTGAGGGCGTGGTTGTGACGATGGGCGGCCAGGATCCGATTAACATCACTCAGAAACTTTATAGGCATGGTGTCAGAATACTCGGAACCTCTCCGCTCAGCATAGATTTCGCCGAGGACAGGGCGAAGTTCAGCCTCCTGCTTGACAACCTGGGTATAAAGCAGCCAGTCTGGACTAGGGTTACCAGCATGGAGGAGGCGGTTTTAAAGGCAAGGGAGATAGGGTATCCTGTCCTAATAAGGCCCTCATACGTGTTGTCAGGCGCAGCCATGAACGTTGCTGCAAACGAGGAGGAGCTTGTAGAATACATTCGTAACGCGACGAGAATATCTCCCGAGCACTCCGTAGTCATCAGCAAGTTTTTCGAACGGGCTTACGAGGCTGAGGTGGACGCCATCAGCGACGGCGAGGACGTTTTCATAGGCGGGGTTATGGAGCACCTGGAGTACGCTGGAACACACAGCGGCGACGCCACTATCATCATCCCCCCGCAGAGGCTTACTGAAGACGTTGTAGAGAAGATCAAGGACTGCACCATCAGGATTGCCAGGGAGCTCCGGATAGTGGGAGCTTTCAACATACAGTACCTTGTTAAGGATTCCGAGGTCTACGTTATAGAGGCCAACGTTAGGGCAAGCAGGACAATGCCTTTCGTAAGCAAGACGAGGGGCATACCTTTAATATGGCTCGCCGGAAAACTTATTGCTAGACGCAAGCTTAAGGAGTTTAAAGATGCATTGAAGTATAACGAGAGGACGGTCGGCGTTAAAGTACCCGTCTTCTCATTCGTGAGGCTTAAAGGAGCTGATCCTGTTCTAGGGGTTGAGATGAGGTCGACCGGCGAAGTAGCATGTGTTGGCTACGATTTCATAAACACTTTCACCCGGGCGTGGGAGTCCTCGGGCTTAAGCCTGCCCTCTAGGAACGACATCATATTCATAACGGTTAGGGACGAGGATAAGCCCAGGGCTTTAAAACTAGCTTCAATGCTCAGGGAAATGGGCTTCACAATAGCCGCAACCCGGCGTACAAGAGACTTCCTGGTTTCAAACGGCTTGAAGGACGTGATACTGGTTAAGAGGCTTAGCGAGAAGTCTGAGGACGGAGTGGATTCGATAAGCTTCCTCGCAAGCGGTAAGGTAGGCTTGGTGATAAACACTCCAGACCTCAGGGATAAGAGTACTCTCGAAGACATGTATGTGATAAGGAGGACGGCCGTGGAATTCGCCATACCGGTGATCACAAGCCTAGAGGTTGCAGAGAAGATAGTTGAGGCGATACGTTTCAAAAACAATAATAACGGTTCCGAGCAGGAGCCCTGTTCGCTTGACGAGTATCACAGGGAACTACCCCTCTCAATATACGTCTAGGCTAGGGCTTAACGTATGCGACGACTCTCCTGAGAAACCTGGTTTTCTCAAGAGAATCCTGAATATTCAGGATTATGCTGAGCATTGGGGAGACAATCCCGGGTGAAGCATAGACTCCTCTTCCGCTGCCCATCCTACCCCCGACGATGCTGTTGAACAAAAGGTCGAATTTACCCTCAATCTCCCCTCCAGTGGAGGAAACCACTGTAGCGGAGAAATCAGCCATCATCTCCTGGATTTTCATTATTCTCTCAAGAATCGGTGTTAACGCCTTCCTAGACTTACTGATGACGTATCGCCACTCAGCCAAGTTGTTCGATAAAACTGTTGTCTGGGGAAGGGCTGGTTTCTTCCTTCTAAGCTCTTGTAGCAGCTTCTCAGCCTCAACATACTCCCTGATGGAGCTGGGGAAAACATCTCCGTCCCTCAAAATACTACTTATAGCTTGCTTAAGCATGCTTAACCGGGCTGCCTTCTCAGGAAGCTGGCTGGCATAGAGCCAGGGTATGACGCCTTCCATCTGGTCTACAACCTTATCCGCAGAGTCCCTAACCAGCTTCAGCATCCTGCAGGATTCAGACGCCTCCCTGAGGGTCTCCTGCTCAACGGGCTCGGCTGGAGGAACGCCCGTCTTCCCCTCGCCGAAGTAAGCCTTCAGCAGCACAGCGTTGCCGAGCAAGCCGTGCGTGGAAGGAGTTTTACTGCTCTCTACGTGTGAGAGGAACAGGACGATCCTCCCAGACCCGTATTCAGCTGATGCGACGCTACTAGAACCCTCAATTATTCTACGCGTCTCCTCGCACGGTATGCCGTATTCGACCCCGGTTAAAGGCAGCATCATTCTTCCGAAAACCTGTTTGGCGCTGACTATTCTGACAAGCGGACCGGTGTGGAGCATTGAAAGCTCACCCGCATACCCGAGGGTTAACAAACCTTTTCTTAAAATCCTCGACTTGACGAGGCCTGAGACAGGATACGTCCTTAAAACCCCGCTCAGCCTTCTACCTGAGAGGACAGGCCAGGAGGGCTCTGAAACCGTGTCGCTCAGGAGCTCGCATTCAACAAGCTGCAGCTCGCTCCAAGCCTCTATCTCTCCGTAGGCCGACACGGGCAGGTTAACCGGTTTAAGGGGCAACAGAGCGCCTGCGCATATCCCTACGTATAGGCCTCCAGACCCTATGAATTGCCTAATCATCCTAGCCTCCTCCTTGCTGAGCGAGCTGAGCATTTCAAAACTATCCCCCCCGCCGATCATGAAGACATCTAGAGAATTCAAGTCCTCGAGCGTCAAAGGCCCTGGGAGAAGAGATATTCTCCGGAAACCCATGTTCAACAGGGTTTCAACGGTTTCCCGCAGGTATGGTATTGAAACCCCGCTGCCACTGTAAATCCCTATGAGCGGGTTTCGCAGCCAGGCTACTCCCTGTTGATTCATGGTTCTCAAAGGCTTCGGTTTAACGCCATATTCTTCGCCAAGACTACTCACTAAGAATTCTGAATAGAAGTCGTCGACGCCGATCACAAAGTCGCCGGGCTTAAGGCCAGCATCCTTAGCCCCTCTAAGCCTTAAAAACCTTCCGACTTTGAAGCCTGCCTCAAGGAGATTGTTCACCAGCCTATACGTATTGGGATATGCTTCCCCACCTCTTTCCCTAAACTGTATCCTCCACCACTTCAACGTTCCCACAAAGCATTAACCAGTATATAATCTCATCTGAATCCTCTTACAACTCTATTTTTACGGGCGGCTTCCCGGCTGGTTTAAACTTGCCCTTTAAAACCTTTAACGCCGCCTTGACGGCGGTTACGCTCGGAGTAAAGGCGGCGACGCATATTTTAGCACTGCTCAACAGGGTTAAATCCGGGGGGGCTCCGAATGTTATTACAACGCTCTCCCTGAAGAACTCGACCAGTTTTTTAAGCATTGAGAACTCCTTTCTGTTTACGTAAGCATTGTAAGCCAGTATCATCAGCAGCGTGTTGCTGGGGGTGCTTCTGTAAATCTCTCCCAACTTCTTGCTGGACGCCTCTTCGAGACGCTCTAAAATGGTGAACCCTCCTAGCTCTTCTTCCAGAACTTCTTCTAGAACCCTCCTGCCCGGTTCCTCAAGCTGCTCTTCAAGCTTCTCGGTGACGACTATCAGGGGTTTGCCCAGCCATCTTAACGGAAGCTCGTCACCACCCTTCACTATGCTTATGCTTCGAATAAAGGTTTTCCAAGCCTTAGTCCGGTTTATAATGCTGCCGCGCGTTTTCTCAGGAGTCTTTTTAAACTTCTCAAACTTTTTAAGTTTAAAACTCAGAACTTCTAAAGCACTGCTTCTTACTCTCTCGTACAAATCCTTGTCCTCCCTGGTTTTTTCAATTATGCTGCCCAAAACCTCTCGAGTTTCTTCGATTCTTCTCGAAGGCGCGATGATGTGGTTCCCCGCCCTCAAAGCCTTTAGCGCAGCCTCCTGCAAGTCAAATTTCTCCAGGACCTGTTTATCGTCCAAATAATCCGTCATAAGGATTTTTTTAAAACCCATTTCCCTCTTAACTATTTTCTCAACGATCTTAGGCGAAAGGGATGACGGCATGTCTATGCTTTCCACCGCCGGAAGCGGGCCGTGCCCAATTATAACCCCCTCTGCTCCGGATTTGAAAGCCTGTTGGAAAGGCTTGAAGTCTCTTTTAAAAAGTCTGTCAAGGTCTTCAGGCTCACCGCCATGCCTCCCGGGAAAGTATTTGACGAAGGATAACACGCCCCCGTTTCTAAGGCCCCTTATATAGCTGTCCACATAGTTCGACACTTCGTCAGGATCATCGCCGAAACAGCTTTCTCCAATTTCCGGAGAATAAAGGTTCGCCACTGGCGCCAGATTCGTGTTAATGCTGAGGGTTCTCAACTCCAGAGCAGTCACGTAACCAGCTATGTAAGCCGATTTCAACTCTCCGGTTGCACCCAGACCCATTTGACTCGGCAACTCGGTTACTGGCGGGTAAAGACCCTCAAACCCCTTACCCTCATGCTCAGCAGCAAGTATTAGGGGGAACCCTAGAGCCCTCCTGTATGAGGCAGCCAGCTCCTTCAAAGATGATCCTGGATTCTTAATCCCCGACAGAGCTCTTCTCCCAATTATCAGCCCGCTTAAAGCGTTTCCCAAAATCGTCTCTTCCAACTCGTCGAAGCTTTTTATCTCATCCACATAGCCCATCACCGTCTGCCCAGCAATTTTCTCGAAAGACGTCCTCTGGATAATTCTGTCCAGCGTAGTCATCTTCCTACTTGTTCACCGTCCCTCTGCAGAGGCTTTCAGACATATAATCGTTCAACTGTTTTAAGCCCTATAAGGATTTCCGGGTTTTTAAAGCTGTTTCCCAAGGGACGACTCAACATTTTCCACGAATTCTTTCAGCAGAATGCCTGCTTGCCTACTGATTTTCTCACCGGGTGTGAAAACCCTTATGTTGCGGTATCCGAAGTCCACTACGACGTAAAGTGGAAACCCTTCGACTTCACGGGGCATCGACCCCTTAAAATAGACCGAGCGCTTCCTAGTAGACTTAACCTGCATCAGAACACACCTGCCTTTTCTCAGGCAGACAAGGTCTGCTGGGCCAAGGCTTCCGCCGGACTTAACCGTCACCCAGCCATACTTATGGAGAAACATCCTGATCTTACGCTCAGCAAGATAGCCTTTTCTCTTGGGAATGCTCATGGGGCAGTACCTAAATGTTCTTAATCAATTTAACGATTTCCATTCCATCGACAAGCCCGAACGACCCCCTGCGCCCAGAATCCTCGTCGAACGGAAGCCCGTCGCCCTTCAAACCAGGCTTCATCACTGCAAACGGGGTCGGGTCCAAAGTATGGTTTCTAACGGATACCGGCGTCGGATGGTCTATCAGGATGCTTATAGAAACGTCCTCGGCAGCATTATCAAGTATTCTTCTGAAAAGCCTCCTGTCCATCTCTTCAATAACCTTCACCTTGGTTTCGAAAGAGCCCTCGTGACCAGCCTCGTCTGGAGCCTCGACGTGCAGGTATACGAAGTCAGATTCCTCGAGAGCCTTGATCGCATACCGGGCCTTGTTCTCATAGCTCGTATCATAGTAACCGGTTGCACCGGGTACTTCGGGAACCGACATCTGGGCAAGCCTACCCACTCCCTTTATCAGGTCTACTGCCGCTATTACCGTGCCCGTTAAACCGTGTTTCAAGGCGAAAGGCTCGAGCTTAGGCATTCTACCCTGCCCCCATATCCAAGCCATGTTCACAGGCCTCTTGCCAGCTTTCAGCCTACGAATGTTCACCGTGTTTTTTGAGAGAATACGGATTGACTCAAGCATCATCCTGTTCAGCATCCTAGAGTCCTCGTTATCCGGCTTCAACAAGTGTTTCCCATATTCTTCACCCACAATATCGTGCGGCGGAGTCGCCCTCAACCCCTCCCCCCTTTCTGAGACGAAGAGGTTCCTGTAGCTTACACCCGTGTAGAACCTTCCGACACTGCTAAACCTCATGTTCAACTCTGCTATCAGAAGCTCAGCCTCCCTAGTTTCAATATGATCCCCAGAATAGTCTACAACCCTGTTCCCCTCAACGGTTATGAGGTTACACCTGAAAACAACCTCTTTGCCGCCGACAGTAATACCCCTGGCTGCAGCCTCTAAGGGTCCTCTCCCCGTGTAGCATGAAACAGGATCGTAACCCAGTATGATGAGGTTCGCAATATCGCTGCCCTTAGGCAGACCGGGCCGGAGAGTCCTGAGCAGTCCCATTCTCCCCCTCCTTGCTATATCATCAATACTGGGCTTCTCAGCCGTCTGAAGCGGTGTTCTACCACCGGCTTCTTCAACCGGGTAGTCGGCCATCCCGTCTCCAAGTATGACTAGGTGCTTCAAGCCTCCTTTCAGGCCGTAGAAAGAAGCTTTAACGTTTTCCCAGCCTATAAACCTTATTAGGTTTCAGCGTTTGAAAAAACCGGGCTTGAAGAAGAAGACAGACCAGTTGGATAAGATACTCGAGATGCTTGCTAGAAACAGGCTTGAGGAGGCTGAGAAGCAGCTGGATGGTTTTAAGTCCAGCGGCGGATATGAGGCGGGCTACCTTAAAGGCTTAAGGGGGATCCTTCAGACGTTGAGGAAGCCTGTTGAGGGAAGCGTTACCGGATGGGCTGCAGGCGAGCTGGAGGGGAATCTGAAAAGCATGAGGGAGACTGTTGAAACGCATTTTCTAAGCCAGGAGGAAGAGGGGTTTTTCGCAGCATGGATGGACTTCTTAGGGAAGCTGTGTGGGAGGGAAAAGAACGTTGTATAGGAGGAACCATGTGAACAGCCAGGCTAGGAAAAAGCTGCCCACGCCCTCCTTCCAGGTGGCACTCTCATCCTTAAGCCTACCCCTGTAGAGCCTTTTGAAAAAGTAATAGGTCAAGAAATATGCTAAAACCATGTTTAGGAAGGAGCTTATTATAGAGGAGGGGGGGCGCCAGAAGAAGGCGTGTAGAGCACCCAGTAGGGCTCCCAAGGAAACTCTCGTCCAATACATGAAGCTTTCAGGTTTAAATCTGTACTCGCTCATTCATCCTGAGGGTGAGAACCTTGAAAATAAGTCTTTCCAGCATCGATTACCTAGTGCTTTCCAAGGAGCTCTTTAACGAGCTGCAGGGAGCATGGGTTGACAACGTTTACAGTAATCCCGAATACAGGTACTACTTGATAAGCTTTAGGGCAGGCGGAGCTGTGAAGAAACTCGTCATAATACCTGGTGAAGCATTGTTTCTAACTCGCCGAGACTATCCTGTTCCAAGCACGCCCGACGGGAACGTGACGCAGCTGAGGAGACTAGTCTGCAACCTCCGGGTTGAAGACGTTAAGCAGCATGACTTAGACAGGATTATCATCATAAGCCTTTCCAGAGGAGGCTTCAAAGCTAGGCTTATCGCAGAGGGTTTGAAACGCGGCGTCCTAGTGCTTGCTTCAGAAGACTGGCGTATCCTTTTCACCTCCCGAAGGATCGAAACCGGAGCCAGGTCGCTCCGGGAGGGGGAGAAATACGTTTTCCCCCCGTCTAACATTTTTGATCCTAGGGGCACTTGGAACCCGGAGGCATTAGGGGAAAACCCCTTAGAGAAGCTCAGCAGGCTGATAGCTGGAAGCCTGGGCTTCGGATCTAAAACGATGAGCGAAATATGCAGGAGGGCGGGGCTAGATCCTGATTCGAACGCTGTAGGAAAGGCTCCCCTCGTACTGGAGACCGCCCAGAAGCTTATCAAAGAGGCTGAGGAGGCTCCAAAGCCGAGAATCTATTACCGCGATGGCCACCCGGTCGACGTATCCGGGGTAAGGCTTCTCTCAATGGAAGGCCTGGAGCAGAAGGAGTTCGAAACTCTTTCAGAGGCTTTGGACGAGTATTACGCAACAGTGGGGTTTGAGGCTGCCGGCGGAGATGAGAAAGCATCCTTGGAGCTGAGCAGGCTAGTCGAAATCAGGGAGAACCTCACTTCTCAAATAGGGGAGCTGAGGGAAAAGGCTAGGATAATAATGGAGAACCTCGCTGGCTTCCAAGCTGCTTTAGACGCCGCTAAGAAAGGTGGAGAAGCTCCTGCAGGTTTCAAGATTCTTGAGACCGACTACGGCAAGAGGATTGCCAGAATATTTTATAACGATTCAGAATTCAAGCTTAGTCTAGATTATTCAGCCGCGTCAAACGCATCCAATATGTTTGGAGACGCTAAGAAGATAGAGAAGCATCTATCCGAGATCGACGGCAAGATTCTGATTCTCAAGGAGAAGACCTCTGCCCAGGGGAGGAAAATGGTTCCCGGTAAGAGGGTTGAAAGAAAATGGTATGAGAAGTTCCGCTGGAGCATATCGGCTAACGGAAACCTGATCCTAGCGGGCAGGGACGCTGGGACAAATGAGCTTCTCATAAAGAAATACGTCACTGATAGAAGCATAGTGTTTCACGCAGATTTCGCGGGAGCACCCTTCGTAACAATACATAATGTTGAAGAGCCTTCTGAAGAGGAGCTGGAGGAGGCTGCGCTCATAGCTGCATGCTACACTTCAAGGGCCTGGGAGAACAAGTATGCTTCCCTCGACGTCTACTGGGTCAGGGGAAGCCAGGTTAGCAAGCAGGCTCCCCCAGGCCAGTATCTCCCCAGAGGAGCCTTCATGATACGTGGAGAGAAGAACTTCATAAGAAACGTGGAGCTTAAGCTCTGGATAGGCATCGCTGAGGACGGTGAGATAGTTTACGGGAGTTTAAGCAAGGTGAAGGCAAGGTGTAGGAAGTACGCGTTCATCGTTCCTGGGGACAGGGATAAGAATGACGAGGCTTCTAAGCTTGCGGAGAAGTTTTTTAAACATGTGGCTCTGCCTCTCGGAGCATTGTCTGAGCTGCGTGAAAAGATCCGCAGCATTATTCCCGGGAAGCATTGTGAAGCCCACTATATGCCTTTCGTCCCACCCGAGTAGGATAGTTCTAATCAGAATGCATAGTTAATGCTTAAAAAGGAATGCTTGTTTTAAAGACCGTGGGTTGAAGACAGCCGCCAGAATAAGCAGGCTTGAAGAGCCACCTCACCGGAGAATATTGAAAGAGGCCCAGTCTAGGAGGAGCATCGTTATGAACCTTAGCGTCGGAGACATTTTCGTGGAGCCCCACCCATTGGTTAAGGAGGCTGTTAGAAAAGCCTCTGAGGAGAGCAGCCTGACTTATCCTCCTGTAGAGGGATTTAACGAGCTTAGAAGCCTCATAGCCGAATACTTGAAGGAAAGCAGGGGTTTAGAGGTCAGGGGAGAAAACGTTCTGGTGACGGCAGGGGCTTCAGAAGCATTTCTAATCGCATTGATGACCGTGCTGGACGCTGGAGACACGATTATTCTCCCGGACCCGACTTACCCGCAGCACTCTCTAGCGGCAAACCTTTTCGACAACGTTAGGACAGACTATTACAATCAGGATTCTAATGTTAGCGAGCAGGTAGCAGGGAAAAACAATAGGCGTACCCTCATACTGGTCTGCTCTCCAAACAACCCCACGGGAAGAATTGTCCAAGGCAGTGACTTGAAGAAGCTTGTCGAGCATGCCCGTGAAAGCGATTCCATAATTATCTCGGATGAGACCTATTTAGAAATATTTTTCGGTGGAAACATGCCGGTGAGCCCCGGGAGCTTCGACGCCAATCTTGAAAACACCATCATCATCGGAAGCTTCTCCAAGAACATGGGGGTAACTGGCTTAAGGGTTGGTTTCCTGGCTTCTGAGAAGAACACTGTTGGCAAGGCTGGCATGGTGAGGTACGCCACCTCACTAACCTCAAACACCCTTGGGCAACGCGTCGTTCTGAAGACTCTTCCCCTCATCAGCGAGATCTCAGGCTACGTTAGGATGAGCGTTGAGAAACGCCTCAGAACATTCCTGCATGGTTTTAAACGGACGGACCTGCTTAAGGTTTACGAGCCCCAAGGCTCGCTCTACATATTCCCATACTTACCTTTCAAATCCTTCGAGTTCTGCTTGGAGCTGGCCAGGGAGACGGGAGTCGTCCTGGCTCCAGGCCAGGGGTTCGGCCCCTCGGGGGAAAAACACGTTAGGATAAGCTTCGGGGCGAGGGAGGAAGACATAAGAAACTCCATAGAGTTGATAAACAGGTTTGAGCCTAGGGTTGAACGATTGCTTTAAAGAGGGCGGGGACGTTCTCCTCGTAACGTCTAAAGGCAAGAAACGGGTTGTGAAAATACAGGGCGATAGGATCCACACTCACAGAGGGTATATACAGGTATGCGACATAGTTGGCAGACAGCCTGGGACAACAGCTAGAACCCACAGAGGGGAGGAGGTGCTTGTGCTAAAGCCCAGGGTCGTAGACTATATTCCTAAGCTGGCCAGGAGGACTCAGGTAATGTATCCCAAGGACCTTGGCTATGTGATTTTAAGCCTCGGAATATCGCCAGGCTTCAAGGTTCTTGACGCGGGAACGGGGAGCGGGGCGGCCGCCATGGTCATGGCGAGCCTCGTCAAGCCGACTGGAAAAGTCTTCTCGTACGATGTTAACGAGGAATCCATAGCAGTTGCCCAGAGAAACCTTGAGAGAGCCGGGCTCCTAGAGTACGTGGAACTCGTGCGCGGCGACGTTAAAACAATGGTTTTCAGCGAGTTTTTCGACGCAGCCTTAATGGATCTTCCAGACCCCTGGGAAGCCCTGGGAAACGTTTCAAGGTTCCTGAAGCCATCGGCCAGAATATGCATCGTCATACCGACTATGAACCAGCTGGAGAAGGCTTACTTAGCAATGGTTGACTCAGGAGTAGCGCATCTTGAAACCGTTGAGATATTTCTCCGCAGGATAAGGCCTTTCCAGGGAAAAGTCAGGCCAGAGTCCCTGATGATTGGGCACACTGCATACCTCATGCTGGGCGTCAAGGTTTTGAGAGAAAACGTTTAAAAAGAACGTGAAGAGGGTAGCGTTGGATTGCAGAAGAAGGAGACGATTTACTCGGCTGGGAACCTTCTCATACTGATAGGTTTGGTTGTTCTCGCAGCATTCATATTCGTCACCAGCCTGCAGGTTACAGGCTTCCTGAGAACAGGCGTCAACCTTCTCAGCTCTATACTCATCTACATCGGCGCTATGCTTCCATTCCTGCTTAAAGAGATGGATTATGAACAGAGGATGAGGAGCATTGGGCTAAGATGCTTCGTATCAAGCTTCGTAATGTCAATACTCCTTCTAGCCCAAACAATATTCAGAGGATTCGCCTCAACAGTTCCTATTTTAGCATCGCTTGCATTAGCATTATCTGGAATAGCGGCATACCTTCTTTCGAGAACCGGCAGAATTGCCCCGCCGTCCCTAAGGGAGACGCTTCTCTTCATATCCGTGGTAATAGTGTTTTCAACACCCATGATCCAGCTGTCTCTGCCAAGGTTTGGAATAAGCGCTGATGCAGCTAGAATCCTGACTATCAGCCTCCTAGTCGTCTTCACAGCAGTACTCTACGTTTCGCTTAGACTGCTTAAAGGACCCGGAAAGCCAGCTGCCTCCAGCTAAGATTGAAAGCGGGCTTTTTAAGCCTCTAAATACGTAACGCTTAATACTGTCTTTGAAGCATGCTTCGCAGGGTAAACCAGGCTCCTGCCCCGGGGGAAACCCTGAAGCAGGCCTCAACGTCTTGAGGAGGGCACAAGCCGCCTTGACCATGGGGATTGGGCGCGAAACCCGTGGAGAGGCTGAAGCAGCCTTCCCATGGTGT
>Ga0315298_1007513_pt1 | contig 14305 bp, 12 predicted proteins | sample WHS_1_MG_FD_203077 | JGI IMG/M metagenome (GOLD analysis project Ga0315298, IMG submission 203077) | Extremophilic microbial mat communities from Washburn Hot Springs, YNP, Wyoming, USA - WHS_1_MG | ecosystem: Environmental > Aquatic > Thermal springs > Hot (42-90C) | place: USA: Wyoming... | reverse complement strand
ACCCGCAAGCCACGCCGAACAAGGAGGCAAACCAATGAGATACGCCTTCTACCTTGACCTTGAGCGCTGCGTGGGTTGCTATGCCTGCGCTGTTGCCTGCATGGACCAAAACGACCTAGAGATCACAGCGGAGCCAACTGCCTGGCGCCAGGTTTTCCCCGTGGAAAGCAGCCCCAAGGAAGAGGCAGGTAGCGAGGCAAGGCCCAAGGTCCGTTACGTCTCCTTGGCCTGTTTGCACTGTGAAGACGCGCCCTGCCTTCTTGCCTGTCCCACAGGAGCCATCACCCGCGAGCCCGCCACCCGGGCGGTGACGGTGAACGAGGACCTTTGCATCGGCTGCCACAGCTGCTCCATCGCCTGTCCCTTCGGGGTGCCTCGCTTTGGCCACACCGGGGTCATGCAGAAGTGCGACCTTTGCACGGTGCGCCTGGAACACGGCTTGGAGCCGGCCTGTGTGCGTGCCTGCCCAACCGGGGCGCTTCAGTGCGGTAACCCCAACCAGCTCGCTCTGGAGGTGGAGAAGAAAGCCGCCCGCCGCTACGCCGCGGCCGGTTCTTGAGGCCAGCGGGACGGCCAGCCAAGCCCTACGCCGCTGAGTCCTGAGCCGCAAGGGTTTCAAGCAGCCGCGGGTCGACGGCCGGAATCTGGCCGCGGTTGGAAGGGTTGAGAACCGTCACCACGCTGAACGGGTAGCCTTCGGCCGTGCGCTCACCAAGGTCCCGGATGGAACCCGCTTCTGGCCCTGTGACCACTCGCACTCGGGGCCGGTCGAGCGGAGCTCCGGGTGCAGGCGGCCGGCAGACTATACCTACCTCACCACCGGTGAGCACCACCACCGTTCCAGGAGGGTAAACACCCAAGACTTGGGCAAACAGACACACCAGTCTGGGCTCAAACTCCGTCCCTGCTCGTTCCAACAGATAAACAATCGCCTCGGGAGGAGTGAAATTCACCTTGCGATATACGCGGGCCGTGGTGAGAGCATCAAACCGGTCGGCGATGGCCACAATGTTTCCGAAAAGTGTGACGCTCCGCTTAAGCTCGGTTTCAGGGTAACCACTCAGGTCGTAGTTAAGATGATGCTCAAAGGCCACCACCACCGCTCGCATGTTGGAGCCCACGAGCGGCTGTTTGCTGAGCAGGGTGTAGGCGGCCAAAATGGGATGGCGACGGACCTCCTCCCACTCTTGCGGGTCAAGAGCTTCTGGTTTCTGAAGCACGTCTGGGTCAACACCCAGTTTTCCGGCATCGTGCAAGAAGCCGGCCAGACATAGCTCTCCCAACTGCGTCTTGTCAAGACCTAAGCGCTGCCCGAGAACCGTCGACAACACGGCCACGTTCACCGAGTGAAGCGCCAGATATCGGTCAAAATCTTTCACCGTGGTGAGCGCAAGCATGGCTCCCGGGTCGTGCAGAATCTCATCTACGAGAGCTTGGGTGACGTGGCGTACACGCCGAGCTACGCCCGCTTCCAACGGCCCCGCGGCGCTCGCTAGGTCGACGCCTAGCTGCGCGGCCACCGAGTAGGCAAGCACAGACGGCGCAGGTATCGACCCTGGCCCACGGTCCAGCGGCCGCCGTCTTGTCCGCCGCTTCTTGTCTTCTGGCTCGGCCTCCTTGGCCACGATCCTTTCCACGCCCTCGGCTTCGAGTAGGTCAGAAAGCGCAGTCCCTGCCGAAGTAACCCCTCGGGCCAAGATCATGAGGGCCTTGAGAAGTTCCTCCTCGCGAAGACCGCTATAGAAGGTCAGCTCACCGACGTTCCAACGCTCAAACAGCTCTACCAGAACAGAAAAGCGCTCATAGGTGGACACGGAAGCGGGCACCCTGGCTCTCTCCACAAAAACGGTGTGGCTGTGCACAGCAACACTCACCGAACCGGTGTAGCGAGAACACCGGTCCAGTAGCTCCGCCAGGGCCGAGGCAGCCTGCCGCATGATCACGTTGCCTACGTCGTAGTAGGAAGCGGTCCGTACGGCCGAAGCGAGTGTCAGCACCAGCTGACGGCTAAGCTCCCTTGACTCAAGAAGACTACTCCCATCGCTCACGGCCTGACCTCACAGCCTAACCCTCATAACAGCCTGACCCTCATAGCAACCTAACCCTCATAACAACCTAACCCTCATAACAATCTTCACAACTCGGTCGAGGCCAAAGACCTGCCCTCCCTTAGCGCCCGCTGAGCCACCCGCTGAATCTGGGCCTCCCCCGACCTGGCCGCTTCTTGCAAAGAGGCAAGGGCGGACGGGGTACGGGCAAGAGCAAGCGCCTGGACCGCGGCAATTCGCACCCCAAGGGCCCGCGTGCCAAACATACGTCGTTTCCACAGCTTGCTGAGCACCTCCACTGCCGCCTCGCCCCCCATAACAGCTAGAACGTCAAGAAAGGCCTGGATCTCTTCGGGCGGGCGCCCGTCGAAGGTCCTATTCTCTACCTGCTCCAGCAGCACGCTGAAATACCCGCGCGCCGGATGACGGCTCAAGCCCCGAACGGCCAGCGTGCGCACGCTTGAGTCCTCGTCCTGTAGAGCACGGGCAAGTAGTGAGGCGGCCCTGATCTCTCCGCTCGAGCTTAGAGTCCGGACCACTTCCCGGCGCACCCGTACGTCAGGATGGTGAAGCAGACTCTCAAGCTGGCTTGTGACCTCGGGATCGCCCGTCGCGTCGCGCGACTCGCCCACCAGCTGGACGGCGTTCCTCACCACGTACCAGCGGGCGTCCCGCAGCAGCGGAAGCAAATGATGCGAGGCCACCCCTCCAGAGGCATGGAAGAGCCCCAAAATCAGCCGACGGACATCTCGATTGTCCGACTCGGTCAGGACCTCCAAGAGCACGGGGTGCAAGCAGTCGCCCATGCTGAGCAGGAACCGCCGCACGCGGTCGGCCTCCTCAGAGGTCGGGTCGGAAAGTCGAGCAAGCAAGTCGGAGAGAGCCTCCCGGCTGAAGGCCGACTTCACCACCTCGGTAGTGAAGCCCGCAGGCCGGCGGCCCCGCGCTTCCAAACCCTTCAGGTGGTTTACCACGAACTCAAGGCGTTCCAGATCACCTTGCTCCACGTACCGTTCCATCACCAAGGAGAGCGAGCGGACGAGCACCTTTTCTCCGCTTGAAACCTGCACCTCTTTGCCCAGGATCTCAAGTAGGACAAGAGCAAACTCATCCAGTACCGGTGAGCCCTTAGCCACCAACTGGTCCATGGCGTCCAGCTCTAGATCGGAAAGAAGAGCCTCTTCTGGATCGGCTGACTGACGCCCTTCCCTTACACCTTGGTCAGATGAGGCAAGTGCGCCCGGGCCTGCTTCCCCGGCAAGACCCACCGTCCCTTCACTAAGCCCCGTGGAGAGTTCGCCTAGAGCCCGCGCTACCGCCTGCCCAAGGTCGGCAAGAAGCTCGCTACGCACATCGTCGCCTCCGCTCAGAAAAGGGTCTACTGCCTCATACTCTACGTGTGCTAGATCAAGCTCCCACAGAGCCGTGGCCAGGTCTTGCTCGGTTTCAAGAAGTTCATCAGCCCGGGCAAGACAATTAACCAGAGCGGCCAGCTCAGTCGCTTCTAGTTCAGGCTTGAATTCCACCAGCCTGATTCCGTCCCGAAAAAGCAAGAAGGCCACATTTTGTCGGCTTTCGCTGTGGGTGTAGACCTCTTCTCCCTCATAAACAAGGCGGTTCTCTTCCACCTCGATAGCCATGGGACCCCACTGCTTCAAGTGAAGAACGCAGGCTTGGTGAAGCGCCTCAAGAGCCTGGTTTACTGTGGGATGGCCCGGCGGATATAGCTTCACCGCCAGCCGAGCCCGGTGGAGACGGGCACAAATCTCCCTCACTGAGTCTCGCTTGGCTCCCCGCTCTACTTCCCCGTCCATGCTCGTCTCCCGCCCGAGGAAGGTTTCCCTGCGCCGCATACGTGGTATGTTGGCCATGTTAGCGCACATTCCTACCCACTCGGGCTCCAGCACGCCGTATCCACGAAGACGGGCGCGAGATAGGCGCAGAACCGGAGGCAGACCATGGACCCCTCAGCCGACTTCCCTTTACGCTTCTCGGTCGACTACCCCGATAGACCGCTGAACCGCCTTACCACCGGGCTACGTTTCTTGTGGATCATCCCCATAAGCGTGATCGCGGCGCTTGTGAGCTCGGGCAACATCTCCATAGAAGGGCAGAGCTATTCCTGGTCGTGGGCGGTGGGCGGGATTCTCTTCTTCCCCGTCCTCCTCATGCTTCTCTTTCGCCACAAGTACCCGCGCTGGTGGTTCAACTGGAACCTGGAGCTCGCCCGGTTCCTGGCTCGAGTCGGCGCTTACGCGCTACTTTTGCGGGACGAGTACCCTTCCACCGACGAGGAACAAGCCGTGCACCTTGACATCCCGTACCCCCAGGCAGAGGAACTTAGCCGTTGGCTACCCTTGGTGAAGTGGTTGCTGGCGGTGCCCCACTGGGTGGTGCTGTGGTTTCTCTGGGTTGGAGCAGTGGTATGCGCGGTGATCGCCTGGTTTGCCATCCTGTTCACCGGGCGTTACCCGCGCAGCCTGTTTGACTACGTGGTGGGAGTATATCGCTGGTCCCTACGAGTCTCGGCATACGCCATCCTGCTTACCACAGACCGCTACCCTCCCTTCACGCTCGCCTAGGCACCGGGCGGCATAAGGACCAACGGGTAGCGAGCCGAGGACTTTGGTCGGGGTGATTGGGGGCGCCGCCTGGCGGCGCTAAGCGCCGCCAGGCGGCGTCGGCGTTGCCCAAGACGGAAGGTCCTGACGCCAGCCGCAAGGCCAACTGCCGGGGGTCCTCACTCCCCGCCTCACTTGAGTCCGCGCATGCGGTCGGCAAGGTCGCAGGCTGCCTTGTAGAGGCCGGAACCCACTTTTACCGAGTCGCCCAGCTCCAGGTGCTGGTCGCTCCCCGGGTCATACCGCGGCCAGGTGGGCGCATCCTCGCCGTTAGGATCGCCAGCAGTCGCAAAGCGCGTCCAGTAGCCCATGATAGTGGCAGAAAGGTCGCGGTCTCGTTGTTCGATCGTGCCCAACAGAGAAAACATATCCAGATTTCCAAACACGTACGGAATCTCCACCCCGTGGAAGGCACCCAAAGGATTGCCAAATGGCACCCGGGTGAACTGATAGAGATAGGTGGGAGCAACAGCGCTCATCATCCGAGCAGCAAAACGAGCGGTGGAGGCAAAGCCCATCTCGGTCAACATACGGCTGAAGACCGAGGCCACATCACTACTCTCCGCAATTGGGTAGAGGGCAAGCGCCTCTTCCGCATAGTCACCAAAAATGACTTTCATGCGCTGCTTGAACTCATCCGCAGACATGCTGACCCCGGAAGTAAACAGATTGCCCTCATCGGCGGTGGTTCCGAGAAGGAGCGGCACCGGTTGCTGCTTGCCGGCAGCCCAGAGCTTGGTGGGAAGATCGGGAAGCACGTACCCGTCGGCTACTGGCTTCCAAGTGAGCCCCTCCTGTAGCAGTCCCGCTTCCTCATCGAACTTGGTAGCCGCCGCTACCAGCTCCTCCGGTGTCTTGGCCCGTAGTTTGGCGGCCACCTCGCTAGCCCCCGCCCCTCCGGAAGACTCAATTCCGAGTAGCGCAGCAAAACGCTCTCCCGCTGCTTCCGCCTCCGCCAGGGCACCGGTGGTAGAGACACCGAAGCCCGCATCAAGCAGGATTCCACTCTCGGAGATGGCACGGCTAAAGAGACCCTGGGCAAGAGGACTGACCAGAAGATCCAGAATGCTGATGGCCCCCGCCGACTCGCCAAACACTGTGACTCTGGCTGGGTCCCCGCCGAACGCAGCAATGTTTCGCTGCACCCACTGTAAGGCCGCGATCTGGTCAAGAAGACCGTAATTGCCCGACACGCCTTGCGCGGACTCAGCAGACAGGGCCGGGTGGGCAAGGAAGCCAAGCGGCCCCAGCCGGTAGTTGATGGTCACCACCACCACGCCTTTGGCCGCCAGGTTTGTGCCGTCATAGACCTGCATCGAGCCAGAACCCGTCTCAAAACTACCGCCGTGTATCCACACCATTACCGGCAAGCGCTCCTTCGCCGACTTGGCTGGCGTCCAAACGTTCAAGTACAGGCAATCCTCACTAGTGGAGCCGACCTCCAAATAGAAGGTCCCCGACTGCGGAGGCTGCGGACATGACGGACCGAACGAATCGCACAGCCGCACTTCTTTCCACGGCGCTACCGGCTGAGGCGGTTTCCAGCGCAGTTCACCCACGGGAGGAGCAGCATAGGGGATGCCTTTGAAAACCCAGAGTTCTTTCCCTTGCCCCTCCTCCTTGACGCCTTTAACCGGCCCGCTGTCCAGCTGCACCTCTTCCAGGCTCGGGGAACCGCAACCCACCGCCCCAAGGGCAAGCGAAAGAGAAATGACGAGCACAAGCAGCACCCCCACTGCCACCCCGCCAAGGAAAAGGCGGAAGACTGCCCGCCCACGGGCGCCGGAATGCCAAGCACTCCACCAAGAAAAAATCCTGCCGTGACTCACTGCCGGACCTCCTTCGGCCTACGCCTTCTCCAGAACGCACCGCCTCCCAGACGGCGATCAGCCGCGTTCTTGTCCAGTATACTTCCGCTATCACGCCGCACTGGAGGCCTGGACATGGGCAAAGCCATGCGGATCACCTTGGCCCTAGCTTTGGGAGCTCTGTTGGCCGCGGGCATCACCTTCTGTTGCACGGACAGGGCTACTGCGCCCGGGAGTGCACCCAGCTCGGCCGTAACCGGCAGTGCACCCAGCTCGGCCGTGACCGGCAGTGTGCCCGGCTCGGCCGTGCCCGGCAGTGCGGCCAGTTCCACCGCTACAACCGGCCCGGCGGTCACCATCCCGCTTCCTGTGCCCCGCACGACGGGCCCACTCTCGCTGGAGGAGGCCATCCAGGCACGCCGCTCCGTGCGCGAGTACAGCACAGAGCCGCTCACTATCCCTGAGCTTGCCCAGCTTCTGTGGGCCGCCCAGGGTATCACTTCCCCCAGCGGCGGACGCGCCGCTCCTTCCGCAGGCGGCACCTACCCTCTTGAACTGTATGTGGTAGCCGCCTCGGTGACCGGACTGGAGACAGGCGTCTACCGATACCAGGCAGCAGGGCATGCTCTGGTCACGCTGGCCCTCGGGGATCAGCGCGCTGCGCTGGCAGAAGCAAGTCTTGGCCAGGAGTGGGTGGCTAACGCGCCAGTGGACGTGGTCGTTGCCGCCATCTACGAGCGCACAACCCAAAAATATGGAGAGCGCGGCGTCCGCTACGTGCATCTAGAAGCCGGCCATGCCGCCCAGAACCTGTGTCTTCAGGCCACCGCTTTGGGGTTGGGTGCCGTGACCGTGGGCGCTTTCTCTGACGACCAGGTGGCCAGGCTTCTGAGTCTGGCTAGCAATGAGACCCCGCTATACGTGATCCCGGTGGGGCATCGCCGTTGAGAGCGCTCAAGACGTAGCCTAGTCAAGACGCAGCCTAGTCCATGGGGTAGGGACCGTTCCCCAGCGCCAGCATCAGCTTCCAGATGAAGAACGCGCATTGGCCACGAGAGGCCGGTTCCCACCATCCCCAAGGTCCGGGGTAGCCGTCAAACAGCCCGTGGGCCGCACCCATCCGAGCCCACTCATAGTGCGGCGCGCCAAAATTCGGGAAAGGCGGCTCGTACGAGTGTGGAGGCGCGTCCCATACCCCCAGATCCAAGCCGGTCCGCACCACCATGGTAACCACTTGGGCAAGCTTGATGGAATCCCACGGATAGAAGAGCTGCGGCTTTACCCCTTGAGTGATGTTATGCGCAGCTGCCACAGCAACGTAATGATCGGGGTAAAGAGGATCGTTCGGGTCCAGGTAGTGACCGGGATAGGTCTCATACACGTCTACGAAGGGGCACTCGTCATTACTACTCACTGGGTAGCCGACGGCCCTTACAATCATCTTGGCAAACTGCTGACGGGTGACTGGCAACTCTGGCCTGAATTTGCCGCCCGGGTAGCCGGAGACCACCCCCTCGTCGGCAAGATAGGTGATTGGTGCATAGAAGGGTGATTCAGGCGGCACATCGGTGAACCCCCCCACTCGTCAGCGGGACGTAGCTCACCGTCACCTCGTAGGGCATGGTGCTCGGCGTTCCCCTGCCCACTGAGATCATGACAAAAAGGCGCCCCGGCCCTGCTGTTCCGCTGGCGACGAAGCTGCCGTCGTCATCGTAGTGTTCCCAGTCGAGGTCCACGATCATATCGGTGCCTGCCTGCTGAAAAGCTAGCTTTCCCTCCCGCAGATATCCGTTAGTGGTGAACACCACGTTCACCCGGCTCCGGCTGGGAAGGTCAAGATAAAAGTAGTCTTGGTCAGACGCCTGAGTAATGGCTCCCCATGCCGTTTCGCCGTTCACAAGGGGAGTAGCCTCGGCAAAGTTATTGTTGGGTTCGTTATAGTCGGGCAGCGGGACTTGGGCGCTCGCCGCGGCTGGGGCAAGGATGGTGACCCCGGGAGAGCCTAGTCCAGGAAGTAGTAAAGCAGCAATCACAATGACCAAGCTCAAGATCGAGATCTTCAACAAGAGACTCATCACCAGACCGCGACCGCCTTGGTTGCTCACTGCTCACCCCCCACTTAACAAAGGCCTACAATAGGTTCCACTCGAGTCTACCGCGAGATCTTAGGTCCTTGAAAGAGCCGCTTGATCATGATGCTGCCTACGGTCCCCGGTCTCAAGCCCCCGGTTTCAACGTCCCCGCCTGAAGCCTTGCCTAGCCCATTATGGCCCCAGCCGGCCTAATTGCTGGCCCCCTCTCCTTCTGTCTGCCCCCGCATGTATGCTTGTAATAGACACTAAGCTAGGGTAAAGGAACACCCACCAGCTCATGACCCAAGAGGAGCTCAGCAGAGAAGATGCGGATGCGCTCGCGCTAGAGCGCATCCTCGCCGACCTCAACCCTCAGCAACGCCTGGCCGTCACTCATGGAGAAGGACCGCTCTTGGTAGTTGCGGGCGCGGGTACCGGCAAGACCGCCACATTGGCTCACCGCGTTGCCTACAAAATCGCCACTGGCACTGATCCAGGACGCATTCTTCTTCTCACCTTCACGCGCCGAGCTGCGGCAGAGATGCTGCACCGTGTGGACAGCTTGCTCAGGCGTCTCGAGACAAGCGGCTCCCGGCAGAGAGCAGCCTCCGGCAAAGTGTGGGGTGGCACTTTCCACGCCATCGCTACCCGTCTACTGCGCTTGCACGGGCGAAGCATAGGGCTAGACCCTGCCTTCACCATCCTTGACCGCGGTGATGCCGAAGACCTCATGGGAGTGGTCCGTACTGAGCTCGGCCTTGCCAAAAGCGACCGCCGTTTTCCCCTCAAAGGTACATGCCTAGATATCTACAGTCGCTGTGTGAATGCGCGCGAGTCAGTGGAGGAGGCAGTCGAGACCCACTTCCCCTGGTGCAAAGAGGAGATCGAGGACTTACGACGTCTGTTTGCCGCCTATGTTGACCGCAAGGCCCAGCTGGCGGTGCTCGACTATGACGATCTTCTCGTGTTCTGGCACGGACTCATGACCGACCCCAAAACCGCCCGCAGCGTGCGCTCCCGCTTTGACTGCGTGCTCGTTGACGAATACCAGGACACCAACCGTTTGCAGGCCGAGATCCTGGCCATGCTCTGTCCGGAGGGCAAGAACCTTACGGTCGTGGGTGACGACGCTCAAGCCATCTACTCGTTCCGAGCAGCTACCGTCAGAAACATCCTAGATTTTCCCAAACAATTCCCGGCAACCACCATCGTGACTTTGGAACAAAACTACCGCAGCACCCAACCCATCCTCGATGCGGCCAACCTGGTCATTGCCGAAGCAGCCGAGAAACACGTCAAGAACCTGTGGACAAGTCGCACCCACGGGGCTAGGCCCATTCTCGCTCCCTGCGAAGACGAAGATGCCCAAACCGATTTCGTGGTGCAGACCGTACTCGAGCACAGGGAGGCAGGCATCCCGCTTCGGCGGCAGGCCGTGCTGTTTCGCGCTTCGCACCATAGTCTTGCTCTGGAGCTGGAACTTACCCGCCGGAATATCCCTTTCCGCAAGTATGGCGGTTTGCGTTTTGTGGAAACCGCACACGTCAAGGACCTACTTGCTTTCTTGCGTCTGGCTGAGAATCCTCGCGATCTCATGGCGGGAACACGGGTGCTCATGTTGTTGCCCGGGGTGGGACCAAAGAAAGCACGAGCTTTGCTGGATCGCCTGGCTGGAGGCTTTGCCGCCTGGGCGGAATGCCGGCCCCCTTCCCCCGCCACCACCGACATCTGGCCCCGCTTAGTCGCGCTCATGACCAGGTTGGGGAGTCGAGATCCGGGCGACCTGGCCAGTCAAATAAGAGATATCAGGCTGTTCTATGCTCCGCTAATGGAACGCCTTTATGACAACGTGCGCGCTCGCCTCCTCGATCTTGAGCAACTTGAGTGGCTGGCTACTCGTTTTCCTGACCGTGCTCGGTTCTTGGCTGAGATAGCGCTCGACCCGCCCACCTATGCGGAAGATCTTGCCGGTCCACCGGTACTTGACGAAGACTATCTGGTGCTCTCAACCATGCACTCAGCCAAAGGTCTTGAGTGGGACGCGGTCTACGTAATTCACGCTGCCGACGGCAATATCCCCTCTGATCTTGCCACCGGGCGAGCCGAGGAGATTGAGGAGGAAAGGCGCCTTTTCTATGTGGCTCTTACCCGGGCAAGAGACTGGCTGTACGTATGTTATCCGCTGCGCTACTACGTCCACCCGCGGCATTTCAGCGACCTGCACGGCTACGCTCTTCCCACTCGCTTCCTCACTGACGAAGCCCTTGAGGCGTTTGAAGTGCACCCTGTCCGGGGCCAATTCAGCTTGCAGGGACGGCCCGACAGCGAGCCGACGGGCCAGGCGGAGACTTCCGCGCCGGGCAGAGTGACGACCGACGACATCCGCAGACGGCTGAAAGACCTGCTCTGACCCCGGGGGACGAGGCAGCCGCCTGCGAGTACGCGGCCCCCTCGGCTGTCGGTGCCAAGCAGCGGCTTGTGCCAGCTTCGAGGGCCAGGACGAACTTAAAGCGGACTTGCATTCAGGAATATGCAATAATGAACCACCTCCATTTCTGAGGTACGAATGAGGAGCGTGTGTGGATGTCTAACATCGGTTGGAGCGAGATACTGATCGTGGTCGTCCTTATCGTGATCTTGGTCCTCGGGCCGAAGAAGCTGCCCGAGCTGGGTTCAGCGCTAGGACGCTCGATCACCGGCTTCAAGAAAGGCCTTAAGGAAACCAAGGACGAGGTCCAGGCGGCCGTCAAGGAGGATGTGACCGCCGAGGCCAAGGCCGACACAACCCCGACGGCTGACGCGGCCAAGACTCAGAAGACCGAGTAGCCCCAAGGCTGATGCGGAGGTTATCGGGGCCGCCTCCGGCGCGGAGGTTGTTGGCTCGCCTTTGGCTCAGGTCACCGGCTCGCCCCTGGCGCGCGGACGCCACTGGGGTAGGCCGCATCTCCGAGGTTGTGGCCGGAGCGCTTTAGGCCTGCTGGAACGGCAACTTGGCCTTGCTCAACACGGGATGGCTTGAACAACTTGCCGCCCAGGTTGCCTTCGAAGAGATGCAAGTGCTTGCCTTTGCCCGCAAGTTCCTGCCCGCCAATGTCCAGGAAATTAGCCATGCTGACGTGGAGGCGAGTGTCGCCTTCCTGGGTCTGCAGGACATGATCGGCCCACTCCGGCAGAAAGCCATCCGCGCTATAGCCGCCCGCTACACCGCTGGCATCCAAGTGAAGATGATCACGCTCGATCATGGGGCAGCCTCCACATCCCCCGAATGCTGGCCCTCCCGCTAAGGAACTACTAGGACACACCCTAACCGTGCGCGCTCTTCCGTCATAGCAGCCGCACTACCGTCCTGGCAGCCGCCATCCCTCGGCTGCCGCCTTACCAGTCGAGCCGCCTAACCTCCGCGTAGGCCCACTCCAGCCAAGGAAACACTGCTTGCAGATCGGAAAGCTCCACTGTAGCTCCGCCCCAGAGCCGCAGTCCGGGCGGGGCCTCGCGGTAGGAGCCCACGTCGTAGGCTGCGCCTTCCTCCTCGAGGAGAAGCGCGATCTTCTTCGCCGCCTTTGCCTGCTGGTCGGGGGCCAGGCTCGTGAACCACGGATCGACAATCTTTAGACACATGGAGGTGCACGAGCGGGTGCGCGGATCCTCGGCCAGGAAATCAATCCAGGGGGTGCGCTCGACCCAAGCAGCGAGCGCCGCCAAATTGGCCTCACTGCGGCGGATCAGCTCCGGCAGCCCGCCGATCTCTTCCGCCCACCTTAGCCCGTCAAGAGCGTCCTCCACACAAAGCATTGACGGCGTATTTATGGTGTCAGCTTGGAAGATGGCCTCTGCCAGTTTGCCTCCCTTGGTGAGGCGAAAGATCTTGGGCAGCGGCCAGGGGGGCTGGTAGCTTTCCAGGCGCTCCACGGCCCGTGGACTCAGAATCAGCATGCCGTGCTGCGCCTCCCCGCCCAGGACCTTCTGCCAAGAGTAGGTGATGACATCGAGCTTGGCCACCGGGACATTCATGGCAAACACAGCTGAGGTGGCGTCGCAGATGGCAAGCCCCTCATGGTCGGTGGGAATCCACTCGTCGTCAGGTACCCGCACGCCCGACGTCGTGCCGTTCCACGGGAATACCACGTCCCGCTCCCAATCGACCTGTCTGAGGTCAGGAAGCTTGCCATAATCAACAGAAAACACCCGCACGTCGGGTAACTTAAGCTGCTTGGTGATGTCTGTCACCCAGACCTGACCAAAGCTCTCCCAGGCAAGCGCGTCCACCCCTCGCGGACCCAGAAGTGACCACATCGCCATCTCCATGGCTCCGGTATCCGAGGCGGGAACCAGAGCTATACGATAGTCCGCAGGCAGGCCCAGAAGAGCGCGCGAACGGTCAAGGACTTCCTGTATACGGGCCCGACCGCTTCTTGACCGGTGGGAACGGCCCACAAGCGCATTCTCAAGCACAGCCGGGCTCCAACCGGGACGCTTCGCACACGGGCCGGACCCGAAACAAGGGTTCTTAGGACGAATATGGGGACGGTTGTTCTCTCCCATCGCTAACAATGTCCTCCCAAAGTAGATTCCGGCCTAGGATTCTAGCAGCTTGCTGGCCGGGAGCCGGCTAGCGAGGCTGCTCCCTGGCGCAGGGCGAGTAGCGCCTGCCGGCTCATCCAGAGATCAACGAGCGCCATGTCGCGCAGGCGTTTGCCACGCCGGCTAGCCGGATTGTAGGCCCACATCAGCCACCAGGCCCACAGCTGTACCCAGAAAGCCCCAGTCCAGAAGCACCGCCCAGGGATCTCCCGGAGTTCAAGATCAAAGCCCAGACGTCGGGCCCGACCCCTGAGCACTTCTACTTGTTTGGCTGGGATGAAGCCCAGCGTTCCGTGAACGGCGACAAAGCGAGCAGCCTCTGGGTTTGCCTCCGCCCACTGCGCCAGCAGACACAAGGAAACCATCAGCCGGTTAATGAACCCAGCTCCCCTAGCGAGGCCGCTGGCCGCAGCTGAGGCCTCTCGCCGAGCTAGGCCAGCGGGCTTTCCGCGGAGAGTCGACAGTCGCTCGTTCCAGAAGTGGATTTCGATGAGCTCGTCACCAGGTTGGACACGGGTCCCGTCAAACAGAACTACCGCCCTAGAGGCGCACACATGACTTATTCGTAGGATGCATTCCGGCGCTTCGCTGAAAACTCGGATTTTGTAGACGCGCGTGAGTAGAGCATCGATGAGCTTGACGCCGGTCCTTGCCAGGAAGCTAAACCCGCTCAGCCCGCTCTTAAGACGCCTCCCGGCCTTCACGGCCACCCCTCACCTGGGTTGCTCCCGTCGCGGCGCATATCTCCTCTCTCTAAGCCCGGCCGAAGGCTATCAAGAGGATGCCAGCAAGAATCAGACCCACGCCGAGCCATTGCCAGGGAGTGAAAGCCGTATGGAAGAACAGGTAGGAACTGAACACCTGCACACTCACAAAGGCAAGCCCGATCCCTATGCCGGCAGCTGTTTCCACCGACGAGTAGCGCACCAGGCCCGCGTAACTCAGGTTAATTCCCAGGCCAAACAGGCCGCCGAGAACCTGGAAAAGAACAAATCGTTCGACTGAGTGGGCCATGCCGGAAAGAGCGAAAAAGGTGGTGGCCCCCACGTTTGTTGCTTGATTGACCAGGATCATGACCCCCAGCATGAGCACCCCCTTCTGCCAAGCACTGCTCTTGCCAACATAGCCCAGCACCGTCCCCCAAGTCAAAGCCTGGTCCACCGTCGGGCGCAGGC
>Ga0315298_1007512_pt1 | contig 14306 bp, 13 predicted proteins | sample WHS_1_MG_FD_203077 | JGI IMG/M metagenome (GOLD analysis project Ga0315298, IMG submission 203077) | Extremophilic microbial mat communities from Washburn Hot Springs, YNP, Wyoming, USA - WHS_1_MG | ecosystem: Environmental > Aquatic > Thermal springs > Hot (42-90C) | place: USA: Wyoming... | reverse complement strand
GGGAACTGCTGGAGCGGCCTCAGCGGGAAGGGCTGGCGACGCTGGTCCTCATAGACGAAGTCCTGATGTATGCCAGAGAGAAGGTCGCTTTAGATCCGGCCTGGCGGCATCGGATCCAGGACTTCTTCCAGTACCTCACCCAAGCGGCCACCAAGGTGGACACTGCTTGCATCGTTGCGTCCCTCCTCGCCACCGACCCCCGCAAGAGCGACGAGCTGGGCAAGGAGATCGTCCAAGAGCTGTACGCGATCTTTCGCCGCGAACAGGAAGAGGGTATTCAGCCGGTGGAGAAGCAGGACGTGGCTGAGATCTTGCGGCGCCGCTTCTTCACCCCGGAGTCCATTCGGGACCGCGAACGCTTTCGCCCCCACGTTGTCTCAGCCCTGGAGGGCATTCAAGCCCTAGATGAATGGACTCAGAAGAATCGCAGAGTGGCCGAAGACCAGTACCTTGCCTCATATCCTTTCCACCCCGAGCTCACCGAAGCCCTTTACTCGAAGTGGACGCAATTGGAAGGGTTCCAACGGACGCGTGGGGTGCTACGTACCTTTGCGCTGGCTTTGCGGGATGCCGAGCAATGGGACGCCTCACCTCTGGTAGCTGCGAATGTTCTTCTCAACGCTCCAGATGCAGCCGGCTTGTCCGAGGCTGCACGAGAGCTGACGTCCGTAGCTCGATATGAGGAGTACGAGGGGAAGCAGCAGGACTGGGCCGGGATTCTTGAGGGCGAACTGGACAAGGCCAGAGAAATCACAGAGGAGTTTCCTGCACTGAAGGGCCGGGAAGTAGAGCAGGCCGTGATGGCCACCTTCCTTCACTCGCAGCCCATCGGCCAGCGCGCCTTGACGCGGGAGCTGCTCGTGCTTCTGGGGGCGACGCGGCCCGACCGCATCGAGCTTGAGAAAGCTCTTCTCCGCTGGGCGGAGGTCTCCTGGTTCCTGGACGAGTCGGCCATGGCCGGAGCCGCAAGCGGGGCGGCTGGTGCCCGCGAGTTGCCGAAGAGCTGGAGATTGGGCACCAAGCCTAACTTGAAGCAGATGCATAGCCAGGCCATCAGCCGGGTCTCCCCCGACCTAGTGGAGATGACCCTCAGGGACGCGATCAGCAAGGCGCAGCAGCTCACCAGGGGAGCCAATGCCAGTGGCGTGCGCGTGCACAACCTCCCTCAGCGACCCCGCGATGTTGAGGACGACGGTGAGTTCCACTACGCCATCCTGGCGCCGTCGGCCGCCTCCGAGCCGGGTAAGCCCAGTGCCGAGGCGCGTCGCTTCCTCGAAGAGACCACTGGCCCGGATCGACCTCGCGTCTACCGGAACGCCGTGCTGGCACTGACCCCCTCTCGTGAAGGCTTGGAGTTAGTCGCGAATCGGGTCCGTGATTACCTGGCCTGGCAAGAAGTGGAGAGCCTGCCCGAGGCGAAAAACTTCGATGAGAACCGTAAGGCGCTCCTCAGTGGTTACCTGAAAGCCTCTCGGGACAGAATTCCGGACGCCGTGGTCCAAGCCTACAACATCGTCGTCACCGTCTCGCAAAAGGGAGAGATCGAGGCTTTCCGGATCACCGCGGGTGGAGAACCGGTCTTCGAGACGATCAAGAAGGACAAGCGGAGCCGCATCCAGGAGTCAGCCATCAGCCCCGAGGCTTTGCTCCCTGAAGGTCCGTACAACCTGTGGCGACCAGGCGAGACCTCTCGGCGAGCGAGCGATCTGGTGCGTGCCTTCGCCCAGTTTCCTCATCTGCCCAAGATGTTGCGCCAACGAGACATCGTTGAAACGCTTGCTCTGGGCTGCGAGCAAGGGCGTTTTGTTCTGCGGCTACCGCGACCCGACCGCACCTATCGTACCCTATGGAGGGTTCGACCGACTGACGCAGACCTGCGCGAACGAGACCTGGAGGTGGTGCTTCCCATCGCGGCGGAGCTTAGCGAGCTGGAAAGCAGTCTCCTCGCCCCGGGTTCGATACCGGGGCTCTGGCCAGCGGATGGCTCGCCGCTGACCTTCGAGGCCGTATGCACGTTCTTTGATGGCCAACACGTGAGTAAAGTCCAGCGGGAAGGCTATGAAGAAGCCTTCCCTATCCCACGGGCGCCTCGGGAAGTGGTGGAACGGGCTATCAGCCAAGCGGTCAGAGCGGGGGCTATCTGGCTCATCGCTGGACCCGCAAGTATCTTTAGGGAAGAGATTCCACTCGGCGTTCTGAGTGAGACCGCAACTCTCAACCCACCTCCCCCCGAGATTCCGGCTACCGCGGTGTTGCCTCAGAACCTTCAGGCTGCGTGGGCGCAAGACGTGACGACCGCGGCCGCCATTGCCAGCGCTTTGGCACTGGCTCAGGGCAAGCAGCTGCCTTGGCCGGTGGTGGCGGCGGCGATTGATGGGGCCCTCCGTGGCCGGCTCTTGGAAAGGACGGAAGACTCGGGCTCCTGGCCGTGCGATTGGCCGGGCGCGGCGAATGTGCGCCTTCGGCTGCCGAAGGAGGTAGTGCCTCCGCCACCCCCGCCGCCTCCATCGGGCCGCAGATACGCGGAGGCGGTCATGGAGCCTGCCGAATTACAGGACTTCGTGGATGGGCTCAGTGACGTGCTCAAGGCCGGCGCCGGGCTGGACCTGAGGTTTATCTTGCGGGTGGAGCTTCCCGACGGCGCGGTGCCTCCGGAGCACGTCGCGAGGCTCAACGAGGCTCTTGCTCGGCTGCCGGGAGGACTAAGGCTGGGATAGGGGCGGCATCAGATGGAGATCCCCGGCGCACATCCGGTCGTCGCGGACCACGTCGAGGTGGAGCTCACCGCCACCCTGCTCGATGAGCGCGTGGTCGCCACCGAGATGGTCCGGGTCGGCAACTTCGTGCCGTTCGTCGTTCTCAAGGCACTCGCCCATGAGGACAGGTTCGAGGAGAAGGACGCCTACGACCTGATCGACTGCCTGATGCCCTACGGCCGCGGGCCGGAGGACGTGGCGGCTCAGTTCGCCGAGTACCTCGCCCGCTGGCCCAAGGAGCCGCTCCTGCCACGGGCATTGGAGGTTCTGCGCACCTGCTTCGCCTCGGACGAGCGGACACCCGGCGCCCGGAAGGACGGCCCGATCAGTTACGCGCTGTTCCTGGCCGATCCCGGACGCCGTGACCTGGACGCCCGCCACCGGCAGGACGCGGCGGTGGTGGTGGAGCTGTTCCTGCGCGCGCTGGACGGAGCCGGTGATCAAACGTAATGAGCCATGCCGGCTGCCGATGCCGGTTGGGTGACAGGGTAGCTTGAATGGCAGCACAACGTTTCGTCGCGGGGATCGTCCCGGAGCGGTTCGTCGAGGTCGATGCCGCCCGCCTGCTGCTGATCCTCGCGCGCTTCGCGGCGCCGATCAATGACCACGTCCGGCGGCTGCCCTGCTTCCCGGGCCACGAAGTGGCTCGCCATTTCACTCCTGAGTACTACCTCCAGAAGCTGGACTTCCTCGTCCGCTACCCCGGCTACCTGGCCTACGAGCTGACCGAGCTCCACCGGCTCGGCTTCGAGGCTGCGCGCGATGGCGACGACGTGATGCGCCTCATCCGCACAGTGCTGCGCGAGCGGGAGCCCGAACTCATGACGCTCCCGTTCCGCAAGTTCTGGCGCGGCGCATACGAGCGGCTGGACGACGTCGAGGCCTGGTGGTACGCGAGGCGGCTAGTGTACACGACCCTGGAGCCCAAAGGTGGCGCTCGGCCACAGAAGCACTACTTCCTTACGAACCTGGCCGAGACCGAGGCGCGCCGACTCGTGGGTGCCGTGGAGCACGCGCGCTGGTACGCCCGACGGGTCGACCTGATCCATCGCTTCTTTGGGGGCATGTCCGCCGCGCGCGTCAAGGGACTACAGTACGGCCACGAGGCGTACCGACAGGCGCAGCTGAACGAGGTTATCCCGGACCTGCCGCCCGAGGAGATCGCCGTGAACTTCGCCCGCGTGTTTGGGGAGCCCCTGGGGGTGGACTTTGACTGATACATTGTCGCAGCTGGACAGCCTGGCGATGCCCGATGGCGCGCCCGTCACTGTGGAGGCGATCGTCGAGGCGGTGTACGCTGGGTTCTCGGCGAAGAACCGGGAGCGGATCAGCCGGGACGATGTCGCGCGCGTCGTGGCGAAGCTGAAGCTGGAGGAGGAGCGCCCGCAGCGTAGATCTCCGGCGCTGCGCGTTCGCCGCCTGCGCTTCACCGGTGAGAAGCGCCTGCACGACCGGCCAACTGAGCCATTCGTCTACGACCAGACCTTCGCGCCCGGGGTCAACGTCATCTGCATCCCCGACAACGAGGTCGGCAAGTCCTCCATCCTGAAGACGATCAAGTACGCCCTCACCGGTGACAACGGCGACTACGACGCCGATGTCCGCACCTGGATCACGGATGTCTGGCTTACCTTCGCGCTCGACCGCCAGGAGTTCACCGTGCTGCTCTCGACCCGTGGTGGTGCCCCACGGGCCTTGCTCGTGCCTGGCGAGGAGTTCCGCCCGATGGAGACGGTGGCCGAGGAGACGACGCTGGCGATCGTCGACGTCTCCGGGGCAGAGACAATCAAGACCGAGCTTCAGCGGTTCTTCTTCCAGCGCCTGGGGCTGGGTCGGCTCTCGTGGACCCAGCAGGATGCCTCGGCCCCCGGTGGCGTCGCGGAACGGAGCACGAGCTGGCTTACCTACTTCCAGGCGCTCCAGATCCCGGACGGCGGCGATCGCTATCTCTTGTGCGATGCGCAGCATGCGATCGGGAATCAGGACGGCCTCATCTTCTCCGCGTTCCTGGGCCTGAACCTGGTCGAACCCCTGAACCAGCTCGGCATCGAGGCCGCGCGCGCCCGGAAGGAGGTCAAGCTCGAGGAGCAACTGACCGCCGAGCAGGTGCAGCAGGCAAAGAAAGAGGTCAGTCGGCTCGAGGCCGAGCTCCAGGCGCTCCGTGCCCGTCTAGAGGAGATCGCCGCTACGCAGGCAGCGCGACGTCGGGCGGTCGAGGATGGCGAGCCCGCCCAGCGACTGGTCGCCGTGCAGTCGGCCCTAGTGGAGAGGGCCAGCGAGCGGGTGCGCCTGGAAGCCGAGCGCGAGGAGTTGAGTCACACCCTCCAGAGGCGGCGCGCCCGCGAACGCCAGCTACGCGAGGCGGTCGCGCTGCAGCTCCACTTCACCGGGCTGGAGGTGACCCTCTGCCCCAACTGTGATACCGCCGTCGACCCGGCTGCGGTCGAGCGCGAGCAGACTGCCCACACCTGTCGCCTGTGCGGCAAGCCGGCCCAAGGCGCGGACGCCCAGGAGATCGCTGCCCTGAACGCTGAGGCCGACGATATCAGGCGGGAGATCGAAGACCTGGCCCGAGGCCGCGACGCGATCACCGCGCGTCTGGGCGCGCTCCGACGCGAGATCGATGCCCTCACGGCCGAGGTCACCGCCCTCAGCGAGGCCGCCCAAAAGGGGATCTCGTTCGCGCTGCCGACGGCCGAGGAGGAGGCCGAGCGGAACGGCCTGCATGAGCGGGTCGGCGGGCTCCTGGCCGAGCTCAGTGTGGCCCGACGGAAAGCGGAGCCACCGCCAGCGACCGAGGACAGCGAGTTCGATCTCCGCGTGCGGGTGCTCGAGAAGGTCCGCGACGTGCTCCGCGACGAGGCGGCCCGACGAAACCGCAGGCTACTGGAGCGCCTGAGCGTGCTGACGCAGGAGATGGCGCGCACGATCGGCGCCGAGAGCATCAGCGAGGTTGCCTGCTCCCCGCTGGGCAGGGTCGAGCTGCGGAAGCACGGCGAGCGGGTGAGCTTTACAGGGATCCAGAACGAGGGCGAACGCCTGCGGATCAAGCTGGCCTTCTTCCTGGCCATGATGCGTCTCGGTCGCGAGCCTGCTCTTGGTCGTCATCCAGGCTTCCTGCTCGTCGACCAGCCGGGCTCCAGCGAGATGGTCCCGGAGGACTTCGCGGCGCTGGCGGAGATCTTCCGCCGGGTGGACGACGAGCTCGCCGACCACGTGCAGATCATCTGTTGCACGGCACGGCGGGAGTTCGAGGGGGCGACGGCGCCCGAAAAGGTGTACGGCCCACAGAATCCGCCCTACGCCTTCTGATTTAGAGGTGGAGGTTCCGATGGCGCAGGGGCAGCCGACCGAGGCGAATGACCTGCCGAGGATCGCGGATGACATCGACTGGGCGGCCGCGAGCGCGCATCTCCGCGCCGCCGAGGCGGGGGATGCCGCGGACGATCTAATCGACGCGCTGACGGAGGCTGTCTTCGCCAGTGCTGCGGGCGCGGAGGCCGCACCGTGCCTGATCGATGCCGTCCTCCGCGCCCGCAGCGAGTTGAGTCTGCGCAGCGCCGCCCTAGCCTTGGCTGCTGTCGCCCCCCAGGATGACCCGGCCGCGGCAGACGCGCTGGTCGCCGCCTTCGGCTGGGTGGCGCAGCACCCCTTCCTCGCGCCGGCGCTCCTTGAGGCGCTGGGTCTGCTCGCCCTGCGGAGCCCGCTCGCGCGGGCGCAGCTATCCGTGCTGCTACTCCGCCTCCATCCGGCGGACTCGCGGTATCTCCTCGTCAAGGGGGCGCAGGTGATTGGCCTGCTCGATGGGATGCGGCCCGACCCGGACTTACGGGTGAAGCTGGACGAGCTCGCCACCGCCGCTGACCTGGCAGTCCAGGGGGAGGCTCGCCAGCAGCTGGCCCTGGCCGCACTCGCCGACGCGCTGCTGGCCAACGACCGGGGTGCGCTACAGGAGCGCCTCGTCGGCGCCCGCGCCGCCTTCGCCCGGGCCGAACTCAGCGAGGAGCACCAGCCCGATGCTGCTATGTTCGTCCGCCTGCTTGATATGCTCCTGGCGTTCCCCCAGCTGCAGTCAGGGGACGAGCGTGCGGCGGGACGCGTAGCGGAACTGGGGAGCGCGCTCGACCGCGCCCTTACCAGCCTTGCGCCGCACGATTGGCACGGCTACCGCTCGGATCGGGCGACGCGCCAGGCCCAGCGTGTGCTCCGCATCGCCGACGCGCTACGGCGGGCAGCCGCGGCGGCGAGCGTTGCAGAGGAGTGGACCAACATGGCGGCGGCGCTGGAGGAGCTAGCTCGGCTCTACGCTCAGGTCCGCGTGGAGTCGCCAAGTGCGCCGAGCGACGGCCGAATGACCACCGCGCTGGCGAGTATCGCCGACGCGGTCTTGGCCGCCAGTCTGGGGCCGCTCCTCGCCCGCGTTGTCCAACAACGCCGCCTGAACCGGATCACCGCCGACTACGTGCTGGCGCACGGCGAGGACGAGGTCGCTGTCGGGCTCCGGGCGCTCGAACAGGCGGCGGCCGCGTTCGCGTTCATAGGCGATCCCGCCGTCCCGGACAGCGCGGCGGGGGCGATCGCCCGGCTGGCGGAGCGGGTCGGTCAGCGCCCCGATGCACTGCTCAACGGGCTCCTGCAGGCGATGGAGGAAGGCCGCGTGGCTCGCTGGGCCGAGGAGGTCGGCCTCGCACCTGCGCCCCTGCCCGTCGAGCGCCCCGCGCTGTACGGCGACGATCCGGCCGTCGATGAAGTGGTGCGGCCGTTGCTCCACCGAATCAGGGAGCACCTGGGCGATTACCCGCGGCCGAAGTGGGCACGCCTGGTGGACGTGCTCGTCAGCTTGGTGAAGTTCGCCCACTACGTGCGTGACCGCGCCCCGGCGTATGTCGTCTGCCAGGAAGATGGTGGGCTCGGACAGCGTGCATCGGAGGGCGACCTGCAGGACCACCTGTTCGAGTGGCTCCGCCAGCAGTTTGGCCGCGAGGCAGTCTATGAGTTCGCGCGGACCGGTGGCGGGCGCCCGGACACCGGCGTGGTGTTCACAGAGGCGCGATTCCCCGTCGAGGTGAAGCACGAGTTCGGGTCCGTCGAGCCGGCGTACATACGCTCAAGCTTCGTGGCGCAGTCTGACGTCTATGCCACCGCCGCGGACCGGGCGGCCTTCCTGATGGTTCTGGACCTCCGGGCGAGCAACGCCGCCGGCCATCGGGCGCGGGCAGCGGCCGCGCGCCGAGCGCGAGACGGTCGCATGCCGGTGGCCCTCTACCACCTGCGTGACAGCTTCCGCGTCGAGGGCCTGCCGGCCGACCCCGACATCCCTGATGCGACGAGCAAGCTTGTCATCGTTGGCCTCGTGCCGGGCAACCGGCCGCTCCCGTCCAGCCTGTCGACCTACAGCAAACGTCCGGCGTCGGCGCGGCGTAAGCGGGGGCCGAAGGCTTCCCATGAGCCGACTGCCCCCGACGCCGACGAGCGACCGCGGGAGGTATGGTCTCGACGTGGGAACTGCCCGTGAGCGAACCACGGACAGTGGCCGCCTCGCCTATGGAGGGGCTGTCAAGGAGCCGGCGTCCTCGGAGTTGCCGTACTTGGCCCGGTAGGCCGCGATGTAGTCGGGGTCCTGGCAGATGCAACGTCCATGGCGATCCTTGGTGGCGGGTAGAGAGAGATACATCCCAAGTGGGTGCAGCAGGTCGATCTTGGTCGTGACCGGCGGGGGGACCTGCTTCAAGTTGCTCGCGTGCGCGACGAGCTCCGACGCGAGCACGAGGCCGGCCAGGGCCGACTGGAACGCCATGGGCACCTCGGCACCACCGCCCGCTGCGCGTCCCCCGCCGAGCGCCAGGATCGTGCCGCCGCAGACCGCCTCCGTGTAGAACGCGCGCAGCGGACGCCCCTCGAAGGGCAGGAGCGGCTCGCTCGGCACGCCGAGCGCGGCCGCGATCCGCTCGATCCAGTCGCGTCCGACCGGCCTGTCAGTAGCCAGCAACTCGCGCACATCCCTGACCGCATCGGGAAGGCCGATCGCCTCCGCCACCAGTTGATCCTCGTGCTTCCGTTCACCCTCGGGCAGGTAGAGGCACACCAGGCATGCTTGATCACCGACGAAGGCGTGGCGCGAGACCCCCAGGTCGCCCGGCTGCGTCCAGGCGTTCACGACCCAGCGTGGCAAGGCAGCCTGGATCGCCGCACGGTCGCGGGCGGAATCGACAGCCACGGCAACCCGCTCAAGCCGCCAGCTCTTCCGAGCGCGCAGGTATTCGCCCCACCGCTGCTGGTGTGGGTGCACGACGATGCCCGCGTCCCGGAATCGCTCGGCGGCCAGGGCGACTTTCGGTCGATCCCGATCGGCCTGCGTGGCGACGACGTATCGCTGCAGGTTGGAAAGGTCCACGAGCTCCGGATCCACCAAGTGGAGCTGGCCGCGCAGGCCCGGCGACCGCGCGAGCGCCCACACCGCGCCGTTGCCGATGGCCCCAAGCCCCACCAGATGGCTCTCCCCCAGGTCCACCTCGCCGAGATCCGGGTTCGACGGGTGAGCGGCAGTCGGGTCCAGGTCGATCAGCGACAGCTGAAAAGCGCGATCCGGGGCACCGTGCGGCAACTGGGCACGGAAGAACGCTCGGAAGACGTTCGCCGCCCCGAAGCAGGCCGCGGCGCCAGCACCGAACGGGTTTGACGAGCTCCCCGACCCGACCGGTCCATCCGAGGAGACCCGCGCGATCCAGCCGTCAGAGCCGAGATATATCGTGGGGGCATCGGTTGGGACCGGGCTCGCGCCCACACCAATGCACGCAGCGGTCCCGCGCAAGTCAGCGCTGATGTCAATCGCGGGGTTGATCGCGCGGGCCGCCGCGGCCAACTCGGGGATCAACGCGGCCGCCGCGTCGCCGGTGCCCACGATGGCTACCCGGGAGTACAGACGCGCGAGGAGATTCACGGCCAACTCTAGGGTCGTCCGGCCCTCGGGCGACCGCGCCGCGGCATCGTCGAACGCCACCCCCACCACACCGGAGTCGAGCGCCGCAGCGACGGCCTCGTAGTCGACTCCCGTGAGGATCTGCGACGCGGCCAGGGCCGCCTTGTCGAAGAAGTTGGCTACGGCCATGTGCCCTCAATCCACAATGCTCACCAGCTGCGACGCCTCGGCCGTCGAGAGCCGTGTCCAGCCGCTCCGCAGCATCAGCCGGTACACCGCACAGCGGGCGAGCGAGAACGGTTGTCTCGCGAAGTCGGGCACCACGATCGACAGGCTGCCGATGGTGGTGGCGATCGGGTAGACATCATCCGTGTCGGAGTGATAGGCGTCGGTCGGGTGGCTGTGCAGCTGCGCGACGAGCGTCATCTGGTGCTCGTACAGCCACACGTTCAGGCGGTGGAGCTCCTCGGCCCCGACGGTGACGCAGACGCCGTGCTCGAGGCGCAGGCCAACCTGTTTCGGGATCAGGGTCGCGCGCACATCAAACGTGTCTGCTTCACGTACGCCCGCCCACAGGGCGAACCCCTCGAGTCCTTGCATACCGACACGTTGCAGGTGGGCGTGCGCGTCTAGAGCGAGGGAACGGGGTACCCGGACTGATTGCACCTTCACGAGTCCGGTCATCTCGGTGGCTCCTCCTGGACGTAGCCCGCGATCCTCGCATTAGCTTGGACGCGTACCTCAAGGTTGTAGCCAGCGATGGGTCGGACGCCGTACGTGTAGATCTGGTCGAGGAGAAAATACAGGGTGCCTTCGCCCTTACGGCGGTGCAGGAGCCAGTCATCGCCGGTGTGGGCCGGGTGCTCGTGGTACTCCCGCACGCCGGGGAGGCACAGGAAGGGGATCTCCTCGTCGCCGTGCCACTGGAGGAGCGGCTGCACCTCCAACTCGACCGCCTGCCCCTGAGCCTCCGACTCGCTGGCCGGGGCCACGCGCTCGCGCCCTCGGAGGAACGGGAGGCCCATCAGCTCCTTGGCGCGGTACGGCACGCGCGTGAAGGGGTTGACCAGCTGCACCGACGGCGGCAGGAAATCGTAGTTTGTGAAGTCGAGCAAAACCCCGAAGGGCACCGAAGGCGGTGCGAGGCGGGGGGTGCCAAAGACGACGAATACCTCCGGGAAGGCGACCTTCACTAGCCACCACCCGCGACGGATGTAGTCGTCTTCGAGCGCCCGATACTGGGCGACTTCCCGGTCGAACTTCGCGCGCGAGACGGCTGGATCGACCAGTTGCTCCCTCTCAGCCACCGACGCCCGCCTTCAGGCTCAGGAAGAGCTTCGTCTCGTCGGTGAAGCCGAACTCCTCGATCTTCTTGTCGACGTCGAGGGTATTCCCGTCGGCGTCCTTCAGCTCCCAGTTCTCGGGAGGCTGACCGGTGTTGCCCGTCTGCTCGAGCGCGCGCGGCACGACCGTGCGCAGCGGCGCATTATCGTTCGCCTCGACCTCAGTCGGTGTCCCGTTCACGACGATGGTCAGGGTGGTCTTGTTCCTCGGCATTGCATCCTCCATTCGGCGCGGACTCGGGCCGCGCCGGATACCACGCGTCTCCACCTTCCAAGGGAATGTCCCGCAATGGTTTCCTTCCGCTCCTTGCCAGTCGCCTCACGAACCGATCTGAGCATTCGCTTGCAGGTCGGGAGCCTGGGAGGTGGCGGCTCTGACCATGCCGAGCAGCAGATCGATCAGGACGACGAAGCGGACGGCGTCGCCCTGGCTGTACGTCTCGATCACGTTGTGCCCGGCCGTGTTGCGGAAGAAAGCCATCACCCCGCGGTAGAGCTCCATCGCCCCACGCTGCTCCTGGTCATTGCCGCTGAGGCGGAGCGGGCCAGCTCTCGGGCCGAAGGCTGCCTCCATCAGGGCGGTGCCGACGACTGACTTGTCGGCGCTGATCGCCGTGCGGACGCGATCCTCGAGGATGACGCAGGCCTCGCGGATCACGCGATCGTAGTGGCCCTCCGCCGCGAGCAGGTCCTGGCAGCGCCGACGCAGCTCGTCGTCCGCAATCAGCGACGACATGTTCCGCTCGGCCAGTTGGAGGCGTCGGCGCAGGCGCGCGACCTCCACCCAGGCCTCCTGGGCACCCGGGCTGAGTCGGGGCGTGCCGGAGGCAACCTCGAGATCCCGGCGCCCTGCCTCGGTGATGTGGGCGTACCCGTCTGCCAGCGATGCCTGGTCAAGCTTGTTCTCGGCGATCTTCCCCTGGGCGAGCAGGCGCTGAGCGTTCGCAAGGTAGTCCTCGCGAGGCACGCCCAAGTCGGCGCACAGCCGCTCGACGTCGAGGCGGGAGGTGTAGGCGTAGTGGCCCGGGTCGGCCCGCCAGCACCGCTCCAGCTCCTCCAGGATGCGGCGCTGCACGGCGCGATCCTGAGCCTGGCGCCACTGCTGGCGCCATTGATCGACCCGGCGGCGCCCGTCGCGGGCTGGGCGGATGGTCCAGGGCCCCATGACCTTGATAGCTTCTAACAGCCCCTCGTCCTCGAGTGCCTTCACCGCCGCGAGCACCGTTCCACGGGCAGACGAGCCATAGAACTCGTCGCTCTGCGCGAAGTCCGGCGCGATCCCCAGCTCCTCCGCGAGGCGCTCCGCCAGGGCCGCCTCGCTGACACCCTCGCCAAGCGGCAGCGGGTGGTCGCCCGTCAGCTCCACCAAGTGGTAGAGAACGCGGTCTTCGAGCTGTGGCAGCGATTCGGGGCCGGTGGCCGTCGCGGCGATCACCCTAGCCCTCCGCGTCCGCCTCGGGCAATGCCCGCACCAGTTCGGCCGGGTAACGGATGCCGCACACCAGGCACGCGACCTCGGCAGTCCAGGCCTCGTCGATCTTGAGCGGCTCCTCGAGGTGGCACGGCAGGTCGACGCGGACCATGTCGTCCGGCTCGGTCAGGGCCTCAGGGCGCGGTGTGGCCGACGGCGTGACATCCACGCGCAGGAACCCGCCGGGCCGGTTGAGCGACTGGAGGCTCCGCTGGAATCGCCGCAACTGGGGGCCGACGACCTCCGCCATCGCCAGCGCGCGGGCGTAGTCGAGCTGCTCCTTCGTCCACCACGCGTCCGGCGGGGCCGGTTCGTGGCAGTACGGGCAGAAGTAAGCCTCGGGCGCCGGCGCCTCTATCTCCGAAGATGGCTCCGCCTCGCGGTGCAGCCACTTGAACTGGCGCTCGCACTTGGGGCACTCGCGGCGGAGGAAGCCGTCGCTGTCCAAAGGCAGGCTCATCGGGATCGAGACGTCACTCATGCCACTCCTCCCACCATCAGCGCAGCGCGACTATCTCTGCCGGCGCCGCTGGTCGCCGCGGTCGCCCTGCCCCGGCGGGACGGTCCGCTGCGCTCGCTGCCGCACGTCCTGCCGGAGCGAGCGGTCCACGCGGTCCCACTCCATAAACCGACCCGTTTCCGTGTCGCGCCGCACGTAGTACTTCTTGCCGTCCCGCTGGATCAACTCGCGCTTGCTTCTCATCGCCGTTCCCTCTCTGGTGCCGCGCCCGCGGGCGCCGCGCACCCGACTATAGCGGCCTTGCTCTACTGGCTAAGCATAGCATAATCTTCGAAGCAGTGGCAGGTGCTTACGTTAGCGAGCGGATTGCCGGTGCAATGGAGCTGTCGCTGTTGGGCAAGCCGAGAGGATCTCCATGGCAGAGACGCTAGGTGCCCACTTGCGGTCGCTGCGCGAGGAGAGCGGGCTCACGCTGCGGGATGTCGAAGCGCGCTGCAACATCTCTAGCGGGTATGTGAGCCTGCTCAAGCGCGATAAGGTGAAGGAGCCATCGCCGCGGGCCCTCTGGGCGCTCGCCCAGTGCAACAACGCGGACTACTTCGACCTGATGCGACGCGCTGGGTACCCGCTGCCGGGTGAGATGGCCAGCGCTCGACCGGCCGTGGCCTTCCGCAGCGCCGAGCACCTGACGCCCGACGAGCGCGAAGAAATCCAGCGCATCATCGCACTGAAGCTGGAGCTGCGCCGTCGCCGCGAGCGCCAGGAGGGAGACCATCATGCGGCGCGTGCTGGCAACGATCCTGACCATCCGATCGCTGGCAGCGGATCTCCTGCCGGGAGGTCGGCGTGTCTGCGCCGCCGCTCCCTATCGAGCTGTGCCTGGAAGCGCGGAAGCTCCGGCTGGCCGAAGAGCCGCTCGAGGAGCTGCTGCGGGGCGCCGGGCTGCGCCCCACCCTGGCGAAGCTTGGCGCCATGCTGGAAGCGCGCGACCGGCACGCCTGGGTCAGGAAGAGCCTCCACACGCACCAGAAGAAATGGGCCGTCCTGCACGAGATCGGGCACGACGTGTTCCCGTGGCAGCGGGAAGTGCTCTTCTACTGCTCGTTGTCGGATCTGGCGCCCACGGTCCGACTCGAATTCGAGATCGAGGTCAACGCGTTCGCGGTGGAGTGAGACCGCTGCATAAGTCAGATGGCCTCCTCGACAGGTAGGTAGTGGGCGAGGACGCGGCTGGGGGAGAGCCGAAGCTCGGGTGCACCAGCCTGCTCGGCGACCAGAGCCACGACGAGGATCGCGCAGTGGGTCAGGGTGACACGAATGAGCACCGCGTCCCAGCCTTCGACGTAGCTGGTGTCCA
>Ga0315298_1007509_pt1 | contig 14315 bp, 16 predicted proteins | sample WHS_1_MG_FD_203077 | JGI IMG/M metagenome (GOLD analysis project Ga0315298, IMG submission 203077) | Extremophilic microbial mat communities from Washburn Hot Springs, YNP, Wyoming, USA - WHS_1_MG | ecosystem: Environmental > Aquatic > Thermal springs > Hot (42-90C) | place: USA: Wyoming... | reverse complement strand
TTACCCTCTCCACAAGCAGTTTCACCGCGAAAAAACCCAGATACCTCATGGAAACTGCCCAGATATCACCAAGAAGCCTCTCATACTTTTGAAGCACTGCTTCAATCTTCTCGTTCACCTGCAACCCTCCTTGTAAAGTTCATATCTGCTTTCTGAGTCTCTTATACCAGAAACGACAGGACCGGACAACTCAACCCATCACAAAGTTAACGGATACCGGCACGCAAAACCTCAGCAGAACCGAAACTCCATTCACTTTATTGCACTTCAACAAAACTACTTCCCTTCAAAGGCCATCCCTTCTATTTTCCACATACCTGGGCGGAAAAACACAGGGCTCTTCCATACCTTCCCGGAAGTATGCAAAGGTGAGTTTTCCCCCCCACTCTCCAAAACCGACTTCTCCGTTCTTCTTCAGGGCTATGGCGCCGCATACCACACCTGATCTTCTGGCGAGCTCCATGCCTTTGTCTACTGCCTCCTGAGCACTCATTTCTTCCATCCACTCGGCAATCCGGCGGGCGAGGCCAAGCTTTATGATACCTTCCCCTTCTCCAGTCATCGAAACTCCACCCCACTCACAAGAAAAATTCCCACAACCGATGATGGGAGAATCACCCACCCTCCCGGGAAGCTGCATCTCTATTCCCCCGGTGGACGTTCCTGAGGCAATCTTCCCCAAGCGGTCTAAAGCCACCGCTCCTACCGTGCCAAGATGGGGATTTTTCAAACGTTCTCGAGCCTTCTCAAGATAGTACCGGTAGATGGAGTCTTTCTCTTTCGAAGCCCGCTCAATGGATTTTTTCAGAGTCCTTATGGTGAGTTCTGCCACCGGGTTGTACTCTTCAAAACCCAAAAGGCGGGCAAAAAGACTTGCCCCTTCTCCTACGAGAAGTACGTGGCGGGTACGTTCCATAACCGCCCGGGCAACCGAGATGGGATGGCGGATACTCCTTATAGCTGCCACCCCCCCGCAGGAGAAGTCGTCTTTCATTATACTTGCCGACATCTCCACTTCTCCCAAGAGGTTGGGAAAAGAACCGGTCCCAGCATTGAGGTGGGGGTCGTCCTCAAGGATTTTGATGGCCTCTTCTACGGCGTCAACAGCATCACAAGACTCAAGGACTTCCATTCCTCTCACACAAGCTTTGTAGAGAGGTTCATGGACATCAGGGACCCCTTCGGTACAAATTCCTCCATGAACGATGATGACCATTGTCTCACCTCTTCCCTCGTAAACCCTTTCATTATACCTGAGAGGTGCAAAAAAGAGCACAGCCTCGCGAGGCTGTGCTCTTTTGAAAAACGTTATAACCTGTGTTACGGCTTCGCTACTCTTTTTCTTTTTGTAACTCCTCCATCCGACGTTCAATGTAGGCAAGGCGCCGGCGTAAAAACTCCGCTTCTTCTTTAAGTGCTTCAAGTTCTTCTTCCTTTGTCCAGTAGCACCATGGACCGAATTCGGGAAAGAAGAAGTGTCCTCCAAAGCAGAAACACCCCATATCGTGGAAGAAGTGCCTCCGTCGCATTTCCCACAACCCCCCTCTACAAAAGGAGATTAAGAAAAAGCCCTGCAAGGAAAGCAAAAGAGAGCATAATCCCCGTGGCCTCAAGAAGCCTCTTCCAGCCGAACTCTCGCAGGATGACTACAAACGCTGCCGCACAGGGGAAAAAGACAGAAAGGACGACGCTGGCAATAACAAGTTGCTTCATCGAAAGCCCCAAAGACAGAAGAAGTCCCATGGCCATGTCCTTTCGCAGAACACCCATGGCAATAATGACCAGAGCCTCCCAGGGTAGGCCGACAAGTTCTGCCAGCCAAGGGCTCACTACCTGAACAAGACGAGAAAAAGCACCGGTGAGATAGAGTAGATTGACCACCAAAATTCCTAGAAAGAAGACCGGCAGGGCGTCACGGAGAAAGCCCTGCAGTCGCACCCAGAGTTTTGAGAATACCGCCTTGGGGAGGGGTAACCGGTAAGGAGGAATCTCGCAGATAAGAGGAGGGCGAAAACCCGGAACAAGGTACTTGAGCAGAAGGGAAAGAAGAACAACGATGGTTAGAAGGGTCCCGTACACCACAAGGACGGGACCAACCCCATACGGGGAAAGAACCCCAATGATAAGAGCCTGCTGCGCTGAACAGGGAATGCCAATGGAAATAAGGGTAGCAACCACAAAGCGCTCCTTTTCATTTTCTAAAACCCTGGTAGCCATAATCCCCGGGACGTTGCACCCAAAGCCAAGAAGCATAGGTACGACCGAATATCCATGAAGCCCAAGACGGTGCAAGAACCCATCAAGAAACACCGCAAGACGGGGCAGATATCCCACGTCTTCGAGAATGCCCAGAATAAGGTAAAAGGCAAAAACGTAAGGAAGCACGGCTCCCAAACTCACATATACACCAGTAGAAAGAAGCCCCAGAGAGCCCTCAAGGTCAATACGACCCTCAACAAGCTTCCCCAGAAGCACTTCATGCCATAGAGGATACTTTCTCAGAAAGACACCCAGCCGCTCAAGGAGAGGGAGATAGTACCCCTCAAAGAGAGGGTCAAGAAGAAACCGAATAAGACCTTCGCCGATGAAGCGCACCGAAAAGAAAATACCCGCCAGAACAAAGAGCCCGAAGACGAAACCCACACCGGGAAGTATGGTGATACGGGCCAGGACATCTCTCAAGCTCGGACACCGATATGAAAACCGCTGAACTCTTTCAATAACTTTTCCAATCTCTTCCCAGCGGTGAGCGTGCTCGGAGGAAACAGGATGGGGAATTCGAGCATACGACAGGGAGTCAAGGAGCTCTTTCACACCCTCCCCGGTTGTGGCTACAACCGGTACAATCGGTACTCCCAGGATTTCCTCAAGGGCCCTGACATCAATGTCAATCCCCTGTTTCTTTGCCTCATCCCACATATTGAGGGCCACAACCATAGGTTTTTGCTTCTCGGCCAGCTCAAAGGTGAGGTAGAGATTCCTCTCCAAGTTCCCAGCATCTACAACATTCACCACTATATCTGCCTCTTCTACAAGACGTGCAGCAATGCGCTCAGCCTCGGCCATCTCCTCAAGGGAATAGGCCCCCGGTGCATCCACAAGCTCAAACCACTCTCCCCCGTACTCTACATAACTCTGCAAGAAATCCACCGTGGTCCCAGGGTAGTTCGAGGAGAAGGCGTATACTCCACTCAGCTGGGTGAAAATGACACTCTTTCCTACATTTGGGTTTCCGGCAAGGACAATCCGTTTCAGCGTTCCACCCGGACGAAAACCCTTTGGGCTATCCCCCGGCCCAGGGCTATTTCCTGTTGTCCCAGTCGAACAACAACCGGACCTTTTCCAATAATGGCGCTCAATTTTTCCACTTTTTTCCCCGGTATGACCCCAAGAACCCATAGTCTTCTCACCATTCCCTCTCCCCCGTCAATGCGCACAATCTCTCCTTTTGCCCCTGTCTCCATTTCGACAAGCGTAATGACCTCTTCCATGAAAACCACGCTCCCTGTCACTCTTTCTGGCAGTGATGGCACAATCCATAAAAATAGATATGGTGCGATTCAATGCGGAAGTGGTACTTTCTCTCCAATTCTTCTTTGAGACGTTTAAGGAAACTTTTTTCCTCCTGGACGACTTCTCCATAATCTATAACCTGTCCACAGTTGGTACAGATGAGGTGATGGTGATACTGAGTCGGGCGATGAACCATTTCATAGTGCTCTTTCCCATCGCCAAAGTTGACTTTGCGCAGGATTCCCATCCGTAAGAGAAGATCAAGGTTTCGGTACACTGTGGCAATGCCGATTTTCTGCTTTCTGACTTTCAAGCACTCATAGACCTCCTCCGCTGATAAGTGCTTCGCCTTTTCCTCAAATACCTTGACAATAGCATAGCGGGAAGGTGTGGCCTTTTTGTTGAAACTGTGGAAGACGTCTTTCCAGCTCCCTGGCAAGAACTCCACCTCAAGTGAAAAATATTATCATTTTCTATTATAGAGAGTAACTGCCGTACCGTCAACTCCTCCTTTACCATCCTTTTTTCCATACGAACAATGCTTTCTGCAGAGTATCCCCTCAAGGCGCAAGGGGGATGATATGAATTTCAACAAAAAGAACAGCCTCAAAAAGAGGCTGTTCTTTTTAGAATTCTTTTGCTTCCGATTGTCAGTCAAGTCCAGCAACTCTCTCTCCCAGTTCACCACCCAAACGAATGCCTTCAGCTAAGGTTCAAGCTCGCTGTACAGCCTCAATTTCTTCTTCAGTGATTTCTCTTCCAAAACTCCGGAGACCCGACACCTTGAAGCCGTGCTTTTCAGCCAGGGCCTCTATTTCTCTGACCTTTTGCACTTCCACCTCTTTCAAGGTATAGTCTTCAAAGCGCCCTTCAAGAGCAAGGATCATGGTCTCTGCCATGCAGGCATAGGCCTTCCCAGGGGGATAACCGAAATCCATCCCGAAATCCGGCTCCCCTGGGACATCCACGACTCCTCCTTCGATGACGAGCACATCCTGTCGCACCCGGGCCACTTCCTCGGCCACGTTCCGGGGGCGGGCTACATCGCACACCACGGCTTTTTTGGCAATCCAGGAAGGCTCAATAATATTTCCAACCGCTGAGGTGACGGTGAGGATGGCCCGACAATCCCGAATGCCTTTCCCGACGTCGACAAAACCCTCAACCGGATGAAGAGCCACTGCTTCTACCTCTTTGCGGACTCTCTCTACTTTTTCTGGATTCCGCCCAATGACTCGTACTCTTCTTCCCCGCTCTGCCAGGATCAAAGCACAGGCCCTCCCAATAGACCCGGTAGCGCCCACAATAGCCACTGTCTCACGCTCAAGGTCTATCTCCATCTTTTTACAGGCAAGCTCAAGGGCCGAGAGGGCCGTGGCCACAGTGTAGCTATTCCCGGTCGTTACAGCAATGCGAAGACCATCCTTCAACGCTCTGCCACCATCCTCAGAAACGGCCCGCTTGGCAAAGGCCCCAAGACCAATGACCCTAGCACCTTTCTTCTCTGCCAGAAGCGCGCAGCGGCGGATACGATCCACCACAAAGGGAAGGGAATAGGCCAAAAGAGCACGGGGTGTCATAGGAAGCCCCACGAAAATGCCTCCAATTTCTTTTCCCGTGGCCACAGAGCGTACTCCCCGCACCTGGGAAAGGACAAAGGGAGGGATGCGGGAAGCAAGATACTCTACCCACAAATCCGGGAAGGGACGCAGAAAGAACATGTGTTCCCGTATATCGGCCACGTCCATAGCATGGATGATGAAGGCAAAGCTATCCACAGAAACGTCACTCCTCGATCGACTTCTGTAGCGCCTGAAGCATAGCCCGGGCATTATCCTCCATCGTTTTTCGCAGAAAGGCATGGATAAGCGCTCCTACAAGAGGTATACCAAGGTCATACTCTATCTCGAGTTCCACCCGGGTAGCTTCTCCCTCCTGCAGGAATCGCCATACTCCCTCGTACTTTTTGAAATCTCCTTCAAGAACAAAGAAACGACACTCCCTCTTTTCGTCATCCCACACATCCCGCTCCTTCCATTTCACTTCTCTCCCTTGAAACCTTCCCTTCCAGAAACTGTCGACCTCTCGGCCTTCCCGGCGAAGGATCCGTACTTCCTCAAGGTTAGGCAAAAAGGAGGCGAGTCGCTCAACATCCTTTGCCCGCTCATAGACCACATTGGGGTCTTTGAGAATCACATGCGAGACCGAAATCCGAGCCATCACCATCCCCCCACTTCTTTGACCAATTTTTGCACTCCCTGAAGCGCTTCATAGCAGGCCCCAAGGACTGCATCAAGCTCCTCAAAACTTATGGTCAAGGGTGGTTCAAGACGAATAACCTTGCGATTGTTCAGGGTATACACTACAAGCACTCCTCGTTCTGCCATTTCCATGGCAAAGAGGGACGCCATATCGTCTTCAAAAAACTCCATCCCGATGAGGAGTCCCACGCCCCGTACCTCACAGATAAGCTCGGGAAACTCTCTTTGGAACTCTGAAAGCCGCCCAAGAACATACTTTCCCTTTTCCTCTGCTCGCCTTGGAATATCCTCTTCTTTGAGAACCTGCAGGGTTTCAATCCCAGCTACACATGCCAGAGGATTCCCCCCAAAGGTGGAGCTATGGAGAAGCGGATTCTCTTCAAAAACACTCCAGATTTCCTCCGTACTTATAAAAGCTCCCAGGGGCAGAATTCCCCCTCCCAAGGCCTTGGCCAAAACCATAATATCTGGCACCACACCATAGTGTTCACAGGCGAACATTTTGCCTGTCCGTCCCAAACCGGTTTGTACCTCGTCAAGAATGAGTAGAGCTCCTCGTTCACTACAAACACGTCGCACCGCAGGCAGGTACTCCGGCGAAGGAATGATGACTCCCCCTTCCCCCTGGATGGGTTCAAGGATGACCGCGGCAGTGTCTTCATCGACCGCTCTGTCCATCTCCCCAATGTCATTGAAGGGAACCTGGCAGGTTTCGGGGAGGAGAGGCTCAAAGGGCTTTTTGTACACATCTCTTCCTGAAACACTCAAGGCCCCCAAGGTCTTCCCATGGAATCCCCCCAAGGCAGAGACAAACTTCTTTCTCCCAGTATAGAGCCGGGCCAGTTTCAGAGCCCCTTCCACCGCTTCAGCGCCGCTATTACAGAAGAAGGAATACTGGAGATCACCTGGAGTTATCTCAGCCAGGAGAGCCGCTAAATCTGCTTGGTGTTTGTTGAAGAGCGTGCGGCTTGACATCGGAAGGCGCTCAAGCTGCTCTTTGACTTTCTCCACCACCCGAGGATGGTTTCTCCCCACATTGAAAATCCCAAAGCCACCGATGCAATCGATGTAGCCCTTACCAAAGATATCGTAGACCTTCGCCCCTTCTCCCCTCCACTCTACCGTGTCGAGATTGGCAAACTTGTAAAGACGCGCTAAACCCGGGTTGAGATGCTTCACGTATTTCTCGACCGTCTCATCCACTACCTTTCGCTTTTCCTCAAAGCTCAAATCCTCCATTGCGATACCTCCTCAAATCGGACAACCCTCGGTCGGATATGGAGTTCACGCAAAAGAGCGAGATACTCTTCAGGACGTATCTCTTCAGGACGTCTCTCAAGAAGGGCTACAAGCATTGCCTGAAGGACGTTGGCCCCAAAAGAACGCCCGTTGATCTCGGGAGTGGCGGTGACTAAAATGGCGACCCCTCTTTGGCGAAGCTCTTCCACATCCTGAGAAGTGACGGTATTCGTTATAATGAGTTTCCCCGGAAGGGTATCGGGCATGAATCGCTTGATGTAGAGGAAATCTCCGGCTACGATATCTGCCTTATGAAAGTAAAAGGGGAAACGGGGTGTGCGCTTTTCCTGCTCCGTCCCTACGGGATACACGACTTCTATAGGTAGATGGCGTACTACAGAAACGATGAATATGGAGAGGAAACGAAGCATAAAGAGGCTCTTCACTGCCCAGGGAAAGCCCACTGCAAAAGGCAAATCTCCAAAGAGGAGGCGACACCCTTCTTGATAGAGCCCCTCCGCCAGTCCATAGCGGTCCATACCGCTCATGATAAGGGCCGTTTTCCCTGCGAAGGAAATTCCCTCTTGCTCCCGCAGGTACTTTGGCACCTCTCGTTCCCAGACTGCCTTGAGTTCTCCCCCGTCGACGATAGGGGTCCTCTGCAAGACCGAAACGAGTCTCACCACGTCCACCATTTTGTACCGATACTTCCCTGCCCGAAGGTAAAGGTCTGCTCCTCCGAGACCGAAACAATCCACTCTTCCATCGAGTTCCCGCAAAAGAGCAACAAATTTCTTTTTATCACCGTCCACCCCGATTCGCTCCACCACAAAATGGCAACCCAAAAGCTCTATCTCAGCTCTATGATTCCGCTTCGACGACCCCAGGCTTACGCTCACCACTCTCTTTTCCTTCATCTTCTTCGCCCTCAATTCGTTCAAAAACGATCGCACCCTCAAGAACCATTCCTGGTTCCAAGGCAATACTCTTTGCCATTACACACCCTGAAAGGCACGACGTCCTCCGACACACCATTTTTTCAACCCGCGCAAATCCACCTACCCTCCCCCAAACCTCAACATTCTGCACTTCGATAAAACCTTCCACCTTCCCTCCTTCCATCACCACAAGGTGAGAACACTGGACAAAGCCGTTGAACTCCCCCAAAACGATGAGGGTCCCTGTGCTTGTGAAATCCCCTCGCACTTTGGAGTGTCCCCCTATAATGGCTACTCTACTATTGCTGACCGTTGAGCTCATGAATGATCCGCAACCCTTCAAGAGTCAAGACCGGGTTGAAAATGTCGATGAAATCGCAGTATCGGGCCAAAAACATCCCCCATCCACCCGTGCCGATAACTTTGGCGTCCTCAGCGAATTCTTTTTTCATCCTCCCTACTATCTCCCGTGCCAGACCTATGTATCCGAAAAACACCCCGGCATGCATCGCCTCCACCGTGTTTTTCCCAATGCAACGCTCGGGAACCTCGACATCGATGCGAGGGAGCTTGGCGGTTTTCTCGTACAATGCCTCACAGGAGATACCAATCCCAGGAGCAATAGCTCCTCCCAAGTACTCCCTCCGGCGGGTTACAGCACAGAAAGTGGTGGCAGTCCCAAAATCCACGATGACGAGATCTCCCCCATAGAGGGTAGAAGCCGCTACGGCATTGACGATTCGGTCAGCTCCCACCTCCTTGGCCTCTGCTCGGATGAAAAGACCAGTTTTCACCCCCGGACCTACCACAAGATAAGGCACTTTCCAGAGAACTTCAAAAAGTTGCCTCAAAGCATCAAGGACAGGAGGAACCACACAGGAAACGATGGCCCTCTCAAAAGCTTCTCTTGGTATGCTCTTTTCCTCGGCAAGAAGTCTGAAATGAAGCCCCCATTCGTCAGCAGTACGGCGAGAGGAGGTAGACACCCGCCAGTAGGCAAGGAGTTCCCTTTCTTGAAATACTCCAAAAGTTGTATGCGTATTGCCGACATCAATAGCCAGGATCGGAATCGAGCCTCACCACCTTTTTGAGCACCCGTACAATAGGCAAAACAACCAGGGCTGAAAGTATGAGTTCCAGAGTACCGTTGAGGAGGAAAACGGGTACAACTTGCTCAAAGCGAAAATATCCCATGAGAACCATAAGACCCAGAACCCCTACTGTGTTTGTAGCCGTTCCAGAAAGGGCGGCCAAAACCGTGCCCAAATCTCCCCCTCGGAAGGCCTTGAAAACGTAAAATGCCACCACACCGATGAGGATTCTTGGCACAAAACAGGCCACGAGATTCCCCAAAAAAAGGTGCATGGTGAAAATGGCCAAAATGCATCCCACCAGTGCCCCCACAAGGGGCCCGCCCATAATCCCTCCTATTATAGCAGGAATGTGCATGGTTGTCGCATAAGTGGAGAGATTGGGAACGGGGATAAAACCAAGAGGGGTAACACTTAAAACCAAGGACACCGCACCGAGAACACCAGCAAAGAGGAAACGACGGTAAGAAAAACGCATCCTGTCCACCTCCGTTCCAGTTCCGGAAGAGATACCAGACGGAGACGAAAAACTTTCGCCTCGCTGCCCTCCGGTCAGCGGTTTTCACTATTGTAGCACACCAAAAGAGGGGATGCCACAGAGAGAAGTAGCGTTCTTCACCGAGGAAAGGACAGCTTCAACCACACTTGTATAAACCCCTTGGACGAGGGTGAGATGATCCTGGGGAGGTTTTCCTCCGAGCGCTACAAGAAAAAGGACATCCCCATCGTAGATCGTTCCAAAAGGACGGATACAGGTAGCCAAAGCAGAATGCACCACAGAAGAGAGGGACAAAAGATCCTCCCGGGAGAGCAGAAGGTCGAAAATCACCACTGAAAGAGTGGTATTGAAGGGGGACAAAGGGGCGTCAAAAGCCCCCTCCCTTCGGGACCCGGCAAGACGCATACCAGACTGGGGATCGTATACATCCCCCAGAGAATTGGTCACCACAAATGCCCAGATGTGCCCTCCAAAAACCTCAGCCTCTCCCTTGCCAAATCCCCCCTTCATTGCCCAGGGCATCCCGTACATTTTACCAACAGTAGCACCCGTTCCTACCCCTACCGTACCTTCCCTCGTGTTACTTTCAGCTCTCTGAGCTGCCTCATACCCCCACTCAGCCCCAGGAAAGGCAATCTCTCCAATCTCAAGATCGTAAATCACCGCCTGAGCCACAATGGGAACCCTGGCTACCTTCGTGGCAAAGCCCCTCTGGTGTTCCCGAAGAAAGTCCACCACTCCTTCGGCACAGCGCAGACCAAGAGCACTTCCTCCACTCAAAACAATGGCATCCACACTCTGGATGAGGCGCCCGGGGGACAGAGCTGGGAGTTCACGACTCCCAGGTGCTCCACCGCATACCAAAGCCAAAGCAGTGTTGGGAACATCAAAGAGAAAGACGGTACATCCTGTAGCCAGTCGAAAATCTTCTCGATGTCCGATGCGAAATCCTGGAAAAGTCATAACCCTCAAGAGAGCTTTCTTCCGCAGTAGGGACAGAGGCGAAAATCGGGAGAAATCTTCCCACCACAGGAGGGACAGACACCCACTTTTTTGGGTTCCTCCTCGGGGACATACGAGGCTTTGACTTGGGCAAACTCTCTTTGCCAGGTAGCCACGTCCACCATGCTGTCGAAGTAGAGGTCATGTTCCTTATTCCACTCATCAGTATAACGGACCCGCAGATACAAAGGAACCCGGCTCAAGCGATGCAGACGAAAGAGGCGAGACCCAAACTCTCCAAGCATCATCTCTTTTTCCGAAACAGCAGCAACATCCTGGATAAAGTGGAGAGGAATGCGAAAAATGACCTTCTCAAAGGGAGGGGAAAATCCAAAAATATTTGGCCCCTTCTCAAAATTCTCAAACCAGAGGCTTTTTGACATCAAAAAAAGGAGGCCATCCGTCAGGTTCTCAAAGCGCGGATGGCCCCCTATGTAACGAGCAAAACTTGAAAGAACTTTCTTTTCCCCGAATTCTTGCTCCTTCTCCTGCCAGAACTCAGTTACCGACACCTGGGTACCCCTTCTTCGTGTGCCCCAAAAAAGCCCTACCAGGATAAGCACCCCAACGAGGAGAAGGTACCCAAAAAGGTTCATATCTTAGTCCTTCTCCTTAGAACTCGATGAACCCGAACTCCCACAGGTAGAGCAGTTTGTGGAAGTACAGGAGCTACAGCTTGAGCCTGAAGAACTGTTCGAAGGACGATAATCCGTTACATAAAAGCCGCCTCCCTTAAAGATTAAACCCACATTCCTGCTGAAGAGCCGCTTGACCCTCCCCTTACAGAAAGGACATTGGCTCACAGGCTTATCGTTAAAGGATTGCCATTCCTCGAAAACCTTCCCGCACTCTGTGCACTGGTATTCATAAATGGGCATTGTCCTCACCCCCATGAACAAGTTGCCCGGTGAGAGCAGTCCCACCGGGCAACTCTCCCTTTCTATTATACTCCTCTATCAGTATTCCGGTGCAGGTGGTACGGGGGTTTCTTTCTTCTCGGGAATCTCCGTTACCACGGACTCAGTGGTCAGGAGTACTGAGGCCACACTCGCTGCATTCTGGAGGGCAATTCGTACAACTTTCACCGGGTCGATGATGCCAGCTGCAAGCATGTCCACAAACTCTCCGGTAAGAGCATTGAAACCAGTGTTAGGATTGTCAGCCGCCTTGATTCTCTCTACGATGACGGAACCCTCTTCACCAGCATTTTCAGCGATGAGCTTCGCCGGCTCCTCAAGAGCCTTCCTGACGATGAGGGCACCAACCCGCTCGTCACCCTCGAACTTCAGCTCGTCGATGGCTGAAATGCACCGAAGGAGGGCCACACCGCCACCAGGAACAATACCCTCTTCTACTGCTGCACGGGTGGCATGGAGCGCATCTTCAACTCGAGCCTTCTTTTCTTTCATTTCGGCCTCAGTAGCTGCTCCAACCCGGATGACAGCCACACCCCCAGCAATCTTGGCCAAACGCTCCTGAAGTTTTTCCCGATCATAGTCAGAAGTGGTCTCTTCGATTTGTTTCTTGATCTGGTTCATCCGGGCGACGATGTTCTCCCGCTTTCCAGCACCCTCAACAATGGTGGTGTTCTCTTTATCGACTACGACTTTTCTGGCCTGACCAAGGTCTTCAATGGTGACATTTTCGAGTTTGATACCCAAATCTTCGGAGATGAACCGACCTCCGGTAACGATGGCGATGTCTTCAAGCATGGCCTTCCGCCGATCACCAAAGCCAGGAGCCTTTACTGCTGCACAGCTCAAAACACCCTTGAGTTTGTTGACCACAAGGGTAGCCAGAGCTTCTCCTTCCACATCTTCAGCGATGATGAGCAGTGGTCTGCCCCTCTGGACGACTTTTTCAAGGAGTGGCAGAAGATCCCGTACTGAAGAGATCTTCTTCTCATAGATGAGGATGTAGGGATTCTCAAGCACGCACTCCATCCGCTCCGGATCGGTGACAAAGTACGGCGAGAGGTATCCTCGGTCGAATTGCAGGCCTTCAACGACTTCAAGAGTGGTCTCAAGGCTCTTGGCTTCTTCCACAGTGATAACGCCATCCTTACCTACCTTCTCCATAGCATCGGCGATGATTTCCCCGATGGATTCATCGTTATTAGCCGCGATGGAAGCTACCTGAGCGATCTCTTTCCGATCGCTCACTTCCTTAGCCATACCCTTGAGCTTCTTCACTACTGCATCTACTGCTTTGTCAATACCGCGCTTCAGAAGAATGGGATTCGATCCTGCGGTCACATTCCGCAAACCTTCTCGGAAGATTGCCTCAGCCAAAACCGTAGCCGTGGTGGTTCCATCTCCAGCCACATCACTCGTTTTGGAAGCGACTTCCTTAACAAGCTGAGCACCAACATTTTCATTGGGATCCTTAAGTTCGATTTCTTTTGCCACCGTCACTCCGTCCTTGGTGATGGTAGGAGACCCGAATTTCTTTTCTATGACTACGTTTCGCCCTTTCGGGCCAAGGGTCACCTTTACTGCATCAGCCAGAGTCTTCACACCGCGGAGGATTGCTTGTCGCGCTTCTTCCTGGAAGAGAATCTGCTTTGCCATAACCGCCTACCCCCTTTCTTTCCTCTATTCTTCAATGACTCCGAGGATATCGTCCTCACGCATGATGAGATACTCTTCCTCGTCGATCTTAACTTCAGTCCCCGCATACTTCCCAAAGAGTACCCGATCGCCCTCTTTGACCTCAAGGGGTCTGCGATTCCCATTCTCGTCTACTTTCCCGGTCCCTACGGCAATCACTCGACCCTGTTGCGGCTTCTCCTTGGCCGTATCAGGAAGGATAATTCCCCCTTTCCGCACTTCTTCCTCTTCGAATCTCCTTACTAAAACTCGATCGCCAAGTGGCTTGATCTTCATTGCTCCTTCACCCCTTTCTTTTGAATGTTTCTTTTGGCATGCGTCTTCTATTGTATCGATTTTTAAGGAAATTGCAAGAAGAAGACAAAATCAGTCAAGGTCAATCTTTGCCATATCGACAAACAGCAAGAGTATATCCTATATTTTTGGCAAAAAGCCCCCCAACATTTTGTCAAAATTTCACAAAAAATTTTCACACCTTTTGGGGGATTTCTTCCCCAAGATGGTACTCCTCTATCTTACGATACAGGGTACGAAGACTGATACCGAGGGCCTGAGCGGTCTTTGTTTTGTTGAAACGGTTAGCTCGAAGTGTCTCCCGGATAAGGACTCTTTCCACTTCCCTCAAAGGAGTCCCAAGACGGATGCCAACAATACCCTCTCTCAAGATATTACCTCTCCGGATGTGTTCGGGAATGTCTTCGGGGGTGAGTACATCACTTGAAGAGAGGATCACCATGCCTTCGAGAGTATTCTTCAATTCCACCACATTCCCCGGCCAATCGTATTCGATGAGGATCTTCAATGCCTCTCGGTCGATTCGCACTGCACCTCGTCCAGTTTCCTCAGCGATGTCCCGCAGAAACTGGTCTACCAGGAAAGGGATGTCTTCTTTCCGCTCTCGCAGGGGTGGAATTTCTATTTTGACCACGCTTAGGAAATAGTAAAGGTCGTTGCGGAAAGAACCCTGGGCAACTTTCTCCTCAAGGATTACTTCTGAGGAGGCAACAATGCGGACATTGCCTCCCCTCCCTCCGAAGCGATGTTCTTCAAGAAATTCAAGGAGCTCGGCCTGGAAAGGAAGAGAGAGAAGATGTACATCTTCAAAGTAGATGGTTCCCTCCTCAAGAGACGAAACTTCTCTTTGCGGAAATCCTTGAAGAGTC